>Ga0207828_100135_pt1 | contig 80872 bp, 81 predicted proteins | sample TtaePargueraPR_11_FD_187276 | JGI IMG/M metagenome (GOLD analysis project Ga0207828, IMG submission 187276) | Aerobic enrichment media microbial communities from Bioluminiscent Bay, La Parguera, Puerto Rico - Tt and P2 (3) (SPAdes) | ecosystem: Environmental > Aquatic > Marine > Unclassified ... | reverse complement strand
GTCTGGCAGGATCGGCATGGCCTTGGGGAGGATCCGCCCCCACGCACGCGCCGCGCCAGCCGCGCTGCCCGCCGCCGGCGTGAGGCGCGCCGGGAGGGGGTGGCGATCCTATAACCTATCTGGCACTATATGTCAAGATTGGAGTGCTGTTATGGTGCACCGCTGCACACCCGCCCCCACCATCCGTCATCCCGGCCCCGAGCCGGGATCCCGCTCCTTCTCCGCAGCGACACCCAGGAAGCGGGGCCCCGGATCAGGTCCGGGGCGACGACATGGTGCGGATGGGGCCTGATGGTGCGGATGGGGCCTGACCCGGAAGCACAGGGCAGTGCTTCGACAGGCTCAGGGCGAACGGAGAAGGGATAACAGGTTGGAGGCGAGCGGGAGACGGGACGCGACAGGCAGCATGCAGCCTCGCCGTGGCGCTCGCCCCGCCCCGGCGACGGGCGATTCGACTCGAGGCCGGCAACGGCTCGCCGCAACACACACTCCAATTACCCGCACAGCCGATGCTGGCGCCGAAAGCGTTCATGTGGCAGACAGGTAAAGCTGAACAGTCGGGAATTCATGCCGTTCACCTGCAGCCGACGGGCTGTGTTTCGCTTGACGCAAACCGAAAGTGATCCCGGTAGCCGGACACCCCGCCACGGGGGCGAAGAGAACAAGAGAGCCGCTAGATTCGCAGCGCCGGCCGCCACAGTATGAAGGAGTGACGAAATGAGTGTCCTTACCCCCAACCGCAAAATGCTCTGCCTGCTCGCCACGCTGTCCGTGCCGATGGCCGGCAGCCTCGCCGCGCAGGAACTGGAACCGGTCGGCAGCGAGCCGGTCCGCAGCGAAAGCCGTGCCGTCGCCGACAGCCAGATGACCGTGCTCGGCACGCTGCCGGCCGATCTTTCGGGCCTGCCCGAAGGGCCGGAAGTCGAAGGCTTCATCTCCGCCCGCAAGGGCAACCAGCTCCAGGTCACCGGCGAAACCGGCGCCACCACCGTGGTCACCTTCGGCGAAGCCACCGAAATCAAGTCGAGCGGCGGTTTCCTCGGCCTCGATCGCGACAAGCTCGGCAGCGAAGCCCTGCTCAACGGCCTGCCGGTCGCCGTCCGCACCGTCCAGTGGGGCCCCGGCCTCGCCGCCAGCCGGATCGATCTCAAGAGCAAGGATCTCAAGCTTGCCTCGATGATCCACAACGGCACCGCCCAGGGCTTTGCCGAACAGACCGCCGCGACCGAGGCACTGCGCGGACGCGTGGCCGATATCGACCAGTACAACATCAAGGGTACGACCAACGTCAATTTCGACACCGGCAAATACAACCTCTCGGCCCAGGCCGAGGCCGATCTCTGCGCCGCCGCCGCGCAGGCCGAGTCGATGGACAACGCCCTGCTGCTGGTGGTCGGCTATACCGATTCGACCGGTAGCCAGGAATTCAACCAGATGCTGAGCGAGAAGCGCGCCAGCCGCGTGGTCAATCACCTGCAGCAGGCCTGCGGCTGGAAGCCTTACCGCATGCTGACGCCGACCGGCATGGCCGAGGCCGATCCGCTGGCGGACAACGAAACCGCCTATGGCAAGGCGCAGAACCGCCGCGTCGCGGTCAACGTGCTCGTCAGCAAGAGCGTCGACGGGCTCTGAGCTCTACGGGGTGGGTCATCCGGCCCACCCCGACCCTGCCTGCGCGGGCGGCTCTCCCCGCACAGGCCGCTATCCGTAGAGATAGACGAACCACGAGCTGAACAGATAGACCGCCAGCAGCGCGAGGCTGATCCAGCTGACCATGCCGAAGAAGCGGTTGCGCGGGCGGTAGAGCAGCGCGACGATGAAGATCCCGCTCATGATCACCCCGGCAAAGGCCGAGGCGGCGTGGACCGGCGAGACCGCGGCCAGCAGATTGCCCTTCACATAGGCGACGTCGTCGAGCGCGATCACCAGCATGTCGAACAGATTGCTGCCGAGCAGGCTGGCGATGGCGAGGTCCATCGCATTGCGGCGCAGCGCGGCGAGCACGACCACGATCTCGGGCAGCGAGGTCGCCGCGGCGACGAACAGCGTGCCGACGAAGCTGGCCTCCCACCCGGTCTGCGCGGCGATCTCCATCCCGGTGAAGGGCAGGTAGGCACCCGCCACGGCGACCACAATCGCCGCGATGCCGTAGCGCAGCATGACCCCGCGCAGCCCCTCCCCGCTTGGCGCGAAAGTGTCGGTGACCGGCAGGCGGGCCGCGCGGCGCTCGTGCAGGAAGGTCGCGCGCATGGCGACGAAATAGACGAGGATCAGCACGGGGGTGAAGATCCCGACATGGCCGATGCTCGCATCGAAGGGCTCGCGCGCGACGATGATCAGGATCCCGACCATGCCGATCAGCACCACGCCGAAGGCGGCGGTGAGGACATGGCCCTGGCTGATCCTGTAATAGACCGGCTCCTCCGGGCTGAGCGCATCGAGCAGGACCAGCAGGACGAGGTTGAGGATGCAACTGCCGAGCGCGTCGCCGAGCGCGATGTCGGGCGCGTCGGCCAGGGTGATCGCGCTGAACCCGGTGAACAGCTCGGGCATGGAGGTGGCGGTGGCGATCAGGATCAGCCCGACCCAGCTGCGCGACATGCCGGTAAGCTCGGCGATCTCCTCGCCATAGCGGGTCAGCGCGCTGCCGGCATAGCCGATCAGCGCGGCGCAGACCGCGAATTGCAGCCAGGGCAGCAGCAGCGCGCTCACGCCGCCCCGCCCTCCGCGCGCCGCGCGAACAGCACCATGGCGGACTGGATAAGCAGCAAGGGGAGCAGGCTCGCACCGAGCACGATCGCCCACATCCGCGCATCCGGCGGGACGAGGTGAAAGACGGCGGCGAGCGCGGGCAGGTAGGCCGGCAGCAGCAGGAGCAGCAGGCACAGCGCCAGCGCGCGCCAGACCCAGGGATTGCGGACCACCTCGTTCCTCAGCGGATGCGAGGCGGGATGGCGCATGGCGAAGACGTGCCACAGCTGCGAGAGCGCGATGGTGAGGAAGGTCACCGTCAGCAGCGCATCGCCTGCCAGCCCGGCGTGCACAGCGAGCCCCATGGCGAGGAAGGTGGCGAGACTGAGGACCAGCCCGTGCACGACCAGCCGCCGCCACTGCGCGCGGGCGAGGATCGCCTCGCCCGGCGGGCGCGGCGGGTGCTTCATCACCCCCTCGTCGGCCTCGCCCATGGCCAGCGCGAAGGCGGGGAAGACGTCGGTGACGAGGTTGAGATAGAGGATCTGCAGCGGCAGCAGCGGCAGCGGCAGGCCGAGCAGGATCGCCACCCCCACGACGAGGACCTCGCTGAGGTTGCAGGCGAGCAGATAGGCGGCGAAGCGGCGGATATTGCCGAAGATCGCCCGCCCCTCGCGGATCGCGACCGGGATGGTGGCGAAGGCATCGTCGAGCAGCACCATGTCGGCCGCCTCGCGCGCGACATCGGTCCCGCGCAGGCCCATGGCGACACCGATGTCGGCCTGCCTCAGCGCGGGGGCGTCGTTGACCCCGTCGCCGGTCATCGCGACCACCTCGCCCGCGCGCTGGTAGGCGCGCACCAGCGCCAGCTTCTCCTCCGGATTGACCCGCGCGTAGATCCGCGTGTCCGCCAGCAGTGCCCCGTCGCCCTCGAGCCGCTCGAATTCCCGGCCCTCGAGCGCGAGCGTCTCGCCCGCATGGATGCCGACCTTGCGGCCGATGCTGTGGGCGGTCGCGGCGTGGTCGCCGGTGACCATCACCACCTTGACCCCGGCCTCGTGGCAAGTCCGGATCGCGGCGGGGACATCAGCCCGCGCCGGATCCTCGAACCCCGCCAGCCCGAGCAGGGTCAGCGAACCATAGGGGTAGAGGTCCTGGTCCGGCGCACGCTTGCTCGCCAGCGCCAGCACGCGCAGGCCATCCCTGCCCAGCAGCGCGATCCGCTCGCGCCAGAATTCGCGCCGCGCGGGGCCGAGCGGGACCGGGCCCGCGCCGTCGGTCTCGCAGAGGCAATGCGCCAGCACCGCCTCGGGCGCGCCCTTGACCGCATAGAGATACTGTCCCCCCTCGCGGTGAACGCTGGCCATCATCCGGCGCTCGGCATCGAAGGCGTGGAGCGCGACCTGCGGCTTGCGCGCCAGGGTGCCGGCGCGGTCCAGCCCGGCCTGGATCGCGGCGTCGAGCAGCGCCACTTCCATCGGGTCCCCGCTCGCCTCCCCGCCCGCGCCGAGCGCGGCGAGGTTGCAGAGCATGCCCGCCTCGACCAGCGCCGCCAGCTGGGCATCCCCCGCCAGTCGCGCCGGTTCGACGCGGCCGAATTCGACCAGCCCCGAGGGCAGCGCCAGCCGCGCGAGATGCATCCGGTTCTCGGTCAGCGTGCCGGTCTTGTCGGTCAGGATCAGCGTGGTCGCGCCGAGCGTCTCGACCGCCGAGAGCCGCTCGACCAGCGCCTGCTTGCCGGCCATGCGCCAGACCCCGCGGGCGAGCGCGAGCGTGGCGACGATCGGCAGGCCTTCGGGTATCGCGGCCACCGCCAGCGCGATCGCGGTGGTGGCGATCAGCAGCGGGTCCTGCCCGCGGGCGAGGCCGATGGCGGCGATCGCGGCGGCGAGCAGCAGGGTCAGCCAGACCATCTGCCCGGCCAGCTGGGAAAGCCCCTGTTCGAGCGGGGTCTTGTCACTGTCGGCGCCGGCGGCGAGGACCGAGATGTGCCCCAGTTCGCTGGCCGGGCCGGTCGCCACCACCAGCCCCTTCGCGCTGCCGCGCACGGCCGAAGTGCCGAGGAACAGCATGCTGCGCCGTTCGGCCAGCCTTGCCTCGGCGGCAACGGCCTCCGCCGCCTTGGCGACCGGGACGGATTCGCCGGTGAAACTGGATTCGTCCGCCGCCAGGCCCGAGGCGGAGAGGATGCGCAGGTCGGCGGGAACGGCATCGCCCGCCTCGAGCAGGACGATGTCGCCGGGCACCAGCCCCGCGGCATCGACGATCCGGTCGCGCCCGCCGCGCAGCACCCGCGCCGTGCGGCTGCCGAGCGAATGGAGTGCCTCCATCGAGCGCACCGCGCGGTGTTCGGTGACGAAGCCGATCAGCGTGTTGAGCGCGAGCACGGCGAGGATCGCCCCGCCCTCGACCCATTCACCGAACAGCGCCGCGAGCAGCGCGGCCCCCAGCAGGAGGAAGACCACCGGGCTGAGGAACTGGTGCAGCAGGATCCGCCAGGCCGGGCGCGATCGGGCCCTCGGCAGACGGTTGGGCCCGAAGCGGACGAGCCGGGCCGCCGCTTCCTCCTCCGCCAGGCCGGATGCGGGATCGACCTCCAGACCGGCCAGCAGCGCGGCGGGCGACGCGGCCCAGGCCGCTGCAGACACCGCCCGGGTCACGAGGCCGGGCACGCCATAGCCGCTGCGGTCCGCCCCTTCGCCATCACCTGTCGCCGCCCCCCTGACTTCGGATGGGCGCAGGATTCATGGAATGCGGCCCGGCCGCAAGCCCGGAATGCGGGCGGATCAGGACTTTTGCGGTTCGACCGTGCGAATATGCAGTTCGCGCAATTGCCGGAGTTCGACCGTGCTCGGCGCGCCCATCATCAGGTCCTCGCCCTTCTGGTTCATCGGGAAAGCGATCACTTCGCGGATATTGGGCTCGTCCGCCAGCAGCATGACGATCCGGTCGATCCCCGGCGCCGAGCCGCCATGCGGCGGGGCGCCGAGCTTGAAGGCCTCGATCATGCCCGAGAAATTGGTGTCGACGTCTTCGCGGCTGTAGCCGGCGAGTTCGAACGCCTTGTACATGATGTCCGGACGGTGGTTCCGGATCGCGCCCGAGCTGAGCTCGTAGCCGTTGCAGACGATGTCATACTGCCAGGCGAGGATGTCGAGCGGGTCCTTGCTTTCGAGCGCCTCCATCTCGCCCTGCGGCATGGAGAAGGGGTTGTGGCTGAAATCGACCTTCTTGGCCTCTTCGTCATATTCGAACATCGGGAAGTCGACGATCCAGCAGAACTTGAAGCAGCCCTGCTCGATCAGGCCCAGTTCCTCGCCCACGCGGGTGCGCGCGGCGCCGGCCAGCTTGACCGCCTGGGCTTCCTTGCCGGCGGCGAAGAACAGCCCGTCGTCGGGGCCGAGGCCGAGCTCGTTGTAGAGCTCCTCCATCCGCTCGGGGCCGTGGTTCTTGGCGATCGGGCCGCCGAATTCGCCGCCCTTGCGGGTGACGTAGCCGAGGCCCGAATAGCCTTCGCCCTGTGCCCAGCCGTTCATGTCGTCGAAGAACTTGCGGCTCTTCTCATGGGTGTTCGGCGCAGGGATCGCGCGGACGATCCCGCCGCCGCCGACGATGCGTTCGAAAATGCCGAAGCCGGACTGCTCGAAATGCTTCGTCACGTCGGCGATCAGGATCGGGTTGCGCAGGTCGGGCTTGTCCGAGCCATATTTGAGCATGGCCTCGCGATAGGGGATGCGCGGGAAGCTCCCGGCCGGAGTGACCGTCTTGCCCCCGGCGAATTCCTCGAAGCACCCGGCCAGCACGGGTTCGAGCGCCTGGAACACGTCTTCCTGGGTGACGAAGCTCATCTCGAAGTCGAGCTGGTAGAATTCGAGGCTGCGGTCGGCGCGCAGGTCCTCGTCGCGGAAGCAGGGCGCAATCTGGAAATAGCGGTCGAAGCCGGCCACCATCAGCAACTGCTTGAACATCTGCGGCGCCTGCGGGAGGGCATAGAACTTGCCCGGGTGCATCCGGCTGGGGACGAGGAAGTCGCGCGCGCCCTCGGGGCTGGAGGCGGCGAGGATCGGGGTCTGGAACTCGGTGAAGCCCTGCTCGGTCATCCGCCGGCGCAGGCTGGCGATCACCTGGCTGCGCAGCATGATGTTGCGATGCATGGTCTCGCGCCGCAGGTCGATATAGCGGTGCTTGATGCGGATATCCTCGGGATAGTCCTGCTCCCCGGCGACCGGCAGCGGCAGTTCCGCGGCGCGGCTCTGGACCGTGGCAGCGCGGGCATAGATCTCGATCGCGCCGGTCGGCAAATTGGGATTGACCGTCTCTTGCGAACGCGCCTTGACCTCGCCGTCGATGGTCACCACGCTTTCCGCGCGCAGCCCGTCGAGCAGGCCGAGTACGGGCGAATCCTCGTCCGCGACGATCTGGGTCAGGCCGTAATGGTCGCGCAGGTCGATGAACAGCACCCCGCCATGGTCGCGCTTGCGATGCACCCAGCCGGACAGGCGGACCGTCTGGCCGACATCCTCTTTGGTCAGCTGTCCACAGGTATGTGTGCGATAGGCGTGCATCGAAGTACTTTCCAAATGGCGTGCAAAAGGTCTAGGGGGTGGCCGCGGCTAACAGGCGATAGCCGTCACTTTGTCAAGCCGAGAGCCCGCACGGGCTCATATACAAGAGCACCATGAAGATACACCCACTGATTACGACGAGCGAGGAACTGGCCGCGCTGTGCACCCGCCTCGCCAAGGCGGACTTCGTGACCGTCGACACCGAATTCATGCGCGAGAACACCTACTGGCCGGAATTGTGCCTGGTGCAGATCGCGGACGACAAGGAAGCCGCGGCGATCGACCCGCTGGCGAAGGGCATCGACCTTTCCCCCCTGCTCGACCTGATGTGCGAGAACGAGGAAGTGCTCAAGGTCTTCCACGCCGGCGGGCAGGACGTCGAGATCATCTACAATCTCACCGGCAAGACGCCGCATCCGATCTTCGACACGCAGATCGCGATGATGGCGATCAGCCAGAGCGAGCAGATCGGCTATGCCAACCTCGTCGAGGCCTGGCTCGGCAAGACGATCGACAAGGGCGCGCGCTTCACCGACTGGAGCCGGCGCCCGCTGACCGAGCGGCAGATCGAATATGCGATCGGCGACGTGACCTATCTTTCGGACATCTTCCCGAAGATCCTCAGGAAGCTGGTCAAGACCGGGCGCGGCAGCTGGCTCGACGCCGAGATGGAACGGCTCGCCGATCCGGAAAACTACCGCAACGATCTCGACCTCGCCTGGCACCGCATCCGCGCGCCCAGCCGCAACAAGGACGTGCTCGGGCGGATGAAGGCGCTGGCCGGCTGGCGCGAGACCGAGGCGCAGGACAAGAACATCCCGCGCGGACGGATCATGCGCGACGAGACTCTCGCCGACCTCGCCAGCCACCCGCCGAAGAAGCAGGAGGACCTGCCCAAGGTCCGCGGTCTCTCGCAGGCCTGGCGCGACAACGAGATCGGCAGGCGCCTGATGAAGGTGCTCAAGCAGGCCGAACCGCTGCCCGCTGAGGAAATGCCCGAAAAGCAGAAGCGCGGCGCCCCGCTGGGGAAGGAAGGCGCGCTGGTCGCCGACCTGCTCAAGCTGCTGCTCAAGATCCGCAGCCGCGAGATCGACGTCGCCTCCCGCCTGTTGACCCGCGCGGACGAACTCGAATCGCTCGCCGCCGGGCTGCGCGACCTGCCGGTGCTCGAAGGCTGGCGCTACGAGATCTTCGGCCGCGACGCGCTCGAACTGGTCGAGGGCCGGCTGGGCTTCGCCGTTGTCGAAGGACGGCTGAAGATGACCCATGTCGACGAGCTGGCGGTCGAGATGGTGCAGGAAAACGCCGCCGAATGACGGACCGGACAGGCCGGTGGCTTGTCCCGGCCTCGAATTTGCGCGACTAGGGGCTGACGGAGAGGCTCACCGAGGGGGTACGGAGTTGAGCACTTACCTGCCGACGATCAAGCAGCTGCAATATCTGGTCGCGCTGCACGAGCACGGCCATTTCGGCCATGCCGCCGAAGCCTGCTTCGTGTCGCAATCGACGCTCTCGGCGGGCATTCGCGAGCTGGAATCGCTGCTCGGCGTCACGCTGGTCGAACGCAGCCGGCGAGTGGTGCGCTTCACCCCGCTCGGCAATGCGGTGGTCGAGAAGGCGCACCGGCTGCTGCGCGAGGCGGAGGAACTGGCCGAGCTGGTGCAGGCCGCGGGCAAGCCGCTCTCGGGCGAATTGCGGATGAGCGTGATCCCCACCATCGCGCCTTTCCTGCTGCCCAAAATCCTCCCCCGCCTGCGCAAGGACCGCCCCAATCTCAAGCTGTTCCTGCGCGAGGAGCCGAGTGCGGCGGCCATCGAATCGCTCCAGCACGGCCATGCCGACTGCGTGCTGCTCGCCCTGCCCTTCGCCTGCGGCGAGGTCGAGGTGGAACGGATCGGGGAGGACCGGCTGTTCGTCGCCTTCCCCAAGGGCCAGCCGGGCAATCTGCCCAGGGAGGTTCCCGCCGAGCTGATCGACGAGGGCAGGCTGATGCTGCTGGAAGACGGCCACTGTCTCAAGGAACACGCGCTGGCCGCCTGCAACCGGCCCGAATTGCGCGCCAGCGCGACCATGATCGGGACCAGCCTGCACACGCTGGTGCAGATGGTCGACAACGGGCTCGGCGTGACCATGCTGCCGCAAATGGCGATCGAGGCGGGCATATTGCACGACACCCAGGTCGAGGCGCGCCCGCTCAAGGAGAAGAACGCCAGCCGCGAGATCGCACTGGTGTGGCGCAAGAATTCCCCCCGCGGGGACGAATTCCGGCTGCTGGCGGAAGAACTCAGGGCCGGCTGACCGGGCCCCGGCCTCAGGCCGCCTTGCGGAGCTTGTCGAGCTTCTTGAGCGCCATGCTGCGCTTGAGCCGGCTCAGGTGGTCGATGAACAGGATCCCTTCGAGATGGTCCATCTCGTGCTGGATGCAGGTCGCCATCAGCCCTTCCATCGCCTCTTCATGGACCGTGCCGTCGAGGTCCTGCCAGCGCACGCGGCAGGTCGCCGGGCGGTCGACTTCGGCATAGATCTCGGGCACCGAGAGGCAGCCTTCCTGATAGGTCGACAGTTCCTCCGCCGGATCGAGGATCTCGGGATTGATGAAGACCCGCGGTTCCTTCTTCGTCGGCTGGTGGTGATGATGGTGCCCGTCGTGATCGCAGGGCTCGGGCTCGGCATCCGGGTCTTCCGGCTGCAGGTCGATCACCAGCACGCGCAGCGGCACGCCAACCTGGATCGCGGCGAGGCCGATGCCGGGGGCATCGTACATGGTTTCGAACATGTCCTTGACCAGCGTGCGCAGCTCGTCGTCGAACGTGGTCACGGGTTCGGACACGGTTTTCAGCCGGGGATCCGGCACTTCCAGGATTTCGCGGATAGCCATGCGCGCTAAATAGGCATGGCGCGGCTGAACGGCAAGTGAGTCGGCGCCAGGCGCCGCCGCGCCGCGACCGGCCCACCTGCAACGCCTGGCCCACCCCGCTGCGACCAGGCGCTTGCGCGCCAGGTCTCGCTGCCCCTCCCGCTTGCGGGAGGGGCCGGGGATGGGCCGGCAACTATCCCAGCGGCCTCCGCGCGCGCAGCGCCTGCGCCAGCGTGCCCTCGTCGAGATAGTCGAGCTCGCCGCCGACCGGCAGGCCGTGGGCCAGCTGGGTTACCCGGACCGGAAACCGCTCGAGCCGCTCGGCGAGGTAATGCGCGGTGGTCTGGCCCTCGAGCGTGGCGTTCATGGCCAGCACGACCTCGTCGATGCCGCCCTCCTCCACCCGCGCGAGCAGGCGGTCGATACTCAGGTCTTCGGGCCGCACGCCGTCGAGCGCCGAAAGCCGCCCGCCGAGCACGTGGTAGCAGCCGGTGAACAGCCGCGCGCGGTCGAGCGCCCAGAGGTCGGCGACGTCCTCGACCACGCAGAGCTGGCGCGCGTCGCGCCGCGGGTCGGCGCAGATGCCGCAGGGGTCGCGCGTGTCGACATTGCCGCAAATGGCGCATTCGACCAGCGTTTCGCGCACTGCGGCCAGCGCGTCGAGCAGGGCCGGCAGCGCGCTTTCGCGCCGCTTGACCAGCCACAGCACCGCCCGCCGCGCGCTGCGCGGGCCAAGCCCCGGAAGCCGGGCGAGCGCGGAGGCCAGTGCTTCGATTTCCTGCGATGCCATGGCCCCCCATTATCCTTTCGCGCCGGGCCTGTCGAAGCCTTGCCCTTCACTTTTGCCCCGCCTGAAGTAAGGACGGCGCTTCGACACGCTCCGGGCAAATGGATGTAGGGCCAATGCGGATCATTTTCATGGGCACGCCGGACTTCGCGGTCCCGACGCTCGACGCGCTGGTCGCGGCAGGACACGAGGTGGTGTGCGCCTATACCCAGCCGCCCCGCCCCGGCGGCCGGCGCGGCAAGGAGCTGACGCCGACTCCCGTCCATTGCCGGGCCGAGGAACTGAGGATCGCGGTCCGCCATCCCGCCTCGCTCAAGGGCGCGGAGGAACGGGAAGCCTTCGCCGCGCTGGGGGCCGATGTGGCGGTGGTCGCGGCCTATGGGCTGATCCTGCCGCAGGCGGTGCTCGACGCACCGAAACACGGCTGCCTCAACGTCCACGGCTCGCTGCTGCCGCGCTGGCGCGGGGCGGCCCCGGTCCAGCGCGCGATCCTTGCCGGCGACGAGGAGACCGGCGTGGGCATCATGCAGATGGCAGCCGGGCTCGACACCGGCCCGGTGCGGGCCGAGGCGCGGGTGCCGATCGATCGCAAGAGTGCCGGCTATCTGACGGAACAGCTTGCCGAACTCGGCGCCGGATTGATGGTGGAAGTGCTCGCCGACCTGCCCGGCCACGCGCCCCGCCCGCAGGCGGAGGACGGCGCCACCTATGCGGCCAAGATCGACAAGGCCGAGACGCGGATCGATTTTGCGCAGGACGCCGGGGCGGTCGAACGCCAGATCCGCGCCTTCAGCCCCTGGCCGGGCGCCTGGTGCGAAATCGACGGCGTGCGGCACAAACTGCTCGAAGCGGAGATCGCGGAGGGTTCGGGCGCGCCCGGGACGGCGGTCGACCAGCGTCTTGCCATCGCCTGCGGCAGCGGCGCGATCCGCCCGGTCCGCCTCCAGCGCGCGGGCAAGCCGGTCATGGCGCTGGAGGACTTCCTGCGCGGGACACCGGTGGCGGAAGGGACTCTGGTCGCATGACCCGCTTCGCGCTGACCGTGGAATTCGACGGCGGCCCCTTCTACGGCCTCCAGCGGCAGGCGCACGGGCCCTCGGTCCAGCAGAGCATAGAGGATGCCGCCTTTGCGATCAGCGGCGAGCGGGTCACGCTGCATTCGGCCGGGCGCACCGATAGCGGCGTGCATGCGCTGGCCATGCGCAGCCATCTGGATCTCGCCAAGAGGTTCGAACCCTTCCGGCTGATGGAGGCGCTCAACGCCCGGCTGCGGCCCGATCCGATCGCGGTGATCCACTGCGAGGTGGTCCCCGAGGACTGGCACGCGCGCTTCTCCTGCATCGGTCGGCGCTACCGCTACCGCATCCGCAACCGCCGCGCGCCGCTGACGCTCGACCGCGGCCGGGCCTGGCATGTCGCCCGCCCGCTCGACGCGCAGGCCATGCACGCGGCCGCGCAGCACCTCGTCGGGAGGCATGATTTCACCACTTTCCGCTCGGCCCATTGCCAGGCGGAAAGCCCGGTGAAGACGCTCGACCGGCTCGATGTCCGGCGCGAGGACGACTGGGTGCTGGTCGAGGCCGATGCCCGCAGCTTCCTCCACCACCAGGTCCGCTCCATGGTCGGCACGCTGGCGCTGGTCGGGCTCGGCCAGTGGAGTGGGGAAATGCTGCGCGAGGCGCTCGAGGCCCGCGACCGCCAGGCGCTCGGCCTGAACGCCCCGCCCGAAGGGCTCTATTTCGTCGAGGCGATCTATCGCTGAACATCTGGACAGGGGCTCGCGAGCGGGTTAATTAGCTAGCTAATAACTCGCGCCCTGCACTGGAGAGCCCCATGGAAATCAACCCGCTGCACCCTGTGTTCGCCGCAGAGATGACGGGTGCGGATTGCACGAATCCTACGCCCGAACTGGTCGCGGCGGTGGAAGCGGCGATGGCCGAACACGCGGTGCTGTGCATCCGCGAGCAGGATCTGACCGACGAGCAGCATCTTGCCTTCGCCCGCGCCTTCGGCCCGCTCGAACTGCCGGGTGCCTATGTCGAAGGGGTCAGGCGGCGGATCGCCTACGGGCTCTACGATGCCTCCAATCTCGACATGGACGGCAATATCATCGAGCAGAATTCGCTGCGGGCCAAATTCTCCAAGGGCAACGAGCTGTTCCATGCCGACAGCAGCTTCAACGACCTGCCGAGCAAGTGGTCGATGCTGCGCGGGGTCATCGTCGCGCCCGAAAGGGGCGAGACCGAGACAATCGACATGCGCGCGGTCTATGACGCGCTGCCGCAGGCGATGAAGGAGCGGATCGAGGGGCTCGAGGCCGAACACAGCTACTTCCATTCGCGGCGCAAGGCCGGCGCGCCGGTCGATATGGACGAGGCACGGGCCAACAACCCGGCCTTTCCCTATCTCCATGCGGTCCAGCCGATGGTCCGCACCAGCGCCAACGGGCGCAAGACGCTGTTCCTCGGCGCGCATGCCTATGCCGTGGTGGGCATGGAGCCGGAGGAAGGCACCGCGCTGATCGAGGAACTGCTCGCCTTCGCCTGCCAGCCGCGCTTCATCTACGCGCATACATGGCGCCAGGGCGATGTGCTGATCTGGGACAACCGCTGCGCGCTGCACCGCGGCACCGAGTTCGACTATGAGAAGTACAAGCGCGACCTGCGCCGCGCCAATGTCAACGAGAGCGGGGAGGATTGCTACGCGATCCCCGCCGGGCTCGGCTTCGAATCCGCCATGAAGGCGATGCCCGCCAAGGCCGGCTAGGGATCCGGCTGCGGCGGGGAGGCGGTGGGGACGATGTCGAGCCCCTGCTCCCCGATCCTGATGTCGAGCGGCAGGCCATCGATCTCGGCCGAGATCACCGCCCCGTTCCCGTCGATGCTGAGCGTGGCCCCGCTGTCGCCCAGCGGGATGTCCTGCAGTTCGGGCACGTCGAGCGGCTGGACCGGTCCTTCGGGATCGGGCGAGGCGGTCGGCGCAGGCTGCACCGGCGCGGCCTCCCGGCCGAGCGCCTGGGCCATGAAATCGCGCCAGATCCGCGCCGGGAGCCCGCCACCGGCAATGCCCTTCAGCGGCGAATTGTCGTCATTGCCGATCCACACGCCGACCACGAGATCGTCGGCGAAGCCGACAAAAAGCGCATCGCGATTGTCCTGGCTGGTGCCGGTCTTGCCGTAATTGGCGATATTGAGCATGGCCGCGCGCCCGGTCCCGCGGTTGACCGCGCTGCGCAGCATGGTGCGCATGCCGTCGAGCTCGTGGCGCGAATACCCGCTGGTCCCGTCCCACAGCCAGTCGAACCAGCCGCCGTCCTCTTCGGCAAAGGCGCGCGGCGTGACCGGATAATTGCCCGACGCGAGCGAGGCATAGGCTGCGGTCAGTTCGAGCAGGTTCATGGTCGAAGTGCCGAGCGCCAGGCTGGGGTCGCCTTCCGCCAGTGCGCTGGTCACGCCGAGATCGCGCGCCGCCTCGATCACCGCCTCGTCACCGACCCGGTGATAGAGGCGCACGGCCGCGACATTGCTCGACCGGGCGAAGGCCTGCTCGAGCGTCAGGCTCTCGCTATAGCGCCCGCCGGCATTGCGCGGGCGATAGCTGCCCTCGGCGATCTCGCTGTTGTCGACCAGGTCGTCGGGGCTCATCCCCGCGCGCAGGGCGGCGAGATAGACGAAGAGCTTGAAGGTCGAGCCGGGCTGGCGCTGCGCCTGAGTTGCGCGGTTGAAAGCGGAGCTGGCGTAATCCTTGCCCCCGATCATCGCCACCACCTCGCCATTGGGGCGCATGGCGACCAGCGCCACCTGCGCCCCGCCCAGCCCCGCGCGCCCGGTGACCCGGCTGGCGATGCGCTGGAGGCGGGAATCGAGCGTGGTGGTCAGCGTCTGGCGCGAATAGCCGACGTCGCTCTCGGCGCGCGCCTGCGGCAGCGCCCAGTCGGCGAAATAGGTCCCGGTCGGAAGGTCGTTGCGGGCGCGGACATCGGTGCGCGGCGCGCGCATGGCCTCGGCCCGTGCCTCGCTGATGTAGCCGGCGTCGACCATGCTGGCGGCAACCAGCCGCATGCGTTCCGCCGCGAGTTCGGGGTTGCGGGTCGGCGCCAGCCGGCTCGGCGCCTTGAGCAGGCCGGCGAGCATGGCCGCCTGTTCGGGGCGGAGGTTTTCCGGCTGGCGGTAGAAATAATGCAGCGAGGCGGCGCGCAGGCCATAGGTGTTGTCGCCGAAATAGGCGTTGGAAAGATAGCGTTCGAGAATCTCGTCCTTGGTCAGCCAGGCTTCGAGCCAGAAGGCGATCAGCGCCTCGCGCGCCTTGCGCGTCATGCTCTGCTCGGGGCTGAGGAAGGTGAACTTGGCCAGCTGCTGGGTGATGGTGCTCCCGCCATGGGTCTCGCCGGTGGTGAGATTGGTCCAGGCCGCCCGGGCGATGCCGCGCGGATCGATCCCCCAGTGGCTGTAGAAACGACGGTCCTCGATCGCGAGGAAGGGCTGGATCACGTGTTCGGGCAGTTCGGCGATCCGCACCGGATCCTCGACGATCGCGCCGTTGCGGGCGATCGGCGTCCCGTCGCTCGCCAGCAGGGTGACCTGCGGCGGGGCGATCGGTTCGAGCGATTTGGACAGCGGCGCGGTCAGCGCGAGCCAGGCGAAAAGCGCGAGGAACAGCGCGAACAGGCCGATGCCGAGGCGTTTGACCCAGGTCCACCGCCGGCGCCACTTGCCCGGTTCCGCGGCGGGCGGCGCAAAGGAGCGCGGCCAGTCGTGCACTGCCCCCCTGCCGCTCCCCCCGGGCGCGGGATCGAACAGCGGGGACCAGGGCGATTCCTCGAAGGAATGGGGCGCGTGACGGCCCTCCCATCCCTTTATGCCGGGGACAGGTGCCTTGCTACGCCGAAAGGGCCAGAGTGACGCCATCGCCTGCTGTGTTAGCCTAACAACACAGCAATTACGAGAGGCAAGCTGAATAGGGGCTTGCTCAGCCGGCCTTGCCGACCACGCTTTCGGGCAGGTCCACGCCGAAGACGCGCTGGTAATATTCGGCCACCAGCATCCGTTCCGCCTCGTCGCACTTGTTGAGGAAGGTCAGCCGGAAGGCAAAGCCGAGATCCTTGAAGATCGCGGCGTTCTGCGCCCAGGTGATCACCGTGCGCGGGCTCATCACGGTCGAGATGTCGCCGTTGATGAAGCCCTGACGGGTGAGGTCGGCGACCCGGATCATCTTGGCCAGCGTATCCTCGTCCATCTCGGGATTCTTGGCATGGACGATGGCCAGCTCGGTTTCCTCGGGCAGGTAGTTGAGCCCGACCACGATGTTCCAGCGGTCCATCTGGCCCTGGTTGATCGCCTGCGTGCCATGGTAGAGCCCGCTGGTATCGCCGAGGCCGACCGTGTTGGCGGTGGCGAAGAGGCGGAACCAGGGGTTCGGCCGGATCACGCGGTTCTGGTCGAGCAGGGTCAGCTTGCCTTCGGTTTCCAGCACGCGCTGGATCACGAACATCACGTCGGGCCGGCCGGCGTCATATTCGTCGAACACCAGCGCGACCGGGTGCTGCAGCGCCCAGGGCAGCAGGCCTTCGCGGAATTCGGTCACCTGCAGCCCGTCGCGCAGCACGATCGCGTCGCGCCCGATCAGGTCGATCCGGCTGATATGCGCATCGAGATTGATGCGGATGCAGGGCCAGTTGAGCCGCGCCGCGACCTGTTCGATATGGGTCGACTTGCCGGTACCGTGGTAGCCCTGGATCATGACCCGCCGGTTGAAGGCGAAGCCGGCCAGGATCGCCAGCGTGGTGTCGGGATCGAAGACATAGGACTCGTCAAGGTCGGGCACGCGTTCGTCGGCCTTGGAAAAGGCCGGGACCGTCATGTCGATGTCGATCCCGAAGACTTCGCGAACGGAGACCTCCTTGTCGGGTTCCGCCAGTTTGGTGCCGCTTTCGGTATCGAGTCTGGTGCTGTGTTCGTTCATGGCAGGCTTCGACTAGACGTGCGCAGGCGCGGCTGCAACATGGGAATGGCCGCGCGCGGCCAATATCGGGCCCTCGAACCGCACCAGCCGGCCGGGCGTGTGGAAAGCGGTGCAGGACGCGCGCGGCGCGAAGCGCAGCGTGCGGGAAAAGTACAGCCGAACGAATTGTCCGCCGCGAATTGCAACACCGGCGCGCTGACTGCATGTAAAACACCGCGATGCCGCGCGCCTGTATCAATCATGGCCATGTTACAACTTTGTATTTTGACCCGGGCCGCGATCTGTTAATATTTGCGCCGTGCCTGAAAATCACCGGGATCGCGGCAGAGCACGTACCGCTTCAGGGCGGATTGCTGGAAAGGCCGGTCGTGGGATTCGATACGAAATCCCCGGCCATCCGAGAGGAGCCGGTGGATGCACATTGACGGATACGTGATTCCGGTCCCCGCGGATCGCAAGCAGGACTATCTCGCCCTGGCCGAGTGGTTCGACGCGGCGATGATCGACCTCGGCGCGCTCGAAGTGGTGGAATGCTGGGAAACCGTGATTCCCGAAGGGACGCGGACCGATTTTCGCAAGGCCGTGCAGGCCGAGCCCGGGGAAAAGATCGTCTTCTCCTGGCTGGTCTGGCCGGACCAGGCCACCGCCGAAGCGGCGCATGAGGCGATCCACGAGGACGAGCGCTTCAAGGCGCTGAGCGACATTCCCTTCGACGGCCGGCGCATGATTCTCGGCAGTTTCGAACCGCTGCTCTCGTTGAGGAGGACGTGATGGCGCTCCCGCCCGGCTGGCCCGTCTGGTACGAGCTGATCACCCGCGACCCGGCACTGGTCGCCCCCTTCTACCGCGCCGTGTTCGGCTGGACCATCGCGGCGCAGGGTACCGACATGCCCGACGGCGTGACCTACCGATCGATCCTGCGCGCCGACGGAAGCCATGCCGGGGGCGTACTGACGATCAACCGCGACATGACCAAGGCGGGCATGGAGCCGATGTGGGCTACCTATTTCCACGCCTCCGACGTCGATGCCGCCAGCGAGCGCGCCGCCGAACTGGGCGCCAATGTCCTGATCCCGCCGCGCACCGTGCCCGGCGTCGGCCGGCTGGCCTTCCTGTCCGATCCGGAAGGGATAATGATCTATCTCATCGCGCCCGAAGTGCCCGCCTTGCGCGCACGGGGGGCGAGCGGCGTGTTCGACCCGGACGCAATCGGCCGCTGCGCCTGGAACGAACTGGCCACGCCAGGCGTCGACGAGCAGCTCGCATTCTACACCGGCCTGTTCGGCTGGCAGGTCGGCGGCGAGATGCCCGTGCCCGCAGGGCACAGCTACCGCCGCCTCCTCGCCGACGGGACCGGGATCGGGGCGATCGGTTCGATCCTCCGCGAGGGCCGGCCGCCGAACTGGCTGCCCTATTTCCGGGTGGACGACATCGCCGCCGCGCGGGCCGCGGTGGAGGCCGGCAACGGCCGGGTGGTCCGGGAGCCGCACCAGCTACCCGGCGGGGCCTGGATCCTCGTCGCCGAAGACCCCGAAGGCACGCCGGTCGGGATCGTGGCCGCAGGCGCCGACTGAACCACGCGCTCAGCCGATCTTGGGCGGGAGTTCGAACAGGGCGGCGAAACGGGCGGCCAGGACGGCATCGCCCTCGATCGCCAGCCCGGCGATCTGTGCCGCGGGCAGCTTGCCGTAGAAATGCGCCGCGACCAGCGGCGCGGCCGGAGCGCGGAACACCGCCTGCGCGCCGTCGACCTCGCCGCGCACGATCGGCAATTGCCCGCCGGAGAGGCGGGCGCGGAAGGTTTCGCCGCCGATGTCGAAACCGATGTCGGCCTCCAGTTCCTCCGCCCGCTCCTTGTCGAGCATGGTCCGCAGCGAGAGCATCAGCCCGACCGCCGACAGCGGCAAGGTCGGATCATGGCGCGAGGAGCGCGCCGCCCAGCGGCCGAGTTCCTGGATCGCCGGCTCGGCGTAATAACCCCATTCGGTCAGCTCGTAGATCCGCACCGAGGCCGGCGGCGGCAGATCCTTGCGCAGGAGGACGCCCGCCTGCTCCAGCCCGTCGAGCCGCTCGGTCAGGACCTTGGCGCTGATCCCGGGGAGCACGCGCCGCAGATCGCTGAAGCGCAGCCCGCCGAGCATGAGTTCGCGCACGATCATCAGCGACCAGCGTTCGCCGACCAGTTCCATGGCAAAGGCCGTGCCGCAGGCGTCCCGGTACCACTTGCCGTGCAGATTTTGCGGCGAAGTGGTTTCTTTTTGTAACTTCATGGTTGCTTTTAGTAACTCTTGGGAGGATGAATCTCAAGCGCCGATTCGCTTGGGAAGGGAGAATTGCAATGCCGAAGATGATCTTCGTGAACCTGCCGGTAGCCGACCTGCCGGCCTCCAAGGCCTTCTACGAGGCGCTCGGCTTCGTCAACGAGCCGCGCTTCACCGACGAGACCGCCGCGGCGATGCAATGGTCGGAAACCATCGTGGTGATGCTGCTGACGCATGAGAAATGGCGCAGCTTCACCACCCGCGCGATCCCCGACGCGAGGAAGAGCGCGCAGGTTGCACTGTGCATCTCGATCGACAGCCGCGCGGAGGTCGACGCGATCACCGAGACGGCGGCACGGGCAGGCGGCGTGGCCGATCCCAATCCCCCGCAGGACTACGGCATCATGTATGGCCGCAGCTTCGAGGATCCCGACGGGCACATCTGGGAACCGATGTGGATGGATCCGAAGATGGCCAGCGGCGAGATCGCCCCTCCGGCCGCGGTGGAGGCCTGACATGGCCTCCGGGCAGCTCGCGCGCGCGCCCGGTCTCGCGAACGGCCGCTGGCCCCTGAACGCAGGACGCGTGCTGACCGGTCTCGCCGCGCTCTTCCTGCTGGCGGATTCGCTCCTGAAGCTCGCCATGCCCGAAGCAATGGCCGCCAACAGCCCGCCGGGGCTCGACTGGCCGCTGGCGCCGGCAGACCTGCGCACGGTCGGCCTGCTGCTGCTCGTACCGACCCTGCTCTATCTCTGGCCGCGCACCGCCGTGCTGGGGGCGGTGCTGATCACCGGCTATCTCGGCGGCACCGTCGCCATCCATTTGCGCGCCGGCAGCCCACTGCTCTCGCATACACTGTTCGGCGTCTATCTCGGGCTGATGGTCTGGGGCGGGCTGTGGCTGCGCCACCCTGCCCTGCGCGCCCTCTTTCCCCTCCAACCGCAAAAGGACTGATCGATGACTCCATCCCCCCGCCCGGTCGTCACCGCCTTCGACTGGGTCCCCGAATTCGCCCGCGGGCTAGTGCGCGACCTGCGCGTGCGCTGGGCCTTCGAGGAAGCCGGCCGCCCCTATGACACGCAGTTGCTCGGCGCGATGCAGCCACGGCCCGAGGATTACCTCGCCTGGCAACCCTTCGACCAGGTCCCGGCCTTTGCCGATGGCGAGATCCGCTTCTTCGAGAGCGGGGCGATCCTGCTCTATCTCGGCGAACAGCACGACGAACTGCTTCCCTCGCAGCCACAGGAGCGCTGGAACGCGATCTCCTGGCTGTTCGCGGCGCTCAACAGCGTCGAGCCGAGCATCGGCCCGCTGATCAGCTACGATGTCTTCCATGCCGACAAGCCCTGGGCACAGGAAGCGCGCAAGCCGGCCGCCGAATTCGTCCAGCGCCGGCTGTCGCGGGTGAACGATGCCCTTGCCGGCAAGGACTGGCTCGCCGGCCGCTTCTCGATCGCCGATATCGCCATGATCACCGTGCTCAACAACCTGCGCCACACCGCGATGCTCGCCGATTTCCCCGAACTCGCCGCCTACAAGCGCCGCGGCGAGCAGCGCACGGCCTATCGCCGCGCGCTCGAGGCGCAACTGGCCGATTTCCAGGCCGACCCCCCGCTCACCCCAGCAGGAGACTGAATTCATGTATATCCAGGGATTTGTCCTCGCCGTTCCGGCCGCCAACAAGCAGGCCTATCACGACACCGCCCGGCGCTTCGCCGAATATGTCAAGGATTTCGGCGTGCTCGAGATCGTCGAGGCCTGGGAAGACGATGTGAAGGACGGCAAGCACACCGACTTCCGCCGCGCAGTCAAGCTCGAGGAAGGCGAAAAGGTCGTCTTCTCCTGGGTCATCTGGCCCGACAAGGCGACGGCCGAGGCCGCCAGCGCCAGGATGATGTCGGACCCTGCCATGGAGGAGATGGGCAAGACCATGCCCTTCGACGGCAAGCGCATGATCTTCGGCGGCTTCGAGCCATTGTTCACGCTGGGGCGCGACTGATGGCGGCTTCCGGCTTCCCGGTCTGGTACGAACTGATGAGCCGCGATCCGGCCGGAGTCGCCCCCTTCTACCGCGCCCTGTTCGGCTGGGAGATACCCGCCGAGGGGACTCAGGCAGCCAACGGGCCCGATTACCGCCTGATCGAGCGCGCCGACGGCGGCCATGCCGGCGGGTTGCTGACGCTCACGCCCGCCATGTGCGCCATGGGAATGGCCCCGGTCTGGCTGCCCTATTTCCACGCCGGGGACGTCGACGCGCTGGCCGACAGCGCAGCCGAACACGGCGCCGCGGTGCCGCTGCCTCCGACCGACATGCCCATGGCCGGCCGGGTGGCGATGATCGCCGATCCGCAGGGCGCGCATTTCTATGCGATCGCGCCGGAGCCGCCCGCAGGCCAGCCCGATGCCCGGTCCGATGTCTTCGATCCGGCAACGCCGGGTCGCTGCGCCTGGAACGAGCTCAACACCGACGGCGCGAGCGGGCAGGAAGCCTTCTACACCGCGCTGTTCGACTGGAGCATGGACGGCGAAATGCCGATGCCGGACGGGCACAGCTACCGTTTCCTCGCCTGCCGGGGCGAGGGGATCGGGGCGATCGGCTCGATGAAGCCCGACAATGCCCCCTCGATGTGGCTGCCCTATTTCCGGGTTGCGGACATCGCGGCGGCGGAAAAGGACGTGACGGATGCGGGCGGGCGCATCGTGATGGGGCCGCACGAGGTCCCCGGCGGCGACCGCATCATCGTCGCCAGCGATCCCGACGGCGCCATGGTCGGCATCGTCGGCCGAAAGGAGGACTGACATGAGCAAGGCACTGATCTGCCTGTGGTACGACCACACCGCCCTGGACGCGGCGGAATTCTACGCCGCGACCTTCCCCGACAGCCGTGTCGGCACAATCACCCGGGCCCCGGCCGACAATCCCTCGACCCGGGCCGGCGATGTCATCACGGTCGAATTCACCGTGCTCGGCCTGCCCTGCCTCGGCCTCAACGGCGGGGCGACCTTCCCGCAGACCGAGGCCTTTTCCTTTCAGGTCGCCACCGAAGACCAGGAAGAGACCGACCGCTACTGGAACGCGATCACCGGCAACGGCGGGAGCGAGAGCATGTGCGGCTGGTGCAAGGACAAATGGGGCGTGTCGTGGCAGATCACGCCCAAGGTGCTCTCCTCGGCCCTCAACCACCCCGATCCGGCGGCGAGCAAGCGCGCGTTCGAGGCGATGATGACCATGCGCAAGATCGACGTCGCGGCGATCGAGGCGGCGATCGCCGGTTGAGGCGGGCCCGGGGGAACAGACAGGAAAGGATACGGCATGGCACGCAGGATCATCGGCGCCGCCTTCCTCTCGCTCGACGGGGTGATGCAGGCACCCGGCGGGCCGGAAGAGGACCCCACCGGCGGTTTCGCCCATGGCGGCTGGCTGACGGCCTTCTTCGACGAGGCACTCGGCACCCAGATCGACAGCGTCTTCGCCCAACCCTTCGACCTGCTGCTGGGGCGGCGCACCTATGACATCTTCGCCGCACACTGGCCCTATGCACCGCAGGACGAGCCGATTGCGGCCGCCTTCGCCAAGGCCCGCAAATATGTGCTGAGCCGCTCGGACACGCCGCTGGACTGGCAAGGCAGCCAGCGCCTGCCCGATATCGCGGCCGTCGCCGCGCTCAAGCAGGAAGAGGGGCCCGACCTGGTGATCCAGGGCAGTTCCACGCTCTATCCGCAATTGCTCGAGGAAGGGCTGATCGACCGGCTGGTGCTGATGGTGGCTCCGCTGGTGCTCGGCACCGGCAAGCGGCTGTTCGGCGAGGGGCCGCCGCCCGTCACCTTCCGCATGGTCGAGCACCGGCTGTCCTCGAACGGCATTTCCATGGGCACTTTCGAGCCTTCGGGTCCCTTGCAGACCGGCTCCTTCGCCATAGCCGAACCGAGCGAGGCCGAATTGGCCCGCCGCGCGAAAATGGCCGAAGGGACCTGGTAGCGCAGCCCGCACCGGCAAGGATTGACCTCCGCCTTAGTTCTTGCAATGTTCTCGTTGATCAAGGAGAACGATCATGGCCGATTTCACCTTCTTCACCCATCCGATGTCGCGCGGGCAGATCGCCCGCTGGGCCTTCCATGAAGCAGGGGCCGATTACGACCAGGTGCTGGTGGACTGGGCCGACAAGCCGGCCGAACTTCTTGCCGCCAATCCCATGGGCAAGCTTCCCACCATCATCCATCACGGCCCCGATGGCGACCATGTGGTGAGCGAGGCGGCCGCAGTATGCCACTATCTGGCCGAGACCGCCGCCCCCGAACTCCTGCCTGACCGGGCTGAAAAGGCGGAATATTTCCGCTGGCTCTTCTTCGCCGCCGGCCCGCTCGAAGCCGCGTCCACCGCGAAGGCGATGGGGTGGGACGTGCCGGAGAACCGCACCGGAACCGCCGGTTTCGGCACTTACGAACGGACAGTCGATACGCTCGACTGGTGGCTGTCGGAGCATGACTACGCCTGCGGCGATCGCTTCACCATGGCCGATGTCTATCTCGGATCGCAGGTGGACTGGGGAATATCCTTCAAGACCCTGCCCGAGCGCGACAGCTTTCACGCCTATGCCGGGCGCCTGCGCGGCCGTGATGCCTATGCCGCGGCCAAGGCGATCGACAATGCGCTGATCGCCGCCGCGCACGATTAGGCCTGGCCGTCAGGCGAAGGCGCTGGCCCGTCGGAGCAGCTGGTAGGCCTCGACCACCTGCTGCAGCCGCGTCTCGAAGCTGCGGTCCCCGCCGTTGCGGTCGGGATGGTACTTGCGGACCAGTTCCGAATAGCGCCGGCGCAGCATCGGCCGGTCGGCATCGCCGCCCAGCCCCATGACGCCCAGCGCCTCGCGCTCGCGCGGGGTGAAGCGGCTCGCCTTGGCCCGCCCCCTCGCCGCACGCGCCTTGATCTCGCTCGCGCGCATGCCGATCGCCTCGAGCGGGTCGTCGAAATCCGCCCAGCGCGGCATGCCGTCGATCCCCGCATCGGGGCGGAAGGCCCGGCTTTCGGTGCGCCAGCCGGCCACGGGATGCTGCGCCGCGCGGACTTCTTCCGCACTCATGCCTTCGAACCAGTCGTAGCCGGCGTTGAACTCACGGACGTGCTCGAGGCAGAACCAGCGGTACCGGCCCGGCCCGTCGTAAGTCGCCAGCTGGCTGCCCGGCGCGCGGAACTCGCCGCGCTCCATGCAGTCCGGCGCCTCGCACAACCGCCCCCTGCTTTCGAACCGTCCATGGAACCTGTCGTACTTCACGGCCTTTAGGATGGGGGACGGCGCCCTATATGTGAAGTCTTGACAGGAGAATCGCATGTCCGGACCGATCCAGCAGGAAATGGAAGCCCTGCTTTCCCAAGCCTTCCACCCCGCCAGCCTGGAGGTCATCAACGACAGCGCCATGCATCACGGCCACGCCGGCGACGACGGCAGCGGCGAGAGCCATTTCACCGTCGCGATCGTGGCCGAGGCCTTTGCCGGCAAGAGCCGGCTCGAACGCCAGCGCATGGTCAACGCCGCGCTGGGCGACATTCCGGGCGAGCGGGTTCACGCGCTGGCCATCAAGGCCAGGGCCCCGGGGGAATGACCATGGACGGCATCCTCCAGACCATCACCCCGACCACCCACGACCTCGGCGATTTCCAGGTCCGCCGCGCGATCCCCACGCGCGGGCGGACCATGGTCGGCCCCTTCATCTTCGTCGACCAGTTCGGCCCCGGCCAGCTCGACATCGGCAAGGGGATGGACGTCCGCCCGCACCCGCATATCAATCTCGCCACAGTCACCTGGCTGTTCGAGGGGGCGATCGACCACCGCGATTCGATCGGCAGCTTCGCCACGATCCGGCCCGGCCAGGTCAATCTGATGACCGCCGGCAGCGGGATCGTCCATTCGGAGCGCTCACCCGCCGGGGAGCGCGCCAGCGGGCCCAGGCTCTACGGCATGCAGACCTGGCTCGCCCTACCCGACGGGAGCGAGGAGATCGCGCCCGCCTTCGAAGCGGTCAAGGACCTGCCGGTGGTCGAGGACCAATGCGTCAAGGCGCATGTGATCATGGGCGAGCTGTGGGGCAGGCGGGCGCAGACCACCACCTATGCCGACACCGTCTATGCCGAGATCGTCCTCGGCCCCTCGGGTGCGATCCCGGTCGACGCCGTGGCCGAGGAGCGCGCGGTGATGCTGGTCGGCGGCGAGGCGAGCCTCGATGGCGAACCGCTGGAGCTCTACACGCTGGTGGTGCTCAAACCCGGCGTGCCGATGGTGCTGCGCTCCGATGCCGGCGGGCGGGTCATGCTGCTCGGCGGCGAGGCCTTTTCGAGCAAGCGCCACGTCTGGTGGAATTTCGTCAGCTCGAGCCGCGAGCGCATCGAACAGGCCAAGGAGGACTGGATGGAAGGCCGCTTCGCCAGGGTACCCGGGGACGAGCAGGAATGGATCCCGATCCCCGAGCGACCCCTGACGAAAAGCGAGGACTGAGGGCTATTCGGACGCCTGGGTGAAGGTCAGCGAAAAGCTCACCGGCACCGCCGGGGCGATGCTGTCGAGCCCGGCCACCTCGCGCAGGGCCTCGACCCCGGTGTCGAGCCCGTAGCTGGCGGCCTCGACGATGATCGGGGTCACGGTCTCGACCTTGACCTTGTCGGCCGCGATCCGCGTCACGGCGAGTTCGGCCGGTACTTCGCCCTGAACGCCGTGAAGGTCGAGCGTCGCCGTGACCGGCTGGACCGTGCTTTCGCCAGTCTTGAGCGCGGCGAAGGCAGCCGGATCGAGCTGGGCGGTCACGGTCGCGGCGGGAAAGGTCGCCACTTCGAACAGCATTGTGCCCATCCGTTCGTTGCGGACGTCGATATTGGTCTGCACGCTGGCGAGGTCGATCGCGAGTTCAGCCGCGCCCTCGGCGGAAACCGATCCAGTCAGGCCAGGAAAGTGATGTGCCTCGGCCAGCTGGCCGGCCTTGACTGTGACGAAGGACAGGCGCGAGGCATCGCCGTCGAGCGTCCAGGCACCGGCCAGCGGCGCTTCTTCCACCGGGCCGGAGGAACACGCGGCCAGCGCCAGCGCACCGGATGCCAGCATCGGCGCAGGAATGAACTTCATCGGGGGGCTTCCTTTCGTTTGGCTAATTCGCCGGCAAGGATAGCCGCTCGCGCGGATCGGGCCAGCCCAAATCGGGCCCAGCCCTATTTGCCGTACCATTCGACCCAGGCCCCGTGCGGATGCGCCTCGGCAAGATGGGTCCATTGCTCCCCACCCGGCCAGTAGCGCACCCTCAGTTCGTGGCGGAAGGTCTGGCGGTTGGTTTCGAGCCGGACCCAGGCCAGCGGGCGCTCGCTTGTCGCCGCGGCCCCGGCCCGTTCCATCGTCTCCTCGATCACCGCGCGCGTCAGCTTCGGCAGATATTGCCACATGACCGAATGCTGGAGCACGCGGGTCACCCCGGCCGGCTGCGGGCGTGCGAGCATGTCGAGCACGAAATCCCCGGCATCCTGCGCCACGAGATCGGGCCGGCGCTCGCCCGCCAGGCGGATCGCCGCGTCGATCCGCGCCATGCGCTCTCTCGCATCGGCCCAGACGTAGCTCTTGAGCCGCAGCGCCTGCTCCGGATCGGACAAATCGACCGGCGCGACATCACAGCCGCGGATCGCGGCGATCTCCACCGGCCCGGCGGGCGGCGGCGGTCCCTTCCACTCGGGGCGGATCCGCATCGGCGAATCCGCCGGCCCGACCCGCGTCCCGCCGAGATCGTAGCGATAGCGTTCCATCATCGTGTTGACGCCCGCGCTGGCGCCGATCTCGTTGATCTCGAATCTCGGCCCCAGCCGCTGCGCCAGCCACAGCAGGCCCGCCATCAGGCTGGCCGAACGCCCGGCCTCGTTCGTCTGCGGCGGCCCGTCGAGCCAGGGCGCCAGCCGCGCGTCGAACCGCTCCGCCAGAGCGACCACGATCCGGTCCACCTCGGCCTGCCCGGACACCTGGCCGTCATAGACCGGGCCGAGCTCGGGTGCGTCGCCGGTGAGGTAGAGATTGTGGAACCCGCCCGCGATCCGCAGCGGCATGGCATCCTCCAGGCTGAGCCCCGGCCAGGCCTTCATCCGCCGGGCGATTTCGATATCGGTGGCGAGCACGGCGCGGCAGGCGCGCACCACCCGCCCGGTGCAGGGGGCAAAGGCGCGTTCGGCATGGCTCGCCTGCCATTCCAGCGCCTCGTCCACGCTGGTGATGTCCATCACGCCCTTTTCGGCCATTTGCATTGCCCTTTCCGCCCGCTTTCCCTAAGTGCGCCCGGCTATGCCTGCGCCACTCACCTTCGCCATTCCCAAGGGCCGCATCCTCGAGGAAGCCCTGCCCGTGATGGAACGTGCCGGCGTCGTGCCGGAAGCGGCCTTTCACGACAAGGGCAACCGCGCACTGAGCTTCGCCACCACAAGGCCCGACATGCGGCTGATCCGCGTGCGCGCCTTCGACGTCGCCACCTTCGTCGCCCATGGCGCAGCGCAGGCGGGGATCGTCGGTTCGGACGTGGTCGAGGAATTCGACTATCCCGACCTCTACGCCCCGGTCGATCTCGACATCGGCCATTGCCGCCTGTCGGTCGCCGAACTGGCCGATGCGCCGGGCCGGAGCGAAGCCTATGCCAGCCACCTGCGGATCGCGACCAAATATCCCAATATCACCAGCCGCTGGTTCGAGGCCAAGGGCATCCAGGCCGAATGCGTCAAGCTCAACGGCGCAATGGAACTCGCCCCCACGCTCGGCCTCTCGAGCCGGATCGTCGATCTCGTCTCGACCGGTCGCACGCTCAAGGAAAACGGCCTCGTCGAACGCGACGAGATCATGCGCATCTCCGCCCGGCTGATCGTCAACCGCGCCGCGCTCAAGACCGACCCGCGCGTGGGCGAACTGGTCGAGGCCTTCCGCGCCAACGCCGCTTCGAGAAAGGCCGCCTGATGCAGCGCCTGACCACGTCGGACCTCGATTTTCCGCGCAAGTTCGCGCGAATCGTCAACGACCGCCGCGAAAGCGACACCAAGGTCGGACAGACGGTCGCCTCAATCCTCGAGGCGGTGCGGCATCGCGGCGACGACGCGCTGGCCGAATACACCAATCGCTACGACGATTATTCGCTGACCGGCGAGGATGGCTGGCGGATCGCGCCCGAGGTCTGCGAGGCAGCCTACCGCAAGCTTGACGGCCCGAGCCGCGACGCGCTCGAACTCGCGGCCGCGCGCATCCGCGCCTATCACGAGGCGCAATTGCCGCGCGACCGCGATTTCCGCGACGAGGCCGGGGTCCGCCTCGGCGCGCGCTGGGGGGCGGTCGATGCCGCCGGGCTCTATGTCCCGGGCGGGCGTGCCGCCTATCCCTCCTCGCTGCTGATGAACGCGATCCCGGCCAAGGTCGCCGGGGTCGGGCGGCTGGTAGTGACCACCCCGACGCCCAAGGGCCAGGTCAACGAACTGGTGCTCGCGGCCGCGCACCTCGCGGGGGTCGACGAAATCTGGCGCGTCGGCGGGGCGCAGGCGATCGCCGCGCTGGCCTATGGCACGCGGCGGATCGATCGGGTCGACGTGATCACGGGCCCGGGCAACGCCTGGGTCGCGGAGGCCAAGCGCCAGCTCTACGGCGTGGTCGGCATCGACATGGTGGCCGGGCCGAGCGAAATCCTCGTCATTGCCGACGCGAAGAACAAGGCCGACTGGATCGCCGCCGACCTGCTCAGCCAGGCCGAGCACGATCCGACCAGCCAGTCGATCCTGATCACCGACGATGCCGGCTTCGCCGCCGAAGTGGCCGACCGGGTCGCGGTCCAGCTCGCCATGCTCTCGACCGGGCGCACCGCCAAGCAGAGCTGGGACGAACACGGCGCAATCGTGGTGGTGCAGGATCTCGCGCAAGAGGCCCCCGCCCTCGCCAACCAGCTGGCCGCCGAACATGTCGAGATCGCGACCGAGGATCCCGAAGCGATCTTCGCGCAGATCCGCCATGCCGGCAGTGTCTTCCTTGGCCGCTGGACCCCGGAAGCAGTCGGCGATTACGTCGCCGGTCCCAACCATGTCCTCCCGACCGGGCGCCGCGCCCGCTTTTCGAGCGGGCTCTCGGTGCTCGATTTCATGAAACGGACCAGCTTTATCGAGCTTGACCAGGCCGCGCTGCAGGCGATCGGCCCGGCGGCGGTCAAGCTGGCCGATATCGAAGGCCTGCCGGCCCATGCCCGCTCCGTCCAGGAACGCCTGAAATGAACAACGTCAAACGCTCGCAATCGCGCTCCGCCGCAAGGCTCGCTGCCGTCCAGGCGCTCTACCAGCAGCAGATGGAGGGAACCGCCCTCGCGCCGCTGCTCAACGAGTTCCACCAGCACCGGCTCGGCGCGGAGATCGAGGATGCGCAATATGCCGATGCCGAGGTCGCCTTCTTCGACGATCTCGTGAAGGGCGTCGATGCCCGCCGGGCGGAGATCGACGAATTGCTCCAGGCCAAGCTCGCCGACGGCTGGACGCTGGCCCGGCTCGACAAGACCATGCTGCAAATCCTGCGCGCCGGAGCCTATGAACTGCTTGCCCGGGCGGATATTCCGACCGGTGCGGCGATCACCGAATATGTCGATGTCGCGCATGCCTTCTTCGAGGAACGCGAGGCGAAATTCGTCAACGGCGTGCTCGACGCGGTAGCGAAGCAGGTCCGCTAGGTCGGGTTACTCGCCCGCGAACACCCGGTCGAGATAGGCCGCCAGCCGGATGCCGGACATCTGCAGCCGGCGATCGGCCTCGCCATGCCAGCGCCAATTGTAGTCCCACGACAGCGCGACCGGGCTGTCCTGCGTCGCCGCTCCGAACTCTCCGCCGGTCGCCGGGTAGATCTCGTCGCGCAAGGCCGCGCTTTCCGCAATCCATTGCGCCGGCTCGGGATCCCACCAGGCCGCGACCTGCTCGGGCGTGGTGCGGCGGTTCAGGCGTTCGGCATATTCGCTGAAGCTGAGCTGCTGCTGCAGGATCATGCCCTCGTCCCACACCCAGTGGAGATTGGTCGGCTCGTCGTACCACAGAACCTTGAAATCGTTCCCGCCACGGTCGCTGCCGTTTCCGGCGTGGAGCGGCTGGTGGAGGTCGGCGACGATATGGATCACGAACCACAGCGCCCTCGCCCTGGCTTCGCGGTCGGCATCGGGATCGCGCAGCACCGCGGAAAAGCGGTCGAGCGCCGTCACCGCATCGCCTTCGGGCGGATGAGCCAGCTGTTCGGCATCCATCCCCTCGGGCAGGGTGACATAGTGATAGGGGCCGGCCTCGCGCTGCCAGAAGGGATCGGGATTGGACCGTTCCTCGTCGGGCAGAGTGCTTGCTTCGGTCATGGTGCTCCGGCCGAGGATCAGCTCGATTTCCGCCCGCGTACGCCCGTCAATGTTGCGCCCGGCAATCTCCGCGCTCACACGATGGCCGATCGGCCCCCAGGCCATGGCAGGACACGGCAGGGCCAGCAGGGCGGCGGCCCCGGCAATCAGCAGCTTCTTCACGCGGCAGGCTCCAAGTTTGCATGGGGTGGCAATTGCCTGCGCCTGCCACAGCGCGGCGCACATTGGAAGTCATTGGTCCGGGTCGCGGCATGGGTCCTGCAGCAGTATTTCGGACCCGGGCACGCTTTGCCCTTGGGCCGGAAGATGTTCCCGTCTATCGCGGCAGCGCGCCCGATAAACCCCGTTCCAGGAGAGACACACCGGTGAAGGAATCCGCCTTTCTCGACCAATTGCGTACGCTTGCCACCCATCCCGGAGCGCGCGACTTCCGCGATGATGCCTGCGTGCTCGAACTCGGCACCGAGAGGCTGGTGCTGACCCATGACATGCTGGTCGAAGGGGTCCACTTCCTGCCCGGTGCGGCGCCGGAGGACGTCGCCTGGAAGCTGGTCGCCAGCAATCTCTCCGACCTGGCCGCCAAGGGCGCCGAGCCGCTCGGCGTCTTGCTCGGCTACATGCTCGGAGCGGCGGACGATCGCTTCATCGACGGACTCGAAGAAGTCCTCGCGCATTACAACGTGCCGCTGCTCGGCGGCGACACCACCGCCGGCGGGCCGCCGCGCAGCTTCGGCCTCACCGCCATCGGCCGGGCGACCAGCACCCCGGTTCCCTCGCGCAGCGGGGCACGGCCGGGCGACGCGATCTTCGTCACCGGCGAGCTGGGCGCGGCCATGATGGGATTCGAGGCCCTGCGCGACGGCACCGGCGCGGACAGCACTGCCTATCGCTGCCCGATGGCCAGGCTGGCGGAAGGCCAGTTGCTGGCCCCGCGGGTCAGCGCGATGATGGATATTTCCGACGGGCTGCTGCTCGACGCCTGGCGGATGGCCGAAGCGAGCCATGCGACCTTCCTCATCGACGGCCAGGCGGTGCCGATCGCCGCCCCCGAGGAACGGCGCGGCGACGCGCTGCGCTGGGGCGACGATTACGAATTGCTGTTCACTGCCCGCGCCGATCCCGAGCTGGCGATCCCGGCCACGCGGATCGGCACGGTCGAACCGCGCGGGGCGGCTCCGCTCTATCTCAACGGCGAAGCGATAACCTCCAGCGAAGGGCTAGGCTACCAGCACGCCGCCTAGTGGGCGGTGACGTCCACGCCCTGCCGGCGCAGCACGTCCTTCATCGCGAAATAGGCCGGCTTGGTCCGGTGGTTCGGGATACCCGGATAGAGATGGTGGATCAGGTGGAACTGCATCCCCATCGAGAGCCAGTGGCCCAGCGGCGTCCGGAAGATGCGCGTGTTGTGGTAACGCCCGCGCTGCTGCGGATGGTGCGGCGCCCAGCTCAGCCAGTAGCGGATCCAGCTCAGCCCGATCTGGCGCGGCAGCCACCAGACCAGCGCGATCTCGATCGCATAGCCCGACCAGGCGAAGCCGAAGAAGGTCGCCATCATCGCCAGTTGCAGGATGGAGGTTTCGAGCACGGCGCGCTTGGCCGCCGGCGTGCCCATTTCCGCCACCAGCTTCTTGTAGCGCCAGACCGATCCCTCGACGCCCGGCTGGCGGTTCCACCAGGTCTTGAGGATCGCCTGCCAGCTGCTGGGCGCCCCGTCGGTAAAGTCCGGGTCGAACTCGGCATGGTTGGTATGCGCGTGGTGCTCCATATGGGTCAGGCGGGCGATGCCGAAGCCCATCGCGATCGGGATCGTGGCGACGGCGCCGGTCAGCTCGTTCACCCAATGCAGCTTGTGACCGCGCGGGTAGATGTTCGAATGCATCGCCTCATGGCTGGGAATGAAGCCATAGGCGCAGCAGAAGGTCGAATAGAGGAAGGCCGGAACCAGCCACCAGCCGCTGATCACTTCCATCGCCACCAGCGGGAACATGGCGAGCCAGGCCAGGAAACAGGTCCAGGTCAGCGCGGCATAGACCCAGGTCCGGCCGCCGTGGAATTGCAGGGCGATCTCACGCTCTTCCCTGAGCAGGTCGCGGCGAGCGTGGCGATCGAGCCCGTCCGCTGCGCCAAGCGGAATGGCGGGTGCCTCCGTCGCGGCAAAGCTCCCGGCGGCGGGATTGGCCTCCCGCAGCACCAGATTGTCGTCCTTGATCGGTCCGTCGCTCATGCCGTGCCCCCAAGCCGGATCAGATCCAGCGCCCCTTGATGTTCGCGTAAAGCCCCCAGGCGGCTCCGATCGCCAGACCGATCGCCAGCGGGGTGACTCCGCCAACGTCCTTTACGCCCCCTGCCAGCAGCAGTTGCGCGATCAGCGGGGCAATAAAACCGATGCCGAACAGGAACGGCATCACGGCGAAGAGTTGGCGAAGGGCTCCTGACATGGATGTTAACCTAGAATACACCATCGTCACGCGCAATATTGCCCGGGTTTGGCGGGGCCGAATTCTTGCCGGCGTCCCACAGCGGCACTTCGCGAACCCCGTTGTGGGGAGCGAAATTTTGGGGGTTGCACGGGGGTGTGCAGGCCTATAGCCCTTGGGAATCTTGCCCGAACTGCGATCGAAAAACGCCGGCGGGGGAGGAGAGGAAACCTTTAAGGGGGAGAGGCTCACGTGAACCTCGTTGTTATTTCTATTCTATTGGGGCTGTTGGCCGTCGTTTACGGCATCGTCACCAGCCGCCAGGTGCTCGGCGCAAGCGCGGGCAATGCGAAAATGCAGGAAATCGCCGGCGCGATCCAGGAAGGCGCGCAGGCCTATCTCAAGCGGCAATACACCACCATCGCCATGGTCGGCGTGGTCGTCGCCGTCTTGGTCTTCGTCTTCCTCGGTGCGGTCCCGGCGACCGGCTTCGTGGTCGGCGCGATCCTTTCGGGCGTGGCGGGCTTCATCGGGATGAACATCTCGGTGCGCTCGAACGTGCGCACGGCGGCGGCGGCAGAAACCGGCTTGCAGCCCGGCCTCACCCTCGCCTTCCGCGCGGGCGCGATCACCGGCCTGCTCGTGGCCGGCCTCGCCCTGCTCGCGATCGCGGTCTTCTACTGGTACCTGACCGATGTGGCCGGGCATACCGTCGGCGGCAGCGACCGCACGGTGGTCGACGGCCTCGTCGGCCTGGCCTTCGGCGCCTCGCTGATCTCGATCTTCGCCCGTCTCGGCGGCGGCATCTTCACCAAGGCGGCCGACGTCGGCGCCGACCTCGTCGGCAAGGTCGAGGCCGGAATTCCCGAGGACGATCCCCGGAACCCGGCCGTGATCGCCGACAATGTGGGCGACAATGTCGGCGACTGCGCCGGCATGGCGGCCGATTTGTTCGAGACCTATGTCGTCACCGTCGGCGCCACCATGGTGCTGACCGCGCTGCTGATGAAGGGCGTGGGCGAGCTGCTGCCGAACCTGATGGCGCTGCCGCTGCTGATCGGCGGCGTCTGCATCGTGACCTCGATCATCGGCACCTATTTCGTCCGCCTCGGCGGCGGCAAGAATGTCATGGGCGCGATGTACAAGGGTTTTCTCGTCAGCGCGGTGCTCGCCATCCCGGCGATCTGGGTTGCGACCGACTATGCCCTCGGCGGCATGGGCGCTAACCTGCCCGGGACCGAGTTCAACGGGCGCGAGCTGTTCTATTGCGCGCTGCTCGGCCTGGTCATCACCGGGCTGATCATCTGGATCACCGAATATTACACCGGCACCGGCTTCCGCCCGGTCCGCTCGATCGCCAAGGCTTCGGAAACGGGCCATGGCACCAATGTGATCCAGGGCCTGGCGATCAGCCTCGAAGCCACCGCGCTGCCGACCATCGTCATCGTGGCGGGCATCATCGTCAGCTACCAGCTCGCCGGCCTGATCGGCATTGCCTATGCGGCGACCGCCATGCTGGCGCTGGCCGGCATGGTCGTTGCACTCGACGCCTACGGTCCGGTGACCGACAATGCCGGGGGCATCGCCGAAATGGCTGGTCTGGATGACAGCGTGCGTGAAAAGACCGACCTGCTCGACGCGGTCGGCAACACCACCAAGGCCGTGACCAAGGGCTATGCCATCGGTTCGGCCGGCCTTGCCGCGCTGGTGCTGTTCGCCGCCTACACCACCGACCTGAGGGAGTTCTTCCCCAGCCTGACCGTCAATTTCAGCCTCGAAAACCCCTATGTCATCGTCGGCCTGCTGCTCGGCGCGCTGCTGCCCTATCTCTTCGGGGCGATGGGGATGACCGCGGTCGGTCGTGCTGCCGGCGACGTGGTGATCGACGTGCGCGACCAGTTCGCGGCCGATCCGGGCATCATGGCAGGCACCAGCAAGCCGGACTATGCGAAGACGGTGGACCTCGTCACCAAGGCCGCGATCAAGGAAATGATCATCCCCTCGCTGCTGCCGGTGCTCGCGCCGATCGTGGTCTATTTCGTGATCTCGGCGATCGGCGGGCAGGAGAACGGCTTTGCCGCGCTCGGCGCGTTGCTGCTCGGCGTGATCGTCGGCGGCCTCTTCGTGGCCCTGTCCATGACCGCCGGCGGCGGCGCATGGGACAACGCGAAGAAATACATCGAGGACGGCAATCACGGCGGCAAGGGGTCGGAGGCCCACAAGGCCGCAGTGACCGGCGATACGGTCGGCGATCCCTACAAGGATACGGCCGGTCCGGCGGTGAACCCGATGATCAAGATCACCAACATCGTGGCGCTGCTGCTGCTCGCCGCACTGGCCGCTCACTGACCTTCGGCCTGGCTCCATGAGGAGTTCGCTCGGCCCCGCCCGGATTCGTCCGGGCGGGGTTTTTTCCTGAACCTGCCCGAAGGATGCGCGGAAAAATCGCCGGCCATTCTCGAGAGGAATGTTGACTGCCTCCGGCAATCGCCGCAAAGGCCGAGCATGGCCAGCAATGCCGCCCACGACAGGTCGCACACCCCGACACCGGAACAGCTCGTAGCCGACCTGGTCCTGTTGCTCGATCTCAACCCCCGTGACCAGGACCGCTTCGTCGGCCGGCGCAAGAAGGGCGGGATAGGCCGCGTCTTCGGCGGGCAGGTCATTGCCCAGGCGCTCGGCGCGGCCGAACGGACCGTAGCCGAAGACCGCCATGCGCATTCGCTCCACGCCTATTTCCTCCGCCCCGGCAACGAGGAGGGTGAGGTCCACTTTCGCGTACGCCGCGATTTCGACGGAGCGAGCTTTTCCAACCGCCGCGTCGTCGCAATGCAGGACGGCATGGCCATCCTCAACCTCACCGCCAGCTTCCAGCGCGAGCGCGAGGGCTTCAACCACCAGCATATCGCCATGCCGGACGTCCCCCCGCCGGAAGACATCGTTTCCGACAACCTGCTGCGGCGCGAATTCGGCGATGCGATCGGCGGCGATCGCGGAGCCCAGATCGCCCGTCCCTGGCCGATCGACACGCGCTCGATCGAACCGCGCGCCTGGATGGACCCGGCCCCGCGCGAGCCCGTTACCCACGGCTGGTTCCGCACGGTTGCCCCGCTGCCCGACGATCCGCGCGTCCACCGCGCTGTGCTGGCCTATGCCAGCGACCTGCAGTTGCTCTCGACCGCCATGCTGCCGCACGGCGTGACCTGGCACCGCGGCGAAGTGAAGGCGGCCAGCCTCGATCACGCGATCTGGTTCCACGAGCCCTTCCGCGCCGATGAATGGCTGCTCTATGTGACCGACAGCCCCTGGGCCGGCCACGCGCGCGGCTTCAATCGCGGCCAGATTTTCAGCCGCGACGGGCGGCTCGTTGCCAGCGTGGCACAGGAAGGGCTGATCCGCGGTGTGCAGCGGCAGGGCTGACGCGGCGAAGGACGGCTAGCGCTCCGGCGTAACGACCGCCTCCTCGGTCACCACCATCTCCATCGGAATGTCGTAGGGCTGCGGGCGGATCGTCGGCATGGCCTGAAAGGCATAGCCGACCCCGATCCGGCGCGGCAGTTCGGCAAAGGTCGCCAGCGTACGGTCGAAATAGCCGCCGCCATAGCCGAGCCGGTAGCATTGCGGATCGAACCCGACCACGGGCGAAAGCACCACGTCGGGAATCACCACCGCACCGTCGGCCGGGATCGGAATCTTCCACACGCCATGCGCGAGCCGGTCGCCCGACTTCCAGGCCCGAAACTCCATCGGCTGCGCCTTTTCGACCACTACCGGCAGGGCTGTCACCGCCCCGCGTTCGCCCAGCCGACGCAGAAGCGGCTTGAGATCCGGTTCGCCGCGGAACGGCCACCAGGCGCTGACAACGAGACCATGCGGATCGCCCAGCAAGTCTTCGATACGTTCCGCCATACGCGCGGTCATCGATTCGCGCTCCGCCGCGTTCAGGGCGGTCCGGCGCTCGAGGATCCGTGTCCGTTCGCTCTTGCGCCAGGCGGCAAGTTCAGCCGGCCCCGAGAGCCCGGCAAAGGCAGGATCAAGGTCACCAAGGGCACAGGGCGGCGATGCGCATTCGATCGGTTCCTCGTCCCTGCCTCGTCCTGCCATCGCCTTTCTCCCTCGACTATCCCCCCGGATGGTAGAAGTCCCAGATCGCCTGCGCCACCCCGGCGCTGACCCCGGGCGCCCGCTGCAGGTCCTCGAGCGAGGCCGCGCGCACCTTGCCGGCAGTCCCGAAATGCAGCAGCAGCGCCCGCTTGCGCGCCGGGCCGATGCCGGGAATCTCGTCCAGCGGGCTGGCGGTGATCGCCCGGCTGCGCTTCTCGCGATGCGCGCCGATGGCATAGCGGTGCACCTCGTCGCGCAGGCGCTGGAGGTGGAACAGCACCGGCGAATTGACTGGCAGGGTCTTTTCGCGCCCGTCGGGGAAATGAAACACCTCGCGCCCCTCGCGCCCGTGATGCGGGCCCTTGGCGATGGCGATCAGCGGGACATCCTCGATTCCCAATTCCTCCAGCGTGTCACGGACCGAGGACATCTGGCCCTTGCCACCGTCGATCAGGACCAGATCGGGCCACATGCCCCGGTCGCGGTCGGGATCCTCCTCCTGTACCCGCGAGAAGCGTCGGTGCATGACCTCGCGCATCATCCCGAAATCGTCATCGGTCTGCGCCGAGCGGATGTTGAACTTGCGGTACTGGTTCCTGAGGAAGCCTTCGGGACCCGCGACCACCATGGCCCCGACCGCCTTGGCGCCCTGGATATGGCTGTTGTCGTATATCTCGATCCTCTGCGGCACCTCCGGCAGTTCGAGGAAGTCGGACATTTCGCGCAGGATCTTCGCCTGTGTTCCCCGCTCGGCCAGCCGGCGTTCGAGCGCCTCGGAAGCGTTGCGGCTGGCCTGTTCGACCAGCCGCTTGCGGTCGCCCCGCTGCGGGACCGAGATCTCGACCTTGTGCCCGGCGCTTTCGCGCAGTGCCTCGGCCAGCAATCCGGCATCGCGCAGCACGCGGTCGACAAGCAGCAGGCGCGGCGGCGGGACCTCCTCGTAGAATTGCGCCAACACGCCGCTCATCACCTCTTCCGCTGCGACCCCTTCGGTATGGGTCGGGAAGAAGGCCCGGTGCCCCCAGTTCTGCCCGCCGCGGATGAAGAAGGCCTGGATGCCTACCTGGCCGCCATGCTCGGCCAGGGCGAAGATGTCGGCATCGCCCATGCCGGCGGCGTTGATTGCCTGGCTGCCCTGAATGAAGGTTGCTGCGCGCAGACGGTCGCGCAGCATGGCGGCGCGCTCGAAATCCAGCGCCTCGGCCGCCCGGTGCATCTGCGTCTCGATCTCCTTCTGCACCGCGGTCGACTTGCCGCCGAGAAATTCCTTGGCCTGGCGCACCAGTTCGTCATAGCCGACCTGGTCGATCCGCCCCACGCAGGGGGCCGAGCACCGGCGGATCTGATACAACAGGCAGGGTCGGTCACGGCGTTCGAAAAAGCTGTCGGTGCAGGATCTTAGCAGGAAGAGTTTCTGCAGCGCATTAATCGTCTTGTTGACCGAACCGGCGCTGGCGAAGGGCCCGTAGTAATTGCCCTTGGCCCGCCGCGCCCCGCGATGCTTCATGATCCGCGGGAACGCGTGCTCGGCTCGCAGAAGGATGAAGGGGAAGCTCTTATCGTCGCGCAGCAGGACGTTGTAGGGGGGGCGGAAGCGCTTGATCAGCTGCGCTTCGAGCAACAGCGCCTCGGCTTCCGAATTGGTGGTGACGATCTCCATCCGGCGGGTCTGGGCGACCATGCGCAGGAGGCGGTTCGAGAGGTTGGCAACCTGGGTGTAGTTGGCGACCCGGTTCTTGAGCGCGCGCGCCTTGCCGACATAAAGCACATCGCCGCGGGCATCGAGCATGCGATAGACGCCCGGCCGGGGCTTGAGTGCCCTGACCGTCTCGCGGATCGCCGCCAACCCGGTCTCAAGGTCCGGCTGGGCCGATTTGACCGTATGGGTCGCGCGCTCCTCGTTGAAGCGCTCGGCGCCCTTGGGATTGGGGGGAGTTCCGGGCTCGGTCCGCGACATGGGGTGGAGATAGGACCGGTTTGGCCGCAGCGCCACTCTCCCGCGCAGCTAACCCCCGGATGTTCACCGGAACGGCGGAGGGCTGGAAGACGTGGGAGTGAAGCACGTCAAGAGGGCAATTGCCCCCCTCCGTTCCGGCCCGGCCATGTCGCCATGGCCGGTTTCGCGAAACTACTCGCCCGTCAGAACACCTTGCGGACGTCGATACCGATGTAGCGACCGGTCGGATCAAGCAGCAAAGGCTGGTAGCGCAGCGGGGTGTTGCCATCGCTATCGGTCACCTCGCGGCGACTGTCGAAGACGTTGTCGACCACGAAGGCCAGACGCACGCCGCTGAGCCAGGGCTGGTCGCGGACCAGTTTCTCCTGCTCGCCGAGATCGACGAACATCCGCAGGTCGAGCGTGGCGAGGCTGCCGAAGCGCAGGTCGGTACTGCCCGGCAGACCCGACCCGAGCACGGTCGCCTCTCCGGTGTAGCTGGCCGAATAGCGGACGCCGAAGCCGCGGTAGAACATCCCGCCGACCAGGCGGGCGGTATCCTGCGGGGTGCCGCTGCCCGAGACCGAATCCCCGGCCAACTGGTCCAGCACCGGCAGGCCCGGAGCGATCAACACCGTGTTGTCGAGCTCGTGAGTCCAGTTGAGGTTGAAGAACCAGCGCCCCTGCCCGTCGCCGCCCGGGCGGCCGAAGCCCGGCCCGCGCCTGCCGCCGCGGCCGCCCGGACCACCACCGGTGCGCGCTCCCTGCGGCGGGCCGCCGGCAGGCGGTGCGCCTGCGCCGCCCTGGCCAGGGTCACCGGCTGCGCCTTGCGGCTGGCCCTCGCTTGTGCAGATGCGCAAGCGCATCTCCTTCAGCCGCTCGCGGTCGATTTCTCCGTCCGGCCCGCGCAGCCGAGCCAGCATCGGCTCGGGCAGCTGGGCGATCTGTTCTTCGGTCAATGCGACTTCGGGATCGAAATTCTCGCCGCACATCCGTTCGCGCATCTGCCGGAATCGTTCGGGATCGAAATTGCCGCCTCCCTGTCCGCCAAAACCGCCGGACGCGCCGGCCGGCGCCATACCGCTGGCCGCGGGCACGGGCGCCGCAGCCGGGGCCGGCGCGGCGGCCTCCGCTTCCGGCCGGGCCTTGCCGAACGGACCGGACAGGTTGAGTCCGAAGGTCAGGCGCGAACTCTTCTGCTCCGCGAAAGTCACCGGGCGCAGGTCGAGCGCCACCAGCTGACCGCCGGCATCGCGGGTCACCCGGTCGGCAAAGGCGGATTCGATCGCCGGAGTCAGCTGGGGAAAGCTCGCCGTCACATTCTCGGAATTGTTGCGGTTGTATTCGACCGACAGGCTGGCGCGGTCGAGAATGGGCAGGTCCCAGAAGGCGGCGACCCGCCAGTCGCGCTGCTTTTCCTCGCTGAGGAAGGGATTGCCACCGGAGGTGGTGGTGACCAGCACCGTCTCGTTCCGAGCGAGATCGAAATAGGGAACGTTGTAGGAAATGACTTCGGGATTGCCGAGCTGGCTCAACCCCGGCGCGCTGTCGCGGGCGATATAGGTCGTCTGCACATTGAGCGTGTCGGTCAGGCCCCAGACCAGGCCGGCACTCCAGTCGGTGAGCGTGCCGAAGTCGGAGAGATGGTCGACGCCGGCACTGAAATTGAGCGTGATGTCACCCGCCCAGCCAAGGAAATCGTCGCGCCGGCTGGTGACCGGGACGGCCAGGTTGAGACCGCCGTTGACGGTTCCGCGACGCAATCTGGTGTCGAAGGCGGTGCGGGTGTCGCTGCTTTCGAGCTGGAGCCAGTCGTAACCGGCATCGAGCGTGACACTGACGTCACCGGCCGGAAGATAGAAGGGCGAACCGTTGAGCGTCCATTTGGTGTCGGCACTGGTGGTGCGGCTCTCGGCGATATCGGTCGCGCCCGCGGCGACTGCGGGCAGTGCCCCGTCGATCGCCAGCGAGCCGGCAGCCGCCGCAGCGACCAGGGCCGCAGTATCGGCCCGCTGGTCTATCGTCCGGGTCACATCGGACAAGCTGCCGTTGACCGTGCCGGTCAGCTGCCAGTCGCCGATGGTCGAACTGAGGGTCGAACCGACCGAATAGGTCGTGCTGCCGGTCCGCGTTTCGAGCGGATCGTCTGCGTTGAAGGTCCGCAACGCGCTGTTTCCGGCCGGGTCGGTCAACAGCACGCTGTCGAGACCCGAGAGGCTCAGCGACTTGCTGTCCTCGACCGTCCCGTTGAGGCTCAGCGAGGCACCCGAACCGCCAAGCGCGGTCGTGAAATTGCCGGTCAGCTGGAGATCCCGCGAATCCGCAATCAGGCTGCGATAGGCCGCCGGATCGGGGTCTCCCACGACGTCCGGCACGCTGCCTTCCGCCTGCTCGATCCCGCGCACCGCCTCGGTCATCGGGCTGGTGTCGGACAGTTCGACGTTGAAATTGAGACGGTTGTTGCGGCCTAGGCGCAGGAAGGTCGCCTCGACTTCCTTGCTGTGAAAGCCGCCTATGCCGGGCTGCTCATATTCGCCTTCGACCTGGAAGCTGGAGAAATCCGGCTTGAGGATGAAATTGATGACCCGCTGGTCGGGCGGAAAGCCGTAGCGCTGGGCCACTTCTTCCGGAAGGATCTCGACCTTGTCGAGCGCTTCGGGTGGATAGCTGCGCATCTCGCGAAAGCTCGATACCCGCATGCCGTTGACGAGGAACACAGGCTGCCCGCCCCCGCGTCCGCGCCCGCCGCTGGTCTGCGGCGCCAGGGCTGCAACGAGATCGGCGATCGAACCGGCGCCATAGGCGGCAATATCGGCCTGATCCAGTTCGTCGACGGGCGGAACGCCTGCATCGACCGTGCCGAAATTATAGGTCCCGCGAACGACGATGACGTCGCCCTCGTCATCCAGCGGAAGCTCTTCTTCCGACAGGACTTCGTCCGCTTGCTGGGAGATTGCGGGTACGGCCTCCTGCGCATGGACCGGTGCGGCGAGCGCGGCGGCCAGGGCGGCGAGACAACAGGCGGGGAGGAGTTTGTTGCGTTGCGTCATAATTGACTTGGTCTTTGTCGCTCACGCCCGCGCCGCTCAAGTCACCTTTGGTATTAATTTGTCGCAAGGCGATGAACAGGGGCTGACAGCTGCGAAAGGCGTCCGGGCTTCCCTTTTTCCGCGCCTGCCGCTATGGCGCGCGGCCAGTATCTCACAGCATTGACGGAACACGGAATTTTATGGCGAAAGAAGAACTCCTCGAAATGCGCGGCAAGGTGGTCGAATTGCTGCCTAACGCGATGTTCCGGGTAGAGCTCGAAAACGGCCATGAAATCCTCGGTCACACGGCCGGAAAGATGCGCAAGAACCGCATCCGTGTCCTTGTCGGCGACGAAGTGCTGTGCGAACTGACCCCCTATGACCTGACCAAGGGTCGCATCACCTACCGCTTCATGCCCGGCCGCGGCGGTCCCGGCCCGCAATAAGGCCGGCGGGTGACACCACCCACGCTCATCCTGGCTTCGGCAAGCCCGCGCCGGCGCGAACTGATCGCGCGGCTGGGGATCGCTCCTGCACGCATTGGCGGCGCCGATATCGACGAAACCCCGCATATGGGCGAATTGCCGCGCGACTATGCCCGGCGCATGGCCCGCGAAAAGGCGGAGGCCGCTGCCGATGACTCCGCCCATGTCCTCGCTGGCGACACGGTGGTTGCCTGTGGCCGGCGGATACTGCCCAAGGCCGAGGACGCGGCGACGGCACGAAAATGCCTCGAATTGCTCTCGGGACGCCGGCACCGCGTCCTCTCCGCCGTAGCCCTGCGCGCGCCGGACGGAACTGTCCGCGAGAAGCTGAGCGAGACCGTGGTTCGTTTCAAGACACTCTCGCGCGATGAGATCGCCGCCTATCTCGCCGGCGGCGAATGGGAGGGCAAGGCCGGCGGCTATGCCATACAGGGCGCCGCCGAAGGATTGGTCGCCTGGATCCAGGGCAGCCATTCAGGAGTGGTCGGGCTGCCGCTGTTCGAAACGCGGGCCCTTCTCAAGGCCGCGGGCTTTCCCCTTGGCTGAATGGCTGGTCGAGGAAGGGATCGGCGAGGAGCGCGCGATCCTGCTCGAGGGTGACACAATCCTTGCCGCGCGGCTGCAGTGGCCGGGAAAGCTGGCCGCGGGCCAGATCGAGGATGCGGCGCTGGTCAGCAAGCCGGCCGGCTCCCGTCGCGGCACCGCGCGCTTTGCGAGCGGCGAGGAAGCGCTGGTCGATCGCCTGCCGAGCAATGCCAGCGAGGGCAAGACATTGCGTCTCGTCGTGACCCGCCCGGCACTAAGCGAGGCCGGCCGGGTCAAGCTGGCCCAGGCGCGCCAAACCGACAGCCCACCCCGCCCCGCGCCCGGCCTTGCCGAGACCCTGCAGGCGGAAGGCGAGACCGTGCGGACCGTCCGCCGCTTCCCGACCACCGGCTGGGAGGAGCTGGCCGGCGAGGCCTTCGCCCGCCGGATAGTCTTCGCAGGAGGGGAACTGCACCTCTCCCCCACTCCGGCGATGACCTTGATCGACGTCGACGGAGCGCTGCCGGCAATGCAGCTTGCACTGGCCGCCGTTCCTGCGATCGCCACGGCGGTGCGCCGTCTCGACCTCTCCGGATCGATCGGCATCGATTTCCCGACGCTCTCCGCAAAGGAGGATCGCCGCGCGGTCGACCTGGCACTCGGCGAGGCGCTCGCCGGCTGGCCGCACGAGCGGACCGCCATGAACGGCTTCGGCTTCGTGCAGCTGGTCGCCCGGCTCGAACGAATCTCGCTGCTTCACCGCTTCGCCGGCGACCGGACCGGCGCCGCCGCGCGACTGCTGCTCCGCCAGGCGGAAGGAGTGACGGATCCGGGCGCGCTCCTGCTCAGCTGCCATCCCGGCGTAAAGGCCCGGCTTGACGAAGACTGGCTCGAGCAATTGTCCCGCCGGACCGGGCGCGAAGTGCGGATCGCGATCGACCCCGGTCTTGCGCTCGAAGCAGGTTTCGCGCAGGCGGTGCCGTTATGAACGCCAGCCCCAAGCCCTGTCCGATCTGCCGCAAGCCGCGTAGCGAGGAATTCGCGCCGTTCTGTTCGAGCCGGTGCCGCGACCGCGACCTCGCCAACTGGTTCAACGACGGATATGCCGTTCCCGGCCGCCCGGCTTCGCCCGATGACCTCGCATCCGGCGAGCGCGAGGGGGAGGCGTAATTACCCCTTGCCAAGCGCGGCAGGGGACGCCATAGGCGCCACCTCCAACCGCTCGCGGACGTTGTCGAAGCGTCCCGATCAAGCGAATGCCCAGGTAGCTCAGTTGGTAGAGCATGCGACTGAAAATCGCAGTGTCGGCGGTTCGATTCCGTCCCTGGGCACCACTCCCCGCGATAAAAAAAGGGGCCGGCGTTTGCCGGCCCCTTCGCGTTTGCGGGTCCGCCTGGAGTGGGGGAGTGGGTCGCGGACCCGCGGGAAGTCAGTAATCCTCGAAACGAACCGTACCGCTGCGGAAGCCGCGCTCGGCCATTTCCTCGGCATAGTCGACGCGCTCATCACGCAATTCGCTGCCATATTCGCCCCATGCATCGCGCAGGTCCTCGGTGTCGCTGGCGCGGCGCAGGTCGCTGGAGAGCTCCTTCTTCGCCTCGAGAACATTGGTGCGATAGTTGAACCAGTACCTGTTCTCGATCCCTGCGATCGGGCTGCGGAAGATGCGTTCCTCTTCGGTCCGGGCCTGTGCCTCCTCGAACAGAACCGGCAAGGCCGCCTGGGCGCCACCGGCAAGGGCGGCCGTGGCAAGGACGATGGTCAGAGCAGTCTTCTTCATCGGTCTTCTCCTTTCGTGATCGGCGCCGCGTTCCGGCGGCGGGTCACGGCCAACAAGGCTGACATCACCGACTGAACGCCAGCTTACGGTCCCGTTCCGGTTCCAGCAGGATTTGGTCAGACGGAGATGTCGCTCCGGGCCATCGGGAGGGCCGTCACACGAGGACCAGCCAAGACACAAACAACTGGAATACAGAAAGAAGTTTTCCGATATCTGGCCGACGCAAGGCCCGCAGGGCGGTGGGCCGGCGGGTACGATCCTGTCCGTATCGCGTGGACGTCCGTTCGGTAAGACGTTGGCTGCCTGAGGCGTAAGGTGATGCCGGTCGCGGGCGCATGACACGAAGCCGGTGCGCTCCTTCCCAGCGGCATGCATTCCCGATCATGGCGCCGGCGTCCAACCGCTGTCGTGCCCTGGCTCAAACCCGTCACCGCGTGAGCAATTTGTTAACCCCGAGGAGGCATGCTGGCGCTCTCGGGCACCGGAGGAGGTCATGAGCGTACTGACCATTCGGAAATATGAGCGCTTCGCGATGCGCCAGAAAGTCGCCTTCGCCGGCGGCCGCGTGGTCAATGGCGATGGCCTGCTGATCGAGATTTCGCTCGCCGGCTGCCGGATCAGCAATCTCAGTTCGGAAGACTTTGCCTTCGGAGAGACGCTGCAGGTCGACGTTCCCGGTTTCGGGGCGCTCGACGGCCAGGTCCGCTGGAGCAATCCCGGAGTAATCGGGGTCGGTTTTGAACGTCCGCTCTTTTCCTCGCAGTTGATCAGCCTGCTCAAGGCCTGCCGCGACCAGACCGACGAATCCGCCGCCGCCCGCCGCTACGCAAGCTAGCGTCTGCGCTTGCGCGCACTCACCCGGCAGCGATAGGCTGCCGCCATGACCACGATCGCGATCATCGGCGCTGGCGCCATGGGCTCGGGCATTGCCGGCCTGCTTACCCGCAATGGCTGCAAGGTACTCACAAGGCTCGGCGGCCGCAGCCCTGCTTCTCGCGCGCGTGCCGCTGCGGCCGGCATGGAGGATGCGACGCTCGCAGCAATCGCGGAATGCGAGCTGATCCTCTCGATCGTCCCGCCCGCGATGGGCGAAGACGTGGTGGACGCACTCGCCCCGGTTTTCGCGGAGCCGCATGCTCCGCTGTTCTGCGACGCCAATGCGCTCGCCCCGGAAAGCAAGCACAGGATGGCCGCCCGCGTCGCGTCACTGGGCGGACGCATGGTCGACGGTTCGATCATCGGCGGGCCGCCGACCGCAGGCTATGACGGGCCGCGGCTCTACCTCTGCGGAAATGGTGCCGAGACGATCGCCCGGCTGGATCGTTTCGGGCTCGACACACGGGTGCTCGCCGGTCCCTTCGGAGCCGCCGCTGCGCTCAAGATGTGCTACGGGGGGATCAACAAGGGCATGATCGGGCTGGTCACCGCCATGCTGCTGGCTGCCCAGCGCCACGGCGCGGCCGAGGATCTCGCGGGAGAACTGGCGCTCAGCCAGAAGGAACTGCTGGCCCGGATGCGGGTCGCAATCCCGAAAATGTATCCCAAGGCCTGGCGGTGGGATGCGGAAATGCACGAAATCGCCGCCTTCCTCGCCGATGGCGATCCTTCCGCGGCGGCGATCTGGTCAGGTCTCGGCGCATTCTACACCGACCGGGCAACGCCGGAGGCGCAGGAGCATGAACCCGGCGGGTTGAAGAAGCTGCTCGGCTGATCCAGAACAGCAGGAATCGCCAGCTCAACGATCAGGAAGGATCCCCCATGGCCCGCATTCTCGTGCTCTATTACTCCTCCTACGGCCATATCGCGCAAATGGCCGAAGCCGTGGCCGAAGGGATTGCCGCCGAAGGGCACGAAGCTGTCATCATGCGAGTCCCCGAAACCGCTCCGCCCGAAGTCGTCGCTGCTGCCGGTTTCCGCCACAATCCCGATCATCCGGTCATCGAGAAGGCCGACGTCATGGGCGAATTCGACGGCATGGTGCTCGGCGCACCGACCCGCTTCGGTCGCATGCCGAGCCAGCTGGCCGCCTTCCTCGACACGGCGGGAGGCCTGTGGTTCACCGGCGGCCTGGTCGGCAAGGTCGGCGCGGTTTTCACCTCGACCGCCGCCCAGCATGGCGGGCAGGAAACCACGCTGTTCTCCATGATCACCAACCTGCTCCATTTCGGCATGACCATCGTCGGCCTCGACTATGGTTTCGCCGGCCAGAATGGTGTCGACGAGGTCAAGGGCGGCGCGCCCTATGGCGCGACCACCATCGCCGACAACGACGGTTCGCGCCAGCCGAGCCCGTCCGAACTCGACGGTGCCAGATATCTTGGCGCCCGCGTCGCGCGGACGGCCTCCAAGCTGGCCTGAGCCACTCCTGACCCGCTCGGGGCAGCTCAGAGCTGCCCCAGCATCGCCAAAACCTCTCCGAAGCGACCTTCTTTCTCCGCCTCGCGCATCCAGCGCGCATTGGGAACGAGGTTTTCCTCCGGGGTCGGCTGCCGCTCGAATTCCGCCATGGTCTGCGCGATATAGTCGTCCAGCGGCAGATAGCCTGCCAGGGATTCCTGCCCCGGCGTCAGGCCGGTCTGGACTGCGGGCGGCGCGATCTCGATTACCTCGACCTGGCCCTTCAGGCGCTCGCGCAGCGAGACGCTGTAGGAATGCACGGCCGCCTTGCTCGCGCTGTAGGCCGGTGCGGAGGGCAGCGGCACAAAGGCCAGGCCTGACGAAACGGTGCAGATCGCCGCCCCGTCCCTGCCGGAAAGGTGCGGGATGAGCCCTTCCACCATGCGGAAGGTGCCGAGCAGATTGGTTTTGACGATCGCTTCGGCAGTTGCCAGAGACCCGCCGCTGCCCAGTTCCTGCCGGGTCATGATCCCCGCCGAATGGATCAGCACGTTCAGTTCGGGATAGTCGCGCGTGACTGCCGCGACGCATTGTTCGACCGACTCCGGGTCGGCAACGTCGCAGGCGATCCAGTGCATGCCGTCCCGTCCGGCCACGGTTTCCTCGAGCCGTGCGATGGTCCGTCCGGCAACGATCACCCGGTTGCCGCGCCGATGGAATTCCCAGGCCAGCGCCTGCCCGATGCCCGAGCCGCCGCCGGTGACTAGGATAGTATTGCCGGAAAGATTCATGGACATCTCCTGTCGTTGCATTGCTTGAGGCGAGATACGCAACCGCTTACCGATTGAAAGTAGGCACCCCAAAGAATTATACTTACCAAAAAGAGAGTGTAGAGATCCCGGTCATGACAAGCGTGCCTTTCCCCCCCTCGGCGATCGCCAAAGCGCGGCGGATCGCCGAAACCCCCTCCCCCAGCGAGATCGACCCAGCGCTCGGAAAGCTGGTGAATGAGTTGATCGGGCGGGTCGCCGACAAATGGACCATGCTGGTGATCGAAGTGCTCGAGGAACATGGCGAGCTGCGCTTCACCGAGATCGGCCGCAAGGTGGACGGGATCAGCCAGAAGATGCTGACCCAGACCCTGCGCCAGATGGAACGCGAGGGCCTGCTGATCCGGACCGTCCATCCGGTCATTCCGCCCAAGGTCGAATACCGCCTGACCGATCTCGGGCTCGGGCTCGGCGAAGCTTTCTGCGGCGTCTGGCTGTGGGCCGAAGCGAATATGGCGCAGATCGAACGCGCGCGCGCCGAGTTCGACGCAAGGCAGGAAAGCGCCAAGGGCTAGCCGGTCCGGCATACGCGCACTACGCTTCCCGCGATGCACGCCGATTCTCCAGGGCTCAACCCGTTCGAAATGGCCGCCATGCTGGTGGTCGCCTCGGCCCTGCTCGGCTGGTTCAACCACCATTTCCTCCGCCTGCCCCATGTCATCGGCCTGACGGTGATGGGCGCGGTGGCAGCGATCATGCTGCTGGTCGTCAATGCCTTCGTGCCCGCGATCACGCTCGACGACTGGGTCGCCAGCACGCTCCACCAGTTGAACTTCACCGACACGTTGCTCCAGGGCATGCTCAGCTTCCTGCTCTTTGCGGGGGCGCTGCACGTCGATCTCGACCGGCTCAGGGCCGATTGGCTGCCCGTCCTGCTGCTTTCGACCGTGGGCGTGATCGTCTCGACCGTCGTCGTCGGCCTGCTGACCTGGGGCGCGGGCCTGCTGCTCGGCCTTGCCATAGCGCCGATCTGGTATTTCGTCTTCGGCGCGCTGATCAGCCCGACCGATCCGGTCTCGGTGCTCGGCGTGCTCAAGGAGGAACGGGTCGACGAGAGCCTGCAGGCTTCGGTTGCCGGCGAGAGCCTGTTCAACGACGGAGTCGGCATCGTCGTCTTCACCATCCTGCTGGGCGCGGCGGTGACCGGGTCCGACTTCTCTCTCGGCGAAGGCGCCAGGCTGTTTGCGATCGAGGCGGGCGGCGGGATCGCGATCGGGCTGGTGTTCGGCTGGCTCGGCTATCGCGCGATGCGCTCGATGGACGAATATGCGCTCGAAGTGCTGATCAGCCTGGCGGTGGTCATGGGCGGTTACGCGCTGTGCACCCAGTTGCATGTTTCGGGCCCGCTGGCGATGGCGGTGGCCGGCCTGCTGATCGGCAACCACGGGGTAACCTTTGCGATGAGCGACGTGACCCGCGACTATGTGATCAAGTTCTGGGAACTCATCGACGAATTGCTCAATTCGATCCTGTTCCTGCTGATCGGGCTCGAAATGATCGCACTGGTACCGGGCGTACCCCATATCGAGCTGGGGCTGCTGGCGATCCCGATCACGCTGGCCGCACGCGCGCTGGCGGTGTCGGCCTCGACCAAACTGATCCCGGCTGCCGGCCCCAAGGCCGACGGGGCCTGGGGCGTGCTGTGGTGGGGCGGGCTGCGCGGCGGGATCTCGATCGCGCTGGTCCTTTCTCTACCCGCCGGCGAGACGCGCGACCTGCTGCTGGCCGCGACCTTTGCCGCGGTGCTGTTCTCGGTCCTTGTCCAGCGTGCCACGCTGGGCCGTTTCATAGAGCGCAATCCGGACCTGCATCCCGACAAGGAAGGCCCGCCGACCCTGCATTAGGTCAGAATTGGGCGGAGAGTTCCAGACCGACGCTGCGCCCCTTGAGCAGGGGCGAGAAGGTCCCGGCGGCCGGGGCAGGATCGAAGGGCTCGTTGTCACCATCGGAATAGGGACCGCCGGCGAAGGGCAGCTGCGTGTCGCCGCCGAACTGCAACTGGTCGAGCAGGTTGCGGCCGTAGAGCGTGACGGTCAGGCCGGTTCCCTCGACCGCCAGCGCCAGGCTGGCGTCGAGCCGGTCGCTGGCCGAATTGTAGCCCCAGTTATTGTCGGTATAGGCGTAGCGGCTGCGGTGCTGGTAGAAGCCATTGGCCGTCAGACGCCCCATTCCGCCAAGCTCGACGTAATAGTTCAAACTCCCGCCGAAGCTCCATTTCGGCACACGCGGGAGTTCGAGGTCACGGTCTGCGGAATCGATCACCCCATCGGAATTGATGTCGAAGAAGACCTCGCGGTAGTCGGCATCGGTATAGCCGAGATGCGCCGCCAGTTGCAGCGCGGGCGCGGGGTTGATAGCCGCTTCCACTTCCCCGCCGAGAATGCGGGCGTCGGCAGTGTTGTAGACCGACTGGGCCAGTCCCGAGCTCGCACTGGGCACGTTTATCTCACGCTGAAGCCCGGCGACCTCGGTCCAATAGGCAGCGGCCGAAATGCGCGCCAGGCCGTCAGAGGATTGCCATGCGCCGCCCAGTTCGTAGGTATCGACGCGTTCCTCGTCGAAGGACGGCGTACCCAACCCGGCCGCGACCTGTTCAAAGGCCTGCGGCTGGGTAATGCGCAGATTGTACCCGCCCGAGCGATAGCCGCGGGTCCAGCTGGCTTCCAGCCGGGTCCCGGCCGTTCCTTCATAGGCCAGCGCAAGGCGCGGGGAGAGATTGCTCCAGCTGCGCTCGTCAGTGAAACCGTTGTTCTCGCCCGGCGCATTCTCACCGGTCACCGGGCAGCTGGCATCGATGGCGGAACAGGGCGCGCGCGGACGGACATAGGTGATCGCTGCCTCCTTCTCCTCGCGCGACCAGCGCAGGCCGGCACTGGCGACGAGGCCGGTGCCGAGATTGAGGTCGGCCTGCCCATAGAGCCCGTAGACGTCGTGGTCCTGGCGCCCGCCACCGTAAGAGGTCGGCGAACCAAAGGCGCTGAGATCGCGCGTCTCTTCATAGCCGACGTCCTGGTGGAAGAGGTAGCCGCCCGCGGTCAGCGTGAGCATGCCGTAATCGGCCGCGTAATAGAGTTCGTTCGACCATTGCTCCTGCGCGGTGAAGGTATCGGATTCGAAGATCTTCTCGGGCGAGGAGTCGATGTCGTTGCGGGTGGAGAGGTCATACTGCCGCCAGCCGAAGACATTGGTCAGCTTACCCTGGCCCAGTTCCAGTTCGGCCTTCGCCGTGACGAAGCCACTCTCGCTGTCGTAAAAGCCAGGCTGGTTGATCGACAGCCGGAATTCGTCGCGCGGGTTCTGCCCGTTGTTGTGCGTCGCCGCGCCGTCGCCGTCGCTGCCGGTCCATTCGCCCTTGACGGTGAGCGTGAAACTGGTGGCCGGGCGAAACGCGATCGCACCGCGCAAGACGGTGGTCCGCGCCGCACCGAAATCCGCGCCATCGAAGCTGTTGCGGAAATAGCCGCTGTCATCGCTGTAGAGCGCGCCGAGCCGGATCGCGATGCTGTCGGACAAAGGGCCGGAAACAACGCTGCGCAGGCTCACCATCGGCCCGCCGCGGCCATGGTCGACCGGAACCTCGATCCCGGCCCTGGCATGGCCCTGCCACTCCCAGCTCGGATCGCCCGTACGGACCAGCACCGCCCCGCCGGTGGTGTTGCGGCCGAAGGCCACGCCCTGCGGCCCACGCAGGATATCGACCCGCTCGACATCGAGCGCATCAAAGACCGTCCCGGCATTGATGCCCATATAGACCCCGTCGACGAAGATGCCGACGGAAGGGTCGATCGAGGGGATCGAGCTGTTGATGCCGAGCCCGCGGATCGAGAAATTGGCGACGCCCTTGAAGGTCCCTATTGGATCGAGCGAAACATTGGGCGCCGTATAGCTGAGGGTCGAAAGGTCCTGGAACTGGCGCGCCTCGAGCTCCGAGCGCTCGAGCACAGTCACCCCAAGTGCATCCTCGCCGGTATCCTTGATCGAGGTGACGACGATCTCGTTGCGGATTTCCTCCGCCATGGCCGGAACCGCTTGCGCGATCGCGATGGCCGCAAGGGATACGGCGGACCACAAGGGGCGCTGCGACATGGTGTGCTTTCCTCCTGCGGGAATGCCCGCAACTTGACCCATTTCTTTCTCGCAGGCCGCCTGCGCCGGAGATGCCAGCATGGACATGGCCTGCCCGCTTATTGCGCGACCCGATATGCGAAGGGCCGCGGACAGGCTACGGATAAAATCTTGCCATGGATGCGACTGGCCTTTGCCAGTTTCAGCCTGAGACCCGTTACGGAAAGCGACGGAGCCAATATTGCATGGATTTGGAGGTTTCGACCGCCTCGCCATGCTCCTTCCAGGCAAGCTGCGTGACCAGCCCGCTGACGGGTTCGTATCCGCGCCGGTGCCAGAAGCGATCCAGCGGGCTGTAGCCTGCGGGCCGCGCCGGATGGTCTGCCGGGCGGATCACGGCCGCAAAGCAGGCCGCATCGGCCCCTGCCGCGTGGGCCGCCGCCTCGCGCTGGTCGAAGAAGGCATGCCCCACCCCCTGCCCGCGATATTCGGGCAGGAGCACGCTCTCGCCGAAATAGAACAGGCCCTCGGTCGCAATCCCGCGCTCCTCGAAGGGGGCCTGGAATTCGGGCTTCTGGCCCGTCATGGGCGAGGCCGTGGCGGCACCGACCACCCGTGACCCATCGAAGGCGGCCACCAGGACACTGCCCGGTTCCGCGGCAAATTCCTTCACATAATCCGCCTCATAGGCGGGGTCGCCGTCGTAGAGATAGGGAAAGGCCGCAAAGACCGCGATCCTCAGCCGCGCTAGGTCAGCCAGGTGACAGGCGATCTCCGACCCAGAAATCCGGCGAACCGTTACGCTCATCCGGAAACCTGCGCGATCCAGTCGGCGAGATTGTAATAGACCCGCACCCGGGCAATGCGGCCTTCGGCGAGTTCGAAGAAAGCCCCTGCAGGCAGGACGTAGCGTTGGCCATGCGCCGCCGGCAGCCCCTCGTCGCTCGCGAGATAGCGTCCGTGAACAGTGAATTCCGCCGCGGCACGGCTCCCGTCCTCGCTCGCCATCAGCGCGATATCCGCGAGGCGCTCCTCGTAGCAATGCTCCATATGGGCGAGGAAGGCGCGGAAGGCATCCTTGCCGAGCTGCCGTTCGCCCTGGTTCACGTCATGCGCAACATCCTCGGACAGACAGGCCAGCATGCCGTCCCAGTCCTGCGCGTTGAACGCTGCATAATAGCGGTGGAGCAGTTCGAGCGATTTGGAACGCGTCATGGAGGGCCTCTTGCTTGCGGTTTGCCCCCAGTAGGTTTGACAAGGCACGGCGGCAACGACGTTCGTATGCTGTAACATCCGGCACCGCCCGAACGAACCTGGCGGATCGGGCCGTAGTGGACCAGGGGAGCGACCGGAGCATGCAAAGGAGACACGTCCTGCCAGGGATTGTGCTGGCCCTGCTCGCGCTGCTGGCATGGCTCGTTTTCCCGCTCTACGGCTTTGCCTCGCACCAGTTCGGATTGGCCCGCACGCCCTGGGGCTGGAAAGAGCTTCCCGCACCTCCGCCGCCGGCCGGACAGGCCCGGGCCGACCTGGTGCTGGAACGATGGCGGGCGCGGATCGGCGCGCCCTCGCTGGCGGCCGCGGTCTACAAGGACGGCGAACTGGCCTGGTCCGGGGCGAGTGGCTGGGCCGATGTCGACAGCCGGACGCCGGCAAGCCCGCAGACCTACTATCGGGCCGGCAGCACCTCGAAAGCGATCACCGCGACCCTGTTCGCCCGCTTGGCCGACCGCGGCGTGGTCGACGCATTTGCCCCGGTCGGTCGCTATCTGCCTGCCCCGCCCAATCGCGACTGGGAAGAGCTGAGCCTGCGCCAGCTGGCGTCGCATACGGCAGGCCTGGTCGGCTATGAAGAAAACGGCGACTGGATAGGGCTCTATCGCAGCATGGCGCTGCAGACACATTTCGATGATCCGCGCGATGCCCTGTCGGTTTTCGACCACAATAAACTGCTCTTCGCACCGGGAGAAGGCTACCACTACTCCTCTTACGACATCGTTCTGCTGAGCGCCGTCATCGAGGCCGCCGCGGACCGGCCGCTTCTCGACCTCGTGACGGAAGAAGTGACCGCCCCTCTCAAATTGCATTCGCTCGGCGCCGACAGCCTTCGCGCGCCGCCCGGCCCGCTCGCGACCTTCTACGACCGCAAGGACAGCAGGGTCCGTCCCTGGCGCCCCGTCGACCTGAGCCACAAGCTCGCCGGCGGCGGCTTCCTCGCCACGCCCGAGCAACTGGCCCGGATCGGCAGTGCCTGGCTCGACGAGGATTTCATCGCCCCGGCCACGCGCGAGCTGTTCTGGACCCCGGTGGTTCTGGCCGATGGAACGGTCAACGAAGAAGACTACGCGATGGGCTGGCGACGCAAGACCTGGGAGATACCCGGTATTGGCGAGGTCGAGAATCTCAACCACGGCGGCATCTCGAAGGGCTCGCAATGCTGGCTGATGGTGGTCCCGGCAGACAGGCTTTCCCTCGCCGCCTGCATGAACGCACTGACCGACGAGTTCTTCGAGTTTGCCGATGTTTCGCGCGAGCTGCTGCCGCTGTTTACCCCTCCGCGAGCCGGCCGCGAATAGTCGCTGCCACTGCAATTGCGCGGCTGAACGATTTGGCGTAAGGCGCACCCCGACGCCCCGGGCCCGCAGTCGTCACGACTCGCCAGCGCCGGGGCTTGTGCGTTTTCGAGGTAAAAAATGAACCGTCGCCGCCAGATCTACGAAGGCAAGGCCAAGATCCTTTACGAAGGCCCGGAACCGGGCACGCTGATCCAGTACTTCAAGGACGATGCCACTGCGTTCAATGCGCAGAAGAAAGGCACGATCAACGGCAAGGGCGTGATCAACAACCGCATCAGCGAGTATGTCTTCACGCGCCTCTCGCATATCGGCATCCCGACGCATTTCATCCGCCGCCTCAACATGCGCGAGCAGCTCGTGCGCCAAGTGGAGATCGTGCCGATCGAAGTGGTTGTGCGCAATGTCGCCGCTGGCTCGATCTGCAAGCGCCTCGGCCTCGAAGAAGGCGAACCGCTGCCGCACACGCTGATCGAATATTACTACAAGGACGACGCGCTGGGCGATCCCATGATCGCCGAAGAGCATATCGCCGCCTTCAACTGGGCCAGCCCGGAGGAAATGCAGGACATTTCCGCCATGGCGATCCGGGTCAACGATTTCATGTGCGGCCTGTTCTCGGCCATCGGCGTCCGCCTGATCGATTTCAAGCTCGAGTTCGGCCGCATCTATGACGGCGACTACAGCCGCGTCATCCTCGCCGACGAGATCAGCCCCGACGGCTGCCGTCTGTGGGACATGGCGACCGGAGAAAAGCTCGACAAGGACCGTTTCCGCCGCGATCTCGGCGGCGAGGAAGAGGCCTATCGCGAAGTGGCCCGACGGCTGGGCCTGCTCGAGAGCGAGGGCAGTTCGGGCGAAGTGTTCGATCTCGATATCCATCGCAAGCTGCGCGGTTCGACGAGCAAGCCGAAGAAGTAAGTTCTTCGCTTCCGGGAAGATTGCTCCCGTTCATTTTCGGGTGCTAAGCAGGCGGCATGCATCGCCTGAAATTGCTCGCGCTTTCCGCAGTTCTAGCCCTTGCCCTTCAACTCCCGGTTCCCGCCCTGGCCCAGGCCGGTGGCGAGGAAGCCGCATGGGCCTTCGAGGAGAGCGATCTGCCGCTCGACAAGGACTATCTCTTCGGCCGGCTCGACAACGGCATGCGCTATGTGGTCCGCCACAACGCCACGCCGGCCGGCACCGGCATGGTCCAGCTATTCATCGACGCCGGCTCGCTCTCGGAACGCGATAACGAGCGCGGTTACGCCCACTTCGTAGAGCACATGGCCTTCAATGGTTCGGCCAACGTTCCCGAAGGCGAGATGATCAAGCTGCTCGAGCGCGAGGGTCTTGCCTTCGGCGCCGACACCAATGCCTCGACCGATTTCGAGCAGACGATCTACAAGCTCGACCTGCCGCGCAACGATGAGACCCTGCTCGACACCGCCCTGTTCCTTATGCGCGAGACCGCCAGCCACCTGACCTTCGACGATGCCGCAGTCGATCGCGAAAAGGGTGTCGTCCTGTCCGAACGCCGTGTGCGCGACAGCTATGCCTTCCGCAATCTGCTCGACGGCTGGGAATTCCTCTATCCCGATGCCCATTTCCGTCAACGCCTGGCAATCGGGACTATCGAGAGCCTGCAACAGGCGACCGGCGACAGCCTGCGCGGCTTCTGGGAGCGCAACTACGTCCCTCAGAACGCCACGCTGATCGTGGTCGGGGATTTCGATCCCAAGCAGGTCGAAGCCAGGATTGTCGCCAGGTTCTCCGATTGGAACGGCCCCGAAGCTCCCGCCGTGCCCGATGCGGGGCCGGTCGCCGCGGACGATCCCGGCCGGACCGACATCCACATCGACACGGCCTTGTCGGAACAGGTGACCATCGCCCGCAACGGACCGGCCATCGACCGGCCCGACACCGTCGCCAACCGCCAGCAGAACGTGCTGCGCCAGATCGGCTACGGTATCGTCAACCGCCGGATGGCCCGGCTCGCCCGGGGTGAGAATCCTCCCTATCGCAGCGCCGGCCTCGGCAATAGCGAAGTCTTTGACACCGCGCGCACCACCAACCTGGTCGTCAACGCGGGCGATGGCGAATGGCGCGAGGGACTGCTGGCCGCCGCCCGTGAATACCGCCGGGCGCTCGAATTCGGCTTCACCGAGGCCGAAGTGTCCGAACAGGTGGCCAGCCTCCGCAATGCGATTGAAAACGCCGCCGCGGGAGCGGCAACGCGCCCCAACCGCACCTTCGTCAACGCCACCATCCTGCTGCTGACCGAAGGGCAGGTCCCGACCACCCCGGAGAGCGGGCTCGAACGGTTTGAGGACATGGTTCCGCTGATTACCCCGGCCAACGTGATGGCCGCAATCGAGGACGAACTCCTGCCGCTCACCGATCCGCTGATCCGCTTCGAGGGCCGAACCGCCCCGAAGGGCGGTGCCGAGGCGCTGCGGGCAGCCTGGGCCGAAGCGATGGCCGAACCGCTTGTAGCCGAGGAAGCGGGTGAACTGGCGGAATTCGCCTATACCGACTTCGGGCCGCCCGGGTTCGTCCAATCCTATCTGATCGAACCCGAGTTCGGGATCCACATGCTGCACTTCGCCAATGGCTTGCGGCTCAATCTCAAGCCGACCGACCTCCAGCAGGACCGCATTTCGGTCCGGCTCAACGTCGATGGCGGGCAGATGCTCAACTCAAAGGACAACCCGCTCGCGACCGGTATGGTCGACAGTCTCCCAGTCGGCGGGCTCGGCAAGCACAGCTATGACGAACTGCAGACGATCCTCGCCGGGCGTAGCGTCGGTATGGGCATTTCGGCCGACGACGAGAGCTTCGTGCTGGGCGCGACCACCACGCCGCGCGATCTCGAACTGCAATTGCAGTTGATGACCGCGACGCTGACCGACCCGGGCTACCGGCCCCAAGGCGAGGTGCAGTATCGCCGCAATGTGGCGAATTTCTTCGCCCGGCTGACGGCGACGCCCAATGCTGCACTCGGCAACGCTCTGGGCGGCATCCTGTCCGACGACGATCCGCGCTTCACCCTCCGCCCCAAGGAGGATTACGATGCACTCAGCTTCGCCAGGCTGCGCGAGGACATCAGCGACCGCCTTGCCCGTGGCGCGCTGGAGCTGGCGCTGGTCGGCGACTTCGACCCCGAACAAGCGATCGCCCTCGTCGCCCGCACGCTTGGCGCCCTGCCCGCTCGCGAAGCGGCTTTCCGACCCTATGACGATAATCGCCAGCGCAGTTTCACAGCGGACCGCAGCCTGCGCGTGCTGCACCATGACGGAGAGGCCGACCAGGCCCTCCTGCGGCTGACCTGGCCGACCACCGACGACAGCGAACCGCTGGAGAGTATCCGGCTCGGCCTGCTGGGCGAAGTCGCGCAACTGCTCCTGACCGACACACTGCGCGAAAAGCTCGGCCAGACCTATTCGCCTTCGGTCAGTGCGAGCCAATCGCGCACCTATCCGGGCTGGGGCCTGTTCACCCTTGTGGCTGCCGTCGATACTGCCGACGTCGAGGCCTCGCGAGCCGCCATGCTCGACGTGATCGAACAGTTGAGATCGACTCCGGTCGACGCCGACGTGCTCCTGCGTGCCCGTCGGCCGGTTCTCGAGCGCTACGAGAACAGGCTCAAGACCAACGGCGGCTGGATGGCACTGGTCGATCGCGCGCAGAGCGAACCCGAACAGCTGGAACGGTTTGCGAGCGCGCGGGAGCGGATCGGCGCGGTGACCGCCGAGGAACTTCAGGCGCTGGCGCAGCAGTATCTCGACCCCGCCAAGGTCCTGGAAATCCGCGTCCTGCCCAACGAGAACCGGTGACGGTGGGGCCGTTTCGCTAGACTTGGCGGAGGCTTGTCGGCATAGGCCGCAGCGAGTCTCCCCCGCGAACCGAAAGGCCATTGCGATGAAAGTCCGCGTCCATGTCAGCCTCAAGCCCGGCGTACTCGACCCGCAGGGCCGCGCGATCCACCATGCGCTCGAAGGCCTCGGCTTTTCCGGCGTCAACGACGTGCGCGCGGGCCGCCTGATCGAACTCGACGTGGACGACGGCGTCAGCGACGAGGCGCTCGACGACATGTGCCGCAAGCTGCTCGCCAATATGGTGATCGAGAACTACCGGATCGAGAAGCTGGAGACGGCGTGATGGCTTTCCGTTCGGCGGTCGTCACTTTCCCCGGCTCCAATTGCGACCGGGACATGGCCGTGGCGCTGGAACTGGTTTCCGGCACACCCGCCATCCGCGTCTGGCACGGCGATGCCGCCCTGCCTGATCGGCTTGACTTCATTGCCCTGCCGGGCGGCTTTTCCTACGGCGATTACCTTCGTTCCGGCGCCATGGCCGCGCGCAGCCCGATCATGCGGGCCGTGATCGAGGCCGCCAACCGGGGCGTCCCGGTACTGGGCGTCTGCAACGGCTTCCAGGTCCTGACCGAAAGCGGATTGCTGCCGGGCGCGCTGATGCGCAACGCCAGCCAGCATTTCATCTGCCGGACCGTGCCGCTGGTGGTCGCCAACACCCAGTCGCTGTTCACCGCGGGATACGATGCCGGTGCGACCATCCGTATCCCGGTCGCCCATCACGACGGCAATTATTTCGCCGACCAGGCGACCCTCGACGAACTCGAAGGCGAAGGCCGGGTGGCCTTCCGCTACGGCGAAACGGTCAATGGCTCGCAGCGTGATATCGCCGGCGTGCTCAACCGGGCCGGCAACGTCCTTGGCATGATGCCCCATCCCGAACGTGCGGTCGAACCCGCCCATGGCGGAAGCGATGGCCGCGCGCTGTTCGAATCCGTGGTGAAGGGACTGGTCGAGGCATAGGCCCCGGTCGTCAGGCGACGTCGCTGTAGCGCGCCCGGTTCTGCCGGAACAGCTTGAGCGCATCTTCGGCGGCCATCGGACGGCCGAAGTAATAGCCCTGGATCTTCTTGCAACCGAGTTCGCGGATCAGCTTGGCTTCCTGGGCATCCTCGACCCCTTCGGCGGTGGTCGACATGCCGAGACTGTCGGCCATCGCAACCACGGCGCGGACGATCGCCAGGCTTTCCGCATGGTGCCGTGCGGCGCCCTGGACGAAGCTGCGATCGATCTTGATGGTCGAAAAGCGCAGGGTCCGCAGGTAGCCGAGCGAGGAATAGCCGGTCCCGAAATCGTCCAGCGCCACGCTGCAACCGAGCGCCATGATCTGTTCGAGCGCACTGCGGGCGATCGTCTGGTCGCGCACGAAGATGCTCTCGGTCACTTCGATCTCGAGCCGATGGGCCGGGAGCCCGCTGGCCGAAAGCGCTCCTACTACGCTGGTCGCAAAGGTGGGATCGAGCAATTGTTCGGCCGAGACATTGACCGCAACCTTGACGTGAACAGGCCAGTTGGTCGCCTCCTTGCAGGCTTCACGCAAGACCCAGTCGCCGATCGGGACGATCAGGCGGGTATCCTCGGCAATCGGAACGAATTTGACCGGGCTGACGAAGCCATGTTCCTTGCTGTTCCAGCGCAGCAGGGCCTCGAAGCTGACGATATGCTCGTCATTGGCATCGACCACCGGCTGGAAGGCAAGCGCGAATTCGTCGCGACCGAGGGCGTTGCGAAGCGACAGTTCGAGCCTCCTGCGCTCTTCCGCATCCGCATGGAGCGAGGGCTCATAGGCGAAGTGGTTCGACCCACCGTTGTCTTTGGCCCGGTATAGGGCGAGATCGGCATTGCGCATGAGCGTCTCGACCGTCGCCCCGTCGCGCGGTCCGAAGGCCGAACCAACGCTGGCTCCGACATAGAGCGTGTGATTGTCTACCTGGTAGGGCTGCGACAGGCGCTCGATGGCGCTGTTGGCGACTTTGGCGACATGGCCGGATTCCGACCCGTCGCGGACGACGATGGCGAATTCGTCGCCCCCCAGCCGCCCGCACAGCTCGTTGTCGCTCATCAGGCTCTTGAGCCGCTCGGCCACTTGCGCGAGCAGCTTGTCACCGACCTGATGTCCAAGCGAATCGTTGACCGCCTTGAAGCGGTCGAGATCGATCATCAGGAAGGCGCAGCGCGTACGCCACTGGTCGGCATAGCGCAGGGCATCACCCAGTGCCTCGGTCAGCATCAGGCGGTTCGGCAGGCCGGTCAGCGTGTCGAAGCGCGCCAGCTTGGCAATCTTCTCATCGGATTCGCGCCGGACGGTGACGTCCGAACCGACGCCGCGATAGCCGGTGAAATTACCCTTCTCGTCGAGCATGGGCGTGCCCGAAAGCTCCCACCAGCGCCGCCCTTCGGGTAGCCACACTTCAACAATCAGGCTGGAGAAATTCTCGCGCTGCTTGAGCCGTTCGGCCAGGTCGCGCAGGCTGGGAGGGAAATTCCCGCTTTCCCAGGCTTCCCCGGCAATCAACTGGATGAACGAGGCGCCTTCGACCTCCGGAACCTCGCGTCCGAGAGCGAAGGCAAAGCGCGGGCTCGGGGTCCGCACGCGGCGAGCTTGGTCGATCTGCCACAGCCAGTCTGCCTGGTTTTCCTCGAATTCGCGCAGCAGCAGCGAGACGACCTCGCCCTTCTCGATCATGCCCGCTTCGGCGATCCGGGCGGTCAGGTGTTCGAACCCGATGCGGACCGAGCCCAGGATCGCAATGCAGGAAAACGCCAGGACCAGCACCGCCAGCGCATATTCCGCATGCCAGAGGTAGGTTCCGAAGCCCGCCAGGCCTGCCACGGAGACGAAAGCGATGGTCGTCAGCGGGGCGGCTCCCATTGCGACCAGCGAGCCCAGCGCCAGCATGGTGACGATCGCCCAGATCGCCAGACTTTCCACCGGCGCCGTGAAGATCGACGACGCGACCATCGCCAGTCCCCAGAGCATTGCGACAAGGCCGCACATGAAGCCGTGCTGGATGAATTCGGAGCGCTGCATGGCGCGCCGGTCGGTATTGCTCAGGCGTTCATGCAGCTTGGCGACAAGCCCGACAGCGATGGCGACGGCCATCGCCCATCCAAGCAGCAGAACCAGCGGGATCTTGCCGAAGAAGATTGCGATCGCCAGCACGACCCCGATCCCGTTGCCGAACAGGCAGGCAGCATTCTTGCTCGCCAGCTGACCATATTGCAGCCCGCGCAACCGGGCCCAATCGCCCTGTGCCGGATCGGCAAGGCCGATTACCGCCCCGCTGGTGAGCTTCAGCGGCAATTGCGGAAGGTTCAGATGGCTGTCCGTCACCCGCCCGCCAATAGGTCCTAATGGTTAGGGACGGGTAAAGCCTGCCGGCCAATTCGCTATTCGACGGTCACCGATTTCGCGAGATTGCGCGGCTGGTCGACATCGGTCCCTTTGACGCAGGCGGTGTGATAGGCAAGCAATTGCACCGGCACGGCATAGACCAGCGGCGCGATCAGCGGGTGAACCTTGGGCATTTCGATCGTGGCGATACAGCCCTCGCCGGCCTCCGCCAGGCCTTCGGCATCGGACACCAGCACGATCTTTCCACCCCGTGCACGGACTTCCTGCATGTTGGACACCGTTTTTTCGAACAGCGGGCCCGAGGGCGCGAGGACGATGACGGGAACCTGCTCGTCGATCAGTGCGATCGGACCATGCTTCATTTCACCCGAGGCATAACCTTCGGCATGTATATAACTGATTTCCTTAAGCTTCAACGCGCCTTCCAGTGCGAGCGGATAATCCGGACCGCGCCCCAGATACAACACGTCGCGCGCCGGAGCTATGAGGTGCGCCATGTCGGCGATGTCCTCGTCATGGTTGAGCGCCCCATTGAGCGCGGCAGGGGCCTCGAGCAGATGTTCGACCACCTCGGCCTCTTCCTCACGCCCCATCCGCCCCTTTGATACGGCAAGCTTGGTCGCCAGAGCGGCAAGCACTGCCAGCTGGCAGGTGAAGGCCTTGGTCGAAGCGACGCCGATCTCCGGGCCGGCGTGGGTCGGCAACAGAAGATCCGCCTCGCGCGCCATCGAACTGGTCGGGACATTGACCACCACCGCGATCGTCTGCCCCTCGGCCTTGCAATGGCGCAGGGCCGCCAGCGTGTCGGCGGTTTCCCCGCTCTGCGAAATGAACAGCGCCAGCCCGCCCGGTTCGAGCACGGGCTCGCGATAGCGGAACTCGCTGGCGACATCGACGTCGACCGGGACCCTTGCAAATTGCTCGAACCAGTATTTGGCAACCATCCCCGCGTAATAGGAGGTGCCGCAGGCAACGATGGTGATCCGGTTGACCTTCGAGAGATCGAAATCCATCTGCGGCAGCGAAACCGCGCGCTCGAGCTGGCGCAGGTAGGAGCGCAGCGTCTGCGCCACCACGATCGGCTGCTCGAAGATCTCCTTCTGCATGAAATGGCGGTAATTGCCCTTCTCAATTGCCGCCGCCGAGGCGCCGGACGTCACGATCGGGCGTTCAACCGGCCGGTTTTCCCGATCGTGGATCCGTGCGCCCTCGCGGTCGATCACCACCCAGTCGCCTTCCTCAAGATAGGAGATCCGCTGGGTCAGGGGCGCGAGCGCGAGTGCATCGGAACCGAGATACATCTCGCTCTCGCCATAGCCGACGACCAGCGGCGAACCGAGCCGTGCGCCGACCAGCAGATCGGGATGCTGGCGGAAGGCGATCGCGAGAGCGAAGGCCCCGCGCAGGCGCGGCAACACCGCGCTCACGGCCTCTTCCGGACTCCTGCCCGCCTCGACCTGCTCGGACACAAGATGCGCGACAACCTCGCTGTCGGTCTGGCTTTCGAAGCTGCGCCCGCGGGAAAGCAGTTCTGCGCGCAAGGGGCGGAAATTCTCGATGATCCCGTTATGGACCAGCGCCACTTCGCCCGTCGCATGCGGATGGGCGTTGTTGGTCGTCGGCGCGCCATGGGTGGCCCAGCGCGTATGGGCGATCCCGACACTACCGGGTGCGGGTTCCCTGTTCAGTTCCGCGACAAGGTTGGCGAGCTTGCCCTCGGCCCGGCGGCGAACGAGCTTTCCAGCATCAAGCGTGCAGACTCCTGCGGAATCGTAACCGCGATATTCCATCCGCTTGAGGCCGTCGACCAGCCGCTCCGCGACCGAACCCTGGCCGACAATACCGATGATTCCGCACATGGAAGGATTCGCCCCCGACTGCCCGCGTCCGCATGCCTGCGCGGACCCTTGGGATTACGCTGTAACCGCCCGGCTGCCTTCCTGCCAAGTGGCTGATGAACGCGCGCTTGCTGGCGTGCCGGCTCGCCCGGCCGACAGATTGTCAGCGGGCGAAGACCGCCGCTGGCGCGGCAAAGGGAATGAGCTTCCCGCCGACCAGCCGGGGCCTTCCATTCCCGTCTTCGGACGGTTCCAGCCGATAGGGGGCCAGCACCATGCGGCTGTGTCCGGGCGCCTCGACATGGATCCGGATCGCCCGCTCGCAGCCGTCCCGCATCTCTTCCAGCCCGACATGAGCCACGCTCGCCGCAGCAAGCAATTCACCCTGACGCGCCTGTTCGGCGAGATTGGCCTGGGTCAGGCGGTACAGATCGTCGAATTCCTCTTCGCTGTCCTCATTGGCGAAACGGACAAACTCGATCTCGCCTTCCGGCCGGCAGTAGGCTGCGAAAGGCACGAAATGGCCCGCCTGCTCCAGTTGCTGGAAGGCAAAGTCGCGCGCCGCCTGCAGCATGAGGGCAAGCTGTTCCTCCCCGAATTTCCGTTCAGTCATGCTGGCGTTCCGCCTTTTTCTTCTTCATCGCGTCGTGGAAGCGGTCGGCCCAGCCGGGCTTGACCATCTGTTCGCCCCGGACCAGCCGCAGCTCGCCATCGGCGACATCGCGGGTGACGGCGCTCCCTGCCGCCACGATCGCATCGGCCCCGATCCGGACCGGGGCGACCAGCGCGCTGTTCGAGCCGATGAAGGCGCCCGGGCCGATGACAGTCTGGTGCTTGAAATAGCCGTCGTAATTGCAGGTGATCGTCCCCGCGCCGATATTGGCCCTGGCCCCGACCGTGGCATCGCCGAGATAGGTCAAATGGTTGGCCTTGGCACCCGGACCGAGCGTGGCGTTCTTGACCTCGACGAAATTGCCGACCTTGGCGCCCTGCTCCAGTTTCGCGCCGGGGCGCAGGCGGGCGTAGGGGCCGATCTCCGTGCCCTCGGCGAGGGTGGCGCCCTCAAGATGGCTGAAGGCACGGATGCGGACCTTGTCAGCCACCGTGACGCCGGGGGCGAAGACCACATTCGGTTCCACCGTCACGTCGCGGCCGAGTACGGTGTCCCAGCTGAACCAGACCGTCTGCGGGGCGAGCAGCGACGCACCCTCAGCCATGGCCAGTTCGCGCCGGCGCTGCTGCCAGGCTTCCTCCAGTGCGGCCAGCTCGGCGCGGCTGTTGACCCCGGTCACGGTAAAGGGATCGGCGTCCACCACCGCCGAATGGCGCCCGTCCCGGCGAGCGATATTGACGATGTCGGGCAGGTAATATTCGCCCGCGGCGTTGTCGCTGGTCACCCGGGCAAGCAGCGCGAAGAGATCCTCCGCCCGCACCGCCATCAGCCCCGAATTGCACCGCCGGCAGGCGCGCTCGGCCTCGCTGGCGTCCTTGTTCTCGACCATTTTCACGATCGTGTCGCCGTCGCAGATCACCCTGCCATAGGCGGCGGTGTCTTCGGGCTCGAAAGTCAGCACGACCACCGGCGGGGCATCCTCCGCGTTGAGCCGGTCGAGCATGGCCTGCATCGTGGCGGTGGGGACGAAGGGCACATCGCCATAAAGAATGAGCACGTCGCCCGCGAAGCCCGCCAGCGCCGATTCGGCCTGCTGCACCGCATGGCCGGTGCCGAGCTGCGGCTGCTGCACCGCCAGCGCCGCGCTGCCGCCCAGCGCCGCTTCGATCTGGTCGGCCCGGTCGCCCACGACCACCACCTTGCGCGCCGGGTCGAGCGCGTCGACGCTGTCGAGCAAATGCATCAGCATCGGCCGCCCCGCGACCGGGTGCAGCACCTTGTGCGTGTCGCTCTTCATGCGTGTGCCCTTGCCCGCGGCAAGGATGATGGCGGCGATCGGCGTCTCGGCAGAACTCATGCTTCGCGCCATGCCACCATTTACTTGTCGTTTCCACTACAGCCGGGCATGGGCCGCAGACATGAGTGGATTTCCCTTCGCCATGCTCGGCTTCGACCTCGACGGCACGCTGGTCGATTCCAACGCCGACCTCGCGCCCGCCATCAATCATGCGCTCGCCAGTATAGCCCGCCCGGCCATCGCTCCCGACGCGACCCGCCAGCTGATCGGCGGCGGCTCGCGGCTGATGCTCGAGCGCGCGCTGAAGCTGACCGGCGGCATGCTGGAGCCCGAAGCCTTCGAGCCGGTCTTCGACGCAATGATCGCGCATTACGCCGCGCATATTGCCGACCATACCCTGCCCTATCCCGGCTGCCTCGCCGCGCTCGACGAACTGGCCGGGCACGGCGTCGCGCTGGCCGTGGTCACCAACAAGCCCGCCTGGCTGGCCGAACGCCTGCTCGAGCAGCTCGACATGACCTCGCGCTTCGCCTGCGTGCTGGGCGGCGACAGCCTGCCGAGGAAGAAGCCCGAACCCGACCAGATCCACGAGGCGATCCGCCTGATGGACCGCGCGGGCCGCTTCGCCATGGTCGGCGATTCCTCCTACGATGTCCGCGCGGCGAAGAACGCCGGGGTGCCCTGCGCGGTGTTCAGCTTCGGCTATCGCGACATGGAACCGGCCGAGATGGGCGCCGAACTGGTACTCGACCATTGGGACGAACTGGTCCCGGCGCTGGCAGGACTTGGGGAGGCGTAGATGGATTTTACCGGTCAGGTCGCGATCGTCACCGGGGCCGGCAACGGGCTCGGCAAGGAATACGCGCTCGAATTCGCCCGGCGCGGCGCGAAGGTGGTGGTCAACGACCTCGGCGGCGGGATCGACGGTTCGGGAACCTCCGACGCCGCGCAGCAGGTGGTCGAGGAAATCGCGGCCATGGGCGGCGAGGCCATGGCCAATGGCGCCTCGGTCGCCGATTTCGAACAGATGCAGGACATGGTGGCCAAGGCCAGGGAACGCTGGGGCGGCGTCCATGTGCTGGTCAACAACGCCGGCGTGCTGCGCGACAAGAGCTTCGCCAAGATGGACATGGCGGATTTCGAATTCGTCCTGCGGGTCCACCTGTTCGGCTCGGCCTATACCGCCAAGGCCGTGTGGGAGATCATGCGCGAGCAGAATTACGGCCGCATCCTGATGACCACCAGCGCCAGCGGCCTGTTCGGCAATTTCGGCCAGGCCAATTACGCCGCGGCCAAGGCCGGGATCGTCGGCCTTGCCAAGACGCTCCACCTCGAGGGCGCGAAATACGACATAAGGGTCAATGCGATTGCCCCGCTCGCCGCGACGCGGATGACCGAGGACATATTGCCCGAAGCGATCTTCCGCCAGTTCGCCCCTGAGAACGTCGTTCCGGCGGCGGTGTTCCTCACCGGGCGGGACGCCCCGAGCAACGCCATCGTCGGCGCCGGCGCCGGCGGGTTCCATTGCAGCTGGATGACCATGAACACCCCGGTGGTTCTCCCCGAAGGCGCCCGCAGCGCGGAGGATTTCGCCCGCGCCTGGAGCCGGATCTCCGCGCATCAGGGCGACAATGTCCCGGCCAGCGGGATGGAACAGTCCGAACGGGTACTGAAGGCGCTCAAGGCCCGGCCCTCCGCCGACCGAAGTTGACGAAGGCGACAGGGTGTCAACCGGGTTGAAAGCCTGAATATTCCTGTCTTTTCATAAGCTTCCGTCCAAACCGGGCCGGTTGACACTTCTCCAACAGCAAACGCAACTTCCCGCAAGTTGCGCGCAATGTCCTTACGCGAGCCACATGCATCGCCGACGATGGGAAAGACCGGATGCGAGCCTACCCCTTCCCGGCCCTGTAGGAAACATCCGCAGGAATACCCGGAAGGATCGCTCCTCCCGGGTATCCCGGCTCATGCCGGGGCGAGCGCGCCGAACTTGCCCGAATTGAACTCCGCGATCGCCGCGCGGATTTCCGCCTCGGTGTTCATCACGAAGGGGCCATAGCCGAAGACGGGTTCGTCGATCGGTTCGCCGGTCATGACCAGCAGCATGGCCGCGCCGTCGGCACGGACCTTTGCGCCCGCGCCTGCGCGGCTGAAGCGCGCAATTTCGGCCTCGCCCACGCCCTGGCCGTCCACGGTGACATGGCCGGCCAGGACCGCAACCATCGCGGTATGGCCCTCGGGCAGCGGCAGGGTGACTTCGGCATCGGCCTCCAGCCGGACATCCCACAGGTTGACCGGGGTGAAGGTGCTGGCCGGACCGCTGGTGCCGGCGAACTCGCCCGCGATGATCCGCGCGCTTCCGCCTGCAAAGGCACTCTCGGGGATCATTTCGCGGGTAATCGCCTGGTATTTCGCGGGCGTGGCCTTGTCCTTCGCGGGCAGGTTGACCCACAGCTGGACCATGCGGAAGGGACCGCCGGTCTTCGTGTAGCCGGGCGAGTGGAACTCCTCGTGCACCACGCCCGCACCGGCCGTCATCCACTGGACCTCGCCCGCACCGATCGTTCCGCCACCGCCGGCGGAATCGCGGTGGCTGACCTCGCCGTCATAGACGATGGTCACGGTTTCAAAGCCCTTGTGCGGATGGCTGCCCACGCCGCGCGGCTTGCCCGACGTGGGTTCGAAATTCCACGGCCCGGCATAGTCGAACAGCAGGAAGGGGCTGATCGCGGCGGTGTCGCCATTGTAGCTGAACAGCGAACGGACGGGAAAGCCGTCACCGACCCAGTGGCCGGCCTCGTTGCGCAGGATGGTGTCGAGTCTCTTCATGATCGGACCTTTCGAGGGGGCGTATTCGCGGCCCCGCCCCGGGGCATTGCCTTGGTGTTGCGGGCAACATATGTAGGCGCGGACATTGCGGCAAGTACGGTCCTGGAGGATACTGCACATGGCGACAGCTGCGAAGCATGGCCCCAGCTGGCACTGCCCGGCCGAGCGCACGCTCGATTTCCTTTCGGGCAAGTGGCGGGCGATGGTGATCTTCTGGCTGATGGACGGCCCGCTGCGCTTCAACGAACTCCAGCGCCGGCTGGGCGCGATCACCCACCGCACCCTGTCGAAGACGCTCAAGGAGATGGAGGCCGACGGACTGGTCACACGCACCGACCACGGCGAAATTCCCCCGCGGGTGGATTATGCTCTGACCGAACGAGGCCGGAGTTTGCGCCCGGTATTGCAAGCGCTGGAGGACTGGGCCACGGTGCAGGGCTGAGCCGAGGGCGGACTGGGACGGCGGAAATTGGGTTGGAAAGCGTACCTTGGTTAATCTGCAGCACTCCCGCTACTTGCTGGCGACGTAATGAAGGCGGAAGCCTGTTTTCAAATCCCATGCCCTACTGGAAATCAGGGCAAGAGCAGCTGCCAGTGACGTGACTTGTCTTCGCACAAGTATCCGTTAGCCTCATGCAGGCTTGCTTGAGGAGGGGCTATGAGACGTTTTCCGGCAGCCGTTTGCGCAACATTGGCAAGTCTCCTCTGCAGCGTGGACGCCTCGGCTCAGGAGATCGATCTTGCGATCACGGATGTCCGGATTGTCAATCTTGATTCTGGCGATGCGAGCGAGCCGCAAACGATCCTGATTGCGGACGATCGCATCATGTCGATCCAGCCAGCGGGACAGACCCCTGGCGCGCGCACGACGATCGATGCCGAAGGAGCCTATGCCATTCCCGGCCTATGGGACATGCACGTGCATTTCAGGCAGGGGCTCGAAGGCAGTGTCGATCTGACCGATGCCAACGCGCTGCTGCTGCCGCAATTTGTCGGCTACGGCGTAACTTCGATCCGCGACGGAGGGGGCGACATGCCCGCAGCAGTGCTGCGCTGGCGCGAGGAAATCGCCGCGAGCGAGCGCATCGGGCCTCGCATTTACACCTCATTGCGTAAGTTTGATGGCCCCGGATCGATGTGGCCCGGGGCGATTGAGCTCACGGATGTGGCCGATATCGCCCCAGCCATTGATGCCTTGGTCGCGCAGGGGGCGGACTACATCAAGCTGTATGACAGCGCCATTTCGCGCGAGATTTTTCTTGGCGTTGTCGCGGAAGCGGAACGGCGGGGTCTGCCCACCGGCGGGCACCTGCCGATGAACGTCGCCTTCGACGAAGCAATCGCCGCCGGCTTCGACAGTTTCGAGCACGAGGATTACCTGGTCAAAGCAGGTTCTGCCGAGGATTTTCCCCGTTCGCTGGCTGTGGCCGAAGCGCAGGCCGCGGGCGAGTTGCCTTCGCGCGATGAGTATTTCGCCGCTCTCACAATGACGCAATCGACAGAATCGGCGCGAGAGAGTTTTGCCGCGATGATCGATCGCGGAGCAGTCTTTACCAGCACGCTAGGCATCTCCCGATTGCTCGACACCATGACCGATACGGATCAACTCGAATCCGATCCCCGCCTCGCCGACGTGCCGCCGGCGATAGGTGACACATTTACCTTTCGCGTCAAACGCCAACTCGCCAGATCACCCGAAGAGGTCGCTGCGGCGGTCGAGCTGTCAGACCTCAATCGCGGTCTGTTTTCACAGCTTGCCGCGCAAGGCGTCACGGTGATCGCTGGTACGGATACCGGAGCGAACAATTCCTATATCTATGCTGGCAGTTCACTGCATGACGAGCTTGAAATTCTCGTCGGTCTTGGGATGACCCCGCTAGATGCGCTTCGCGCTGCTACGGTCAATGCGGCTAGCTGGTTCGATGTGGAAGAGGAATACGGTGCTGTGGCGGAAGGGAGCGTCGCAGACTTGGTGCTGCTCCGGTCCAACCCGGCGCAGGCTATCGAGGCTGTTCGAGAGATCGTAGTCGTGGTGCAGGGCGGGCATGTCTTCGAACAGGCAGCGCTGGATGACTTGCGGACGCTTGCAAGCGAAGAATAGCCGCAATTGGGTCGAACACGGACATTGGGTCTTGGCGGCGACTCGAATTCTCGTCATCCACCACTTCCTTCGGCTGGAACGGTCAGCCATGGCGCAGGGCCATCGACGCGCCCGGGATTTGTCTGGTCGCCCGGTGTTTACCCCTCCACCGCCTTGACCAGCCGGCGTTCGACCGGAGCCAGTACGCCGGCCAGTTCATGACCGCGCTTGAGCACCTGGCCGTGTTCCCCGAAGAGGCACCACATGCCCTGGCGGTTGCGCATGGAGGGGCGTTTTTCCACCCGCATCTGGGGGTGCTCCGCCGTGCGACGAAACGCCGCGAAACTGGCGGCCTCACGGGTGAAGTCCATTGCATAGTCACGCCATTCGCCGGCGGCGACCATGCGGCCGTAGAGGTCGAGGATCTTCTGCAGTTCCTCGCGGTCGAACCCGACCTGGCCCGGCGCGCCCTTGGCATGCCTCCCCGGAAAGGCGACGATGTTGGCGGCGCCCGGGACCGGCTTCATCAGCTATCCGTGCCGCTGCGCTTGGCGACCGGTGCCAGACCCTTGCGCAATTCGCCCAGCTCGGCGCGCATCGCCTCGAGTTCGGCCTCGAGCCGCTCGACCCGGGCCTTGCCGTCCACCGGCTCGCACGGCTCCTCGCAGGGCGTTCCGTAGGGGAGGAATTCCTTCAGCCAGGTCTCGGCCGGGACCAGTGTCGAACGGGCCTTGAGCCCGATCATGGTGGCGCCCTCGGGCACGTCGTCGGTAACCACGGCATTGGCACCCACCCGCGCGCGTTCGCCCACGATGATCGGCCCGATCACCTGCGCGCCCGAGCCGATGATGACATTGTCGCACAGCGTCGGGTGACGCTTGCCGCCCTTGCCGTTGGTCGGATTGGTCCCGCCCAGTGTGACGCATTGGTAGATCGTGACATTGTCGCCGATCTCGGCGGTTTCGCCGATCACGGTGAAACCGTGGTCGATGAAGAAGTTCTTCCCGATCCTGGCCCCGGGATGGATGTCGATCGCGGTCAGGAAGCGCGAGAAATGGTTCACCGCGCGGGCGAGGAAGAACAGCTTCGCCTTGAACAGGCGGTGGGCGATCTTGTGATAGAACAGCGCCCAGACGCCGGGATAGAGCAGGATTTCCCAACGCGAACGGGGCGCCGGGTCGCGCGCCCTGATGGAATCCAGATAATCGACCAGACGGTGTGGCATGCCGCTGATTCTCCCTCAAAAACGGCTTCAAAGCAACTTCGGCTGCTCCGAACCCAACACCGCCTCCAGCGCCGCGCGCCAGATGGCCATGGTTGCCGGCTGCTTGCGCTCGAGGCTCAAGCGGTCGATCTCCTGCACCAGCTTCTCCAGTCCGGCGTAGCTGCGCTCGCAGCGCGGAACCAGATAGGCGGCCGCCCCCTCACCCAGCGCCAGGCCGTATTCTTCGGCCAGCGACAGGATCAGGTTACCGGCCATTTCGTCTTCGGGAGCCTCGATTTCAAGATGGAGCGCTGCGCCGAGCCGCGATTTGAGGTCTGGCAGGGCGATCTCCCAGCCGGGCGCCTGCGCCACCAGCAACAGCGGCGTGCCGCTTTCCTGGGAACGGTTCCAGCGGTGGAACAACGCGGTCTCGTCGAGCCGGTCGGCCTCGTCAACCGCCTCGCCGCCGGCCTGTTCGGCGAACCAGCGCGCCAGCAGCGACTTGCCCGAACGCGGCGGACCAGTGAGCACGGCGGTACGGAAAGGCCAGTTCTCGGGCCGTTGCAGCGCCTCGACCACGCGGCGATTGCCCTCGCCGAGAACGATCCGGCTGGGTCCCCGGTCCAGCCCCCGGCGCAATGGCAGGGCGAACTGGCCCATGGCTAGCGGCTGATGGCGAGCGCGCTTTCGCCCTGGTTGACCTGCCAGCCGCGCGCGCGCAGCGCCTCGGCGAGTTCGTCGAGACTTCCAGCAAAGCTGACTCGCATCACCGACGTACCGCCGATCGCGATCGAGCTGGTCGCGGCCCCGCGCACGCCGGCAGCGCTGCGGACGCCGGCAAGGCCCTGGTCGACCGAGGCGGCGTCGGGCGTGGCATACTGGACCACGAAGCTTCCGACACTGACTTCGAGCGGCATGGCGGAACCCGCTTCGGACGTTCCCCCGATCCCGGCAGCCGCAGCGGCGAGCTCGGCTTCCTCGTAGCGGCGTGCGGATTCGATCAGCGCCGCCACGGTCGGATTCATGTTCGACTGGCTGTCGCGCAGGCTGGGATCGGCCGAGAGCCGTCCCTCGCCGAGCGCGTCGGTAAAGATCGTGTCGAAGCGTGCCACCGCCTGCGCCAGCATGGCGGGCAATTGCTCGTCGTTCTCCGCACCGAGGGTGAAGGACGCCAGCTTGCGATTGTCCGGGCCGTAGCGTGCGGTGAAATGGCCGGTGACCGGGCCACCGGGCCATTCCCGTTCGAGCCGGGCAATCGGAACGATGATGTTGGCGGCGCCGAATTCGTCGAGGATATTGCTCCACCAGATCCGGCTGTGCCGCCCGGTCTGTCCGTAATTGACCAGCAGCGACTCGCCGCCGCTGCCGGCCGGGCGGATGTAGTCGATCGCGCTGGCACCGGTCTGGAACTCCGCCCAGGCGCGCTGCCAGGGATTGCGGAATTCATAGACCATGCTGGTCCCGCCCGAGACGAGCACCGGAATCGTCAGCAGCGGGGCCGAGCGCACGCGCTCCCCGCCCCCGCCGAGCGCAGCCCCGGCACGCGCGCCGTCGAACACCACGGTGAGCGTGGCGACATAGCGCCGGGCGCCAATCTGTTCCTTCTCGATCACCACGGCAGCGACCATCGATTCGAGCTGCGAATCGCTGATCGCGGGCCCTTCGAGCTTTTCCCAGGCCAGCCGCTGCGCCTGTTTCCAGCCCTGCTCGCGCGCCTCTTCGCCGGTCTTGGCAGTGACGTCGACCGCGATCCCGCCGACTTCGATATCGCTGCTGCTGGCAATCGGGGCGATCCCGCGATCCCCGGAAACCTGCGCAATCAGCGCCTGCAGGGCGAAGACCAGCGCCATCAGTGCCAGCAGGGCGAGCAGCCCGAGCCAGGGTCGGCGTTGCAGCGGGTTGGAAGGGAGAATGAATGTCGTCATCGGGGAAACCGCTGGCCTTTTGCCCAAAGGCAAGTGGAAATCCAAGCGCAATTGCGCCAAAGGCGTGTGCATGAGTTCAGACAGCGCGCCGGAAGGCTCCTACACATACGAACAGGCCGGGGTCTCGATCGACGCCGGCAACCGGCTGGTCAAGGCGATCGGGCCGCTGGTCAAGGCGACCATGCGCCCGGGTGCGGACGGCGAGATCGGAGGCTTCGGCGGCTTCTTCGATCCGAAGGCCGCCGGCTACAAGGACCCGCTGCTGGTCGCCGGCAACGACGGGGTCGGGACCAAGGTCAAGATCGCCATCGATTACGACCGGCACGATGCGATCGGAATCGACCTCGTCGCCATGTGCGTCAACGACCTCATCGTGCAGGGGGCCGAACCGCTGTTCTTCCTCGACTATTTCGCCACCGGCAAGCTCGAGACCGGAATCGCCGAGCGCGTGATCGCCGGGATCGCCGAGGGCTGCCGGATCGCCGGCTGCGCCCTGATCGGCGGCGAGACAGCGGAAATGCCGGGCATGTATGCGGCCGGCGACTACGACCTCGCCGGATTCTGCGTCGGCGCGGTCGAGCGCGGCGAACAGCTGACCGGCGAGAAGGTCGCGCCCGGCCATGTCCTGCTCGGCCTCGCCTCGAGCGGGGTCCATTCGAACGGCTATTCGCTGGTCCGGCGTCTGGCGGCGGACAAGGGCTGGAAGATGGACCGCCCGGCCCTGTTCGACCAGGAGCGCCTGCTGGTCGATGTGCTCGCCGAGCCGACGCGGATCTATGTCGCCAGCCTGCTTCCGCTGGTCCGCAGCGGGAGGATCGACGCACTCGCCCATATTACCGGCGGCGGGCTGCTCGAGAATATCCCCCGGGTGCTGCCCGAAGGCGCGCATGCCGTGGTCGATGCCGACGCCTGGGAGCAGCCGCGGCTGATGGCTTTCCTCCAGGCGCAGGGCCATATCGAACCGGGAGAAATGGCGCGGACCTTCAACTGCGGGATCGGCATGGTGCTGGCGGTCCGGCCGGAAGAGGCAGGCGGCCTGGTCGCCGATCTCGAAGCGGCGGGCGAGACAGTGTTCCGGATCGGCGAGATCGTCGAGGGGCCGAAGGGCTGCACCGTCAAGGGCTCGCAAGGAAGCTGGAGCGCGAAGGACACCTGGGAAGCGACCCACAATGCCTGACAAGGCCAGGGTCGCCGTCCTCATTTCGGGGAGCGGCACCAATATGGCCGCGCTGCTCTACGCCAGCCGCCTGCCTGATGCGCCCTACGAAATCGTCGCCGTCGGCAGCAACGATCCCGAAGCGGGCGGCCTGAAACTGGCTGAGGCCGAGGGCATCGCCACCTTCGCCATTCCCCACCGGGGCATGGAACGCACCGCGCATGACGCCGCCATGGCGGACGCGATCCGCGCGAGCGGGGCGGACTACGTTGCCCTGGCCGGCTACATGCGGGTAGTCGGCGCCGAATTCGTCGGGGCCTTCGAAGGCCGGATGCTCAACATCCATCCCTCGCTGCTGCCGAAATACCAGGGGCTGCACACGCATGAACGTGCGCTTGCGGGCGGCGATGCCAAGGCCGGTTGCACGGTCCACCTGGTCACCGCCGAACTCGACGACGGCCCGATCCTGGGCCAGTCCGAAGTCGTGGTTCTCCCCGGCGACACGCCCGCCACGCTGGCCGCGCGCGTGCTGATCGCCGAGCACCAGCTCTATGCGCGCTGCCTCGCCGAACTGGTCACCCGCCCCTATCGCACCGACTGGCTGGTCGAACGCGTGCGCGCGCTGGCGCTTGCCCTGCCCGAGGCCGAGGAACGCGAAAGCCATGGCGCGCCCGGCTGGCGCAGCGGCGGCAAGAGCGGGAAGTTCTTCGCCTATGTCAGCGACCGCCACCACGGCGAGGAGCATGTCGGCCTGCTGCTCAAGACCAGCGGACAGGACGAATTGCTGAGCCTGTGCGAGCAGCAGCCGGACATCTATTACAAGCCCGCCTATTACGGCGCGAGCGGCTGGGTCGGCCTGATCCTTAACCGCCCCGGCGTGGACTGGGACCATGTGGGTGAATGGCTGCAGCGCAGCTGGCGCTCGGTCGCCCCGAAGCGCCTGACTGCACTGCTGGATGCGGCGGACGAGTTTTAGGCTTCGATGACTGATTTAGTCCCCAACCAAACGTCCGTTTCTGGGGGGCGCTCTTAGCGGAGCGACTGTCAGAATTTGGGTGGCTTGCTGCCATTAGGCCAGCAGGAGCCGCACGTTGTCTTTATGGTCGTTGATGATGTCGATGAGCCAGTCGAAAACCGTGTCACCGTTGCCCTGCCGAGCAGTGTTCAACTCGGCTTGGACAATCTCTCGGTTTGATGGATGGCAACGCGACAGGCGTTTCTCTAACTGCCTAACCGTTTCAGGATAGCCAAGATTGGCACGAGAAACGTCCGAGTGAAGCCACTTGAGCGTGAATCCGTCTTCCGGGATGTTGCCGTCTCCACCATCCAAGACGTCATCTAGGGCATCCAGATTTCGGCCCCAGTCGCCAAGAGCCAGTGAACTGCTGACTTGGTCATAGAAGGCCTCAAGCGACGTAATCGCAGCCCCGTCGAGAACGTATTCTTTCGTCATCCGCGCCAGAGTAAAGCAGACGCGAACGACCGCAATGGGTCGTATCCGGAATGGCAGCTTTTCGCGCAGAATTGCAGCCAGTTGTGGCATCCAAGCTGGCGGAATTCATTCTCGCTGCCAAAGGCAACTCAGGTCCACCAGCTTTGATGCGGCAGCGATTTTGCGACAACAGGACTTAGGCTGTCGCCTGCTTCGCCTCGGCCACCAGCCCGCCGATCTCGTCGATCAACGCCAGCCGTTTCTTCTTGAGTTCCTCGGCGTAATCGTCGCTGGCCGGCGCCACCTCGGTCTCGATCCGGTGAATTTCGCCGTTCACTTCCTGATAGCGGTCGGAAAGGATCACGAAATGCGGGTTCTCCAGCTTGAGCCGGTGCAGGATGGCGTGATCCTGCGGGAATTCCTCGGCAAGCTGGTGCGGCGTATTGGACATGCGGTTTCCTTCCTGTGCTTGGTTCAGGCGGCTTATCCGGATGCACTCCTGCCTACTTTGCGCTGCATCAAGCGGCAAAAGAAAAGGGCCGTCCCGGCAGGAACGGCCCTCCTCTCTCCAACTCGGGGATTCGGCGTCAGCCGACGATTTCTTCGGGCTTGAAGAAGAAATCGATCTCGATCCTGGCGTTTTCGTCACTGTCCGAACCATGGACCGAATTGGCTTCGATCGATTCGGCGAGTTCCTTGCGGATCGTGCCGGGTTCGGCATTGGCCGGATTGGTCGCGCCCATGATGTCGCGGTTGCGCTTCACGGCGTCTTCGCCTTCGAGCACCTGGACCACGACCGGGCCGCTGATCATGAAATCGACCAGTTCGCCGAAGAAGGGGCGTTCCTTGTGGACGGCGTAGAAGCCTTCCGCCTGCTGGCGGCTCATGTGGATGCGCTTGGACGCAACGACGCGCAGGCCGGCTTCCTCGAGCATCTTGGTGACCGCACCGGTCAGGTTGCGGCGGGTGGCGTCGGGCTTGATGATCGAAAAGGTGCGGGTGACCGCCATGGTAGGTTCCTTCGCGAATTCGCTATGGTTATCGGGAAAACTCGCGCGGCCCCCTAGCGCTCCCTGCCCGGCCGGGCAAGCGCAGACTTGTCAGCCGGCTTCCTTGACGAAGGAAAGCTGCGCCACCGTTTCGCCGTCCTCGTTCGGGTTCGCGTTGAAGGAGAAGTTCTCGCCCGCGCCGTTCTTCCCGCCGAACATGATCATCGCGCCGGTCTTGACCTCGGTGCTGATCTCGTAGCCGGCAGCCCCGGCCTGGCCGCGATAATATTCGGCCAGCACGGCCGGGTCTTCCTTCACGACGATCATGACCGCCGTCATGTTCCCCTGCTCGTGCTTCACGCTGGAATTGGTGACCACGGTCGAGCCGCGGTAGAGGTCGAAGCCCGCCGGCAGGTCGACGTCGAGATCGGCGCCAGACCGGATGTTGAGTTCGCCTTCCTCGGTGCGGATGTTGACCGAGCTGCCGTCGCCATCGGCATCGACCGAATAGGTCCCCTCGCCCCCGTCCTCGGTCTCGAAACTGCCTTCGCTCGCCGATCCGCAGGCCGCGAGGGCCAATGCGCAGTTCAATACCAGCAGTCGCTTCATCGGCAGTCTCCCCTGTGCGGTCGCCAAGGTTTCCCTTGGGAACAGGCGGCGGTCAAGGCCCTTCGCGCCAATGGCCGTCCTCATGTTTCCAGAATTTCCGCGTGACCTTCTCGCGCCCGTCAAGGCTGCGCCAGCATGCGCGTGCACCCTGCAGGGTCGCCTCGTCGAACATGAGGAACGCGCGCTCGAAACCGAGCCCTTCCTCGCGCCAGATCCCGTCGGCAAACAGCACGAAACGCGCGCCGTTGGCGGCGGTGCAATCCTGCGCCAGCAGGATCGGCTGGCGCTCCGCGTGTTTCTCCCCGCCCTTGCCATGGGCAAGGAAGTCGAGCGGCTGGTCCGCCCACAGGCCGCGCGAGATGTCCGCCAGCTGCCCCTCGTCCCGAGTGACGACCAGCAGCCGCCCACCGGCCTGCAATACCTTGGACGCAAGCTGCGGAACGACCTTCGCGGCCGGATCGCGACCGAGCTGGTAGAAATCGACCTGAGTCATATCCTCCCCGCCGCCATGCCGGACGTTCACAGGCGCACCTTGCGGCCCTATCCTTCCAGATTGTCCCGCACGTAGCGGTCGATCAGGCGGACGCCGAAACCGGTTGCGCCCTTGTCCCAGGTCGCGCCAGGCTTGTCGGCCCAGACCATGCCGGCGATGTCGAGATGGGCCCAGGGCGTGTCGTTCTCGATATAACGCTGGAGGAACTGCGCGGCCGTGATCGAGCCGCCCCAGCGCGGGCCGACATTCTTCATGTCGGCGATCGGGCTGTCGATCAGCTTGTCATAGGCCGGCCCGATCGGCTGGCGCCACATCTTGTCCCCACTGGCGATTCCGGCTTCGGAAATGCGGGCCGACAAGGCATCGTTGTTGGAGAACATCCCGCCATATTCATGCGCGAGCGAAATGATGATCGCGCCGGTCAGTGTCGCGAGGTCGATGATCGTCGCCGGCTGGAAATTGCGCTGCGTCCAGGTCAGCGCGTCGCACAGCACGAGCCGGCCTTCGGCGTCGGTGTTGATGACTTCAACCGTCTGACCCGACATGGTGGTGACCACGTCACCCGGACGCTGCGCCTTGCCGTCAGGCATATTTTCGACCAGCCCGCAGACACCGACGATGTTCGCCTTGGCCTTGCGCCGCACAAGCGAGAGCATGGCGCCCGCGACTGCCCCGGCACCGCCCATGTCCCATTTCATGTCTTCCATGCCGGCCGGCGGCTTGAGCGAGATCCCGCCGGTATCGAAGGTTACGCCCTTGCCAACCAGCGCCAGCGGCTTCTCGCCCGGAGTGCCGCCCATCCACTTGATGGCCAGCAGGCGCGGCGGGCGGGCCGAGCCCTGCGCGACACCGAGCAGGGCACCCATGCCAAGTTCACGCATGTCCGCTTCGTCGAGCACGGTGAGTTCCGCCCCGGTGCCTGCGAAACGCTGCTGGCAACGTTCGACGAAGCTTTCGGGATAGACGACGTTGGCAGGCTCGGTGACCAATTCGCGGGTAAATTCGACACCCAGGGCGACATGGGTCTCGACCTCCCAGGCCGCTTCGGCGCCCTCGGGGGCGTTGATGACCACGGTTTCCTCAAGGCTGCGCTTCTGTTCTTCCTTGAGCCTCGTGCGATAGGCATCGTGCCGCCAGGCCCGCAGGCGTAGGCCGAGCAGGACCGCGGCGGCCTCTTCGGCCGAAAGCCCGGCCCCGCCGAGATCCAGCACCATGACCTGTTCGCCCGAAGTCAGGAAGCGGGCGCTGAGCGCGGCCCCGGCCTTCTCCAGCGCAGCGAGGCGCCCTTCGCCGCCCGGGCGACCGGCACCGGCGAGCGCCACGCGGACGATCGCACCGTCGCGCTCGACGAAGCTTTCGAAGAGCTGGCCCGGCTTGCCGGTGAAACGGGCGGCGGCGGCGCCTTCGCTGAGCGCACGCTCGAGGCGGGCAGGCAGGGCGTCCTGGTTGGCGACATGCGCGGCAAGACGAATCGAGGCGGTTTCGGCGGCTTCGGCGAAGCGGATTTTCATCAGGCTCTCCACATGGAACTGTGTGCGGGGCGCGCCGTGCGGCGGCTGCGCGGAAAGGGAAATGCTGCCGTTGCAGTTAGGGCTGACCGGTGCGATAGGCAAGCCATGTCCCCGATCCGGCAGTCATCGCTGCAAGCCATACCCCGCCGCTTGCCCGCCATGCGTGTCGCCGCCTGGCTCTGCGCCTCGGCCTCGTTGGGGCTTGCCGCGGAGGCCGCCGCGCAGGTTCCGGTCCTCGAAGGCAGTGCCGAGCCGGCAGGCGAAGGCGAAGAGCGCAAGATCGATTTCGAAGCCAATGCGCTGACTTACGACGACGAGGCCAACACCGTCACCGCATCGGGCAATGTGGTGGTCACCAGTGGCGGGCAGTCGGTCCGTGCCGAAACCGTTACCTGGGACCGCAACAGCGGGGAGATCACGGCCAGCGGGGGGTTGCTGCTGGTCGATAGCGAAGGCAACCGGCTCTACAGCGACAGCCTCGTCCTGACCGAGGAGCTACGCGCCGGGGCGATGGAGAACATGCTGCTGGCGCTGCGCGAAGGCGGCCGGCTGGCGGCGGCACAGGGCGAACGCGACGAACAGGGCCGGCTCACGCTCGACCGGGCGGTCTATACCGGCTGCGCGGTGGAGGATGGCGACGGCTGCCCCAAGACCCCAAGCTGGCGCATCACCGCCGAGCGTGTGACAGTCGACTTCGAAGCCAACCGGGTCCGCTTCAAGGGCGCCATGCTCGAGCTATTCGGCATGCGGCTCGTCCCGCTTCCCGGCCTGACGACAACCACCAACGGTTCGGCCATCTCGGGCTTCCTCGTTCCCAACTTGCGCGTTTCCGCCTCGAACGGGATCGAGGTCAACGGCCAGTATTACTGGCGCATCGACGACAACGAAGACATCGCCGTCGGCGGGCATTTGTTCACCGAGGTCGCGCCGCTCGCATCGATCGATTATCGCAAGCTGTCGGAAACTGGCGCCTTCCAGGCGACCGGCTATCTCACCCGTTCCTCGCGTATCGGGATCGGCTCGGACCCGGGCACCGAGAAGAACGCATGGCGCGGCTATTTCGGCGCCAACGGGAAGTTCCAGTTCGACCCGCACTGGAGCCTGACCGGCTCGGTCCGCG
>Ga0207828_100134_pt1 | contig 81504 bp, 70 predicted proteins | sample TtaePargueraPR_11_FD_187276 | JGI IMG/M metagenome (GOLD analysis project Ga0207828, IMG submission 187276) | Aerobic enrichment media microbial communities from Bioluminiscent Bay, La Parguera, Puerto Rico - Tt and P2 (3) (SPAdes) | ecosystem: Environmental > Aquatic > Marine > Unclassified ... | reverse complement strand
GTCTGTTCCAGCTTCGAATATTCGCCGCCCACGCCGATCTGCAAGGAGAGGTTCTTCGCCAGCTGCCGGCTGTGGGTGAGAATCGCCTCGTAACGGTCCTCGGTCACGCCGCCGGTCCCGGCGGGGAAGGGAATCTCCACGAACTGGCCGACGGGATCCAGATCGAACAGCTGCGCCACCCCGTCATAGCGGTTGAACGCCGCCTCCGCCGCCAGCTGCCAGTCGCCGCCCAGCATCTTCCAGCTATATTCGCCGCGGCCGATCCGTTCCCCGCTTTCGGCGACGCTGGCATAGCGGCTGCCATAGCTCGGCGAGCCGTCCTCCGGGGTCAGGACGAAGTCCTCCCCATATTTGCTGTGCTCGAACCGATCGAGCCCGATCAGCTTGAGCCGGCCGGGGCCGAGGGCGAATTCGAAATCGCCGCCGATCTCGTAACTGTATGAGCGTTCGCGCGCGTCGTAATTCTTGAAGCGGTCCGCGCCATCCGTCCTGATGCGCGATTCCTTGTCGCTGAGATCGAAATAGCCGCGTTCGTAGGATGCGTTGAAATTGCCGACCGAGCTGCCCGGCCCGTCCCATTTGAGCGAGCCGGAAATCTTCGGGTAATTGCTCACCTGGCTGAGATGCGAATTGCGCTGTTCGATCAGCTCGCCATCGGCATCGGTGATCTCGGTCGGCCCCTTGGTGGAGCCGGTGCCACCGGAATTTTCCAGCGCCAGCGTATAATCCACCTTGCCGGCGCTGCCATTGATCGAGGCGCTGCCGCCGAACCAGCGGGCGCGCACATAGTCCGGGCGGAAGCGGGGCGACCATGCGAACTGGCCGCTGAGGCCGCCCGCCTCGGTGACGATATTGGCGACCTGGCCCGACAGGCCGGGAATCTCCAGCGTGGCGCCATCGACGATCTCGATCCGCACGACCTTGCTGGCGGAGATCTTGCCGAGCCGGTCGAACACGCTTTCGGACTTCAGCGCCAGCCGCTCTCCATTGATCAGCACATTGGTGCTGGCCTGCCCCAGCCCGCGCCCCTGATCCTCGTCGCTGATCGAAAAACCCGGCACCTGGTTCAGCATGTCCAGCGCGGTGCGCGGCGCGAATCGGGCGAAATCCTCGGGCGTATAGGTCCGCCCGGCGGAGGTCCGCGCCGGCTGCGCAGCGTCCGCCGGCTGCGGTTCGGCCGCCTCCTGCGCCGACGCGGCGCAAGGCGCCAACAGCGCAGCAAATGCCGAACCTGCAAGGAGAATTTCCCTCATACACCCACACCGATTACATTTGTTTTCATCAGTGCGTCTTAGGTATGCAATACGCCCGGTACCTCGCGGTTCGACGGACGGCCGATCCTGCCCGACCAACGACTTGGTTCCCCGCGCCGCAGCAACACACTTGAACATGGCGGTTACAGGGGCGACATAGGCGCTCCGTCAGTTTGAGAGGAAATCCATGATCGACGTGTTCGGCGACAATAATCCCCAAGGCCAGTTCACCACGGACCCCGTCACCGGCGCGCTGGTTCCTGTCGTTGTCGAGAGCACCAGCCGGGGCGAGCGCAGCTTCGACATTTTCAGCCGCCTGCTGCGCGAACGCATCGTGTTCGTGACCGGGCAGGTGGAAGACAATATGGCGTCGCTGATCGTCGCCCAGCTGCTGTTCCTGGAGAGCGAGAACTCGCAAGATATCTCCATGTACATCAACTCGCCGGGCGGCGTGGTCACCGCCGGCATGGCGATCCACGACACGATGCAGTACATCAAGCCGAAGGTGCGCACCGTGTGCATCGGCCAGGCCGCATCCATGGGCAGCTTCCTGCTTGCCGCGGGCGAGCCGGGCATGCGCGTGGCGCTGCCGAACGCCCGCATCATGGTCCACCAGCCTTCGGGCGGCGCGCGCGGCATGGCTTCGGATATCGAGATCCAGGCGCGGGAAATCCTGCGCATCCGCCAGCGGATGAACGATCTCTACGTGAAATATACCGGCCAGAGCCTGACCGATATCGAGAAGGCGCTGGATCGCGACACCTTCCTCGAAGCCGAGGAAGCGCTGAAATTCGGCATTGTCGACAAGGTCTTCGCCCATCGACCGAAGGACCAGGAAGCGGGCCAGGAAAGCGGCTCCGGCGGCGCGCCCGAATAGAAACGCCAGTTTGCGGCAGGGGTAACACCCTGCCGCCAAATTGTAGCATTTTGGCAACCTTGCCCCTTCAGCCCGTGGCAAGCAGGGGGAATTAAGGTTCAGCCGATTGATATTGCATCGGTGGTGGTTACATTCACCAATGCGAATCCACGGCCGCGCCTGCCGTGGTTTAGGACGAGAGTATGACGAAATTGAGCGGATCGGACAGCAAGAGCACCCTTTACTGCAGCTTCTGCGGTAAGTCGCAGCACGAAGTCCGCAAGCTGATCGCCGGCCCGACCGTGTTCATCTGCGATGAATGCGTGGAGCTGTGCAACGACATCATCCGTGAAGAGACCAAGGGCGGCCTCGCCGGCAAGAAGGAAGGCGATGTCCCCACGCCGCAGGATATCTGCGACACGCTGAACGATTACGTGATCGGGCAGGACCGCGCCAAGCGCGTGCTCTCGGTCGCGGTGCACAATCACTACAAGCGGCTGAAGCATGGCGGGAAGTCCGGCGATGTCGAACTGGCCAAGTCCAACATCCTGCTGGTCGGCCCGACCGGTTCGGGCAAGACGCTGCTCGCCCAGACGCTGGCACGCACCTTCGACGTGCCCTTCACCATGGCCGACGCGACAACGTTGACCGAGGCCGGCTATGTGGGCGAAGATGTAGAAAATATCATCCTCAAGCTGCTGCAATCCTCCGACTACAATGTCGAAAAGGCGCAGCACGGGATCGTCTATATCGACGAGATCGACAAGATCACGCGCAAGGCGGAAAACCCCTCCATCACCCGCGACGTTTCGGGCGAAGGCGTGCAGCAGGCGCTGCTCAAGCTGATGGAAGGCACCACCGCCAGCGTTCCGCCGCAGGGCGGCCGCAAGCATCCACAGCAGGAATTCCTGCAGGTGGATACGACGAACATCCTGTTCATCTGCGGCGGCGCTTTCGCCGGGCTGGAAAAGGTGATCGGCGATCGCCTGCAGAAGCGTTCGATCGGCTTCGGCGCCAATGTCGCCGATCCGGACAAGCGCCGCATCGGCGAAATGCTCGAGAAGTGCGAACCGGAAGACCTGCTGAAATTCGGCCTGATCCCCGAATTCGTCGGCCGCCTGCCGGTGATCGCCACGCTGCACGATCTCGATGTCGGCGCGCTGGTGGAGATCCTCAAGGAACCGAAGAACGCGCTGGTCAAGCAATATGCCAAGCTGTTCGAGATCGAGGATGTCGCGCTGACATTCACCGACGAAGCGCTGGAAGCGATCGCGCAGAAGGCGATCAAGCGGAAGACCGGCGCGCGCGGCCTGCGCTCGATCGTCGAGGCGATCCTGCTCGACACGATGTTCGACCTGCCGAGCATGGACGGCGTGACCGAAGTGGTGGTGGACAGGGATGTGGTCGAAGGCCGCAAGGAACCTGTCCGCGTCGTCTCCAACAGCGGCGGCAAGAAGAAGGAAGCGGCGGCCTGACGGCTGCCGCTCCCGCCCTCAGAGGCGCGTAGCTACAATCAGAATAATCGGGCCGGCGCTCAGGCGCAGTCGATGCAGTGATCGGCATGGGCGCCGGTTTCCACCTGCACCGTCGCATGGCCGATTTGGAAGCGATGATCGAGCTCATGCGCGACTTCGTGCAGGAAGCCGTCGCCCGGATGGCCGCCCGGCATCACCAGATGGGCGGTGAGCGCGGTTTCGGTGGTGCTCATCGGCCAGATATGCAGATCATGCACGGTCGAAACCCCGTCCAGCCCTGACAGGAAGCCGCGCACCTCGGTCTCGTCGATCGCATCGGGCACGGCCAGCAGGCCCATTTTCAGGCTGTCTTTCAGCAGGCCCCAGGTCCCCCAGCCGATCACGAGCACGATCAGCAGGCTGGTGACCGGGTCGATCCACAGATAGCCGCTCCACAGGATCAGCAGGCCGGCGATCACCACGCCGAGGCTCACCAGTGCATCCGCCGCCATATGCAGGAAGGCGCCGCGAATATTGATGTCGGTCTTGCGACCGCCGGCGAAGAGCAGCGCGGTGGCGGTGTTGATGACGATGCCGATCCCGGCGACCACGATCATCGTCATGCCCTGCACCGGCGCGGGATCGACCAGCCGGTGGATCGTCTCGAACAGGATCGCGCCGAGCGCCACCAGCAGCAGCCCGGCATTGGCCAGCGCGGCGAGGATCGAGCTCGCCTTGTAGCCATAGGTGAAGCGGGCATTGGCCGGGCGCGCGGCCATGATGCTGGCACCCCAGGCGATCAGCAGGCTCAATACGTCGGAGAGATTGTGCCCCGCATCGGCGACCAGCGCCATCGATCCCGAGAGTAGGCCGTAGCTCGCCTCGACCACCACGAAGACCGAATTGAGACCGATGCCGATGGCAAAGGCGCGGCCATAGCTGGCCGGCGCGTGGCTGTGGCCATGCGCGTGACCGTGGGCATGGCCGTGCCCGTGGCCATGCGAATGCGCGTGATCATGCGAGTGTCCAAGCTCCATGCGCCCTAGTCATAAACACATGCATCGAGCCCGTCACGCCGCACGACGCCGATCCGCGCCTGGATGGTGTTGCCATAGCGGCGAGTGAAGCCCGTGGGGTTCACCACCGGGCGCCGCTTGGGCAGCGGCAGGGCAGCGGCCATGCGCGCCGCTTCGCTCTGGGTCAGCCGCGCGGCGGAGTGATGGTAATAACGCTCCGCGCCGGCCGCCACGCCATAAGTCCCGATCCCCGTCTCGGCGACATTGAGATAGACTTCCATGATCCGCCGCTTGCCCCAGAGATTCTCGATCAGCAGCGTGAACCAGGCTTCCAGACCCTTGCGGAAATAGCCCCCGCCCTGCCACAGGAACACGTTCTTGGCCGTCTGCTGGCTGATGCTGGAGCCGCCGCGAATGCGCCCGCCTCTGGCATTCTCTTCCATCGCCTCCTCGATCGCCTCGCGGTCGAAGCCGTTATGGCTGCAGAACTTGCTGTCCTCCGCGGCGATCACCGCGCTCACCATGTTGCGGTCGATCCGGCTGAGCGGCTCCCAATCCTTGGTCATGCCGTTTTCGTCCATCAGCATGGTCGCGGTGACGGGCACGGGGACGAAGCGAAAGATCGCGACCAGCGCCACACTAATCACCACGAAGAGCACGATCGCCCAGATCAGCCAGCGGAGAATACGGATCGCCATGGGGGGCATTTAGCGGCAGCAAGGCCGCGTGGAAATGGCCGCCGCCGATTTCCCTATGCGGTTGGCAGAGCCTGCCATATTTCTCCGGTTCCAGAGAGGGCCAGCAAGCCCCGGACACGAGTCGCAAAGCCTTCACCCAGGGAGAAAGCTATGCCGAAATTCGTGATCGAACGTGAGATTCCCGGTGCCGGTTCAATGTCTCCGGACGAGCTCAAAGCCGTATCGCAAAGCAGCTGCAGCATCCTGCGCGAGCTGGGGCCCGACATCCAGTGGATCCATTCCTACGTCACCGGCAACAAGCTCTATTGCCTCTACCGTGCGCCCAGCGCGGCCTTCATCATCGACCATGCGGAGCGAGGCGGCTTCCCCGCCAATGCGATCAATGAAGTGGTGACGATCATCGACCCGACCACCGCCGAATAGGATCGCCGGCGTTACTCGGCGCCTGGGCGCAGCGCGCTGCCCGCTTTCCAGGCGGGCGCGGCCGGCTGGTCCGCCACCCGGTCCACCAGCGCATAGAAGAAGCGGTTGAAGTCGGCCGCCGCCTGCCAGTCCATCGGCTGGGCCAGATCGTCCTGCGGCTTGTGATAGCCGGTGCGATACCACTGGCGGTAGATCTTTTCGCTCTCGCTGCCGGGTTCGAACCCGAACACGAAATTCACCGCCGGAATGCCCTCCTGGAGGAAGTTCCAGTGGTCGCTGCGGCGCAGGAGATTGCGTTCCGGCTCCGGATCGTCCTGCACGCGGATCCCCCGCGCGGCGGCCACCGCCGTGGCATCGTCGCCCAGCGTGGTGTCGGTGCGCGCATGGACCGTGAGCAATTTGAGCGGGAAGATCGGCCGCAACTGGTCGAGATTGATATTGCCGGCAATCCGCTCCTTGGGGAAGGTCGGATGGGCGAGGAACCAGCGGGATCCGTGAAGACCCTTCTCCTCGCCGGTCCAGACGGCGAAGATGATCGGACGGGCATAGCCCTCGCCATGGCGCTGTTCGGCAAGATGCAGGATCAGCGCGACATAGGCCGCATCGTCCAGCGTGCCGTTATAGATGCCGTCGCCATCGACCGCCCGGCCGAAGCCATAGCCATCGAGATGGGCGGCAAGCACGATCGCCTGGTCCGCCAGCTTGGGGTCCGTGCCCGGCAGGAAGCCGATGACATTGGGGGAAGACATCTGCGCGGTCCGCGTGACGAAGCCCATCGTCGCGCTGTCTCCATCGAAGGAAGGCAGCGGCCTGCCGGCGGCCCCTTCCGCCACCAGGCGCCCGGCATCCCGTTCGGGCACGAGCTTGCCCAGCGCATCGGCGTTTAGCGTCATCTGCACGAAAGAATCCGGTTCCGGCAGATCGCCGGCCTTGCGCACGGTGCGGGCATAGGCCGAAGGCCAGCGCGGCGGCTCCACCGTAAAGCCCGGATCGGCGATGGTCGCGATGCCCACCGCTCCCGCCGCGCGCACGGCCTGTACGCGCTCGGAGCCGGAGGGCAGGCCCTCCCGGCGGGTGCCGTGGCAGATCACCAGCTTGCCGGCGACATCGCCAAGGCTGTCCGCCGCGCAATAGCCGCGATAGGCGATCGGTGCGGTCAAGGTGGCCGGCAATGCGGTGTTGGGGGTGACGCTGAACTCGTCGAGCAGGCGCAGCTCTCCGCCCGGCCCCAGCAGCGTCGCGTCGGTGACGCCGACTTCTTCCAGAGGCACGCGCTGGAACCAGCCGCCATTCTCGCCCAGCGGCTGCAGGCCGGCCGCCGCCATGCGTTCCGCCACGAGACGGGCCGCACGTTCATGGCCGCCCGATCCGGCGTCGCGGCCTTCCATGGCATCGTTGGAAAGTTCGGAAGTCAGCGCCCACCAGGCGCGCGAGTCATCGTCGATCGGTCCCGCGGGAGCGGCTCCCGCCAGAAAGACCGCGGCAGCGCAGGCCGCCATCGCTGCTCGTATATTCATCAGCCCGGTGCCCCTTGCCCCGGCGGCTCGTTATGAGCTGCCGGGGCCGAGGCTAGCGGAGAGTTTCGCCGATATGAAGGGCGGCGATAGCAGGGCCGGTCAGGCGGCCGGCAGCAGCTTCTCTCCGGCGATGCGCTGCATCGCCTTTTGCAGTTTTTCGAACGCGCGAACCTCGATCTGCCGGATACGCTCGCGGCTGACGTGATAGACCTGGCTCAGCTCTTCGAGCGTCTGCGGGTCTTCGGTCAGGCGGCGTTCGGTGAGAATATGCTTCTCGCGATCGTTCAGGCTGTCCATCGCTTCCACCAGCATGTCGTGGCGGACCGTCGCCTCTTCGGCATCGGCCACCACCTTGTCCTGCAGCGGGCGGTCGTCGGTCAGCCAATCCTGCCACTGGCCGGCGCCTTCCTCGTCCCCGCGCATGCTGACATTGAGCGAGGCATCGCCGCCCATCATCATGCGCCGGTTCATGTTGACCACTTCCTGCTCGGGCACGCCCAGATCGGTGGCGATCTTGGTCACGTCGTCCGGGTGCAGGTCGGAATCCTCATAGGCTTCGAGGTTTTTCTTCATCCGCCGCAGGTTGAAGAACAGCTTCTTCTGCGCCGCGGTGGTGCCCATCTTCACGAGGCTCCACGAACGGAGGATATATTCCTGGATGCTGGCCTTGATCCACCACATCGCATAGGTCGCGAGGCGGAAACCGCGATCGGGCTCGAACTTCTTCACGCCCTGCATCAGGCCCACATTGCCTTCGGAAATGAGGTCGCTCACCGGCAGGCCATAGCCGCGATAACCCATCGCGATCTTGGCCACGAGCCGAAGGTGGCTCGTCACCAGCTGCGCGGCGGCCTCGGGATCCTCATGCTCGTGATAGCGCTTAGCAAGCATGTATTCCTGCTCGGCCGTCAGCACGGGGAACTTCTTGATCTCCGACAGGTAGCGGTTGAGGCTCTGCTCACCGCCGAGTGCCGGGACCGATAATGACTTGGTTTTTCTTTCGCTCACTTGCTTCCCAAACCTTTCTATTGTCGGCCATCCGGTTCGCGGACCCCAATTGGGCGTCCGACAGGATGTGGCCACGCCACCCCAATCCACTTCCACAACGTTTCTCTATAGGGATATTTCCCGGTATCCGGGCGCAATTCGTCGATATCAATGACCGGTTTCGTCGATAAGTTCCCGCATGTCCGCCGGCAATTCGCTGGTGAAGCGCATTTTCTCGCCGGTGACAGGATGCGTGAAGCCGAGAACCGCGGCGTGGAGCGCCTGACGGTTGAACCCGAGTCGCTGGAGAATCGGACGAAGCTTTGAACTTGCGCGCCCATAGACAGGGTCCCCTAATAGCGCATGACCGATTGACGACATGTGAACGCGCACCTGGTGCGTTCGACCCGTTTCAAGCCTGCATTCGACCAGAGAACAATCATGCAAAGGTTTAATGGTCATATAATGGGTAACGGCATGTTTGCCGCGTGAGGATTCCTTGGCCAGCACCGCCATTTTCTTTCGGTTCGCATCGGAACGGCCGATCAGCGTGCTGATCGTGCCCGAACCCGGCACCGGGCGGCCGTTCACCACCGCCAGATAGGCACGTTCGAGCGAGTGATCGGCGAACTGCTTCGCCAGGCCTTCATGCGCGGCGTCGCTCTTCGCCACCACCAGCAGGCCGGACGTGTCCTTGTCGATCCGGTGGACGATGCCGGGCCGGGCAACGCCGCCAATGCCGGAAAGTCCGCCCGCGCAATGATGCAGCAGGGCATTGACCAGCGTGCCGTCGGGATTGCCCGCCGCCGGGTGGACGACCATTCCGGCGGGCTTGTCGACCACCACCAGATGCTCGTCCTCATAGACGATCGGGATGGGGATATCCTGTGGAAGAGCCTGTGGATCGCTTGGGGGCGGCAAGTGGATTTCGAACCGCGCGCCCGCCGCAGCCTTGGCCGATCCGCTGCTGGCGGGCCTGCCGCCCACCCGCACCTTGCCTTCGCCGATCAGCGCCTTGATCCGCTCGCGCGACAGGTCGGTCGCTTCGGCCAGCGCCTTGTCCAGCCGCTGCGCCGCGACCAGCGTTCCGGTGATGACCTCCCCTTCGCCCATGCTAGGAATGTGGGCGATGAGGATCGAGGTAACAAGCTCCGCGCTCGAACGGCTGCGGCAGGAGGCGGAAAAAGCCCGCCCCCGCGAATGCTGCGGGCTGTTGCTCGGCAGCGGCGCGCATATCGGCGAGGCACGCCCCGCCGCCAATGTCGCCGCCGATCCGCAGCGCCATTTCGAAATCGATCCGCAAGCGCTGGTCGATGCGCATCGCGCCGCGCGGGCGGGCGGGCCGGAAGTGATCGGATATTACCATTCGCATCCCGAGGGCCCGGCCCGTCCTTCGGACACGGACAAGGCGATGGCCTCGGGGGATGGCCGGGTCTGGGCAATAATCGGCAAAGGCGATGTAACGTTCTGGCGCGACGGCGAAGAGGGGTTCGAAAACCTTCCATACAGCCTGCTGGAAGGCTAAGGGCGCTGCCACGCGCAGCCGGATTGGCGTTTGCGGCGCCCCCAATTCGGTGTCACTCCGGCAACCGACGAACAAACATATGGTTTGCAGCAGGTTTTTCGAATTTCGCGGGGGTGATGGACAGCCGATTGTGTCGCCCTCGCACTCATACTAGGCTCCGGAACACTGAATGACTTCTTCGACCGATCTCGCCGCCCTGCTTTGCTCGCGCCTCTGCCACGACATGCTGAGCCCCGTGGGCGCGCTCAGCAACGGGCTGGAGCTGCTGGCGGACGAAAAAGACCCGGAAATGCGCAAGCGCTGCCTCGAACTGCTCGAACAGAGCGCGAAGATCAGCGCCGACAAGCTCAAATTCTTCCGCCTGGCCTATGGCGCGGCGGGCGGTTTCGGCGATTCCGTGCCGGCCGAGGAGCCGCGCGAGCTGGTGGAAGGGCTTGTCGCCGCCAATGAACGCCTGTCGCTGGAATGGGCCGTTGCCGAACCGACGCTGAGCAAACCCGTGGTCAAGGTGCTGCTCAATCTCTCGGCCATCGCAATCGACGCGCTGATCCGCGGCGGCACGCTGGCCGTCGGGGCCGAGAAGCGCGACGGCTCCACGGAGATCGCCGTGCGCGCCTCCGGCCCGCGCATCGCCTTCGACGGCAATATCGGCAAGGCGCTCGACGGATCGCTGGACGAAAGCGAACTGTCCGGCCGCACGGCGCCCGCCCACATGATCCACCTGCTGGCCGGCGAATGCGGCGGCGGGGTGCAATATGCGCTCTCCGCCGATGCGCTGGTCATGGGCGCGATCCTGCCCGATGGCTGACGAGCTCGTCCATCGCGAGCGGCCCTCGCCCAATTGGGACGAGCGGACGCTGCCGATCACGATGGCGGTGCTGCATTATACGGAGATGGAATCGGCCGAGGCCGCGCTGGAACGGCTGACCGATCCCGAGGCCAAGGTCAGCGCGCATTACCTGATCAGCCAGGATGGCGAAGTCACGCGGCTGGTGCCAGAGGAGAAGCGCGCCTGGCATGCCGGCGTCAGCTATTGGCGCGGGCTGCGCGATGTGAACTCGGCCAGCATCGGCATCGAGCTCGACAATCCGGGCCACGCGCTCGGCTATCGTGCTTTCACCGAAGCGCAGCTGGAAGCGCTGCTCCCGCTGCTCGACCGCATGGTACGCGAATACGATATTCCGCGCGCGAACGTGGTCGGCCATTCCGACATCGCGCCGGCGCGAAAGATCGATCCGGGCGAGCTGTTTCCCTGGGACCGGCTCGCCGCATGCCGCCTGTGCCTGCCGCGCCCGGAGAAGCTCGAACTCGGCGATCCGTTCGACAATGACGGTGCCTTCTATCTCGCGCTCGAGCGTTTCGGATACGACATCACCGACGGGCACAAGGTGGTGGAAGCCTTCCAGCGCCGCTGGCGGCCGGAGAAGATCGACGGGCAGATCGACGGCGAGATCCGCGCCATCCTGTTCCAATTGCTCTTGGATCGCGACCGCGGACACACTAGGTAGCGCCCGTGCCGGGGAGCCGGGCAGCCGCGTCGCGCAAGCGTCGAGGAAAGTCCGGGCTCCACGAAACGAGGGTGGCGGGTAACGCCCGCCGGGCGAGGGTCTTGCACCCGAGCTCAGGGAAAGTGCCACAGAGACTATACCGCCGATGGAGCCTAAAGCTCACAGGCAAGGGTGAAAAGGTGCGGCAAGGGCGCACCGGGAGGCCGGCAACGGTCACCGCATGGCAAACCCCACCCGGAGCAAGACCGAATAGGGGCGGCGCGCCGGTTTCTTGCCGGCAGGTGTGTTTCGCACCAGTCGCCCGGGTTGGTTGCTTGAGCGGCCTGGCAACAGGTCGCCGAGATGAATGGCTGCCACCGCGGATACGGTCCCGAATGGGATACCGTCCGGGGTACAGAACCCGGCTTACAGGCTCCCCGGCACACCCGGCCTGTGGCTTTGCCGATCTAGCGCGCCGGTGAATGGCGGGTGCGGATCACCCCGTCTTCATGCACGGTTTCGATATAGCGCCGCCGGTCGCCCTCCAGCACCAGCGCGGTCAGCCGGCCGGACATATAGGCGCCCGTATCGATGCCGATGCGATTGCCGCGATCCTCGGGATCATCCCTGATCGTGTGGCCGTGCACCACCACTTGCCCATGCGACGCGGAATGCGACAGGAAGGGCTCGCGAATCCACCGCAGCGAACTCTGCTTCTGTTCCTCCAGCGGCACGCCCGGCTCGATGCCGGCATGCACGAACAGATAATCGCCGATCGCGTGAAAATCCTGAAAACTCTCGATAAAGTCCAGGTCCTGCTGCGGCACCACTTCGCGCATCAGCTGCTGCGCCTCTTCCAGCGCTGCGGCTTCGTATTTGCGCCGGTCGACGCCGTAGCTGAGGATCGTCTCGCGCCCGCCATGGCGGAGGAAATGGCGGAACGTGTCCTTGTCCTCGAAACTGCGCAGGAACATTTCCTCGTGATTGCCGGCCAGGATCGCGACTTTCCGCGCGGCCTGCCATTCGCGTGCCCGCGTCACCACGCCGGCGCTGTCCGGCCCGCGATCGACGAGGTCGCCCAGCAGCACCACGCTGGTCTCCGCAGCGCCGGCCGATGCGTCGTCATGCTCGATCGCCTCGATCAGCGCCTCGAACAGATCGCGCCGGCCGTGAATGTCGCCAACGGCATAGGCGCGATGGCCGTCGGGCAGGCGCGCCGCACCCGGTGCCGGGGCAGCATCGCCGCGATTCCAAAATTTGCGAATTGTCTGAAACATGCTCTGTCGCTGATCCTGTAGCCACAACGCGCGAAGGTGCAAGATGGGGCCGCTCGATCCATGCGTTGCGCGAAAACCCTGTCCCGCCCCTGAATGTGATGCCCAAAATCCACACGCCGATGCATTGTAAGTGGATCAGCGCAATTATCCTTGTGAGATTCAGCAACAATGTGCAGGTTAATTGCGCATCGACAGGAAACCGGCCCAAGCAATGAGGTCGGACCACGATGCGCAGGTGGGACGAGGCACGAGTTTATCCAAAGGCAATTTTGAGGGAAAATGCCCATGCTTACGTCCGTTCGCAGCCTGATGGCTGCTACCGTTCTCGCTGGTACTGCTTTCGCCGCTACGCCGGCGCTGGCCAATGGCGGTGACTCTTCCGTTTCCGTGTCGGCCAATGCTGCCGTCGTGACCGAATACCGCTTCCGTGGTGTCGACCTTTCCGGCGGCGACATCGCTATCCAGGGCGGCATCGACCTCGCCCATGACAGCGGCTTCTACCTGGGTACCTGGGGCTCCTCGCTCGACGAGGACACGGTGGGCTTCGGCCACACCGAGCTCGACGTCTATGGCGGCTGGAGCGGCGATCTGAGCGACGTCATTTCCGCCGATGCCGGCGTGATCGCTTATATCTACCCGAATGCGGGTCCGGGCGATTTCGACTATATCGAGTTCTACGGCTCGCTGAGCGCCGGCCTCGGCCCGGTCGACGCGACCCTGGGCGTGGCTTACGCGCCCGACCAGGATTCGCTGGGCAGCACCGACAACTTCTACATCTATGGTGACCTGGGCGCCGGCATCCCCAACACGCCGATCAGCCTGTCGGCTCACCTCGGTTACACCGATGGTTTCCTGACCTTCACCAATGACAGCAAGGCCTTCGACTGGTCGGTTGGCGTGGACTTCGCGCTGAGCGACAACCTGTCGATCGGCGCTGCCTATATCGGTGCGGAAGGCGACTACGCTCCGGGTGACTATGACTTCACCGACGATGCGGTGGTGGGCACGCTGTCCGCTTCCTTCTGATCCCGTCGGATCACTGACAAAGATCGGGGCCCGTGCCGAAAGGCGCGGGCCCCTTTCCTTTGTGCAAAGCTAATCAGTGATGGTCAGCGCAGGTAGAAGTCCACGGTCGTGACCACGCGCACCTTCTTGTATGGCGTTTCTGCCACACCCCAGCCGCCGCCATCGCCATCCCGCGCGCTGATCGAGAAATAGCCCTGCGTGGCCTGCTTGATGCCGCCCACGCCGGTGCCGCTGTCATTGGCGAATTGCTGCGCGGCGGCGCGCGCATCCTTGGTCGCCTCGGCCACCATTTCCGGCTTGATGTCGTTGAGCTTGGTGAAGGTGTAGGCCATGCCCGATCCCTCCTCCAGCACCACGCCCCTGCGCACGAGATCGAACTGGTTGCGCACGGCGCGCTCGGCCCGCTCGATATCATGCGTGCGCAAGGTCATGCGCTGGCGCACCGTATAACCGGACACGCCGTTCTGGTTGTAGGTGGAGACGTTCACGCCGGTCGGCTGCAGCGCGTCCTCGGGAAAGCCGAGCCCGGAGAAGAAGGCGCGGATCGAAGCCGTGTCGCGATCAACGCTGGCCTGCGCATCGTTCAAATTCCCGGCCGAGGCCGAATAGGCGATGGTCCATGTGGCGAGGTCCGCCGTCACTTCCCGTTCCGCCAGCCCACGCACGGTGACCGAGCGATCCGCCGCATGCGCGCGGGTCAGCCCGTCACCCAGCAAATAGCCGCCGGCGATCATGCCGACAGCAAGGATCGTGGAAGCAGCCAGTAGTGCGAGCGTGCCCGGCTGGCGCCAGAAAGCGGTGGCGGAAGGGGTATCGGCGGCGCTAGGATCGGACATGGACGGACTCCTCGCTGGGGTTTCGCGACAGGGGCAGAAATGCCTTGGCTGCGATGAACCGTGTTTGAATAGAGACGAATGGAGCAATCGAACCGATGGTCAAATATCTTCACAGCATGATCCGCGTCACCGATCCGGAGGCCACGATCCGTTTCTTCGAGCTTATCGGGCTCAAGGAAACGCGGCGGATGGAGAGCGAGAAGGGGCGCTTCACGCTGATCTTCCTCGCCGCGCCGGGCGAGGAAGGCGATGCCGAGGTAGAGCTGACCTATAACTGGCCGGCCGATGATGGCAGCGAGCCGGAGAATTATGGCGGCGGCCGCAATTTCGGCCATCTCGCCTATCAGGTGGACGACATCTACGAGACCTGCCAGCGCATCTCCGATGCCGGCGTAACGATCAACCGCCCCCCGCGCGACGGCCACATGGCCTTCATCCGCACGCCCGATGGCATTTCGATCGAACTGCTGCAGAAGGACGGCTCGCTCGAGCCGGCGGAGCCATGGGTAAGCATGGAGAACACCGGCAGCTGGTGACCGCCACCGCAGCGGCTATCCGCGCCGTCGCGCCGATGGCTGGAACACCTGGAACACTGTCCTGAGGGAAGAAACATCCCTTTCAGGAAGCGGCGAATTCGATGGGGCCGGACGCTGAGAAAGAGCGGTCCGGCCTTGTTCCCTGAGCTATCAACGTAGGAAAGCGGCAGGTATCCTTCGGGAGCCTCAAGCCCCAAACCTTCTGCCCATTCGCTTGCTGCACCGCAGCTATTGCCTTAAGCTGAGGTCGTGCTGACGAGGATAATGATGGCAATTTTCCTCTTTAACCCAGCTGCTTAGGGATTCCGGTATGTCCATCGTGTCCAAGGTCCGCAAAGGATCGCTATGGATCGCATGCACCCGGCTTCTCACAAATGGCTTGGGCTTTGTCTCGACGCTGGTGACGGCGAGGCTGCTGACGCCGGACGATTTCGGCATCGTTGCGATCGGCATGACGATCCTGACCATCGTGACTTCGATCACCGATCTCTCATTGAGCCAGGCGCTGATTCACTGCGAGCAGCCCGATGAAGGGCATCTCAACACCGCCTTCACACTCAATATGTTTCGCGGCCTGATCCTGGGGGCGGTGTTCGTCCTCTCCGCCCCCCTGGTTGCAGAGTTCTACGGCGACGAACGGCTGATCCCGGTGATGCTAGCGATCGCATTGGCTGTGTTCATCCAGGGACTGGAGAACCCACGACTGGCGATGCTGAAGAAGGACATGATCTTCTGGCAGGATTTCGTCCTCGGTGTGATCTCAAAAATAACGATGATCGTGATCGCGATCACCGTGGCTTTGCTGACCAGAAGTTACATCGCCCTCGTCGCCGCCACTGTCGGTTCGAGCCTGGCGCAGCAGATCGCATCCTATTTCTTCGTTCCCCATCGACCTCGATTGCGACTGAAGGAATATAAGGACCTGCTCGGCTTCTCCGGCTGGATGACCTTGAGCCAGATCGTCTCGACGCTGAACTGGCGGTTGGACCCGCTCATTGTCGGCAAGTTCCTTGGGCCTTTCGATCTCGGTCTGGTCACCGTGGCGAGCCGCCTGGCCCAGCTGCCTGTCAAGGAAACCACTGTCCCTCTCACCGGAACATTGTTTCCGGCATTCCGGCAAATTCGTGATGACGCACAGCGACTGGCGGCCGCGTTCATGCGCGCGCAAACGCTGATCAGCGCCATTGCAATGCTTGCCGGCGGCCTTCTTTCCATTCTCGCCCAGCCCTTGGTGCTCCTCGTAATGGGAGAAAAATGGTTGCCTTCGGTCGTGATCATCCAGGTGTTGTCCGTGACGCTTGCACTGCAGACTCTGGGGACTGTCGCTTATCCGCTAGCCTTGGCGACGGGACAGACCAGACTGTTGTTCCGGCGCAGTCTCCAAGGGCTGTCTTTCCGTCTGCCGATAGTCATGACGGGTTTGTATCTCGACGGATTGAGAGGTTTCCTAATCGCGCGATGCATCCTGTGCTTCACCAGCATCATGTTGGACATGCTGATCGTCCGGGAGGTTGCGGGACTTAGTCACTTGCGCCAACTTCGAGGCAACTGGCGAACAATCGCGGCTTTCCTGACTATGTCAGGCGCCACCTATCTTCTCGGCCTCGGGCTCGATCTTGGAACAGCGCCCCTGGAACTTGCGTACACGATTCTCCTCAAAGGCACTCTTGCCGCACTGACTTACATGTTCACGATGTTCGTGCTTTGGACTGCAGCAGGAAGACCGCTTGGGCCTGAAAAGGAGATTAGCCATCTCGTGTCCTCGCTGATCATACGAGGACGGCAGTTGAGCTATTTTCGGAGCGCGTGATATGAAGGCATTCATAAATTCGCGCGAGTAAAACGGCTTTAGATGCCGCTAATAAAACTGGCCAGCGGTAGATAACCTTGCGAGCAGGCGATTGATCTACTTACATCTCGGCGCACACAAGACCGCCACCACCTATCTTCAGGACCTCATGGGTCAAAACCAGGGCAGGATCGCGCAGAGCGGGCGTGCTTATTGGCTTAGGAAGCAAATTCGAGGAGACATTGAGTACGGCTTTCGAATTCTCGCGAAGCGCGAGATGGAAGACGGCCTTATCGCCAAGCTTGCAGAGCGTATGACTGGACGATCAGAAGCCATGGAGGGGCTTCGCCAGAAACTGTCAGTCCCAATGGACGCCATGATTTCTGAAGAGAACATTCTTGGTCATCCATACCAGTCATTGGACGGTCGGCTCTACCCGAACGCAAAGACGAGACTGAGACACTTTCGCGAGGCGACCGGCATTCGAGATTGCGAGATATTCCTATGCGTTCGCGAATATTCCACCTTTCTGAGCTCACTGTTTGTTGAAGCCCTTCGGCATGGCTATTTCGCCTCCATCTCCGATTTTAAGACGAGATGCGGAAAAACGGCCGGGCAGTGGCTGAGCTTAGTCCAAGACATTCATAGCGTTTTTCCCGGAAGCAAGATCGTCGTCTGGCAGTACGAAGATTTTGTGAGGATGGAGCCGCTCATCGTCAAACGCTTGACCGGCCTTGAGCTCGGCGATCTTGACCCCCTTGCGACCGGCAATGTGAAGCAAGGCGCGTCCGCCATGGCTGTCGAGCAGCAATGCGCGCAGGCAAGTACACTCAGTAGTCCAGAACGCGTTCTGCGCATGGCAGCCAATGAGGAACGTTTCCCGCCAGCACGCTTTCCTCAAAAGTTTAATCCATGGTCCGAAGCCGAGGCTACTGCGATGCGCAGTTGCTATGTGGACGATGTGACGGCAATCGATTTGCTCGAATATGTTGAACATCTGACTCCATGAATAAAAACTCAAGAACTGCGCGCGATATTATTTCATCAATCAATAGGTCAATCTCATGCGAGGAATTCGATCCATGAGAGAAAATATAAATTATCCTGAAATTTCCGTGGTTATGTCTGTTTATAACGGAGAGAATTACCTTCATCAATCATTAGAAAGTATTTTAAAACAAACTTTTAGAAATTTCGAATTTATTATTATAAATGATGGATCAACAGACGGCTCAAAGAGAATTCTTCATTCTTATGCCTCTAAAGATAATCGAATCCGGTTGATTGAGCAGCAAAACACCGGCCTGACCATCGCGCTGCGTAAGGGCGTCGAAGCGGCAACCGGACAGATTATAGCGCGCATGGACGCTGATGACATTTCAGCTCCGCATCGCTTCGAGAATCAGATCAAATTGCTGAAGGACCAGCCGGCTCTTATCGGAGCAACATGTTACTACGAAGAGTTCCAGGATGATGGCTCTTTTGCAAGAATTTCTGCAAATAAGGAGCCAGCCGTACTAATACCATTACTTAGCTGTTTTACAAATAGAATAGGCGGTCACGGGCAGGTTATGTTTCGACGTTCGGTATACAATCTGGTTGGAGGCTATGACCCGAACGTTCGCTATGCACAAGATTACGACCTCTGGACCCGAATGATGGAGTATGGCAATTTCGGTGTCGTCGAAGACGTACTCTATCATTATCGCATGGGGCACGACTGCATCACGACCACCGCGAAGCCCGCCCAAGATGCATCCGCTGTCCAGACCGCTCGGCGACAATTTCACTCACTTGCTGGGGAAACCATCAGCGAAGAAACCGCAAGGGCATTGCGCGATTTCTGGGCGGTGCGGGACCTGAAGCAACACAACCTCCTGCACGTGGCGAAGGCAGCCATCGCCGGTGCGAAAGTGAGTCGAGCCTTCTTCAATCGACACCCAGAGATAGCTGGTACGCAAGCCATCATAGCTCGGTTGATGGCAGACCGCTGGCATCAACACTTAAGCAAAACAAAGAGAAGGAATATTGCTCTAAAATTAATATTTTTAGCAAATTATATTTTCTGGGACAGAAGGTCATTTCGAAAAATTTGAAATACATCTATTATTAATTTAAAATTATATTATTATACAATTTAAGCTATATATTTCTTTTTTCAATTGTTAATACAGTCATTAAGTCGTATTTTTATTCTCACGCACTTACTTCGACCCGAATTTGATGCCCTTGATGCTACGATGCTTCTGGCATTTGGCCCTCCCACCGCTTTCGCTTGCCAAGCGGCAGCCGAACCGCCACCTGCTCGGCATGGCAAGCGGCAAGCTCCCCCAGGTCGTCATCATCGGCCGTCCCAATGTCGGAAAGTCCACGCTGTTCAACCGGCTGGTGGGCAAGCGGCTCGCGCTGGTGGACGACCAGCCGGGCGTTACGCGCGACCGGCGCTTCGGCCATGCCGGGCTGCTCGGGCTGGAATTCGAGGCGGTCGATACGGCCGGCTGGGAGGATGAGGATCCCGCCAGCCTGCCCGGCCGCATGCGCGCGCAGACCGAGGTTTCGCTGAAAGGCGCCGATGCCGCGCTGTTCGTGATCGACGCCCGCGCCGGGCTGACCCCGCTGGACGAGGAGATCGGCCGCTGGCTGCGCAGCCAGGATGTGCCGGTGGTGCTCGTGGCCAACAAGGCCGAGGGCAATTCGGGCGATGCCGGGATCATTGAAAGCTACGCGCTTGGCCTCGGCGAGCCGATCGGCATCAGCGCGGAGCATGGCGAAGGCATTGCCGACCTGTTCGAGGCGCTGCTGCCGCTGATCGGCCACAAGCAGCCCGAGGAACAGGCGCTCACGGGTGATCTGGAAGAGGCCGATCTCTCCGCCCCGCTGCAACTCGCCATTGTCGGCCGGCCCAATGCCGGCAAGTCCACGCTGATCAATCGCCTGCTGGGGGAGGACCGGCTGCTGACCGGCCCGGAAGCCGGCATCACCCGCGATTCCATCGCCGTGGACTGGAGCTGGACCGCGCCCGATGGCGAACAACGGCAGATCAAGCTGATCGACACTGCCGGCATGCGCAAGAAGGCCAAGGTGGACGACAAGCTGGAAAAGCTCTCGGTCGCCGATGCCCGCCGCGCGGTGGATTTCGCCGAAGTGGTCGTGCTGCTGCTCGATGCGACGCGCGGGCTGGAAGTGCAGGACCTCAAGATCGCCAACCTCGTGCTGGAGGAAGGCCGCGCGCTGATGATCGCCATCAACAAGTGGGACGTGGCCGAAGACCCCAGCGGGCTGTTCAACGGCGTGCGCGCGGCGCTGGAGGAAGGGCTGGCGCAATTGAAAGGCGTGCCGCTGCTCGCCGTCTCGGCGATGACCGGCAAGGGGCTCGACCAGATGCTCGCCGCCGCGTTCAAGCTGCGCGAGGACTGGAGCCGCCGCGTCCCCACCGCCGCGCTCAACCGCTGGTTTGACGATGCGCTGGCGGCCAATCCCCCGCCCGCCCCCGGCGGCAAGCGGATCAAGCTGCGCTATATCACCCAGGTCGGCACACGCCCGCCGCGCTTCGTGATCTTCGGCACGCGCCTTTCCGATCTGCCGACGAGCTACGAACGATACCTGCTCAACGGCGTCAGGCGCGAACTGGGCTTCGGCGCGGTGCCGGTGCGGCTGACGCTCAAGAGCCCGAAGAACCCCTTTACGTAAATATACCAGTGACACTCCGTATAATTGCACCCCACTCTCTCGCACATCGAGCCAAGTTACTTTGGACGGGAGTGGATTATGCGTTTTTCCAAGCTGGCCCTGACGGCTGTCGGTATTGTCGCCCTGCAGATCGCCCCTGTGGCCGCGCAGGAAGAAGTGACGGTGCAGGAACTCGCCGATCGCTGGACGGCCGCCTACAACCAGGCCGATGTGGACGGCATTGCCGACCTCTATGCGCCGGATGCCGAGCTCTACATCCATAATGAGGGGCGCTATGTCGGGCGCGACGCGATCCGCGATTACTGGATCGGCGATGTCAGCCTGAGCAATCCGATCACCGTGCTGAACGTCACCGATTCGGTGAAGGATTCGGAGATGATGCTCGTTCACGGCAATTACCAGGTTCTCGACCGCACCAATGGCGTGCCGCTCGGCGCCGGGCGCTTCGCACATATCTGGATCCTCGGCGATGACGGCAAATGGCATCTCGACCGCGACGTGTGGGTCGATCGCAACGCCATGTGAGCGGCGGGCTGCCCGCCGCCTGAAGCAGCCGCTGAATTAGCCATTGCCTTCAGCGGCGGGAGACCGCACTCTTGGCGCGCTTTTGGGAGAGGAGCGGGTCTGGCGGCATGCCGGGCCTGCCCGTCCTATTCCGGAGGCGAAACTGGGGGCTCAATACGATTTCATCGTCATCGGCAGCGGGCCTTCCGGGCGCCGCGCCGCGATCCAGGCTGCCAAGCTCGGCAAATCGGTGCTGGTGGTGGAAGGGCGCCTCAAGGTGGGCGGCGTGTCCGTCCATACCGGCACGATCCCTTCCAAGACGCTGCGCGAGACCGCGCTGAACCTCTCCGGCTGGCGCGAGCGCGGCTTTTACGGCCGGTCCTACCGCGTGAAGAAGGAGATCGGCAGCGAGGATCTGGGCATCCGCCTGGCCAAGACGCTCGAATATGAAGTGGATGTGCTGGAACACCAGTTCCTGCGCAACGGTGTGCAGACCATGGCCGGTCTCGCCCGCTTCATGGATCCGCACCGGCTGGTCGTCACCCAGCCCGACGGCAGCGAGATGCTGGTGGAGGGGGAGCGGATCATGATCGCGGTGGGCACTGTCCCCTATCGCCCCGATTTCGTCGATTTCAGCGCGCCCGAAGTGATGGATAGCGACGAGGTGGTGGAGATCCACCGCCTGCCGCGCAGCCTGACCGTGGTCGGCGCGGGCGTGATCGGCATCGAATATGCGACGATCTTCAGCGCACTGGACGTCGCGGTGACCATCGTCGAGCCGCGACAGACCTTCCTCGATTTCGTCGATCGCGAGATCATCGAGGAATTCGTCCACGAATTGCGCGATCGCGGCGTGACCTTCCGCATGGGCAGCAAGGTGACTTCGGTCGCCAAGCAGGATGGTGGCCCGGTGCTGACCGTGCTGGAGGACGGGCGCACGGTGCGATCGGAAATGGTGCTCTATGCCGCCGGGCGGATGGGCGCGGTCTCCGATCTCGGGCTCGAGCAATGCGGCCTCACCACCGACGGGCGCGGGCGGCTGAGCGTGAACCCGGATACGTTCCAGACCGAAGTGCCGCATATCTATGCCGCGGGCGACATTATCGGCTTTCCCAGCCTCGCCTCCACCTCGATGGAGCAGGGGCGGATCGCCGCCTGCCACGCCTTCGGCCTGCCCATGCCGCCGGCGCCGCAATATTTCCCCTATGGCATCTATGCCGTGCCGGAGATCAGCACGGTCGGCCTCAGCGAAGAGGAAGTGCGCGAGCAGGGCATCGCCTACGAGACCGGCATCGCCCGGCTGCGCGAAACATCCCGCGGGCACATTATGGGGCTCGACAAGGGAATGATGAAGATGATCTTCGCGCTGGACGACCGCCGGCTGCTGGGCGTGCACATCATCGGCGAAGGCGCGACCGAGCTGATCCATATCGGCCAGGCGGTTCTGAACTTGAAGGGCACGATCGACTATTTCATCGAGAACACCTTCAACTATCCGACGCTGGCCGAAGCCTACAAGATCGCCGCGCTCAACGCCTGGAACCGGATGGCGAGTTGACCCCCGCGAAAGCCCCGCCGGGAAAGGTTTTTTAGGACTTCATCGCTATCGGACCGGGCAGGACATGATGGCTTGTTTCACAGGAAAGTCGGCCTTGATGCGACTCCCGCCGGACATTGCCCGTCGGCGCCCGTGGTCCGATCCGCGGGTCTCGACGGAGCCGAATATCCGGACTGGTTTGTAGGGGAGTGGAAACGGCTGGAGGCGCGCGCCTCCTGGCCGACCCAGTGCCATGCCTTCGTGGCGTCGCTCGCCCCGCTGATTGCCAGCCGGCCCGCCATCGCACTTTTCCTAGAACGGCCGGGCGGCATGTCCGCCCTGCTCCCGCTCTGTCGCCACAGGGGCTATTTCGCGCGCTGGCATATCGCCGGGGCGGAGGATTTGTTCGAGCCGGGCGACATCCTTTGCGACGGGCCGCAGGAAGCCTGGCAACTGGCCCGCGCGATCGCCGCCATGCACCACCCACTGTCGCTCGATCGCATTTCGGCGGCCTCCCCGCTGGTGCCCGCGCTGCGTGCGGCGATCAAGGGCAAGGGCTGGGTGTCGGTTCGCCCGGCCATGCCCTGCCCGCTGATCGCGCTGGACGATGCGTGGAAGGAGCCCGAATGCCGCTTCAATCCGCGCCGCCGCTCCGACTTCAGGCGGGCTATGCGGCGGGCGGAGAGCTTTGGCGCGGTGAGCTTCGAGACGATTACTCCCAGCCCGGAGCAATTCGAGGCGCTGTTCGACGAGGCCGTCGGCGTGGAACTGCTCGGCTGGAAGCACGAGGCGGGCAGCGCGATCGCCAGCGATCCGGGGCGGCTGGAATTCTTCCGCCGCTTCTTCCGCTCCAATTGCGCCGAGGGCTGCTTCCACGTGTCCTTCATGCGCATCGACGGCAAGGCAATGGCCATGCAATTGGCGATCACTTGGTCGGGCCGCTACTGGCTGTTCAAGATCGGCCACGATGCGCAATTCAACAAATGCTCGCCGGGCACGCTGCTGATGCTGCACACCTTGCGCTGGGCGGCGGAGCGAAACCTGCGCGGTTACGAATTGCTGGGCGAGGCGGAGGACTGGATCACCCGACTGTGGACGCAGGACGAGCATGAATGCGTCCACCTGCGCACCTATCCCTTCAGCCTGCGCGGCACGGTCGCCCTGATCGCTGACGGCTCCTTCTGGTTGCGCCAGCGACTGGCGCGCAAGCGGTGATCCGATCTTCCGCGCCCTGGCGGCTGCTGCGGGACCTGCGCTACGCCCTGCCGGAAAAGGCGGGGCGGATCATGCCCGCGCCCGGTCCGGAAATGGCGGTCGCTCTGTGCAGCGGGCTGCGAAAAGGCGGGCTGGCAAGCACGATCGGCTATTTCGGCGGGCCCGGCGGAGGGCCGGAGCAGGTGTTGGAGGCCTATGCGGCGGCGATCGATGCGCTGAGCGCGCAGCCGCATGACACCTATCTCTCGGTAAAGGCGCCGCAGCTCGAATTTTCCGAAACCCGGCTGCGCGCGCTGGCAGAGACGGCCGCCTCCGCCCGCCTGCCGCTACTGTTCGATGCCCATGGGCCGGACCTCGCCGACCGCACGCTCGATCTCGCGGAAAGCCTGCTCGGCGCGTTCCCCGGCACCGGGCTCGTCCTGCCCGCGCGCTGGCGGCGCAGCCGGGCCGATGCCGAACGGTTCCGGGATGGCTCCGCGCGAATCCGGGTCGTGAAAGGCGAATGGGCCGATCCCGCAGCGGAGGATGGGGACACGGATGCCGACTACCTCGCCCTGATTGCCGCCCTCGCCGGACGCGCCGCCACCGTATCGGTGGCAACGCACAAGCCGGCGCTGGCTTCGCGGGCACTAGCCATGCTGACGGATGCAAGCACGCCATGCGAGCTGGAACAGCTGCGCGGCCTTCCGCGAAAGCGCACATCCTCCATCGCGCGGACGCTCGGCGTGCCCGTGCGGGTCTATATCCCCTTCGGGCCGGGCTGGTATCCCTATGCGATCGACAAGGCGCTGGGCCGTCCCTACCTGCCGCTATGGCTGGCCAGGGACTGGCTGGGCCTGCCGGACGGTTGAACCCTATTCCTCGTCGTCGGCCGGCTTGCTTTGCAGCTGCACGTAGTTCTGCAGCCCCATGCGCTCGATCAGGTCGAACTGCTTCTCGAGGAAGTCCACATGTTCCTCCTCGCTTTCGAGGATATCCTCGAACAATTCGCGGCTCACATAGTCGCGCACGCTTTCGCAATATTCGATCGCATCGCGCAGCAGCGGGATCGCTTCCATCTCCAGCGCGAGATCGGCCTTGAGGATTTCCTCCACCGTCTCGCCGACCTTGAGCCGGTTGATCGCCTGGAAATTGGGCAGCCCGTCGAGGAACAGCACGCGGTCCGCCAGCGAATCCGCGTGCTTCATCTCGTCGATCGATTCCTCGCGCTCCTTCTCGGCCAGCCTGGCCACGCCCCAATTGTCGAGCACGCGATAATGCAGCCAGTACTGGTTGATCGCGGTCAGTTCGTTGGTGAGCGCCTGGTTGAGGAACTCGATGACCTTTTCGTCACCCTTCATGGTGCTTTCTCCGCCTGAATGCCCGCATTACTGCGCCCTCCGGCCCCCGCGATGCAAGGGCACGGTCACATTTTAAGGCATGGAAATGGCGGAAAACCGCGCTGATGCGAATGCGTGTCAGGAAGGCCTGTCAGGCCGCGGCGAGCGCCACGCCGAGCGAAGCCTCGCGTTCTTCCGCCAGAATATCCTCGGCATCGTCGATGCATTGGCGGCACTGCGGGCGCTTGCCCATTTTCGCATAGACGCTGTCGGCATCGCCCCCGGTGCAGCGCGCGGCAGTGCGCAGGTCGCTTTCCCTGATGGCATTGCAGATGCAGACGAACATGGTCGGCGATTCTCCCGGTTGACGAGAGAATTGTTAATGCGAACAGGTTGCAATAGCAACCCCTTCTTTCAGCGCCGGATCGGGAAGAGCTTTCCGTAGGTCAGGCAGCGCCACACCCATTCGAGCGGCCCGTAGCGGAAATGGTCGAGCCAGGGCTTGGACCAGGCCAGCATCAGCACCCAGCCCAGCAGCACGATCACCAGCAGGCCGGGCCGGTGAAGCTCCCCGAAATAGCCGCCCGCCCAGCCGTGGAAGACGAGCATCATCACGAAGGAGGTGCCAAGATAATTGCTGAAGGCCATCCGCCCGGCGGCGATGAAGCGGCTGCCAAGCCAGTTCCGCGAAGCGCCATCGGCGACCAGCGTCAGCAGGCTGGCCATCCCCAGGATCATCGCCAGCCGCGGGAAAGTGGAAGGGCCGTTGAACACGAACTGGGTCAGGAAAGGCGGGAAATCGCGCGCCATCGCCATCCAGCCTAGCGCCGCCGAACCCAGCGCGCCGCCGATCAGCCCGATCCATCCCCAGCGCAGCATCCTGGCCCGGCCGGGCCCGGATTCGAAAAAGCCTCGCCGGAACAGGCCCATGCCGACCAGCATCAGGGGGATCGTTTCGAAGAAGGCGATGACGAGCATCTGCGCAAGCACCGAGCTTTGCTCGAACAGGCGATAGGAGAGGATTGCGCCATAGCCGCCCTGACTCACGACCTGCGTCTCCTCCGCGGCATCGGCGACCTGCTCGTCCCATCCCTCGACCATCTGGGCCCAGGCCTCGCCCGCATTCGCGCGCGCTTCGGGCAGCGCCTCCAGCGCGGCCTGCGAGCCGAGCGCGCCGGTCAGCGCCAGCGAGGCCAGCAGGTACCAGACAATTCCCACCTTGAGCTGCGTGCCTGCCTTCCAGCGCAGCATCGAGAGCGCGACGAAGCCGGAGATGGAATAGAGGACCAGGATATCGCCCTGGAACAGCAGGTAGAAATGGGCGAGGCCGAACAGCAGCAGGAAGAACAGCCGCCGCGCCTGCAAACGGGCGGAGCCGCCGCGCGCCCAGGCCCGCTCCACGAACATATACATGCCCGCGCCAAACAGCAGGGTGAACAGGCCGCGGAATTTCCCGTCCACAAAGGTATATTGGAACAGCCACACCCAGCTATCGGCCTGGCTATGCCCGCCGGGCAGCGCCTCGGGCCAGAAATAGGCCAGCATCGGATGGCCGAAAGCGGTGATATTGGCGAACAAGATGCCGAGAACCGCGATCCCCCGGATGAAATCGAGCGCCACGATCCGGTCGCTTCCGACGATCGGCTGATCGGGGGCGGCACCCGCGCCCGACACATGTTCCTGCCCTGCGGCTGCCGCGATGGTCATGCCCGTCCCCTTCGGGCTGGATTATGACCGATCAGCGGCGCTTAACAAGGCAGTCCTGCCCGCTGCTCTTGAGCGAGCGGCAGGCGGCATTGGCCGAAGCCTGCGACGGATAGCCGCCGGCGAGCAGGATCGTGACCCGGCCCGAGGGGACCAGCAGGCGCTCCCTGCCGGCGAGTTCCGATCGCGTGCTGAGCTTGCTCCACAGCCGCTCGGCATTGCCGGAAACCGAGAAGGCGCCGAGCTGGACCGCCCAGGGGCCGCTCGCGGCGGGTTGCGGGGCCGTAGGCGCGGGCTCGCTGCGCGCGACGCGGGTCGGTTCGGGCCGGGCAGGAGCCGGCGCGGCGGGTGCTGGCGCAGGGGCCGGAGCGGAACCGCGCGCATAGCTTGCACCGGCCTCAGCCGGGCTGGATGTGCCGGTGGCGCTCCGCGCCTGGTCGATCGCTCCGCGCGCGGCGGCGACCGAAGGCGAGACCGCAGTGGTCGGAATCGGGCGCGGAACCTGCGAGGACTCGCTGGCTTGCGGCACTGCCGCCGGCGCGGAGGGCGCATCCGGGTCGGCCGAAGCCAGCGCCGGGGCGTTCTCCAGATCGGCGGCGGCGAGATCGCGCGCGCGCGTCGCATCCGCCTCGTTACGGAGCTGCACGGCCAGGCTGGCGCCCTGCTGGCGCTGCTCCAGCGGAATGAACTGGTTCATCTGCGACAGCGCAGGCCCGGCCTGCGGCAGGCCCGCGGCATTGGACAAGGTCAGCAGCGCATAGGCGCGGACCCAGTCGCGCGGGACGATGTCGCCGTTGAAATGCGCGATGCCGAGCAGATATTGCGCACGCGGATCGCCGCGCGCGGCCGAAGCCTGCACATAGGGCAGCGCCATTTCCTGCCGCCCGTCCTGGAACAGCATCAACCCGTAAGTATCCGCCGCCCGCACATGGCCGAGCGCGGCGGCCTTGGCATAGAGCGTTTCCGCCCGCGCCTTGTCTTCCGGCACACCGCGGCCGAGGCGATAGGCCTGGCCGAGATTGAACATGGCATCGGGATCGCCTTCCGCCGCCGGACCTTCCCATTCGCGAACGGCCGCCGCGTAATCCCCCCGGCTCCAGGCATCGACGCCGTCTTTCACATCGGCCATGGCGGGCCCGGCCGCCAGCACAGCTAGCACCGCCGCCAAAGCGGGGCGCAGAACCGGGCGCAGCTTGTTTCCATCCAGCGGCATCGTGCCTCCCCTCGCACAATGGGTCCTTGGTCAGGCTGCCATAGTAAACCGGCCGTTAGCAAAACCTTTATCGCCGGGCCAAAATCTCCGTTCCGCCGAACCGGCTGCGAAGCTTCGTTCTCGGCGCGCCGCGTTAACTCAAATTTTAGGGTGATCTGCGATCCCGCATACAGGAATTGCCGGGCTTTCCACTCCTTCCCGGCGCGAATTAGGGGGAATGGCCTTGCGGGTTTTGGCTTTGGCATCTCAAAAGGGTGGCTCCGGCAAGACTACTCTTTCGGGGCATCTGGCGGTTCAGGCGCAGCGCGCCGGTGCCGGTCCGGTCGTGCTGATCGATATCGATCCGCAGGGATCGCTGGCCGATTGGTGGAACGAGCGCGAGGCCGAATATCCGGCTTTCGCCCAGACCACCGTCGCGCGTCTCGCCAGCGATCTGGCGATCCTGCGCCAGCAGGGTTTCAAGCTGGCGGTGATCGACACGCCGCCGGCCATCACCATGGCGATCCAGTCGGTCATCTCCGTGGCCGAGCTGATCGTGGTGCCGACGCGCCCCAGCCCGCACGACCTGCGCGCCGTGGGCGCCACCGTCGATCTGTGCGAGCGCGCCGGCAAGCCGCTGATCTTCGTGGTCAATGCCGCGACTCCGAAGGCGCGGATCACTTCCGAGGCCGCCGTCGCGCTGTCGCAGCATGGCACCGTCGCCCCGATCACCCTGCACCACCGCACCGATTTCGCCGCCTCGATGATCGACGGCCGCACGGTGATGGAAGTCGATCCCGAAGGCCGCAGCGCGCAGGAAGTCGTCGGCTTGTGGAACTACATCGCCGACCGGCTGGAGCGGAATTTCCGCCGCACCGTCTTCGCCGCGCCGAACGGCGCGCAGCCGGTGCCGGGCATCCACCGTCCCCAGGGCGGCTTCGGCCGCCGCGTGGCCCAGTAACAGGCGAGACAGATGAACGACCCGAAACCCTTCGCCTCGCTTGGTGCTACCCTCCTGGCCCGCAAGGGCGGCGCAAGACCCGCCATGCGCCCGCAATTCGCGACCATGGGCGCGCTGGGCGTCGAAGGCGCCAAGGCCCTCTCCCCTGACAGCGAGTTGAACCCCGACCTGGAAGATCTGGGCTGGAACGACATGGGCCATGACGAGCATGAGCGCCACGAGGCGAACGTGCTGCAGCTGACCCCTGCCCCCACCAATCTGCAGACCGAGGCCAAGGCCCGCGCCGATGACGAGCTGGCCCGCCACGAGCTGGCCGAAGCCGAACTCGACGACGAGGAGCTGGAAGAAGAGCCCTCCGAAAGCGACTGGACTCACGCGGACTGGACCGGCGCCAACGAAGTCGACGAAGACGAGGATGAGCCCGTCGAGACCGATTTCGGCGCGGCTGCACCGGCCGCGGAAGAACCCGCCGTGCTGCACCAGCAGCGCGTGCTGGCCGAGAAGGTCGCCACGCCGAGCGTGCAACCCGAAGAAGAAGACGCCACGCCGCTGAAAGCCAAGGCGAGGGCCGAGGCCGTTTCGCGCCCCCGGGCTCGCCGCAATGCGGCCGAGCATGGCCGGCGCGCGGCCTTCACGCTGCGGCTCGACGCCCAGCGCCACCTCAAGCTGCGCCTTGCCGCCACGATGCGCAACCGCAGCGCGCAGCAACTCGTCACCGAGGCGCTCGACCAGTTCCTGGCCGATCTCCCCGAACTCGATTCACTCGCCGCGCAATTCCCGCGCAATGCGAAGCACGGTTAGGGGGCCGACAGATCATGTACCGCACCTCCAGCAATTCCCGCGCCATCGGGCTCGTCCTCTCCACCGCCATGACCGGCGCGCTGCTCTCGGGCTGCGCCGCCACGACCCCGCCGGTCGCCGATGTCTCGGCGAGCAAGGCGGAGGCCGCGCTGGCCAAGGGCAAGCACGACCAGGCGATCGATTATGCCGAGGCCGCGGTGACGGCCGAGCCGCGCAACGCGACCTATCGCGCGATGCTGGGCAATGCCTATCTCGATGCCGGGCGCTTCGCCTCCGCATCGACATCCTTCGACGATGCGATGCGGCTGGGCGACAATTCGGCGCGCACCGCGCTGAGCCTGGCCCTGGCGCTGACCGGCGAGGGCAAGCATGGCGAAGCCGCCGCGCTGCTCAATGACTGGCAGGGCGAAATCGCCACCGCCGATCTCGGCCTCGCTTTGGCGATCGCCGGGCAGCCGGAACGCGGCATCCACCTGATGTCCAACGCCATTCGCGGCGGCGAGAACACCGCCAAGATGCGCCAGAACCTCGCCTATAGCTATGCGATGGCCGGCCGCTGGCGCGAAGCCCGGCTGATGGCCTCGCAGGACGTCCCGGCCGACAAGGTCGGCGACCGCATGGAAGAATGGGCGATGATGGCCCGCCCCGAAGCCTGGCAGCAGCGCGTCGCCGCCCTGCTCGAGGTTCCGGCGGGCATCCCCGATGCCGGACAGCCGGCGATGCTGGCGCTGGTCGACAATCCCAAGGCCGAGCAATTCGCCGCCGAGGCGAGCGCGCTCACTGCGCCGCCGCAGGCCGATGCCGAACTGCCGCCGGTGGAAGCCGCGCAGGCATCCGAACCGGCCCACGAAATCGCCGCAATCGATCCCAGCGCCGGGCTCGACAGCGCGAAAGCGCCCGAAACCGCGCGCACCGAAAATTTCGAAACGGCCTTCGCGGCGCCGGCTCCTTCGGGTGTCACGCTCGATGCGGCCAGCTTCGCGCAGCCCCAGCCGAAAGCGCAGCCCAAGCCCGCCGAGGCGAAGCCCGCCCTGGCCGCAGCCGCGCCTGCACCGGTCAAGGCCGAGAAGCCCGCTGCCGTGGCCCATACGATCAAGTCCGAGGGCACGCATCTGGTTCAGCTGGGCAGCTTCTCCAGCGAACAGGGCGCCCGCCGCGCCTGGGGCATCTATGCCAAGCGCTATCCCGAACTGGCAGGGCACCAGATGGTGATCAGCGAGGCCGTGGTTAAGGGCAAGCGCTACTGGCGCGTCGCCGCCGCGGGCTTCGGCCGGACGGATTCGCGCGCCATGTGCGGCTCGGTAAAAGCCAAGGGCGAGGGATGCCTGGCCTATGCCGGAAGCAAGCCGCTGCCCGGTACGGTCGCTTCCGACATCCGGATGGCCAGCCGCTAACAGTTTCACGAGGTTACAGCCGGAAAACCCCTCCCCTCACCGGGAGGGGTTTTTTGTTTGCCCGTCAGGCGAAGAGGATCGGCGCGTCGCCCGCCTGCCAGGAGTCCGGGCGCAGCATGATCGCGGCGAACAGATCCGAATCGAGATGCGCGTGCAGCCAGCCCTGCAGATGCGGCAGCGGCAGGGATGCGAACCAGTCCCGCTCGACCGCCGCGAATTGCCGGACGAAGGGCATGATCGCCATATCGGCCAGCCCGCGCCGGCTCCCGCATAGCTGCCCTTCGCGGGAGAGCCGCGCATCCAGCTCGCGCAGGAAGGCAAGCGCGCTTTCGCGATGGGCGGAGGCATCGCTGCCGTGGCGGTCGGGATATTTGTAGCGGTCGAGGTCGTGCTTGAAGGGCCCGTCATTGGCGGCGATCAGCGCCGGATCGTCTCGGGTCAGCCAGCCTTCGGGATCGCTGCGCCCGAGGCTCCAGCGCATGATATCGATGCTCTCGTCGATGACCTCTCCGCTCGGCAGCACCAGCACCGGCACTGTCGCCTTGGGCGAAGCCTCCACCAGTTCGGCGGGCTTGGCCGAGAGCCTGACCTCGCGCAATTCGCAGGTGGTGCCGCTGGCGAACAAAGCGAGCCTCGCCCGCATCGCATAGGGGCATCGCCGGAAGCTGTAGAGGACGGGCAAAGCCAGTGCGGATTACTCCCGCCCAATCGGATCGGCGCCCCGATAGACCGCGCCGACATGCAGCCGGCCTTCGGCCGCAGCGAGCGCTTCCTGCCGCTGCCTCTCGCGATAGCTGGCGCGCTGCGCATCGCTCCGCTCATCGAAGCAGGCCGCGCAGCTCACCCCTTCCTCGTAGAGCGGTGACGCCCGCTCCGCCTCGTTCACCGGGCGGCGGCAGGCATGGCACAGCGCATGGGTTCCCTCGGCCAGCCCGTGGGTGACGGTAACGCGCTGGTCGAACACGAAACACTCGCCCTGCCACAGGCTCTCTTCCGGCGGGATCTGCTCCAGATAACGCAGGATGCCGCCTTCGAGGTGATAGACCTCGTCCACGCCCTCGCCTTTCAGGAAGGCGGTCGATTTCTCGCAGCGAATGCCGCCGGTGCAATACATGGCGACTTTCGGCGCCTTGCCCTCGCCCAGCAACTGGTCGCGCTGGCGGCGGAACCAGTCGGGAAATTCGCGGAAGCTGCCGGTATGCGGATCGATCGCCCCGGCGAAGCTGCCCACGGCCACTTCGTAATCATTGCGGGTGTCGATCACGATCGTTTCGGGATCGGAAATCAGCGCGTTCCAGTCCGCGGGCGCGACATAGGTGCCGATACTGGCAAGCGGATCGATATCGGGCTGCCCCATCGTCACGATCTCGCGCTTCAGCCGCACTTTCATGCGGTGGAACGGCATGGCCGCGGCGTTGGAATATTTGACGTCGAGCGCGGCGCAATCGGGCAGCGCGCGGATATGCTCTACCACGCGGGCGATGGCATCATCCGTGCCGGCGATGGTGCCGTTGATCCCCTCCCGCGCCAGCAGGAGCGTCCCCTTCACCCCCTGCTCCGCGCAGAGGCCGGCGAGCGGATCGCGCAGGCCGGCAGGGTCCTCGAACCGGGCGAAGCGATAGAGCGCGGCGACGCGGAACGGTGCCCGGTCCTGCCCCATCTCAGTCCTCAATCCCCACGCCGCCTTTCCACAAGGCGGTGACGCGGCCCTGCGCGGGCTGGCCGTCGAACGGCGTGTTGCCGGCGGCAGCGGCCATCTTGGCCGAATCCACCACCCACGGCTTTTCCGGATCGACGATAGCGAGATCGGCCTCCCAACCCTCGCGCAGCGCGCCCGCTTCCACGCCGAGCAAGCGGGCGGGATTGGCTGCAACCAGGTCGAAAGCCCGCTGCATGTCGATCACATCGTCGCGTACCAGCGTCAGCACCATGGCGAGCAGCGTTTCCGCACCCGCCATGCCCGGCGCGGCATCGGCGAAGGGCAGGCGCTTGTCTTCCGGCCCGCGCGGATCGTGGCCCGAGGCGACGACATCAATCGTGCCGTCGCCGATCGCCTCGATCACCGCCTGCCGGTCCTCCTCCTCGCGCAGCGGCGGGGAGAGGCGGGCGAAAGTGCGGAAGTCCATCAGCGCGAGGTCGGACAGCATGAAATGCGCCGGGGTGACGCCCGCAGTCACCGCCAGCCCGCGCGCCTTGGCAGCACGAACCAGGTCGAACGCGGCGCGCGTGGTCACCTGGCGGAAATGCAGCCGCGCGCCGGCAATCTCGGCCAGCGCGATATCGCGCGCCACGGCCAGCGCTTCGGCCTCCTTCGGCGCGCTCGGCAGGCCGAGCCGCGTCGCCATTTCGCCGGCGGTGGCGACGGCATTGCCGGCCAGCGCGCCATCCTCGGCATGGCTGACCACGGCCATGTCCAGCATCGCCGCATAGCGCAGCAGCCGCAGCATGGTGCCGCTATCGGGGATCCAACCGCGGCCCGTGGCGACGCCCCTGGCCCCGGCCTCGCGCATCAACGCGATCTCGGCCAGTTGCTCGCCCGCCAGCGCCTTGGAAGCGGCGGCCAGCGGATGGACCCAGAAATCGGGCTTGCCGCTTTGCGCCGCGAAGCGGACCCGCGCCGGATGGTCGAGCGGCGGCGTCTGGTCGGGCATCAGCGCCGCGCGGGTGATGCCGCCGAAATGGAAGGCCGGCTTGTCGATCGCGAAGACGCCGAAATCGACGAGGCCGGGCGCGACGATCTTGCCGCCGGCATCCACCACCTCGTCGCCTTCCGCGAGTTGCACTTCACCGACAGAGACGATGCGCCCATCCATGCAGCGCACGGCGCCGGGGCGCAGCCCTTCGGGCGTGACCAGCAGGCCGCCAGTGATGGTGAGCGGGCGATGCTGCTTCATGCCCAGTCTCCTTCCGGCTCGCCGCCCCAGCCCTGCACGCCCCTGGCGCGGCGCGTCAGCACGTCGAGGCAGGCCATGCGGATGGCGACGCCCATTTCCACCTGGTCGGTGATGATCGACTGCGGCAGGTCCGCCACATTGCTGTCGATCTCCACCCCGCGGTTCATCGGCCCGGGATGCATGATGATCGCCTGCGGCGCGGCGCGTTCCAGCCGTTCGGGCGTAAGGCCGAAGAGATGGCGGTATTCGCGCGGAGAGGGGATGAACTGCCCGTCCATCCGCTCGTTCTGCAAGCGCAGCATCATCACCACTTCGGCCCCGTCCAGCGCGGCGTCGAAATCGCTGAAAGGCTGCACGCCCATCGCCTCGATCCCCTGCGGCATCAGCGCGGGCGGCGCGCAGACCCGCACCACCGCGCCTAGCGCCTGCAGGCAGAGGATGTTGGAACGGGCCACGCGGCTGTGCAGCACATCGCCGCAGATCGTCACCGCCAGCCCGTTGAATTCCTCGCGCCCGCGCTCGCGCAGCTTGTGGCGCAGCGCCAGCGCATCGAGCAGCGCCTGTGTCGGGTGTTCATGCTGCCCGTCTCCGGCATTGAGCACCGGGCAATCGACCTTGTCGGCGATCAGCTGGACCGCGCCCGAGCTGCCGTGGCGGATCACGATCGCATCGGCGCGCATCGCGTTCAGCGTCACCGCCGTATCGATCAGCGTTTCGCCCTTCTTCACGCTGGATTGCGCCGCATGCATGTTCACCACATCGGCGCCGAGCCGCTTGCCCGCGATCTCGAAGCTCAGCAGCGTGCGTGTGGAATTCTCGAAGAAGGCGTTGATGATGGTCAGGCCCGCCAGCGCATCGGCGTGCTTGGTCGGCTGCCGGTTCAGCGCCACCCACTGCTCCGCCTCGTCCAGCAGGTAGAGAATCTCATGCGTTTCCAGCTGGCCGATGCCCAGCAGGCTGCGATGCGGGAAGGCACGCGCGCCCGCCGGATAGCGGGAGCCTGCCTGGGGGGGCTCGGGCGATGTCATTAAAGCCAAGCCCCTAATCGACCGCCCGCGCCTGCTCAAGCGGTTTCGCTTGCCCCGCGCCGCGCTTTACGGTGGAACCGGCGCACGCTTGCCCCTAGGCTGGCGCGACGACAGGGATTTTACCGGGATCGAGGCAATAATGGGTTTCGCAGGCAAGGTCTGGCGGCTGCTGGTCGGCATCAAGGATGCGCTGGTGCTGATCTTCATGCTGCTGTTCTTCGCGGCGCTGTTCAGCATCCTCAGCGCGCGGCCGAGCCCGGGCACGGTGCGCGAGGGCGCGCTGCTGCTGGACCTGGACGGATCGGTGGTGGAGGAAGTCTCCCCGATCGACCCGCTCAACCTGCTGCTCTCCTCCGCCGTGCCGACCAGGCAATATGCCGCGCGCGACCTGGTGCGCGCGATCGACGAGGCGGCCAAGGACAAGCGGATCAAGGTGCTGGCGCTCGACATGACGAGCTTCCTCGGCGGCGGCCAGGTCCACATGCAGGAGATCGGGGAGGCGCTCGACCGGTTCCGCGCGGCGGACAAGCCGATCCTCACCTATGCGGTCGCCTATACCGACGATTCCCTGATGCTGGCGGCCCATGCCAGCGAAGTGTGGGTCGATCCGATGGGCGGCGCGGCGATCGCCGGCCCCGGCGGCACCAATCTCTATTATGGCGACCTGCTGAAGAAGCTGAAGGTCAACGCCCACGTCTTCCGCGTCGGCACCTACAAGAGCGCGGTCGAGCCCTATATCCTCGGCGGCATGTCGCCCGAGGCGCGCGAGAACGCGCAGGCCTTCTACGGCTCGCTATGGACCGAATGGCAGGCCAATGTGAAGCAGGCCCGGCCCAAGGCCGATATCGACCGGCTTTCCGGGCAGGCGCCCGAACTGATCCGCGCGGCGGGCGGCAATCTCGCCCAGGCGGCACTGCAGGCGGGCTTCGTGGACCGGGCGGGAACGCGCGTGGAATGGGGCAAGAGGCTGGCCCAGATCGCCGGCGAGGACCGCTGGAGCAAGAAGCCGGGCGCCTTCGCCTCCACCGATCTCGAAGCCTGGCTGGCCGACAAGCCGGAAAGCACCAAGGGTGACACGATCGGCGTGATCACCATCGCCGGCGAAATCAGCGACGGCGATGCCGGCCCCGGCGAAGCGGGGGCGGAGCGGATCGTGAAACTGCTCGACGATGCGCTGAGCGACGATCTGAAGGCGCTGGTGGTGCGGGTGAACTCGCCCGGCGGCACGGTCACCGGATCGGAAGCGATCCGCCGCGCGATCCTGCGCCACAAGGCGAAGAACATCCCGGTCGTGGTATCGATGGGCAATGTCGCGGCGAGCGGCGGATATTGGGTCTCCACCACGGGCGACCGCATCTTTGCCGAGCCCGAGACGATTACCGGCTCGATCGGCATTTTCGGCGTGCTGCCCACTTTCGAGGACGCGCTGGCCGAATGGGGCGTGCATGCGGACGGCGTGCGCACCACGCCGCTTTCCGGCCAGCCCGACGTGATCGGCGGGCTCACGCCCGAGGCGGCCGACGTCCTGCAGCTCACCGTCGAATCGGGTTATCAGACCTTCCTCTCGCTGGTCGCGCAATCGCGCGGCATCACCAAGGAACGGGCCGACGAGCTCGGCCAGGGCCGCGTGTGGGATGGCGGCACGGCGCGCCAGCTCGGCCTGGTGGACCAGTTCGGCGATCTCGACGCGGCGATTGCCTGGGCGGCCAAGCAGGCGCAGCTCAAGGACGGGAGCTGGCACGCCGAATATCTCGGCGAGAATGTCGATCCCTATGCCCCGCTGCTGACCCGCCTGATCGGCGAGAACACGCGCGAGGCGGCGGGCAGCGACGTTTTCGCCCAGATCGCCCGGCAGCAGAATGCGCTGGCGGCGGGCATGGCGGAGGACCTGCAGGGCTTGCTGCAAGTGCGCGGAATGCAGGCCCGCTGCCTCGAATGCCCGCGCCCCGCCGCAAGCGGCCGGATCGCCGCCGATGGCGGGGAAGGATGGCTCGCCCGCATGGCCGCGCACCTGCTGCTGGACTGAACGGCTCAACCGAGCAGCCTATAGGGCACTTGCCAGAGCCGCACTTGCATGGCAAAGGCGCGCCCCTGCCGGAATAGCGGACTTGAATCGCAGGCTTCTGGCGGGCGCGTAGCTCAGTGGTAGAGCACACCCTTCACACGGGTGGGGTCGCAAGTTCAATCCTTGCCGCGCCCACCATGATTTCAATCACTTAGCCGAGATCATGACCTCATCCATGAAACGAGCATGAAAAAGTGCAAACCGGCATTCCCGCTCTAAATGGCGTGGGAAACGGCGCGCATGCGGCGAATCTCCAACTCAATCAGCGAGGAAAGTTCGCCTCTCGTCATTTCGCCAGCAGCAACCCCTTGCCCGGGGTCTGCGTCGTTAGCAGTCGCCACGAAGCCTCGACCGTCCGGGATACCACCATCGATCAGCGCCATCTCTTCACGCCAGCAAGGCTTGGCCTTTATCGGCGAGGCTCAATGGGAGCGCCCCTCGCCCCATCCTGACCGAAATCTCCTAGCTCATGTTTTTCTTTGAGCGCAGATGAGGGCGGGTCTGTAGGCGAACAGGCAATCAACGCCTTCGCAAAGCCCAGAGAATGGGAACTAGGCAAACTGTCAGTGCGAAGTTTGCAGCGACATCTTCAAATGATTCGCCGGTCAGCCCCACAACGAGGCCTGCCAAAACGATCGCTGCTATGATCACGATAGGAAAGAGTGGCCGACGGGCCATTACGCTGCCTTGCCAGTTCGGTCGCGTGAATGGGGGCCCATCGACTTGAGCCAGAGATACAGCCCGCTTCCCAGCACAACGACCGTCGCCATGTCGAGCAGGGCCCAGAGCAGTTTCATCACGAGCCCGCCATAATCGCCGAAATGGAGCGGCTGGGCGAGCAGCAGGCCCTTCATGTACCAAGGCATTGGGGCGATCCCGTCCACTTCACCCGTACGCGCGTCGATCATTACCGGGGTCAGCAGCTTTTCGGTCAGTGGCGTCGCCCCTTGCAGAAACACTGCATAATGATCGCGGCTGGAAAATGCAGCGCCCGGAAAAGCCACGAATTGTGGCCGCATGCCGGGCGCCGCCTGCATCGCATTGGCGACCGCTGTGCCGACCATCCCGGACCGGTAGGGTGCGATCGTCTGCCCGTCGCCCTTGGTCAGTTCGGCCAGCGCATCGGCACGCCACCAGGCGGTAATCGGGTCCGAAAGGGTGTTTATCGTGCCAGTCAGGCCAACCACCGCTGCCCAGGCGAGTGTCACGCCGCCGATCAGATTGTGCCAATCGAGCCAGCGGGTGCGCGCTGCCTTGGTGTACCGTACGGTGGCGAAGCCGGCTTTGCGGGCGAAAGGCGAATAGAGCACGATTCCCGAAGCAAGCGCGACGACGAAGGCCAGCCCCATCGCGCCGAGGAAGAACATGCCGCCCTGCCCCAGAAACAGGTCGGAATGGATCTGCAGCAGCACATCCATGACACCGCCCTCTTCACCCCCGTTCGCCGGAATCGCGCCGCGACGATCGATCGGCTGGAAGGCCATGCCGCTCTCCGCCACATCGGCACGCGCGCCGCTGGTAATATTCACCACGGGGCGGTCGATGTCGAAGCTGAGGTAGATCGGCACTTCGCCGGGACGCAGCGTCAAGGCGGCATCGGTGGCGGCATCCAGCGAAACGAGCCCCGCCTCGTCCCACTGTTCCACCTTATGCTCGCCGCCCAGCGCATCGATCTCGTCATGGAAGATCAGCGGCAGGCCGGTGAGGCACAGGATGAACATGAACAGCGTGCAGAGGAGGCTGCTCCATGTATGCACCGCGCTCCAGGCACGCAGCGTGGAAGGTTTCACGGCGTGACCGCCTCGCCTGGCGGAATGTCGGACAGCCACCAGCGCGGAGGGGCGTCGCCGGGCCGGCCGATCGGGGCCAGCGTCTTGCCATCGAACAGCAGGCCGCCGCGCATCACCATGCGGATCGCGCGGGCATTGGCGATATCCTCTCGCGGATCGGCATCGAGTATGACGAGATCCGCCAGCTTGCCCGGCGTGAGGCTGCCCAGATCGTCCGGCCTGCCGATCACCGTCGCAGTGTCGATCGTCGCGATCTCCAGCGCTTCGAGCGGCGTCGCGCCACCAGCCACGAAGCCTTCCAGTTCCCAGTGCATGCCGAGGCCCTGAACCTCTCCATGGCTGCCCGCACCGACCAGCCCGCCGGCCTCGCGGATGCGCAGCGCATCGGCGGCGAAGCGCGGATAGGTCTGCAATTCGGCGGGCATCCAGTGGTGATTGCGCAGATCGCCCGAAATCACATAGGGCGGCGTAAAGCGCGCAAGGCGTGGATCGTCCTGCATCCGCTTGCGAATGATATTGTCATTGAGTGCGGGATTGCCGCCATAAAGCACAGTGAAAGTCGGCGTATAGGATATCCGCGTGGCGGCGAAGAGGCGCAGCACGTCGTCATGCAGCGGTGTGACCGGCAGATTGTGCTCGTCGCCGGCGAAGCCGTCCACCGCATGGGTCAGTTCGAGAACGAAATCCGCCGCGCCTTCGGTCGTGGGCATCATGCCCATCGCGCGCGAAGCATCGGCCATATATTGCCGCGCCGCACGGTCCCCCACCATATAGCTTTTGATATTGCGCGTGCGGTAATGGTCGCGATAGCGCGCCAGCACGGCCTCTGCCGTCTCCAGCGAATCGATATGGCTGTTCACGAACACGCCGGGCCCGGTGGAAAAGATGCGCGGCCCTACCAGCGATCCGATGTCGGCCCGATCCTTGTAGGCGAAGATATCGGGCGTGAAGGCCTGCACCTCAAGCGAGGAGGTTATGCCATAGGCCAGATTGGCGGTGAACTCCCAATGTGCCCCGTCCTGCAAGCCGCGCCTGATCCCGAAGAAATGGGCATGTGCATCGATCAGGCCCGGGATCACATATGACCCGGCGATATCGACCGGCACGGCGTCCCTGGGCACGGAGAACGACCCGGCGGGCCCAATGGCAGCGATCCGGTCTCCGTCCACAAGGATGTCGGCATTCTCGATAATCCGCCCGCCATCCATGGTAATGGCAGTGCCGCCACGGAGCAGTTGCGGATGTTCGGGCATTGCGCGCGGAAGCGTCACGGCAAGCGAAACGCCGCTCGCGCCCGCCTCGGGATTACTGGCCGAGAGCATCTGTTCCAGGCTGGCGTGGCGCCAATCCGCACCGACAGTCCAGAACGCGCCTTCGCCGTCCATATCCCACGATGCCCGATCAGCGCCGATGCGGGTTATCCGGTGTTGACCCTCTACTTCGTCCTGCAGGTCTATCCGCGGCGTTTGCTCCGCGGGCGCAGGCACGGGCACGAGATATAGTTCGAAGGCCGCGCGCGCGAGCAGCCACTTGCCATCGGGCGAGATGTCGATGTCCTGCACGGGGGCCGAACCCTGAACATACTGGCCGGTCGGCTTCGCTACTACGGCCACGCGCGGGGCAAGTTCGCCTCCGGCCAGTTCCGCAAGCACTGCCGGGGTCTGCACCCAGATGCCCCCGTCTGCGGTCTGCTGCAGGTTCCTGAGCCCAGTCCCGTGCCCGATCACCGCCTGGTCCAATCCATCGAGCGGGATGCGTACGACGTCCATTGGATAAGCAGGCGCGATTTCGTCCACCGCATGCAGGCGCTCATACTGGTTACCGCGCAGGGCGATCAGCGCGGTGCCGTCGCGTGCGGCGATGACTTCGCTCCAATAGGCTCCCCGCCCGGTCACTGCGACCGCTTCCCCGCCATCGGCGGGAATTGTCATCACCTGCCCTCCTGCGGCAGCCGTCCAGGTGACGAAGTAAAGCGTCTTGCCGTCGGGCGACCAACTCGGGCGGAAGGCATTGCCCTTGTAGAGCGCGCGCGCGTCACCATCGCCGGAGAGCGGCTTCACATAAAGCGTGCCAAGCGCGGTAAATGCAGCCTGCTTGCCATCGGGGGAGCGAGCAGCGCCCTCCGCCAGATGCGTGACGACCGGCCCGCTATCGACGCGCTGGTGCACGCGGCTGTTGGGCTTGAGCGTAAGATCGACCGGCGCGGCGAAAGGGATATCCGCCATGCTGCCGCTGGCAATATCGAACCGGTGGAAAGTGCCGCCCTTCGACAGCAGGATCGCTTTACCGTCGCCCGTAAATTCGAAGCGCGGCAACAGGTCGTAATAATAGCCGCCTTCCTGCCCGTCCCGATCGACCGGAAAGGTCAGCCAGCGATCTGTACCCGTCACCAAATTGCGCAGCCGCAGGCCGGTCTGGGCACCGAACCGCGCCGCATAGGCGAGCAAGGTGCCATCGGGCGAAAGCACGGGCCGCATGCCGCCGGGTATAACGGTTTCGACCTTTCCGCTAGCAAGGTCCTTGCGGGCAATGGACCAGTTGGGCGGATCGTCCTCGGTCCATGTATGGCCGAGCTTGGTCGCGTAATAGACCGCTTTGCCATCCGGCGTGGGTGCCGCCCCAAGCGCGTTTATGCGATCGTCCCAGCCCTCATCCCCGTTCGGCTGAGCCTCGACCAGCAGAGCCGGCTCACTGCCATCGACCGGGAAGCGCCACAGCTCGAAAGCCAGGACGCGATGCACGGCGCGGCTGATATAAATGCTCTTGCCGTCGGGTGCCCAGGCGGGGGAAGTGTAAAGCACCAGCGACGTATCCGACGACAGCTGGCGGGCTTCGCTCCCGTCGGGCCGGGCTATCCAGAGATTGGTGACGCCCGAGCGGTCGGAAATGAACGCCATCCACTGCCCGTCGGGTGAGAGCACGGCGTCGCGCTCCCACGCATCGCCGGTAAGGACGGGCTTCGCATCGCCCCCCTTCGCCGGCACGCGGTAGATGTCGCCGAGGACGTCGAACAGGATCGTGTTGCCATCCGGCGAGAGATCGAGATGCGACCAGGTCGCCTCATGCGCCTCGTAGGACAGCCTCTTGTCTTCGCCCGCAGCGGCGGGAGCGGCGGCAAGGACGAGCGCCGCCGCGCAGATCACGGCGGCGCCACGCATTACAGGCTCCAGTCGACCCGCAGTCCCACCGTGCGCGGCCGCACGATCGATCCTGCCGGTGCCGTCGCATCCGTGAAGGGTGCGTTGAGGATGCCGTATTCGTCGAACAGATTGTTGGCGAAAGCGAGCACGCGGACATTCTCCATCACGGCGATACTCGCACGTAAATCGAAGATGTTGAAATCGCCGCGCGTGTTCGGATTGCCGAAGGCCACCGGAGCGGAAGACAGGTAGCGGTGAGCGATCTCGACCGTGGGCTGGAGCGGGCTATCCGCAAGATCCAGCTTGAGATTATTGGAGATCGACCATTTCGATGAGCCGGGAAGCGTGCTGCCCGCATCATATCCGCCTCCGGCCGCGAAAGTATCCGGCAGGAACTCTGTCAGCTCCGCATCCTGATAAGTGACATTGGTCGAGAAGCTGAGAAAATCGGTCAGGGCCGCGGTGGCTGCGAATTCCACGCCCTTCGAGCGCGCACCGCCAGCGTTGCTGACGTAGGAATAATAGGACGGCGCCGGGCCGAACAGGCGCGCCTGGATGTCGTTCCAGTCGACCCAGAAGGCCGTCGCTTCAACATAGAGCCGTCCGCCGATCGCATGGAATTTCACACCGGCTTCGTAATTGTCGGTCTCGTCGCTGTCGTAAGCGGCCTGAATGGTCGGCAGCAGGCCGGCATTCGGGTTGATGCCGCCCACGCGGTAGCCCTGCGAATAGGTGGCATAGGCCATCACATCGTCATTGGGCCGGAACGCGATCGTCACCTTGGGCGTGAAGCCGTGTTCGCTTTCCTTCACCGACCCGGAAGAATCGGTCGGGCTGTAGCCGCCCGGATAACCGCCCAGCGCACCGGCCTGGTTGAGCACGTCGCCAGAGAACTCGTTCCAGAAATACCGTCCGCCAAGGATCAGCTCGAGCTCCGGCACCGGCTTGACCGACACTTCGCCGAAAATGCCCGTATCCTTGTTTTCCAGTTCGGAGAGATAGCCATAGAGGCGATCGCCCGGGGTCAGCTCGGCGCCGGAATATCCGCCGAACAGGGAAGGATTGGCGTCGATGAACGCTTCGGCCCCGTTCTGGAAAATCTGGTCGTAACTGGTCTTGTCGGAGCTCATGTGGCTGAAGCCGATCAGCCAGTTGAACATGCCTCCATCCTGCGATGCGAGGCGCGCTTCGACATTCTTGATATTCGCATCGGCATCGCCGAGCGAATAGGCCGCATCGTCTCCGGTCGTGATCCCCGTCACATAGGCGTAGGGGTAGGAGAACACCGTGGTGTTGGTCTTGTCGACGATGGATCCGAGCACCGACAATGTCGCGAAGTCGCTGAAATCCTGGTCCAGGCGCAGCGAATTGATCCAGAAGCGCGTTTCCTGCGGTTCGGCCCGCGGCGTGTTGCGGATATAGGGTGTATCCGTGTCGAGATAGGTCTGGTCGTCCAGCTTCGTATCCTGCCAGACGGAAATGTAGGTGAGCGTCGTGTCCGGCGTGGGCGTGAACACGGCAGATCCGCGCAGCCCGCGAGTGCGGAAGTCATTGCTGCCGTCCACGCCCGTGCCCGGATTGTCGAGATAGCCGGCATCGAAACGCTGATAGCCAACAAGGCGCACGGCCAGCTTGTCCGTCACGAGCGGCACATTGACCATCGCCTTGGCGGCATAGTTGAGATCGCCGTCGGCATTCTTCGTCGATCCGACAAGGCCCTGCACGGCGGCATCGAAGCCGGTCGCATCGGCCGTGTTGACGACATAATTGACAAGACCGCCCAGCGTGGAAGAACCGAACAGCGTGCCCTGCGGCCCACGCAGCACTTCGACCCGGTTGAGATCGAACGTATCGACATCGGGAATGCCGATGGGGAAGCCCGGTTCGACCAGCGGAATCTCGTTGAGGTAATAGCCGACCGTAGTCTGGCCCTGCTCGTGATAGGTCGTGGCGGCAACGCCGCGGATCACCACTTCGGAAATGCCCGGCTGGTAGTTGTTGAACACGACGCCCGGGAGGCGGGCAACGTAATCGCCAAGGCTCTGCGCGTTGGCAGCGGCGAGATCCTCGCCGCTGATCGCGCTTGCTGCAATCGGCGTATCGTCCAGCGCTTCGGACCGCTTCGTGGCGGTGACGATGATCGTGCCGCCCTCCTGATCTTCGGCCGCAGCCGGCTGGGCCAGCAGGACCGCGGCGGCCGCGATCGCGGAAGCGCCGCCAAGGCGTGCGATATGGGACTTCCTCATGTCCATTCCCCTTTTCTCACAGGGCCGCCGGGGGCGACCGAAATTGAAATCCGTCAGCCTTCAGGACCTCTCTCGGCACCGGCGACATCGAGACGATCGACGTTGAGCCGGCGCATCCAGTCCGCGAGTTCCCCATCCTGGAGTCCCGCGATTATTTCTCTCACTGTTGCCGTGTCTTCTTCCTGCCCGAGCTTGAGCCGGACATCCTTGGCGAGAACTTTCGCGCGAAAGCCGATGATGCGCCGCATCAGCCCGTCGACGCGCTCCCCGCCATCTTCCAGCCGCCAGGGATGCGCTTGATCCGCTTCGGCACTATCGGTGAGCAGGCGCACAGCATCCTCCGTGCGATCGTCCTGCAATTCGACTTCGAGCGCGAGGATCGCGACGGCGAAATTCCAGGTCGGGACCCATTTCGGCTTTGAGACGAGCGCGGGCGAAATATAGCCCTGCGGCCCCATGAACAGCGCGAAAGCGCGCGGATTGTCCCTCAGCGCTGCCGTCTGGGCGTTGGCGCGCGAGCAATGGCCGATCAGGACGACCACTTCGCCCGCTTCATCGGTTTCCGCCAGCAGCGGCAAGGGTGTCGCTTCGAAACCGGCTTCGCCGCACGTGACCAGCCAGGCGAGCGGATAAGCCCGGATCAGCTCGGCAAGGTCATCGGCTTGGCCAGAAGGAAAGTCCATAAACTGTAACAGTCCCGATGGAATGGCCCGTTTAAAGCGCCAGTTCGCAAAAGATCGGGGGGCCAAAACTGTGTTGGCGCCTGTGTTGTCAGCAGGACACACCTCGCGCCAGCTCGCCAAGCGTATCGATCGCCGCGATCGCCACAGGTTCCGGATGGCTCGCAAAGCCAAGCCGCAAGCCATGCGGAGCGTCGGGGGCCAGACGATAGCTTTCCGAAAGGGCGAAGCTGATGCCGTTGGCGAGAGCGCCTTCCTCGATCCGCGCCAGCGCGTAGCGATCATGGAAGCGCAGCCACATGGCCAGCCCGCCGCTCGGCAGACGCGCTTCGGCGAATTCGCCAAGCGCCCGCTGTACGGCGCGCGCGAAGGCATCGCGCCTTTCGCCATAAATCCGCGTAACCTTGCGCGCGTGGCGCCGCACCTCGCCATCTTCCATCAGCAGGGCGACCGCGTCCTCGGTAAGCGTGCTGCCCATTCCGTCCGTCAGTGATATCTGGTGCGCAAGCGCTCCAATCACCGGTTCGGGCGCCACGATATAACCGACCCGCAAGGCCGGCAGCAGCAGCTTGGAAAGCGATCCGACATAGACAACCGCATCCGGCGCGTAGGAGGCCATCGGCAGAAGTGGCTGCGAGCCGAAACGGAATTCATGATCGTAATCGTCTTCAATGATCGCGAAGCCGAATTGCCGCGCTAGTTCGATCAGCCGCAAGCGCCGCTCGGGCGCGAGCGAAACCGTGGTCGGGAATTGGTGGTGCGGCGTGAGGAACAGCGCACTGATCGCATGGGTACGGCACAAGCGCTCCACATCTTCCACCACGATCCCTTCCTGGTCCATACGCACAGGATGGACCGGCAAGCCCGACGCACGAAAGGCGGCGGCGGCCGGCTCGTAAGTCAGTTCTTCGGCCAAAGCCGCCGCTCCTGGCTGCGCGAGGAGCCGGGCAGCCAGCGCGATCCCCGCCTGGCTGCCGCGAGTCACGCAGATATTGGCTGGCGTCAGCACGAGCCCGCGCTCCTCGCGCAACATAATGGCAATCCGCTCGCGCAGCCTCTCACTACCGCGCGGATCGCGATAACCCAGCCGCCGGTCACGCGCGGCAGACATGGCTGCGCGACGAAAGACCCGGGCGAGGATCTCCGGCGGGAACAGGCTGCCATCGGGGCTCCCCTCATCGAGCTTTATGCGTGATCCCGTCGGCACGGCGATGGCGCGCGAGGGCGGCGGGTTGAAGCGATAGACGGGTTTGCGCGGACCGGGTTCTGCCGCCCGGGGAAGCTGCTTTTGCGCATCGGGCAAATTGGTAGCCACGCTCGTGCCCCGGCGTCCGTCCGCCTCCAACCACCCCTGGGCGACCAATTCCTCGAAGGCGGTAACCACAGTCTTGCGATTGAGACCGAGATCGGCGGCAAGGTCGCGGCTGCTCGGCAAGGGCGAACCCGGCTGCAGCCGTCCACGCTCGATTTCATGGATCAATGCATGGACGAGCTGCATGTAGAGCGGCGTGCCGCGGTCGCTCGATATACGACGGGACAGGGCGAGGTTGCGAAGACGGCGCATTGGCCCATTGAACGAGCCGATTATGAGAAATCAAGGGGGCCATGAATGATCGCCCGCCCCTCAGAGTGGCGAAACAGCTCCCTCAACCTCCCGGCTGAGTTTGATGAGCGACCGGTCAGCCCCGCTTCTCATGGTCAGCATCACGCCAACCGGGCCGTTCTCACATCCGCCCCAGAAAGGCAGCGTGATCGAAGGCAGGCCCGCAATATTCGCATGCGGAGTGAAATTGACGAAGGGCCAGAAATCCTCCCACAATTCGGCGAAGTCGCGGTCCGGCGCATGGCGGCCGAGCGCAATCGGCGGCTCCTGCGCCACGGGAGAAAGCAGCACCTCATAGCGGTCGAAGAAGGCTTGCGATGCGATCTCGCTGAGCCCGAGCTGGCGAAAGGCATTGGCGGTTTCATCCGCGTCCAAATCGGCCCGTGCCGCAGCGAGCCCCAGCGTCCATGGCTCCAGCAGCTCGGCGTTTGGAATGCCGGGATTGCCTGCGCCGATCAGATCGGCGATCTCGCCCCCTTCGTGAATCCAGATCGCCTTGAAGGCCCGGATGATCGCATCCCGGTCGCCCGGAATGGAAACCTCCTCCACTACGGCTCCGGCCTGTTCCAGGTCACGCGCGGCCTTCCGAAGAATGGCCGCCACGGCCGGATCGGCTTCGCGTCCGTCGAGCCCCTGCAGGGCAAAGCCGACACGCAGGCCGCCAAGCCCGCCAAGCCCGCCAAAGGCGGGGCCGCCTTCGCCAGCGCCAACCACGTCATAGGCCGCCGCGATGTCGCGCATGGTCCGGGCGATCAGCATGTCCGAACACAACACGTCGTCGATCAGATGCGGCGCCCGCGCGCGCAGGTTTCCTCCACGCGAAGGCTTGAGGCCGATCACCCCGCAATTGGCCGCAGGAATACGGATCGACCCGGCCGCGTCGGATGCATGGGCCAGGGGCACAAAGCCCGCCGCCACAGACGCTGCTGCACCGCTAGATGAGCCGCCCGCCGACCGGCCCGGCGCCGCCGGATTATGGACCGAACCGGTCGCCAGAGACTCCCCCGTAGTCAAAAGACCGAATTCCGGCATGCCGGTAAGACCGAGCGGAACAAGGCCTGCATCGATGCAGGCTCGCGTAAACGGCCAGGCCCGGTTGCCCAACGCGCTCATCCGGCTGCGCGAACAGCTAGTGAAGGGCCAGTCAGGATATTCGAGCGATGCCTTTAGCAGCCATGGAACGCCAGCGAGCGTTCCCGTCTCACTAGCCGGGGCTGGCGGCTCTTCGGCCAACCAGGTCACTGCATTGAGCGCAGGATTCTCGTCCTCGATGCGCAGTTGCGCCGCTTTGCACAGTTCAGCACTCGTAAATTCGCCATTCCGAATTGCCTGGGCCTGGCCTACCGCATCGAGCGCGGCCAGTTCGCGGGCATCATTCAGCTGCATTCATTTTCCCTTTCGCTGCCTTACCTAGCCGCGCAATCGACCGGGACAGCGTCCAGTACAGGAATTCTCGCGGGGCCACGATGCCCGCGCGCGACAGACTGGCACCATCGCTATTCGCAAATTGGCCGTTTGTGCGCCGGAGAGGCGCTCTAGATTCGTCTTACGGAACTGGAGGCGGGAATGTTCAATCGCAGAAGCGTGCTGGCTGGCGGAGCCGTATGGCTGACGATGGGGCGGGCTCTCGCCGCCGAACGGATGCTCGATACAGCTTATATCAACGCGCGAGTATGGACAGGCGATCGCCTCCTTCCGCGCACGGATGCCATCGGCATCGCCGGCGGCAGGATCGTCGCCCTCGGCGCCAATGCAGTCCATGCGGCAAGTTCCAGGCGCACGCAGACGATCGACCTGCAGGGCGCATTCATCTGCCCTGGCTTCATCGACAATCACACCCATTTCATGCTCGGCGCGGCAACCCTTGCCCAACCGGATTTATTGGGCGCGATCGACCGCGCGGATTTCATCGAACGACTGGGCCGAGCAGCTCGTGCGCGACCCGGCAAATGGATTCTTGGCGGAAGCTGGGACGAGCAGCGGCTGGGCGGCGCTTTACCGACGCGGCACTGGATCGATGCCGCCACGGGTGACACCCCCGTCGCAGTCCCGCGTACCGACCTGCACATGTATCTGCTCAACAGCGCGGCCCTGCGCGCAGCCGGCATCACACGCGATACGCCCGATATAGAAGGGGGCGTAATCGTCCGGGACGAGACCGGCGAGCCGACCGGGATCCTGAAGGACAATGCCAAGACGCTGGTGGAACGCGTTTTTCCAACGCCCACAGACTCCGAACGGGATACCACGATGCGGGAAGGCATCACCCATGCGCTATCGCGCGGCTTCACGCAGGTTCACGCGCCCGAACCCTTCGACTGGATCACTTACGAGACTGCTCGTCGACTCCGCGCCAAAGGCGAAACCGATCTTCGCTTCTATTGCTTCGTCCCCGCGCGCGATTGGGCCAAGATGGCGGCGATCGTGGCGGAAGAAGGCCGAGGCGACGACTGGGTACGCTGGGGCGCCGTAAAAGCGCTGGCGGATGGTTCTCTTGGCTCGCGTACCGCTTTGTTCCGTTCGCCCTACAGCGATGCGCCCGATCAAACCGGCGTTCGCGTTACCAGCCTCGTCGATCTCACAGCACAGGTCGAAGGAGCAGACCGGGCTGGGCTGCATGTCACCGTCCACGCCATTGGTGATCGCGCCAATGACGAGGTGCTCGACATCTACGCGGAAACCGCCCGCCGAAATGGGCCACGCGACCGCCGCTTTCGCATCGAACACGCACAGCACCTTTCACTTGCGACAATCCCGCGCTTCGCGCGGCAGAAGGTAATTGCCTCTGTGCAGCCTTACCATGCTATCGATGATGGGCGCTGGGCAGTCGAGCGAATTGGCGAAGAACGCCTCGCCGGAACTTATGCGTTCCGCTCCCTGATCGATACGGGAGCGACCGTCACTTTCGGGTCGGACTGGCCGGTGGCGCCGCTCGACGCATTGGAAGGTATTTACGCCGCCGTCACGCGCGAGACAATCGACGGTGAGAATCCGCAAGGTTGGCTGCCGAAACAGAAAACGACCGTCGAACAGGCGTTGACTGCTTATACGGTCAATAACGCCTATGCCGGGTTCCAAGATGATCGCCTCGGAAAGATCGCACCGGGGTTTATCGCCGACCTCACAGTGCTCGACGCCGACCCAACTGCAGTTGCGCCTGATACGATAAAGAATATTCAGCCTCTGCGCACCGTCGTCTCAGGGAAGCCTCGATATCTCGCGTGATCCAGCGGCTGCCGGCAATGATGGAACCGACCGCTAATCATCGAGCACCCACTGTTATACGAAACTACATCTCCGGATTGACGGTCACGTTCCCGCGGAACTCGAGGAGTTTAGACTTCTCCGGTACCGAAGGCCCCAGCCAAATCTGCGCAAGAACCGCAATCCTTCCTGGACTGAGCGGTTCGGATTCGCCGAAAAAGCGCAAGCAGCGCGACCACCACCAACATACCGTCTTCCACCCCATCGGACCGACAAGACACCGAAGCAAGTGAATGGCCACGGTGGCAAGAAGCAGCCCCCCAGTTACCGCCCGGCCCGCTCTCGCCAAAATCATTGAGGGCCAGAGTGCTGCGGCGAAGGGCAAGCAGGGTCAGCGCACCCCACGCGATCGACGCGAGATCACTCTTCGCGCCGGAACCAGAACGACGCCGCACGCCGTGCCCGCCAGCGCCACCGGCTGCGCCCGGGCCACCGCTGCCCAGAACCGTTCCCAGCCCAGTGCCGACAACCCTTATCGCGGCGACGCGCGAGCCAGATGGTGACACCGCTGACCGCGAGATAGGTGAGGCCCCGGCGCCGCCCGTCTTCAGTGGCCCTAACTGCGCAATATGACGGGATCTTCCGCGTTTTCGTGCGCTTGCCGCGCTATGGGTTCGCCGGAGAGACAACAGCGTATGTTTGATGTCGAGGACGAAGAGAATAAGGACACAGGCCTATGATCGTGGCTTCGTCCTCAAAGGTGGCGCCTCATCGCCTCCAGTCCCGACGCTTTATCGGCCTGTACGCCTTGGCCGCGGCGGGAGGATCTGCATCCTATTCCCCTTTCCTGACACTGCTCCTGCCGGTGCGGGTTGCGGAGATATGGGAGGATCGGGCGGTCGAGATATTGTCCTACACGGCGTTCGCCGGCGCGGCGGCGGCGAGCCTGGCGAATATCGCATTCGGCTGGGCAAGTGACCGGACGCGAAACCGCAGAGGCTGGATCGTGGCCGGAGCCGCGACCTCGGGAGCCTTGCTCGTCGCCGTGAAGGAAGTCGATACGCTGTCCGCGCTGCTGGCGATGATCGTCGCCTGGCAGATCGCACTCAACATGATGCTGGCGCCGCTGTCTGCCTGGGCGGGCGACTGCATCCCGGACGAACAGAAAGGCACGCTGGGTGGTCTGCTGTCAGCAGCGCCGGCGATCGGCGCTCTGACCGGCGCATTTGTTACGCTGCCCGGATTCGCGGGGGCAGACATGAGGCTTGCACTGGTCGCCGGTCTCGCGGCGATAATGGTGTTGCCGGTCGTGTTCTTTGGCAAACCGCGACCGATGCCGCACCTCATGAAGCCCGCGGCGATCCCGATCGGCGAAGAGCGCGCGCGCATTGCGCCAAAAATCAGCATGCCCGTGCGACGGATGTGGCTGGCGCGACTGCTGATGCAGATATCCGAGGCCGCCTTGTTCGCTTTCCTGTTGTTCTGGTTTCAGGACATCAATGCCGGCATGAGCGACAATGACACCGCCGCGATTTTTACGACAGTGCTTTTCGTGTCGATCCCGTTGGCTGTACTGGTTGGCCGGTGGTCAGACCGCGCGGGGCGACCGATCCTCCCGCTGACGGTCACGAGCGCCTGCGGGGCCATGGGCTTGCTCGTCATGGCGGGCGCGCAGGATCTCGGCATTGGAATTGCCGGCTACGTCTTGTTCGGGACCACCGCCGCGATATTCCTGGCGCTGCATTCCGGCCAGACGCTGCGCGTATTGCCCCGCCCCGCCACGCGCGGGCGCGACCTCGGCTTCTTCAATCTCACCAACACCGTGCCTTCGCTCATCATGCCCTGGCTCACGCTCGCCCTCGTTCCCGTGTTCGGGTTCGATGCCCTCTTCCTGCTCCTTTCCTGCCTTGCCGCCCTGGCCTCGGTCCTGTTGGGGACCATGCGAAGACTGTGACCCGTCATCGGACGACAGGAGGTAGCGGCTGTTTGCCTGGCAGGCGGTTTTGGGTACACCGGACGGACCTATGGTAACGATCAGACAGGTTGCGAAGGCCGCTGGCGTGTCGGTGGCGACAGCGTCGCGTGCGCTGAACGGCCTGCCAAGCGTTACCCGCGAGACGCGTGAAAAGATCGAAGCCGCCGCCCAAGCGCTGAATTACGTGCCCCATAGCGGTGCGCGCAGCCTGACACGCCGGACCAGCGACACGATCGGCGTTATTCTGCCCGACCTGTTCGGCGAGTATTTTTCCGAAATCATCAGGGGTATCGACCGCGTGGTCCAGGGCGCGGGCAAGAGCCTGCTTCTGAGCAACATGCATGGCAGCGCGGAAGAAATGGGGCAGGCGATCAGGGCCATGCGAGGAAGGGTCGACGCGCTGCTGGTCATGCCGACCAATTCTACGGCAGATGTAATCGGAGGCGCGCTGCCGCAGGACATTCCGACCGTCTTGCTGAACGCGCGCGCGAAGAGCGACGCCACGCCCTTCGTCGCGGTCGACAATTATTTCGGAGCGCGGCTGGTCACCGAGCATCTGATCGAACGCGGCGCGCGCAGGATCGTGCATATTTCCGGTCCGGCGAACAATCGCGATGCAAGCGAACGGCAGCGCGGCTATCGCGACATCCTTCGGGAAAGGCTGCGGGACAATGATCCGATCATTATTCCGGGCAATTTTCGCGAGGATGGCGGGCGCGACGCAGCTCAGTTGCTCTTGGCCGGAAACGCGTCCTTCGATGCGGTATTTGCGGCCAATGATCTGATGGCCGTGGAATTGATGAAGGAGATGCGCGAGGCCGGGGTGGCTGTCGGACGCGACCTGCTGGTTGCCGGTTTCGATGACATTCCGCTCGCCAGATATGTGACGCCGCAACTGACCACGGTCCATTCCGATATTGCCCGTCTCGCCTCTGCTTCCGCGCTGCTGGCGCTGCGCATGGTGAAAGGCGAGAAACTGCGCTCGGATGACGGGATGATAATCACCCCGACCCTGGCCATCCGGGCCTCCACCGCCGGCCGGTTAGCCGATTAGACGAACGGTTTCCTTTGCGCGGAATGTCGGGCATGACGGTCAATGTAACCGGTTACTAAGCTTGCGGGGAGGAAAATCACGCCATGTTCGGAACCTTGGTCAGGGAAAGCAGGCTGGCCTTTCTCGCGCTCCTGCTTTCGGCGTGTGCCGGATACCAGCAGATCCACGCCTCCCCCTTGCCCGAGACCGGGCAACATCCGCATGAAGCGCTGGAAATGGGCGGCTATCCCTATCAGCTCTTCATTCCGCGTGCGGTCGCCAAGAAGCAGGGGCGCGACTGGCCCCTGTTGATCTTTCTTCATGGCTCCGGCGAGCGAGGGGACGATATCGCCAAGGTGAAAGTGCATGGACCGCCCAAATATGCGGACCGCGACGGTGATTTTCCGTTCATTCTGATATCGCCGCTCCTGCCGGCAGAGCAGGACTGGGATATTGCCAAGCTGGATCGCATTCTGGACCATGCCCTGCGGACGCTGCCGGTTGATCCCGACCGCGTGTATCTGACCGGCCTCAGCCGCGGCGGCCATGCAACGTGGCGCTGGGGCAGCATGGAGCCGGAGCGTTTCGCCGCGCTGGCCCCCGTGGCCGGGCGCGGAGACCCGTCTACCGCTTGCGCACTGAAGGACATGCCGGTCTGGGCCTTTCATGGCGACCGCGACGATGTGGTCGTTCCCGAAGGCAGCTTTGCCATGTCACGGGCAATCCGCGCCTGCGGCGGCCACCTGTCGCGGCTCACCATCTATCCCGATCTCGGCCACAATTCCTGGGATCCGGCCTATGCCGATCCGGCCTTGTATCTCTGGCTCCTGTCCCAGCATCGGGACGGAGATCATGAGCGGAGGTAATGCCTCGACGCAGCTGTCTCAGCCACCGGCCTCGAGCCAGCCTCCGGTAAAGCCAATTCGTTCCAGGCCGCGCCTGATATGCGGGTTCTTGCGCATGGTGCGCCACACCAGGCCACTGCGATAATTCTCCATCATGGCGATGATCGGCCCTTGGTCGATACCGAGATAATCCCCGGCCACCCAGCCGAGCACCGGATCGGTCCGTCCGGTCGTCGAACCGGCTTCGGAGAAGGTGAAACTCGGATTGACCGCGTCCTTGAATCCGTATTCGGTATAGAGACGAGCACCATATTTCTCTTTCAGCGCCATCAGCGTCGGGATCGTTGCCTCGGGCGCAAAGGGAACCGAACCGCCCGCCGCAGTGGGCACGATGGTGCCGTCGTCGATCACGCGCATGCTGCTTACACCGCGGGCGCTATAGGTCATGAAGGTCCGCTTGCGCCCATTCACCCTATATTCGTCCTTGGAGAATTTCGGTCCGTCGGACGCAGTCCAGCCCCAGATCCGCGCGCTGTAATCCTTCCATGCATTGGGATTGTCGGCGCCATAGGCCTGCTGGCTCAAAGTCGCGCGCCGGCTGTTCTCGAAATAGTCGATCCCCTTCGCGCGCATGAAGTCATCCTGGATTCCCCTGAAATCGATCCAGACATGGCTGTATTGATGACCGAAAAGCGGCTCGAACTGCAGGTGTTCGTAACCGTAATAGGTCCCCCAATCCTCCTCCAGCCGGGCGGCCCAGCCCTTGTCCCAGGCATCCTTGCCGACGGGATGAGTGGGAGAGGCCAATGCCAGTACGTAGACCAGCATTCCTTCATTGTACCCGATCCAGTCGGATTTTTCCCAGCCAATTTCGGGCTTCCAGCCCATCGCGATTCCGTGGGAGTTCGCGAGGTTGATGGCCTGCGTTCCGGTCGTGTTGCGCTGCGCCCAGTCCCACTCAACGCGGCGGTAGATCTTTTCCGCCAGATCCCGGATCTCGGCTTCGACCGGATCGTCCCCGTCGAAATAGCTTTGCGCGAATAGCGCTCCGCCGAGAAAGAGCGTCGTGTCGACGGTGGAAAGTTCGGTGTTTGCGTGGCGGGTGCCGTCTTCGTATTTCAGGAAGTGATAGAAGAAGCCGCGGTAGCCCGTCTCGCCGGCCGCCGCATCGCCTTGCGGCGCATTCCAGTAGAAATCCAGGCAATCGCGTGTGCGCTTCGCCGCCGCAGCACGGGTGACATAGCCGCGCTCGGCTCCGATACCATAAGCCGTCAGCGCAAAGCCGGTAGACGCAATCGAAGAGAAGCTGCGCGTGGGCCATCTGTCCGGCGCCAGGCAGCGTTCCGTCCCGGTCGTTTCCCAGAAATACCGGAAGGTACGGCGGGTCAGGTCTTCGGCGAAGGCGTCCTGCTCGGCTCTCGGGGGAAGCGAGGCTGCGGCGGTTTCGACGTCCGCTGCAGGCAGCGAGGCGCAGGATGCCAGAGCGGCAGCGATCAGCAGCGGGACAGCGGAACGGACAATCGGGTACAAATGGAATGCTCCTAGTCGCCCGGCGGGGAATGCGCACGGCGGAGATGGGAGGGAAAGCCGCCGCGCGCATTCGGAAGGGCCGTAAGGGTCAGAACTCGAAACCAGCCGAGATCTTGATCGTGCGCGGGGGATTACCGCCAATCGACAGGCTCGACACGTCGCCGAACAGACCATCGCCGCCCTCCGATACGGGTGTCGGATCGTCATCCTGCGGGTTGCTGTTGTAATCGGTGTAGTTCTTGTAATTCAGCACGTTGATGACATCGACGCGGAATTTCAGGCGGGTTTCGGACCCCAGGAATTGCAGCGGCACATATTTCGTGAGCGCCAGATCGATAGTGCGATACGCCCAGTTCTTGTTGAAGAAGAAGGGCGCACGATGGGCGTTGTTTCCCTCGGTCACCACCGGAACGCGATCGGTGTTGTCGGTCCCCGCGATCCCGTAAATATAAGGTGCGGAGGCCAGCACCATCCTGGTCGAGAGCGTCATGTCCCAGGGAATATCCACCGCCCCGGTCAGCACCACGCGATGCTTCGACACCCCGGCGGAACGCAATACCGGGTAATCGTCGAGCGAGGGGTAATCGAGCGAGAAATACTCGTTGAACTTACGGTTCTCTTCGGCCTCGGTGTAGGTGTAGGTAAGATTGATGTTCCATGGCGAGGTCGGGCTCCATCGCTTCTCGAGCTTGGCATAAGCGGAATCGGAACTCGTCTCGATCCCGTTCGTGCCGATAATGATCGAACCGAAGCCAGGTGGGGTGAAACCCCAGGGCGGACCCCAGTTTTCGCCTTCGGCAAAGAACGTGCCGTCTTCGCGTCGATTGCCGAGCAGATAGGCAAAGCCGTCCTTGCTCTCGACATGATTGTAGCCCGCCTCAACGCTCCAGTTTCGGTCCACCCGATGGCGCAGGCCCAGGCTGAACTGGTCGGAATAGGGAACTTTCAGGTCGTTGGTGATGAAGCGAAGCTCTCGTGCCCCGCCCGACAGATCGGCGATGAAGGCTTCGAGATTGTCCTTGTCGTAGAATGCCGGATCCCAGGCCACACAGGTCGGTCCGCTGCATTCGTGCTCGGGATCGCCGGTGTCGAAATTGATCGTGCGGGTGGTATAGGATCCGTTGCTGATTTCCTGCTGCAGGAAATCGAACGAATTGCGATCATAGCTACGCCCATAGCCACCAAACAGGGTCCAGTCTCCCTGTTCGTCGATCAGATAACTGAACCCGATACGGGGCTGAAATGCCCCCATGAACGTCTTGCGATTGGTACCGGTGGAGACGAAGTTGTTGATGTCGTAATCGGCATTTTCGAGATTGGGATAGGGAATGTCGTCAGCGGTCGCGGCATCCGCGTCGACGGCATCCATCGCATCTTCGGGATGCACGTAATTGAGATAGGACGGCGTGCGATCCATGTCCCAGCGAAGGCCGATATTGAGTGTCAGGCGGTCGGTCACCTCCCAGTCGTCCTGAAGATACAGGCCAAGCTGGAAGTTCTTGGAACTTACCTGCGGGCTTCCGATCCCGGTATTGGAACCAAACTGGACGCGATAGGGAACCTCGTCATTGAAGCTCCCGCCATTCGGATTGAATTCCGTATTATAGGTATAGACGGGATTGAAGTTGTTCTGCTGGAAGCTGTTGAGCTTGACCCACTTCGCCTTCACGCCGGCCTTGATGGTGTGGCCTTCGAAACCAATCCAGGTGAAGTCATCCTGGATGCCCCAACCTTTCTGGCCTTTGTCCTGATAATTCGCGCTGCCGCCAGTGCGGAAGATTTGCGAGCCGTCCGATGCCTCGAATACCTGGCCGATTTCGAACAGGTTTGGCGTCGGCGACCAGGACGTGTCCTCATAGGTTATCTTGAAATCGTTGATCCAGTTGTCGTTCGTACGTTCATATCGAAACAGCCCGCGGACTTCGTCATTCTTGATGATGGTCGCGGTTTGCTGGGAATTGGAGCCGCTATTGAGCGCGATCCCGTCTTCCTTGCGAACCTTGACTGACAATTCGAACAGGTCCTGCGTGCTGGGGACGACATCGATCTTCCCGAAATAAAGGTCCTCATTGAAGTCGCGATTATAGCTGCCGAAGAGATCCTGATACTCGGCCGGAATATTGTCGGTGTTGGTGGTGGTTCCGGGGATGATATCCACCGGGATCTGCTGGCGCTTGCCTTCATAGGCGACGAAGAAATGAGCAAGGTCCTTGATGATTGGACCGCCCAACGCACCGCCGAACTGGAAATCCCTGGTGTCGACCTTGGCATCGCCATTGGTCTTTTCGAGCGGCGTTTTCGCACGCATGCTCTGATCGGTGTAGTCGATGAATCCCTCGCCATGGAATTCATTCGTGCCGGAGCGCGTTGCGGCGGTGACAGCGACGGAGCTGACCTGATCGAACTCGGCCTTGTAGTTGGAACTGATCACGCGGTACTCGCCGACCGCAAGCTGCGGGAAGGGATTGCCCTGGCTGGAATCCTGGCCGGTCACGCCATTCTTGAGCACGTAATCCTTCTGCCCGACACCATCGATGAAGACGTTGGTGCTGCGACTCTGCTGCGCGCCGCCCTGCAGCCGCTGATTGCCGTTTGAATCGGTAACAAAGGCAACGCCAGGCGCATTCTCGGCAAAGGCCAGGAAGTTGCGATTGTTCTGTGGCAGGGTCGAGATCTCGCGCTGCGTGACCGTGTCGCCGATCTCTCCGCCTTCCATCGTGCGAATGAGATCGCCGGTGACGATTATGGGTTCGCCGGCTTCGCTCTCCTCCTCGCCATCGGCAGGAGCGGCAAGCTCGCTCAGGTCTATGTTGAGGACCGAATTCTGGGCGACCCGAAGAACGAAGACGTCGGTCCGGCGCACGCCATCGGGCGTGGTGATCTCGAGGCGATAATTGCCTGGGCGCAGCGATGCAAAATTGTAACGTCCGCTTTCGCCGACAGTCGCGGTTCGGCGAACGCCGCTATCGACTTCTACGGCGGTGACCGAACTGGCATCGCCGGTGATGCGGCCCTGCACGGACGCGTTCACCTCCTGTGCGTGAAGCACCGATGCGATGGGCATGTTGAGCGCAATTGCGCCAGCACCGGTGGACAGCGCCACGGCCAGCGCACGGGCAATAGTCCCTGCGTTGCGGCAAGTTGAAGACATTGGATCCTCCCCAACAGGACAGGCGGCCGAATGGCCGCCCGGACCGGGCCCCGCCTTTTCCGGTGGCCCGAATCGTTATTTGGAAACCGCGCTTGTAACCGGTTTCATTATGGCTGTATAGCCTACCCGCCAAGGCGCCGATCCGAACTCTCGGCGCGAGAACGAGACAAGAGCCGGTAGGCGGGGAGGAATCTGTGCGTTCAATCGGAACCGACTGGCTGGCGGCTCTGGCGGCCCTGGCCGTCAGTGGCTGCGCGACAGCGGGCGAAGCAAAGTCGCCAGTGACGGCCGGCGAAACAGCGGTTGCAACGGCCAAGGCGCAACCGGCCTGGAGTCATGCCGATCCGGCAATGGATGCCTTCATATCCGACCTGATGGCGAAGATGACTCTTCAGGAGAAAATCGGACAGCTCACCCTGCTCACGAGCGACTGGCAGTCGACCGGGCCGACAATGCGCGATTCCTACAAGGAGGATATCCGGGCGGGGCGGGTCGGCGCGATATTCAATGCTTTCACGGCCGATTACACGCGCGAATTGCAACGCCTGTCGGTCGAGCAGACCCGGCTCGGCATCCCGCTGCTGTTCGGCTATGACGTCATTCACGGCCATCGCACGATCTTTCCGATTTCACTCGGCGAGGCGGCTAGCTGGGACCTGACGGCGATCGAGAAGGCGGCCCGCATGTCCGCCACCGAGGCGGCCGCGGAAGGCATCCACTGGACCTTCTCGCCGATGGTGGATGTGGCGCGTGATTCGCGTTGGGGCCGCATTTCCGAAGGTGCGGGCGAAAGTGTCTATCTCGGCAGCCGGATCGCCGAAGCGCGCATTCACGGCTATCAGGGCGATGACCTTGCCGCGACCGACACCGTGCTTGCCACTGCCAAGCACTTTGCCGCTTATGGTGCGGCGCAGGCCGGGCGCGATTACAACACGGTCGACATTTCCGACCGCACCCTGCGCGATGTCTATCTGCCGCCCTTCAAGGCAGCGGTGGATGCGGGCGTCGCGACGATCATGACCTCCTTCAACGAGCTCGACGGTATCCCGGCCAGCGGCAGCAAGTATCTGCTGACCGATATCTTGCGCGACGAGTGGGGTTTCGACGGCTTCGTCGTCACGGATTATACCTCGATCAACGAGATGGTGGCGCATGGCTATGCCGGGGACCTGGAGCAGGCCGGAGAGCAGGCTCTGGACGCCGGGGTCGACATGGACATGCAAGGCGCTGTCTACATGGAAAATCTCGCAAAATCGGTGAAGGAGGGCACCATCCCGCTCGCCGCCGTCAATCGCGCGGTGAAGCGTATTCTGGAGATGAAATATCGCCTCGGCCTGTTTCAGGATCCTTATCGCTATTCCGATCCCGCTCGCGAGAAGGCGACCGTCTATCGCAAGGACTTCCTGGAAGGCGCGCGCGACATGGCGCGGCGTTCGATGGTGTTGCTGAAGAACACGGAAGGCACCTTGCCGCTGACCGCCACAGCCCAGAACATTACCCTTGTCGGTCCTCTAGCAGACAGCAAGGAAGACATGATCGGCAGCTGGGCCGCCGCGGGCGACCGGACGACGAAGCCGGTCACCATCCTCGAGGGACTCCAGGCTCGCGCCCCGCAAGGCACGACCATCCATTATGCCAAGGGCGCAAGCTACGAATTTGCGGATGCGGGAAAGACCGAGGGATTCGCGCAAGCGCTGGCCATTGCGCGCGACGCCGATGTGATCGTCGCCGCGATGGGCGAGAAATGGGACATGACCGGGGAGGCCGCCAGCCGCACTTCGCTCGACCTGCCGGGCAATCAGGAAGCGCTGCTCGAGCAGCTGGTCGCGACCGGCAAGCCGGTGATCCTGGTCGTGCTGAGCGGGCGCGCCAATACGATTGGCTGGGCGGACCGGCACGTGGCCGCCATCCTTCACGCCTGGTATCCCGGCACGATGGGAGGGCAGGCCGTGGCCGACGTGCTGTTCGGCGACTACAACCCTTCGGGCCGGCTGCCGATCACCTTTCCGCGCACGGTGGGGCAAGAACCGCTGCATTACGACATGAAGAGCACGGGCCGTCCGATCGAGCTGGGCGAGCCAGGTGCGAAATATGTCTCGCGTTACCTCAATACGCCCAACACGCCGCTCTACCCCTTCGGCTTCGGCCTCAGTTACACCAGCTTTTCCTATTCCCCGGTCGTCCTGAGCTCGGATGTGATGAAGCCCGATGGCTCGGTTACCGCCAGCGCCACGATCACCAATACCGGCAAGCGCGAAGGCGAGGAGGTCGTCCAGCTTTATGTGCGCGATCTCGTCGGATCAGTGACCCGCCCGGTACAGCAGCTCAAGGGGTTCGAGAAGATCGATCTCGAGCCGGGCGAGAGCCGCAAGGTCAGCTTCACCCTGCATCCTGACGATCTCGCTTTCACCCGGGCCGACATGACGTACGGGTGGGAACCGGGCCAGTTCCGCCTGTGGATCGCCCCGTCATCGGGCGCTCAGGCCGGGACGCCCGCCACCTTCACGCTGACGGAGTAAGCCCATGAGCAAGTCTGAGCTTCTGCTCGGTATGGGCGCGGCGCTGATCCTGTCCGCCTGCTCGGGACCTGGCGGTCAACAGCAGAAATCGCCCGTTTCCGTTACCGTCGGAGAACGGCGCCCGCCAAATATCATCTTCATCATGTCGGACGACCACGCGCAGGCGGCGATCTCGGCCTATGGCTCGAAGATCTCGCAGGACGCGCCGACGCCGAATATCGATCGCATCGCGCGCAACGGAGCCCTGTTCGAAAACAGCTTTGTCACGAACTCGCTCTGCGGCCCCAGCCGCGCCACCATGCTGACCGGGCAATTCAGTCATATGCACGGCTTCACCAGGAACGGGCAGAAATTCGACAACTCGGTGTGGAACTGGGTGCGGGAGCTGGGACAGCACGGCTACCAGACCGCGATGTTCGGCAAATGGCATCTCAACTATTCGCCCGAGGGTGCGGGGATCGGGACATGGAAGGTGCTTGATGACCAGGGCAAGTACTACAATCCCGATATCATCACGCCGGATGGCAGGAGCGTGGTACAGGGCTATGCCAGCGACATCATCACCGATGAGAGTCTGGACTGGCTCGAACACCGCCAGGCCGGCAAGCCTTTCGCGGTGCTCATTCATCACAAGGCGCCGCATCGCAATTTCATGCCCGCGATCCGCCATGTGCAGAAATATATGGGCCAGGACTTTCCCGTCCCCACCAACTATTTCGACCATTATGACGGCCGTCCCGCCGCCGCGGCGCAGGAGATGAATATCTATCGCGACATGTATGAGGGGCATGATCTCAAGATGACGACCAAGGTCGGTTCGCGGGAGTTGCGTTTCAATCCGTGGACGGACGATTTCGACCGCATGACCGACGCGCAGCGCGCGGCCTTTTTCGGTCAGCTGCAGGCCGAGAACGACGCCATGAACGCGGCAGAGATGAGCGACCGGGAAATGGCTCTGTGGAAATACCAGCGCTACATGCACCAATATCTCGGCACGGTCGCCGCCGTGGATGAGAGTGTGGGCCGCGTGCTGGACTGGCTGGAAGCGTCTGGCGAAGCCGACAACACCATAGTCGTCTATACGTCCGATCAGGGGTTCTACCTGGGCGAACATGGCTGGTTCGACAAGCGCTTCATGTACGAGGAATCACTGCGCACACCGCTCATGATCCAATATCCGGGCCATATCGCGCCCGGCACCCGAGTCAGCGTGCCGGTGCAAAACGTCGATTATGCGCCGACCTTTCTCGATTATGCCGGGCTCGACCCCGAGCCCAGCGTCCAAGGACGGTCCTTGCGGCCTGTCGCCGAAGGTCATGTCCCCGCCGACTGGCGCAAGGATATCTATTACCACTATTACGAATATCCCGGATTTCACTCGGTCCGGGCGCATTACGGCGTGAGGACGGACCGCTACAAGCTGATCCGCTTCTATGGCGATATCGATGCCTGGGAATTCTACGATCTGAAAAGCGATCCCCACGAGATGCATAACCGCATCGACGATCGATCCCTCCAGAAACAGGTCGCGCTGTTGAAAGCGAAACTGACGGCGCTGCGGGCATACTATCATGACAGCGACGGCCCTGCAGTGGCCAGCTCGCTAGCGACCGGTGCCGTCAAGGGTCAGCGAGATGCCGAAGCCGCCGCCGGACTCCATCACCATTGATAGCGCGTCCCCGGCCGTAACGGTGCGGGTTTCCCGCGCCATCGCGAAACGATCGCCATCGATCCCGCCGCCGGGGCCGTCGCGCCAGATCTCGGCCGTGTAGCTGCGCCCGCGCTGCAGAAAGGAGAGGTCTATCGTAACTTCCCTGCGCCTGGCATCGGTCACACCGCCGATCCACCAGTCGCTGCCGCCGCGCCGCTGGCGCGCGACCACGGCATATTCGCCAATATCGCCCGCGAGCACGCGGGTCCGCTCCCAATCCACCGGTACCCGCTCGATAAAGGCCAGGGCGTCTGGGTGTTTCAGGTAATTCTCCGGCAGGTCGGCAGCCATCTGTATCGGCGAGTAGATCACCACATAGTCGGCCAGCTGGTGCGCCAGCGTGTTCGGGATCGGGCGGCCCTCGCGGCCAGCCAGGCTGACGATGCCCGGCGTGTAGTCAAGCGGGCCGGACAGCATGCGCGTAAACAGCAGGGTCGGTTCGTGCGAAGGCGGGTTCGGCGGGTTTCCCCAGGCCATGTACTCGGTTCCGCGCGCGCCCTCGCGGCTGACGAGGTTGGGGTAGGTCCGGCGCAGGCCGGTATCCTTGATCGGCTCATGTGCGTTGATCGCGATGTGGTGCCGCGCTGCGGCTTGCGCCACCAGCACATGATGTCGGGCCATGAACTGCCCGTCATGATACTCCCATTGCTCCGTGCCGTCAGGATCTTCCCGCAACACACCGCCGGCGTCGGCGACGTAACCGGTCTTCACGGCATGGACGCCGTGGCGCTCGTAATAATCATAGGCGGCCTCGAGCTGGCGTTCGTAGAGACCGGCATTGCCGGCCGTTTCATGGTGGCCCATGATCTCGACACCCTTTGTCTTCGCATAGGCGACGATCCGGTCGATATCGAAATCGGGATAGGCTTCGGCAAAACGGAAATTGCGGCCGCTCTCGCTCCACCAGCCCTTGTTCCAGCCTTCGATCAGCACCGAGGAGAAACCGTGCTCGGCCGCGAAATCGATATAGCGTATGGCATGTTCGGTGGTCGCGCCGTGCTTGGGCCCGTCGTTCCAGCTCCACAGGTCAAGATGCATCGCCCACCAGATGCCGATATATTTCTGCGGCTTTACCCAGCTGACATCGCCGAGCCGGTTGGGTTCGTTGAGATTGAGGATGATATCCGAAGCGGCATAGAGTGCCGGCGCATCCTTTCCGACCAGGATCGTGCGCCACGGGGTCGCGAATGGCGTCTGGCGTCGGACCTTCCAGGGTTGCGATGACGGTGCGAGACGGGTGCGAAAACGCTGGCCCTCGACATGTTCCAGCCAGAAGGCCGAATAGTCCGTAAGCGCGGCCTCGTGGATGGCGATATGCAGCCCGTCCTCGCGGCGAAAGGTGATCGGCGTATGCGCGGTACCCACTTCGCTCGCCGGCGTGTGGTTGTAGAGGTATTCATAGCGGTTCCATTCGCCGCCCGGGATCCACCAGGCATCCGCCTTGCCGGCGATGTTGAACTCGGTCAGTTCCTCGTCGATTTTCACATCGCGCAGTTGCTTCTGCCGCGGAAACGCGAAGCGGAAGCCGACGCCATCGTCGAATACCCGCGCGACCAGGTCGACCTCGCGCTTCGTCTTCACCTGCTCCGTGATCGGGACGCGTATCTCGTTGTAATCGTCGCGCACCGTCCGGTTCTCGCCCCAGGGTTGCTGCCAGCTACCCGAATGGCTGCGGCGGACTGCCTCGCCGAGATGCATGCCATGCGCCCATTTGCCTGCGCCGCGCAGCATGAAGCCCAGTTGGGACGGCGCGATCACCCCCTCGCCGTCCAGCTCGACAGAATAGGTCGGGATTTCGTCTTCAGTGGTGAGAAGGAAGCACAGCCGCCCGTCGGGGGAGCATTGGCGATAGGTCGGATCGTTCTGCGCAAGCACGGGCGTGCCGGCGAGCAGACATGCTGCAGCCAGAAGGACGAGGCGCCTGGCCGAACTCCACCGGTCTGCAAAAGCCGCCAAACCCGTCATCCTTGCCCAATTGTTCGTCATCCTGCCGGGCGCCCCCGGCAAGCGAGCCATTGCGCCGGAGTCTGACGCAAGTCGATTGTTCGTGCAACCGGTTACATTTTCCCATAGACCTCCGCCCACAAGACAAAATTCGGAGGGATGCGCGACTATGGCACTGGTACAGGACATCAGCACGAGCACGGATTCCCAACCGGTCGAGGATGAGGGCACCCACATCCATGCACCGGGCCTGCGGCCTTTTGTCTTTGCGCTGTTCTTCATCTTCGGCGGGATTACCAGCCTCAACGACATCATCATTCCGAAGCTGAAGGAGCTGTTCACGCTCAGCTACACGCAGGCGATGCTGGTGCAGTTTTGTTTCTTCACCGCTTATCTGGTGATCGGCATTCCGGGCGCCAGACTGGTCAAGCGCATCGGCTATATGCGCGGCGCCGTGGCCGGTCTGCTGACAATGATGGTGGGCTGCCTGCTCTTCATCCCGGCCAGCAGCAACGGAATTTACGGCCTGTTCCTGTTTGCCCTGTTCGTGCTGGCAAGTGGGGTCGTCATTATCCAGGTGGTCGCCAATCCGCTGATCAGCCTGCTGGGCTCGCCCGAGACCTCGCATAGTCGCCTGACCTTCGCCCAGGCGTTCAATTCTTTCGGCACCTTTGTCTTCCCGCTGGTAGGAGCGGGACTGATCCTTGGCAGCCTTGCCAACGTCTCCGCGGACGAACTGGAAGGCCAGGCGCTGGCCGCCTATCGGACTGCAGAATCCGCAATGATCGCCAATACCTATATGGGCCTTGCGGTCGCGATCGCACTGGTGGCGGCGGTGGTCTGGCTCTTTCGTGACCGGCTGCAGGGAGAACGCCATGAGGCGAGTTCAGGCCTGGGCGGGCTCGACCTGCTAAGGCGTCCCCGTTTCGGATATGGTGCGCTGTGCATTTTTCTCTATGTCGGCGCCGAGGTCTCGATCGGCTCGCTGATCATCAACTACCTCATGCTCGACAGCGTGCTTGGCCAGCCCGAACAGGTGATCGGCTGGATGGTCAGCCTCTATTGGGGCGGTGCAATGATCGGCCGCTTCATTGGCTCGGCCATATTGCGCGTGTTCAGTCCCGGCAAAGTGCTGGCCTTCAACACGGCGATGGCGATCGCGCTGATCGCCGTCTCGACAAGCACGACCGGAGCAGTCTCGGCCTATTCCCTGCTCGCAATCGGTCTGATGAATTCCATCATGTTTCCGACCATTTTCTCGCTTGCGTGCGAAAAGCTCGGCAGCCGCGCTGCGGACGGATCCGGGGTCATCAACGTTGCGATCTTCGGCGGAGCCGTTGTCCCGGTGGCCACGGGCGCCCTCGCCGATCTCAGCGGAAGCCTCGCCGTCGCGCTGTTTCTTCCGGCTGCGTGCTACGCGATCATTGGAGGCTTCGGAATTCTCACCCGACATCCACACGGCTGAAATGCAATATAGGCGGCATCACCCATACCCCAGCTTTCGATAGATGGCAGTGGTCACCGATAATGCGCCGGCAATCCAGTTGCCGCCACCATGAATGGCGGCTGCTGGGAGTTTGATCAGTAATGCAGAACAGCTAAGATCGCTGACAAAGCCGTCGTTCTCAGGGTCAAGGTCACCCGTTGTTACCAGCCATACATTCAGACACTCAAGCGGACCCCTCGAATAGCGGGTATTGAGAATGGCGCTGGATAGCCTGGCATGCGGCAATGTCGTGGCGGGCTGCCGTTCCCTCAACGGGGGTTTCGCCCGCCCCGCTCAGGCCGTTTGAATACCTCCCAAGCACACGGGCGTTCTAGGCGGCGTGGACAAATTTGAGCCAGTATCTGGCGGTGGCGAGATGGACCATGCCGAGGAAGCTATTGGCGAGTTGGTCGTAGCGGGTGGCGATGGCACGGTTGATCTTGAGGTGGCCAAACATGCGCTCGATGCGGTTGCGCTGCTTGTAGAGCCTCCGATTATGCTCGATCTTCACGCGGCGGTTTGATCGACCGGGAATGACGGCCTCGATTTTCCGTTCGGCAAGGTCGGCACGGATGGCGTCAGCATCATAGCCTTTATCGGCAAGCAAAGCATCCGGCGTGCGCTCTGGCAGGCCGATCAGGGCGTCATAGGCTTTGCAATCTGCCGCCTCGCCCACCGTCAGATGGAAGGCGAGCGGTCGTCCGAGGGCATCAGCCAGGCAGTGAAGCTTACTGGTGAACCCGCCCCGCGAGCGGCCAAGAGCGCGTCGATGAGTCCCCCTTTTCCGCCCGCTGCCGATACGTGGGCGCGGACTGTGGTGCTGTCGATGCTGTAATGGCCGCTGTCCGCCATGGTCTCGGCCAGCGTTACCGCCACGGTCTCCCAGACCCCGGCTTCGCTCCACCGCCGGAACCGGCGATAGATGGTGTTCCAACTTCCATATTTGGGCGGCACGTCTCGCCATGGCGCTCCGCATCGAAGCCGCCACAGAATGCCGTTGATGATCGAACGGTTCTGTTCGGGCCGCCTGCCTCGGCCACGGTTTTCAGGCCCAATAGGCAACAAGTCCTTCAGAACTCGCTATTCTGCCTCCGACAGATCGCCTCGGCTCAAACCCGCCTCCAAAAAGGAGCCTTGAATCAATCCAGCAACGCTACGTCAATCATCTTCGCCGCGTTCAGCGAGGGAAAGATATGGCCTCATTGGTGCTGTCATCAGTAAGGCCGCGCTCAGCCCGATTATGCGGTGTTGGCTCGCTGATCCATGATCGAAGCTCAGGTTCCTCGCTTTGTAATGCGGCCCACAAGCACTCGCTTACATCTGCGGTCATATGCGTAACTTCGCGAACTTGGCTCCAACCAGCGCTAACGCCAGAAACAGTTAAGCCTTCGCCTTCCACTCGACGAATGACGCGCTGAATTGCAAGCGAATCTGCCACTGTTACTCCCCGCAAAACCATTCGAGGCATAGCCGCTTCACCGGCCCTCGGAAACCTCAGCGAATTTGTCCACGCCGCCTAGAGGGGGTTCAGTTCTTTCCGTCGGCCTCCCGGATGCGAGCGATAAGCGGCTCATGACGTAGCCGGCGTTCCAGTTTCCAGAGCGCCCCGTAAAGACCGGGCGCGACATCCTCCAGAAGGGCTGCTGTTGCCTTTTCGAGGGGCTCCAACGAACGTCGCAGCACATCCACTTGCTGGCTTCCTTCGCTTGTAAGGGAAACGATCGAGCGCCGGCCATCGGCCGGATCAGGCCCGATCTCGACCAGACCTCGCGAGCGAAGTTCGCGCACCCATTGCTGAACGAGTTGATGCGACTGGCGCAGTAGCCCGGCAAGTCCGGTGATCGACATCGGTCCGCGTTCGTCGAGCGCAAGTAGCGTCGAGGACGTCCGCGGCGGATTTTCAACGCCGCGCTCGGTGTGCCAGAGCTTGTCGACCTCCACCAGCTCGTCGGAAATCCGCCGCAGCAAATGCGCCGCGAAGGCCGGGCCCAGACCCTCTACGAAATCCGGTTCCTCATGGGTCATACTATTCTCCGCTTTACATATGAAAGTAGTTGCGCAATTGATTGGATAAATCAAGTGGAGCTTCCCGTGACGCCGAAGATCATCTGCCTTCTCGCTGCCGCTGTGCTCTCGCTCTCGGCCTGTGCTCAGCGGCAGCCGTCAGCCTCCATGCCTGTGGCGCCCCAGGCACCGCAGCCGACCTTTCCGTCCGACGCCGAGCTCAAAGCGCTGCTCGCCGAACGCATGCGCCGAAACGGAGTGGGAGAGGTCGTCGGCATGATAGACGCTTCTGGCAGGCGGGTCGTTGCGCACGGGCGCGCGGGTGGCGCCGAATACCGAGCCCTCGATGGCGATACGATTTTTCAGATCGGTTCGGTGACGAAGGGCCTGACGACTTTGCTTCTCGCCGACATGGTGCAGCGAGGAGAGGTTTCGCTTGACCAGCCCATCAGCGACTTTCTTCCACCAGAGGTTCGGCTGCATATTGTGGGACGGCCGATCACGTTGCGCGATCTTGCGACCCATCGCTCGGGGCTGCCCCCGATGCCCGACAATTTCGATCTTTCAGCAGAGCCCGATCCCTACGAGGCTTACACCGTCGAGCAGCTTTACGAGTTCCTATCGAGCTACGTCCCAGAATATGCGCCGGGTGCGCAGGCGCGCTACTCCAACCTCGGCGTTTCGCTGCTCGGCCGGCTCCTCGCCCACCGTGCGGGCACCGACTACGAAACGCTTCTGTCGGAGCGAGTTCTCGAACCCCTCGGCATGAAGAGCAGCGCGATTACGCCAACCGCCGAACAGCAGGCACGCGTCGCACAAGGGCACGACCGGTATCTCCGGCCAGTCCGGACATGGGAGATGCGCGTCATGCCCGCGTCCGGTTCGCTGCGGTCGAGCGCAAACGACATGCTGACACTGATCGCCGCGTATCTCGGCCGGGTGGATGCACCTCTCCGGGAAGCGATGGCAATCCAGTTGGGCGAGCGCATTCCGACCGAACGGGGATGGCAGGCTTTAGGCTGGGGCATCCGTGCCGATGGCATCGTCACGCATTCCGGTGGCAAGCAGGGCTACCGTTCGGCGGTCGCCTTCGATCCTGCAAATGGCCGGGGTGTTGTCGTACTTGCCAATGCCCGGACCTATGACGAACCGATGGACCTGGCACTTCATCTCCTTGCCGGTGATCCTCTCGATCCTGCACCGGCCGCACCGCCCCGCGTTCCTATCGTCGAAGTCGATCCCGCGCTGCTTGATCGGTACGCGGGCTGGTACTGCATGGCCGGCGGCGGCATCCTGCAGGTTGCGCGCAAGGATCGGCACCTGCTGCTCCAAACGCCGCAACTGGGAATCTCGGAATTCTTCCCCACTGCGCCCAACACGTTCTTTCTCGACACCGGCAATGACGAACTTGCCTTCCAGATCGTGGGGCAGGGGCCGGTGGGTATCATCCATTATCCTGACGGCAGGACGGGGAAATCGGTCCTTGGTCGGAGACTTAGCGAGCCGGTCAGGGTAGAAGAGTGTCCTGCGGACGCCTAACGGACATTGCCGCTGGAACCTTCCGCCGTCATTCGGATGCTGTAAAAACCGCCTTTTCTCAAGCACTCGCTTCGCGCCTAGACGCCTCTCGCCAGAAAAGCCGTCGTTGGCTGTCCAGATCGTCATCCCGAAACCGGCCTTACGTTCACGTAGAACCATGAGCTACCGATGGCGGTTGTCAGGCGGCGCCTAGGGCGCGCTCAGCGGCGCATTCTGAGTGGGGAGCTGTCTGGCAGGTTTGTTGAATACGCCTAAGAAACCACCGCCCAAGCGCCAGCGTCAATTAGCATCCGTGAAAGATCCTCAGGCCAGATTTGCTGACTTGTGGTGAGCAGATCGGACTGGCTCCACCACCGATGTGTAGTCATCACCTCACGCTCAAGATCAGAGCAATGCTCATTCGAGACGACGTGCTGCTCTATCTCAACGACAAAGTAACGTTCGTCGGCCTCAACCATTTCTCCAGACGACAGCGTGAAGATAGCAGTGCGTTGCGCGATCTGCGGACCAGGATGCGCAACCCTGAGACCAACCTCTTCGTACAACTCCCGTAGCGCCGCTTCTTCGAAGCTTTCACCCTCGTCCACACCTCCGCCCGGAGTTGCCCAGAAAACCTGACCACAGAGTGGTCCACTCTTGTGCTCGAAGCGGAGCAGCAACAGCCGCTTCTCTCTATCTAACACCAGAACTCGTGAGGATGGGCGCTGCATAGTGTCCCATGATGCACAAAGAAAGCAGCCGGGCAACGGCAGTTCATGGAGGGCTTGTTTCGAGTGCTGATCGACCACTCTTAGGGTCGCGTCCGGAACGGCGGGTCTTGAATTGAGAGAAGGGAAATCCGCCGTTGGCCATCACTCTGATCGAGCCGACAGCCTCCGCCGACATAGCCGACGTTCGTCCGACCAAAGCCGAGCGTTGATAACGGCCATCGGTTCATCCGCCGCAGCAAGGACGCGAACGGCCGTTGCAAAGGAACGCGTCCGTCCCCTCTGCAGTCCGTGAAGGAGTGGTTTGATTTAGCCACGCCGGCGGCAATAGCTGTCGGAACCGGCTAGAGGTGTAGGCCGAGAAAGGATGCACCAGAAACCGGATTGAATGACACCGGCTCGGCTTCGGTGAAATTGAAGGCCGCATAGAGCTTCTTAGCGGAAACGGACTTCTCCTGTACGTCGAGCCTCATTTCGCGATAGCCGATGGTCCGAGCTTCAGCGATGAGTTGCTCAACTAAACTACGGCCCAAGTGGCGGCCGCGTGCTTGAGGTCGAACATACAGCCGCTTCATCTCACAAATGGCTACGCTAACTTCGCGCAATGCGACGCAACCTTCGATTTCACCGCCTCGGTCCGCCAGCAACACACATCCCATTGGCGCTGCATATTTGCCAGGCAAGTTCGTGAACTCGGCATCGTTTCCCTGGTAATCCAAATTCACTGGGGAATTGGCGATGAACTCGCGCCAAATGTGCAGTAACGACGCTGTATCATCGGGGAAGATGGCATGCCTAATGATCGTCATAGCGGAACTGTGTAGGTGAAAATCGTGGCGTCATTTGGAACAGCCGGCCTCAGAAGGGTCTGAGCCTCGCTGAAACGTCCGTCATCGCAGTTGCAGGAGGAAGGGCCGCGGTAAGTTGTCGAATTGCCCTAGGCGGCTGGCACTTGCCGCCAACATAGCCGTCGTTCACCTGGCTAGCACTGACCATCGAAAGTGGCCGTGTGTTAATCTGTGGACGCGAACGACGATAGCAGGAGCTAACTTTGGCGGCTCTCGGGATTCAAACCTCGTGGATCTGCGACCGGCAGCTTCTGGACGGCCTGCCTTCAAGCTGCCGGTTGTAAGGACACTACAATTTCACCGCTGCATTGCCGCCATCAGCCCACAGGGCCGATCCGGTCACGAAGCTCGACATGTCACTGGCCAAGAACAGGGCCGCCTGTGCGATTTCTTCTGGATGGGCGATCCGCTTCAGGGCGTGGAGGCTAGCAGCCCATTCGCGCTGGACCGCATCGCCGGCCATGTCGGTAGCGGTGCCGCCGGGCAGAAGTGCGTTCGCTCGTATGCCAGCAGCAGCATAGTCCGCCGTTATCCCGCGGACGAGGCCCATCAGACCAGCCTTCGCCGCTGCATACGGGCTCATACCCGGCAACCCCGCGCTGTTGCCGACAAAGCTCCCGGTGAATACAAGTGCGCCCGCTCCCTGCTCCAGCATGGCGGAAATCTGTTCTCGAGCGCCGAGAAACGCGGCCGTGAGGTTCACCGCCAGCACTTCCGACCATTCCCGAGGCTCGATCTCCGCCAGCGGCTTCATAGCTCCGACCAGACCGGCATTGTTGAAGGCAATGTGCAACCCGCCAAACTGGGCCCGTGCGGCTGCGACGGCCTCCTTGTGCGTGTGCTCTTCCGTTACGTCGCCCACGATGGCGAGCGCCCGGCCTCCAAAATTTTCGATTTCCTCAACCGCCAAGTCCAGCGGACCCTTTCGTCGTGCGACGAGTACCACCGACGCTCCGTGTGCGGCGAACAGTGTTGCGGCCGTTCTCCCGATGCCTGAACTGGCGCCTGTGATGATGGCTACTTTGTTCTCTAGCAATTTCACTTCTCAGCTCCCTTGATGGAGCTGGGCAGATAGGAGAGTTCACTCCGGCACGCGTCCCGCTCCTCGCGATCAAACCAACTTTGCTACCCGACCCGAAGAACAGTCCGCACTATCAGCTGCTTTGCGTTTCATCTCGGGGATGACGGGATTTGAGAGCGGGTCCAGAATGACCGATTTCTAGGGACGTTGATGGGCACCGCTCGCGGCGATGCGCATCGCGTGACAGGCTTCGCCTGAAAAGCCGTCGTTGGCTGTCCAGATCGCCATCCCGAAACCGGCCGTACGTTCACGTAGAACCATGAGCTACCGATGGCGGTTATCAGGCGGCGCCTAGAGCGCGCTTAGCGGCGCGTTCGTTGTGGAAAGCGGACAATGTAGCGCTCTGCGAGCGTTTACGGCATCGCTTAATGACTCCGAATCTGCCAACCTTCTATCAATCGTCGAAACTAGGCAATTCAATCTTCTCGCTCGGAATCATCTTGCGTTCGATCATCAATTGCAGGGAGGCAGCTTCATCTAATGGCTCGCTCGGAAGCTCGAAAACAGAGGGGTCAAGCTCGACCCTCTCGAGCGAAGTTAAGTCTGCGCCAGCGTAGGAAATCGGAGCACCGGTCGCCATTATTTCCAGAACATTGTCGAACGAGTTTCCTGCAATCGGATTTAACTCGACCGAGCTTCGCACCTGCGCCAGCATAGCAGCACCCAGTCGGGTCAGAGATTCATCGTGGCTCATAACAATAAAGAACGGTCCGCCCTGCGGTGCGCTGGCTAGTCGGTAGCCGATCCCCTGTCGGCCGTTAATTTCAGTCTCACCAGCCTCCACGATTTCAAACTGTGGTGCCTCGCCTAACGGGAGATTGTCGGGCATCACATCCCTCATCAGCTTGGACATTATCCGCGTATCCAAAACGGCAGCGCCGTCCTCTCGTGGAATAACAAAGTAATTCACTCCGTCCCGCCGCAGGAGCCACATGTCTTGTCCCTTCGTTTCGCTCTTGAGATCGCCATCAGCCGAGTATTCGAGCGTCATCTCAAAGGCGCCGTTCCCGCCGCTATAGACAGCTCGGAAGTCGTGGGGCTCACCTTCTGCCCTCGCACCGCAGGCGAATAACAGGACTGAGCAAACAGCAAGGACAAAGGTTTTCATTGGCATCTCGTTTGGTTGGTCAGCTGATTTAGTGGAGACAGCATATGTCCGCAAATGGGTCGCGTCCGGAACGGCGGTCTTGAATTGAGAGATGGGAAATCCGCCGTCGGCCATCACTCTGATCGAGCCGACCGCATCCGCCGACATTGCTGCCATTCCCAAGCTCAGATTGACCCGCCAAAACCGGCCATCGGTTCATTCGCGCTAGCGGACTGTTGAACGGCCTGTATCAGCGTGCGCCCAAGGGACGGTCAGCGGTCGAATTTGGGTGGAAAGTTGACGTTTCCTATCGCTCACGCCGCATGGAACGAAGCAAGGCCCTCCAACAGGATGCTAAGCCAACACCCAAAATGGTCACCGCCGATGCTGCACTAACCCAGAGCTGCCATTTGGCCGAGATAAACTCGCAAGCCCATCGCTCTCGGACCACAGCCAGCCAAGCAGATAATGCCGCAGGACGCGTCGCTTTCCCTCTTCCTTTCGATCTTAGGCTCCGCCTAAGAAGGCCGCAGCAGGGAGATGGATGTGGCAAAAAAGAAATCTATTAAACTGCAGGAAATGCATCCAAAAGGTGCGGACGAACCCCGGGAGATTTACCAAGCTGTAGGGGTGGCTTTGTCTTGGTGGGAAGCATCAGAAGACGAAATTCTCGGCTTGTTCAAGCTTCTGTGTGAGGCCACGGAGCCTGTAGCTATCGAGAGTTTCATCCAAGCGCCCCGCGCCGTCAGGGGATCGATGCTAAAGTTCGCAATAGAGACATACGCACATCGCTTCAACGAGGGGGAGGCTAAGGTCGTCTATAAAGCGATGGAAAAGCTAGACATACTTGCCCGGACTCGAAACGAAATTGCCCATGGACATTGTTCAACGCAGACCGTCCAGATCGATGGTGATGTGGTTGCTTCGGGTAATTATCTTCTTCCATCGCTCAATGAAGGCGAATTCCACGAGCGTTCGCTGCGCTTCAATCATATTCCGGAAACAATTTATGCCTTTGTAGAGAAAGTGCGAGAACAGCGTGGAAAGATCATGGATGTCCGCACCCAAATCATTACTCGTGACCAGCAGCAGCAGCATATGGCGGAAGCCACGGTGAGACATCATGTTGGGAGGGTCGCACGGATGGAGCTCCAGGGTGATGAGGCGATCGATGAGTTGCGCAAGCTGATCGGATGGATCGACGAGACAGAGCGCATGTTTGGCAGCAACGCCGATTAGCAATAGTTTGCCCCTGATCCGCCAAGCACGCTCGCAGATCGACGCGGAATAAGTAATATGATTGGTCGGACGCCGCCGACATAGCCGACGTTCTCAGCCTCAAATCGACCCGTCAAAAACAGCCGTCCATTCATTCGCGCCGGCTGTTGAATGGCGGGTATCAGGAAGCGCCTAGAGGACGCTCAGCGGCGGCAAATGGGTGGAAAGCGGACATTCCCGCGATATGCGGCTATAGTCGCCTTTGTTAGCCGTTATTGCCTGAAAAGGTGTCCTGTTAGCATGTGCAGAATTTGCGACCGTTTCTGGCAATTGTTTTGGCAACATTCGTCGGATTGGGAGATGAAGGAGTCAAATGAGGACGTCCTTCTTGCCGACGAGTCAGACGAGAATTGGGACCTAATGCAGCGCGCCTCGGCGTTGGATGAGAGTGACCCGGAGGCTGCTTTCCAACTTTACCTTCAAGCAGCAACTCAAGGCTCCATTTGGTCCATGGAGGCGGTAGGTTGGCGGTATTGGACTGGGACGGGGACCATCGCTGATATGCAAAAAGCTCAACAATACTATCGCCGCGCTATCGCCGGGGGGTCTTTGATAGCGCAAATCAACTGCGCTCGCCTGCTCGCAGCAAATGACCAGCATTCCGAAGCTGTGAAGATTCTAGAACAGGGCGCCTCATCCGATTTCGTCACCGCCTTTTTCTGGTTGGCTCGGCTTCGCTATGACCGAGATGCAAGCACTGAAGTGGCAAATGAAATCCGGCCGATGTTGAAGCGTGCGGTGCAAAAAGGACATCCGGGAGCCCAACAATTGCTCTCAAAACTGATGCTCAAAGGCAAATTTGGGTTTCTCGCAATCCCGACAGGATTGCAGCTGGCCTTGAGTGGAGCGTTCAGCTTTGCCGTGGCTCATCCAGGATGGTCGAAATGAGATCGCTTGCGAATGTCCGCAATCGGTCGGTTGCAGCCGGTCGGCTATTAGTTAGCTGACCTTGCAAAGCGGCCGTTCGGCATCCACCAATCGAAACGTTGGTTAGTTGTCACTGGGGGGGGCTGCCATCGACGATGATCGCCTCAAGAGTCGCAGGTCCCGCAGCCAGGCGAGCCGCGCCTGCTGGGTACGGATCGCGAGGTCAACGCCGGCACGTTCGATAAGATCGTCGTTGCGCGAATAGCCGCGCAACGCCGTAATATTCGCCTCCAGCTCCATCTCCAACTTGTCGAACCGTATTGCGGCGTCGCCCGGTGAAAGACCTAGCCAGACGCCAGCGCGCAGGCGAAACGGATCGATGCCGACGCTGATCGCCCGCGACACATCGTCCGCCCAGCCGAGCCAAGCCGCCCGCCCCGCATCGGTGATCGACAACAACCTAGTCGCCCGCCTATCCCCGGTGCGCCGTCCCCCGATTAATCCGGCGCGTTCGAGCCGCTTGATCGCGGCATAGACGGAGCCTGCGCTGCCGCGCCATTCGAGCGACGGCGAAACCGCGAAGGAACGACGGACTCGAAACGCAGTCTGTTCGCCGCGGTGGGCGAGTTCGGTGAGGATGGCGCCTTCGAGCTCGCTTACAAGGGGCACCGATTCTTTATCTTGCATGAGCCTCGTTTCCTGATAGTCCGAAACGGACTATTTATGGGAGATGGCAATGGCCCGTGTTCAGCAGACCTGGCGTATCGGTGCAACGGCAGCCATCGTCGCGCTATGGCTGGCGACGCCTGCTCCCGTAAACCCTCGGATGGTCGATGCCGATCCCGCCCAGACGGTTCTTACCGAGGGACAGCGAGCCGATGCGGTTCGCGAGATCGAAACGGTAATTCGCCAGTATTATGTGTTCGCGGACCTGCGCGAGCCGATCGTCAAGCGGCTCGAAACAGCCCGCACGGCCGGCCGCTACGATGTGAACGATCCGGTACTTTTCGCCCGGCGGGTGAGCGAGGATTTGAAGGCGGTGAGCGACGACGGCCATCTTTATCTGCGCTACGATCCGGCGGAGTTCGTCGCCGCGAACGCCCCTTCCGATGGCGAAGCCGACCTTGCCGCGCTGCGTCGCGAACGCGCGATCCGAACACATTACGGGCTTACCCGGATGGCGATATTGGCTGGTAATATCCGCTATCTGAAGATCACAGGTTTTCAATGGGTCCCCGACGGATCGACCGCGCACGCCTATGATGAGGCGGCGGCGTTTCTGGCGGACGGGGACGCGGTGATTGTCGATCTGCGCGGCAATGGCGGCGGCGAAAGCGACGCGGCCGATTATTTCCTCGACCAGATCGTCCGTCGCGGCGCCGCGCCCAACAGTATCGCCGACCCTGCCAAGCACAAGCCCTTCTACATCCTGACCGACGGTTTCGTGGGATCGGCAGCGGAAGCGGTCAGCTATTCCGCGAAACTGGAAAAGCGCGCGACGATCGTCGGGGCGACCAGCTATGGCGCGGCAAACAACAATCGCCGTTTTCCGGTGGCGCCCGGCTTTATCCTGAGCGTTTCCTATCACCGACCGATCAACCCGATCAGCGGCACCAACTGGGAAGGCGTCGGCGTATCGCCGGAGATCGCCACCGACCCGTTGCTTGCATGCTATGCGGCACAGATCGACGCCATTGATCGACTTGTCGCCTCGCCCCGAATTACCGACGAGCAGAAATCGGAATATCGCTGGCTCAAGCCCAAGCTGGTTGCGCGGTTGCACCCAGTGAAGGTACCGGACGAACAATTAACCGGCTATGCCGGACACTACGGCGCCATCGAATTAAGGCTCGAGGGTGACGGCCTGCATCTGTACCGGCCAGACCGGCCGCACTGGCCCCAGGGGGTGCTGCTGATGCCGATCGCCAAGGACGGCACCTTCGCGCTGCGCGGTACCGACGATATCCGGGTTCGGTTGACCGGGACCGCGCTGGAATTGCTGCGCCCCGGCGAGAACGCGCCAGAACTCTTTCGCCGCGGCAACGACACCACAGCCAATGGACTTCGGAAATGAATGCCACCGCCAGCCTAGTTTGTGTCGAATTGGTTTCGCTCCCGGATTTAAATTATGCGATCACATGGCAACATTTGGGCTCGACGGCGACCTTGATCAATGTCCGTTTGGAGGACGCGTTGCTGTCGTGTCGGATCTCATGAACAAATGTCTGGTTCAGGCAATTCTCAATCCTGAAGCGGACTAACCGGACCGTCCGAAGAAGCGGTCATTCGAGCGCGTTCAGAGCCCCTTGACGGTGCGCGCATTGCCCAAGCCTATCCATGATCCGATCTACCAACCGATCCTCGGCAGCGACCCTCACCGCTTCATCCGCCGACACCAGATCCTGCCGTTTCGCCCCGGACATCTCTGCAACCACGGCAGTGACCACCGCCCGCACAAGCTGCGGCTCAAGCGTCACCTCTCCCCTTCCCGCCGCCCGCGCTCGATAAGCGCGCGCAAATTCTCCATCGGCACCAGCGTCATGGCCCCGATCTTGACCACCTCGAGTTCCCCTTCTGCGATCAACTCGTAGAGCTTCGATCGGCCGATCCCGGTGAGCCGGCAGGCCTCGGGGATCCGCACGGTCAGCGGCTCGAGCCTGGCTTCGCGGGTGGCGGATGGCGCGCTTGCGGCCATGGCGGTTTCCTTCATCGGGCTATCCCCCTTTTCCGGGATTGACGAGCGGCAGACGGGCCTCGGGGCGGGCCGCTAGCTGTCCCGCAAGCCGCACGAACTCGTCATAGCGCAGCTGGCCCAGGCGCCGCGTCTCGGCATCGAACGCGGGCTGATGCGCGGTGAGCGTCAGCTGATGGCGCACGAACAGGCCGAGCGTCTCGGTGAGCATGTCGAGCTTGCGCTCGATCCTCTCCTGGGCGTGGCTATGCCGGTCGAGCCTGGCGCCGAACCGCTCGTCGAGCTCATGGGCGCCGCGCCGCTCGATCCAGGCAGTGAGCGCATCGGTCATCACCGCGCTCTTGGAGGAACCCGGCTTGGCCGCCAGCGCTTCGAGCTTCTGGGAGAGCGCATCGGGCAGGAAGAACTGATGGCGGGTCTTGCGGGTTTTCATGAAGGGAAGGATGCGGGATCGCCGGTTTGGCGAACAGATGCTGGCTAGGGACCTTGGTCACCTCTTCGGGGCAGCTCAGCCGATCTCCGGCCCCGAGCGGCCGCGACCGAACGTCCATGTGATCGATCCGCCGCGATCGAGTCCCTCGACATGGCGCCCGATCTGCTTCTCGAGCACCGGCCGCCAGGGCACCAGCGTGAACTCGTGGGATCGCTCGATCAGCGCGTATGTGTTGCCACCGATGGTGACCGGCTTGCGCAGCCTCCCTTCGAGATAGCCGCCTTGGTGCTCGGCATAGTCGAGCCCGAGCTCACGCGAGAGCTGACCCGCCACCCGCCTGAGCTCGCGTTGGCGCAGGTTCTGCAAGAGGTTCGCACGGTAGCGGATGGTGCTGCCATCCTGTTCGGCCAGCCCCTGCTCGATCAGCCATTGCCGGCGCAGATCGAGAGCTTGCTTGACCTTCGCACCAAGCCGGCCCTGCAGTGGCTCCGGCTCGCGCGTAACGCATTGCTCGTCGAGCCAGGTCGCTCCCTCATGGTGCGCCAGCTGATCGAGCGGCCGGTCCGCCAGCAGCGCAACCGTGACCGGGCGCTGCGTTGTCCTCGCTCGTTCCCAGGCAAGCACGCGCTGCAGATGATCGGGCCGGATCAGCCAGGTGCCGTCACTCAGCCGCTCGACCTGGCCGCTGCCGCGCCGGACCGCCTCGAGCCGGCGGATATGCGCCTCGACAAAGCGCTCGCCGGCAGAGGGGTCGTGCCGAAGGTGCATATCCAGGCTGTAACTGCCGCCATTCGCGGCGGCGATCTCGGCCACCGTGCGGTCGACCTCCTTCACCTCGACCGGCATGGCCGAGATGCGGATCAGATTGCCTTGCGCCGCGTCCTCGATCGCCCCGCCTCCGAGCTCGACATAATGCGAACGCCCATCACTCGTCTCGAGGATCAGATAGCGCCGGTCGGCATGCTCGTCGGACAGGCCCTGCGCGATCACCTCTCCGACCAGCGTTTGTCCCTTACTCGGTTCGTAGATCGCATAGTCCTGCGGATTGACCTGCCGCTCCTTCAGCTCCCGGTGCATGGTCGCGATGATATCGCCGCGCCGGCCCATCGCCTTGAGAGTCGGCTCAAGCTCACTATCGAGCCGGTATCGGCCCTGTCCCACCTCCTCTGCCAGTCCCATGCGGGAAAGCGTCGCCAGGCGCCCCGCCCGCAAGGTCTGCTCGGCCGGATCGCGATGGGCGGCGCTGACAAGCCCCAACTCGTCGCGGCTCTGCAGCAACCGGCGGTCGATCCCGGTGAAGCGCTCGGCGCGCATCTCGCGCTGCCCCATGGCCATGATCTCAAGGGTAGTCCTGGGTCCAAGATCCATGTTCACGATCTCGGCCGCGCGCATGGCGATACCGCGGCTGATATATTCGCGGGCGATGATCAGGTTCTTTCCCTGATCATCCGTTCCCTTGAGCACGACATGGCTATGCGGATGGCCGGTGTTGAAGTGATCGACCGCCACCCAGTCGAGGCCCGTGCCCAGATCCTGTTCCATCTGGCGCATCAGCCGCCGGGTAACTGATTGGAGATCGCGGTACTCGCTGCCGTCCTCGGGCGCGACGATGAAGCGGAACTGGTGGCGGTCGCCCTTGCCCTTCTCGAGGAACGCCTTGCCGTCGACCCGGTCGCTGTCCGGGCCGTAGAGCGAACCGCGCTCGCCTTCCCTGGTCGTGCCGTCGCGTTGCAGATAGCGCAGATGGGCTGCCGCCGCCTTGGCGCCCTTGCCGGCGAGCTTCACGAAGCGGGCTTTCACCACCACGCGGCGCGCCCGATATCCACTGAACCGGTCCGAGTATCCGAGCAGCCGGCCCACGCCTGCACCGCGCCCGATCCGGCTGCCGTCGAAGCGGCGCGCCCGGCGTGCCGAGGATCGTGCTGCCTTGCCTGCCCGGTTCGCGGCCTTTGCCAGCTCATATCGCAGCGGCCGATCCTTGCCGACATGCCCCAGCCAGATCGTGAAGTCGTCATCCGCCATCGCTGCTCTCCAGGCAAAGCCATGGATGAGGGAAGCGCAGCGCCGGCCTTCAAGAGCCTCCCCGCCTGTCTCGCGGCAAGCGCCTGCGAAGACAGCGGATTTATGATCCAAGTCTCGCGGGTGGAGGCAGATCGCCTGGCCCACCACGCCTGGGTCTCCCACAAAAACGACGTGCAGACAGATACTTAAGAGCATCGAAGAGGCTCCGCCTTTAACTTGCGTTCTCCTTCCCTTCCCCCGTCTCTCTCCCTGCCCCGGATTCCAGACTTCCTAATGTTCCTAATATGTTCTATAGACTGGCGCTTCCGATTCCTTGCCGGAGGACCCGCATATGCCGACCAGGATCGCACCCGCAGACGGCGCCAGGCTGCAGCTGACCGGTGATGTCGAGACGGTGATTCCGCTCTCCTCCCGAGCGCTTCGCGAAGGGTTCGCGGTAGCTGTCTCGGACGGCACCTTGCTGCGCGGCAGTTACGATCCGAAGCTGCGCGAGTGCCGCTTTTCCGTCGCGGTGGAAGGCTCAGGAAGCGCTTCGATCTTGCGCGGATCGCATGGCGATAGGGCGCACCTTTCCGCGCAGATCGAGTGGATCAGCGTGGCTGCCGGGAGCGATGCGCTGTGCCCGTCAGCGGCTTCGGAAGAGCCAGATCAGACACAGCTCGAGCTCGCGATCGGCAGCAGGATCGCGGCGTGATTGTCCACAAGACTACCCACCATTTTGATGGGTAAGCCGCTTGCCGATGGCAGCAGAACAGCAAAGGATGCGTGCATGGAACAGCAGACCAAAGCTCTGGCGCTCACCGTGATCGAGCGCCTGCCCTCCTGGGTCCGAAGCGATCTTGCCGCCGCCGATCCGGCCATCCGCACACGCGCCGAGGAGACGCTCGCGGCGATGATCGCCGATGCGCTGGTGAAGGATCTTCCGGCAGCGGCATGACCCCCGCGCCCGAAGGCGCGGGGATGTTGCGCTCAGTCGGCCGGGTTCCAGATGATGGCGAAGCTATCCTCGTCATCCTGGCCGGCGGCGCGGCCGAGATTGGCATAGAGCCGGCGCGGCCCGAACTCGGGAGCGGCAAGGCTCAGCGACACGTAGTCGCGGCCCGAA
>Ga0207828_100133_pt1 | contig 83183 bp, 70 predicted proteins | sample TtaePargueraPR_11_FD_187276 | JGI IMG/M metagenome (GOLD analysis project Ga0207828, IMG submission 187276) | Aerobic enrichment media microbial communities from Bioluminiscent Bay, La Parguera, Puerto Rico - Tt and P2 (3) (SPAdes) | ecosystem: Environmental > Aquatic > Marine > Unclassified ... | reverse complement strand
TGCTCATGCTCTGATGTCAAAACCATGCGAACAGCTCGTTCGCGGACTTCCGGTGAATAGGTGATTCTTTTGTTCATTGGCTAATTCTCTCAAGATTATTAGCCTCCGACAAACCCGGTTTGATTCATTTTGTGGTTTACGCGGGAGCAATCAAATAGGGATAGGTTGCTCGCAAAATCAAAAGTCGCTGCGTTGTATTGGCGACATGGTATCGCTTTCGAAGATTTTAAATTCCTGTATCCAGAGTGTGCTGCATTTCTAAAACAAAAATACGCACTATCGGGCAAAGAAGCGTTGATGTTTTCAAATCAGCCTTGGTGGCTCGTTGCAGGGCACCTGGAAGGTAATCGCGATGATGATCACTTTGCTCTATTAGAGCTAGAGATTGAAGACAAGTCAGGCGTCAGTCGCTTTTGTTTCCAACCAATCGACTCGCCTGACTCATACGAAAACGAATTCCAATTATTAGCAACATACTTTTCCGAAACAAGAATAATTGGTCAGCCACCCTTCGTTGTTTTGGACGACGATAAACAGTACGTGCAGCAATGCCTAAATTACTGGGATGCTCGACCGGAAATAAAGCGTGTAAGAATTTACATCAGGCCAGAGTACGAAATGCATTATCGCTCATCCAAATTAACTGCTCTTGATCACTACGTTCAGATTGGAGGTGAGACTATATGGCAATTTTATAACACTCTGTATTTTAGCGATGTGGCGTGCTGCCTGGACGAGTTTGAGTTTAGGTATGAATTTAAGAGCGGCAAAAGAGCTCTTTTCGGCGAAAAATGGATATCAAAGACTGATGCCGATAAATTTATAGATTTAAACGAGAGAATACATCGTCGAATACAGCGAACCCCTCATTCACACTTAATACAGTCCGGTGCGCTGACACTAATCGAACAACATATTGCAGAAGGAACACAGCTAACCGGCCAATCGTAATTGTAGCTCAATAATCGTAACTGGCAGCGTAGCTATGAGTTTTGCGTGTTTTTACTTAACACTGCTAATACTGTTATTCTCGGTGAACGAGTTTGGTAAAAAGGAGTGGGGAAATGCTTGCTCAATTTCTATCGGCGTTAATTCCAGTGTCTATCATGATTGCTTGCGTATTTCGGGGTCATCCGGACATTGATTTCGGTCTGAGCCGGACAACCATTTCGGTATCATCCGGACAGTGATTTCGGCGTCGTCCGGACAGCCGTTTCGGTGTCGTCCGGACAACCGTTTCGGTCTCATCCGGACAAGTTTTTCTTCCCTCGCTTTTCGAGTTTCGGCATAACAGAGTTTTTATCTGTGAGCCGAGGCAATCATGACTAAAGCAAAGAAAAAAGCGAGGACGGATATGCGGACTTATCTGGACATTTTTCGTTTAAAGTTTGAGCGGCGGATGACTGATCGGCAAATAGCATTAACGCTGAACATCGGTCGCTCAACCGTCAACAACATCCTGACCCGGTTCCGAAGTTTACAGCTCGAGTGGCCGCTTCCTGATGAAGTGTCACTTGAGAAGCTCGATAATTTATTGATGCCCGGTCGCAATTATCAATCGCAACGCGTGCTGCCGGACTGGCTGAAGGTACACAAGGAGCTTACCAGCCCACTCGTGACCAAGCAGTTGTTGTGGCAGGAATACCAGGCCGAATATGGTAATCAGGCTCTGGGATACACTCAGTTCTGTGAGCATTACCGCCGCTGGTTGGGTAAGCAACGTCGCTCTATGCGTCAATTGCATAAAGCCGGTGAGAAGCTCTTTATTGACTTTTGCGGACCAACCGTACGTATCGTTGATCCCACTACGGGTGAGTACCGCAAAGCGGCTATCTTCGTTGCCTCAATGGGCGCGTCAAATTACACCTACATCGAAGCGTGCGAAGGACAGGACTTAGAATCCTGGCTGCTTGCCAATCGCCGCTGTCTGGAGTTTTTAGGCGGTGTACCGCAGCTGCTCATTCCGGATAATTTAAAATCCGGTGTTAATCAGGCCGACCGCTACGAGCCGCAGCTCAACGACAGCTACCGGGCGTTCAGTCAACATTATGGCTGTCCTGTCATCCCCGCACGCCCTCGTAAGCCTCAGGATAAAGGCAAAGTAGAATCCGCTGTGTTAGTGGTTGAACGCTGGGTTTTAGCGCGGCTGAGGCATACCACCTTCCACAGTCTGGCGGCGTTAAATCAGGCGATAAGGTCGCTGAACAAAGAGCTCAACGAACGACCGATGAAAAGTTATGACGGTCTGAGCCGGGCGGAGTTGTTTAAACAAATCGACGCACCCGCGTTAGCACCGTTACCTGAAATGCCTTACGAGTACGCGCAGTTCAAGTTGGCAAAAGTGGGTAAAGACTACCATGTGGCCTTCGATAACCACTGGTACTCGGTGCCTCATGCGCTGGTCGGTGAGCGGGTTGAGCTGATGGTCACCCAGCGACTGGTACAAATCCATTACCGCGGTAATGTGGTCGCGACTCACATCCGAAGCAAAAAGCGTTACCAACACACCACCGAGGCATCACATATGCCCGTGGCACATGCCGTTTATAAAGACTGGACACCGGAGCGTATCCACCGCTGGGCGGCCAGCATTGGCAAAAATACCGCATTAGTGGTTGAGCATATTGAGCGCTCAAAAGCCCACGTCGAGCAAGCGCAACGCAGTTGCCTGGGTCTGTTATCGCTGCAAAAGCGCTACAGCTCAGAGCGCTTAGAGCGAGCCTGCGGTATTGCTCTTGAGCAACAACACTACGCCATTCGGTTTATCCGCAACATCCTTGCCAACGGCCGGGACAGTCAATCCACTCCGGAGCCGGCTACGACTCCGACTCATCACATCAATGTGCGTGGCGCACATTATTACCAATAAGGAGCGGTAATGGATAACTTACTCAGCCAACTGCGCCAGTTACGATTACCGGCTATGGCATCGGCACTTGAGCGACAACGTGAAACACCGGGTACTTATGACGAGCTTGGCTTCGAGGAGCGATTACTGCTGCTCGTTGAACAGGAGCATTTAAGCCGGGAAAACAACCGTATTACACGCCTGCGTAAACAAGCTAACCTGCGTCTGCAGGCGCAGCCTGAACAACTCAAATACCCGGCAGCGAGAGGCCTTAGAAAAGAGCAACTCATTCCCCTGCTTGAAGGTCATCACTTACGCTATCAGCAAAATATCCTTATCACCGGCCCAACCGGCAGTGGCAAAACGTTCCTCGCCTGCTGCTTAGGAGAGCAGGCTTGTCGGCAGAACTACCGAGTACAATATTACCGGCTTGGGCACTTGCTTGAAGCCCTGAAACTGGGGCACGTTGATGGCTCTTATCTAAAAGTGCTCAGCAAGCTCCAAAAGGTCGATTTACTTATCCTGGACGACTGGGGGCTGGAAGGCTTTAAGGGAAAACAAATCACCGACTTGCTGGATGTCATTGAAGATCGCTATGAGCGACGCAGTACCATTATCGTCAGCCAGCTACCGGTATCACAATGGTATGAACTGATGGATAACCCGACCGTGGCAGACGCATTGCTTGATCGACTTATCCATAATGCGCATCGGTTGGAATTACAAGGTGAATCGCAACGCAAAAAAACACTAGCAGGTGACGCCTAAATCACGTAAAAAGAAAATCATGCGAGGTGAGAATTAACTTGTCCGGACGACACCGGAACGCTTGTCCGAATGATGCCGGAATCGCCGTCCGGATAGACCGAAATACGCAGTAGTCGCGGACAAATTTTGCTCAGCAGAATCACGCGCCCGTTCAAGAATATCACAGACCTGAAGGCGATCTTCACGCGATTCGCTTAAGGCATCGTTACTTGTTTCGATGACTGATTCGATATCCCGAGCGCCCCGGACGACGTCATTGACGATAGTATCGATTTCTGTCGCGGCTTCTGAGCTTCGGTTAGCCAGCTCCCGCACCGCATCAGCGACCACCGAAAATCCTCGGCCGGCCTCCCCAGCTCGAGCGGCTTCAATGGCGGCATTAAGCGCCAACAGATTTGTTTGGTCCGCAATGTCATTAACCGTTTGGGTCAAATGCGTAATTCGCTTAGTTTGATTTACAAAAGCGCGTGTATGCTCAGTCACCTTTGCAATTGATGACTCCACATTACTCATATGAGTAACTAGCGTTTTAAGCTTTTTGAGACCGTCATCGGCATCACTTGCGCTTTGCTGTGCTGCAGTTAATACCTGCTCAGCATAGGCTGCAACCTGAGTGGCCGATGAAGACATTTCCTCAACCGCAGTAGCAAGCTGCTCGGCATCAGCCTCAATACCGTTTATTTGCTCTTGAAATGACAGCCCCTCGCGGCCAAACCGAACAATATTACGAATAGAATCAATGCTACTATCAGCAATACCGTAGATATCAGCGCTTTGCTTTGGTGATTGAAAAAGAGGGTGCATCCAATCCGGCGCATCCTTTTCAGAAAGCTGACCACTATTAAAAGCTTCGAGATAAGCTTTAACCTTTCCCTTAGTTAACAACATTGCAGACGCCTTTTATGCCAAACAACTGTTTGCCACATTCACGTAACGCTAGGTTTATCTATCGCTATTTTAGTGGCTTATTTAGATTTAGTTATCGACACAATATACATAAAATTTAAATATAATAGTACGCTAATTGAAATGTCTTTTTGTACAACATCTGAGCGTTATTAGCAGGCCAGAAATTCTTCTGACTGTCGTTATTGACTTATACGCCCTTAAACCGGTTGGTTGGGGAATGTTGCTGTTGCCGGATAGTAGGTTAACCAGCAACGCATTAAAGATGCCTGTAGCGATAGTTGCAGACTAAATCCGGCTACCTAATTAGAGATCTAATTATGAAGCGGGAGACAACAAGGCTGACATAGTGGGACAACCTGTATGCAAAATATATGGCTGGCGCCCTCGAAGCAGTTCCTAACTTTTAGACAAGGAGAGTTGAAGAAGTTGATGTAATTTCCTCACGGAAAACGCATTAGTTGCGTAATTGGTGGGCTAGTGCGTTCGTACACATGTGTACGGATGTTCGAGCTTATTATTGGGCAGTTGCTTCTCGTTCGACACTACTAATTTAACTATGGTTACGGGATGCCGGCGGCGGGACTTTGACGTCTGAAATCAAGACAATACTAAGAGCAAAGGGTTAAGGCTTGGTATGTTGATGATATCGACCTAAAAATAATTTATGTCGAAAGAATAAGAAAAAATCGACACATTAAATTGATGTGTCGATTTAGGCTGGAAATTTAAGCATGATTTGGCAAGTAGAGCAACCGTACAAACAATTACCGACATTACCACCCAACCTAGATGTCATAGAAACTAGGGCTGTGCTGAAGGCCTGTATTTCTGCACGTGCTGCTGTAGCGGAATTAAAAAGGCTGGAGAGCTTATTCCCAACCAAAGCATGTTAATTAACCTGCTACTTTTGCTTGAAGCAAAAGATAGTTCAGAAATTGAAAATATTGTTACCACGACCGATAAGCTTTTTCAGTATGCGCAAGGGGGTAAAGGTGCTGACCATGCAACCAGGGAAGCATTACGTTACCGAACCGCGTTATACCAGGGCTTTATAAAACTTGAGAAAAAGCCGCTATGCACAGCGACGGCTATTGAGGTATGCAGTACCTTAAAGCACTCAGAAATAGATATTCGTAAAGTACCGGGGACTTTTATAGGGAACCAAACGACTGGCGACATTATCTATACGCCGCCAACCGGAGAAGATGTGATAAGAGACTTGTTAACCAACCGGGAGCGATTTCTTCATAATGACGACGATCTGGATCCACTGATAAAGGTGGCGATTAGCCATTATCAATTTGAAGCTATACACCCTTTCTATGACGGGAATGGCAGAACAGGTCGTATTTTAACCGTTTTATACCTTATTGAATCGGGTATTCTAACACTGCCTATTTTGTATTTGAGTCGCTTCATTGTTCATAATAAGCAAGACTATTATCGCCTCTTGAACAAGTCACTAAAGATCAGAACTGGGAAGAGTGGCTGTTATTTATGCTAAAAGGTGTCGAGCAAACCGCAATATGGATCGGTGAAAAAATCACAGCGATTAGAACGCTCATGGAAAGTACAACCGATTATGTAAAGGCTCAGCTACCAAAAATATACAGCTACGAGCTTGTTCAGCTTATTTTTGAACAGCGTTATTGCCGTATTAGCAATCTGGTTGAGCGTGATATTGCAAAACGCCAGACGGCTTCAACCTATTTAAAGCAGTTAGCCGATATCGGCGTGCTGCAAGAGGTCGATTCAGGAAAGGTAAAATTATTTGTGCATCCGCGGTTGATGGCGCTAATGACAAAAGACAGTAATAGTATTAAACCTTTTTGAAGCAAACTAATCTCAAGCGGTAGTTACAACGGAAGTTAAGATCAAAATCGTCAAAACCGGCGTCAGCTCAAAAACCTCCAGGTAGTACATAACCACCTGAAAAGCCGATCATTTTCAACCTTAATAGTAACGGATAGGAGCGACGAATTGTCGCTCGATACTCGCTTGTAATAATGACGTTATGTTATAATATAACATTATGCTTTAGATTAAAGTGAGTTGAAAGTGGAAACTCACTTCTTAGATACATACAAAGGTTACGCACTCGGCATGGGTCGAAACCTAAAGTTTCAATTCAGTATTCCACTCAAATAGGACACGCAGCCAATGTCACAGGACACAAGTATATCTCACATACAAAAATTAGGGTTCGCAATCGCGCTTGGCATTATTGCGACTTTATTTCTCGATTTAGTGAATTACGCGCAACATCTATTGATGGAAAAACCACTGACGCGCTATGAGTTTATTGGCCGTTGGGTGCTTTATTTCTTTGAGGGTCAGTTCTATCACGAGTCAATTAAAGCGGCGGCGACGAAGCCCGGTGAATTATTAATCGGTTGGGTAGGTCACTACGCTATCGGCATCGCTTTTGCGATGATACTGCTGGGTATATGGGGAGTAACCTGGCTAGAGCGACCTCGGTTTGTGCCAGCGTTGGTTGTCGGTATTGTTACCTGTGCGATACCTTACTTTATTATGCAGCCGGGTATGGGTAATGGAGTTGCTGGAATGTTGACTCCCAACCCTGTGGCTGTGCAATTAAAAGTGCTTATTTCTCACGTTATTTTCGCAATTGGCCTGACAGTTGGTGGGTACATATTAGGGCCTTTTTACAGGGGCTAAAAAAAAGCCCTCTCCGCGCGAGAGGGCAGTCACTCTGGGGTGGAGAGAAGTCAAACTCCGTTACAACACTAATAGTCTCACACATGGCCTTTGGAAATGTAAAAGCGACTTTTTGACGCAGCTACAGCCGCCATAGACAGCTTGCTCAGTGCAGTAAGGAAGGTTAAGGTTATTGCAAAGTATTGAGGGTGGGCAATTGGCTAAAATTATGCAATCTAAATTAATTCTATCGTGTGTTGCTTTTGCACTTAGCAGCTTTTTATTTGCGTGTTCAGACAACGCAAATGAGGTGAAAGCATCACCGCTCGCTGTAGCTATAACGCCAATCTCTCAGGCTCCACGGCTAACTCAGCAATACACCGCAACTCTGGTGCCTCGGTTTCAAACCAATCTTGCATTTCAGGTTAATGGGATTATTGCAGAGCGGCAGGTGGAAGCTGGTCAACATGTCGATGCAGGAACTGTCATTGCGACCCTCAATCCAAGCGACTTTCTTGCCCGCCAAAAAGCCGCGGCCGCAGCCTTGCAGGCGGCTGAGCTTAACTATCAAAAAGCTGCTAATGATATGCAACGCGGTAAAACACTTTTCGCGAATAAATCGATTGGCGAAGAGCAATTAGAAGCCTACCAGGTTGCCTTTGAGTCGGCTGAGCGGCAGCGTCAACAAGCACGTTCCGAACTTCAGCAAGCCGATAATGCGCTCGACTATACACGGTTGAAGGCGCCACAAGCCGGGGTTTTGGTATCGGTAACAGCTGAACCGGGGTTGGTTGTCAATGCCGGTCAGCCAGTGGCGGAAATCGCCCAGGGGGGTCAGGCACAAGTGCTGTTTGATATACCGTCTGATGGCAAAGCACAACCCACGGCAGAATTAGTTATTGCCGATCAGCAACGTTCACTATCATTGTTTTCGCAGGCTGGCGCCGTTAACCCACAGAGTTTTACCCGCGAAGTACGTTATAACGTGGACCAACCGCTAAGTAACGTGGTTTTCGGTAGCTTAGTCCAGGTTAGCATGCAATCGGCGGATTCAGCAGAGGGACTTGAAATTCCGCTGGCCGCTTTGGACCAGCGTGGCGACTCGGCACAGGTATGGATTATTAAGGAAGGTAAAGCTGCGACCGTAAAGGTGCAGGTGGTTCGTCTAACAACGGCTACGGCGATAATAAAAACAGAGCAACTTACCAACGCAGATAGCGTTATCAGTCAGGGCATTAATCGGCTAACGGAAGGTCAATTAGTAAGGGCTATTAACTAATGTCGATGCCGAACTTGTCCGCGATTGCCGTTAAACAACGCTCGGTCACGCTGTTCTTTTTATTGTTGCTTTTGGTTGGTGGCCTTTATTCGTTTTTAGCCATGGGACGTGCCGAAGATCCGAGCTTTACCGTGCGGGTAATGATGGTTTCCGCTCAATGGCCGGGTGCTGAGCCCGAGGTCATAGAGCGACAGTTGGTTGATAAGCTGGAAAAAGAAATTCAGGAAGTCCCGGATTTAAAGGCCATAGAGACGACGATACGCCCCGGAGCAGCCTTTTTGCAGGTCGAGTTTGAAGATTTTGTGAGTTCGGCTGAGTTGCCCGACCGGTTTTATCAAGTGCGGCGGCGCATGCAAGACATCCAGGCGAGTTTACCGGATGGCGTGATCGGGCCACAGGTCAATGAGGACTTTTCTGATGTGTATTTCTCGATGATGGCGCTGACGGCCGAAGATCAAAACCAGCGTGATTTGATACCCGTGGCAGAGGCGTTGCGTGATCGCCTGCAACAAGTTGAGGGTGTTAACAAAGCGCTAATTTTTGGGGAGCGTCAGCAACAGGTTTATATTCGTTTTAACGAAGACAAAGTGCAGCGGCTGGGTTTAACCACGCAGCAATTGGCCGACTATGTTCAGCAGTTTAATCAACTGGTTCCGGCAGGCAGTATTGAGGCGGCAGGACCGGTATTGCGACTGCGGGTAGACAATAACTTGGCGGAGTTGGAGCGGTTACGGCAGCTTCCGGTTGCGATCGGCCAACAGAGTTTTAAGTTGCAGGACATTGCACAGGTAGAGAGAGGCTTTCGCGATCCGCCGGAACAAATTATCCGGGCGTTTGGCGAAAATGCGCTGATTGTTGGTGTGGTTATGCAGCAAGGCGAAAATGGTCAGGAATTTGGCGGGCGCCTGGCTGATTTTGTTAAAGCCGAGCAAGATCGCCTACCTGCAGGTACGCAGCTGCGGGTACTGACCAACCAAGCCAACGCCATTGACGATGCCGTGAATCTGTTCCAGGTTAAGTTTTTGGTGGCCCTGTTAGTGGTCATGGGGGCCAGTATTTTAGCGATTGGCTTCCGCGCCGGCTTGGTCGTTGGTATTGCTATTCCGGTAACCTTAGCGGCAACCTTCATGGTGATGCTGGCAATGGGGATGAACCTGGATCGGGTGACCCTGGGCGCATTGATACTGGCGTTGGGTCTATTGGTCGATGACGCCATTATTGCCATCGAAATGATGTTGGTAAAAATGGAGCAGGGCATTGATCGGGTGCAGGCGGCGACCTTCGCTTGGACGGTCACGGCCGCACCGATGCTGTTCGGTACATTAGTCACAGTATCAGGCTTCGTGCCTATCGGTTTTGCGAAATCAGCCGTGGGTGAGTACGCCGGTAATATATTTTGGGTGCTGGCGATTTCACTTATTTTGTCGTGGATTGTCGCGGTTGTTTTTACGCCGTACCTGGGTGTAAAAATGCTGCCTGACGTATCAGCCGATAAACACATCAACCATGAACAGCGTTACCCTCTTTTACGGCGTTGGATTAGTCAGTGTGTCAACTATAAAAAAACAGTGATCACGATTACAGCCGGGTTACTGATACTGGCGATTGTCGGTATGGCGGGGCCGGTACAAAAGCAATTCTTCCCAGCCTCGGATCGAACCGAAGTTATCGTCAGTGTTTACATGCCTGAAGGTACGGCTTTTCATCGCACCAATGACGTTATGAGACGGCTAGAGGAGATCGCGCAGCAAGCGGAGCAGGTGGATTCGATTTCGGCCTATATTGGCGCAGGGCCTCCGCGGTTCTTTATTTCGGCTAATCCGGAGCAACCCAATACCAGCTTTGCTAAGTTGCTGGTTGTTACCGATAACCCTAGAGCACGCGATCAGTTAATGAGGACTTATCAACAGGCGATTGATGCGGGTGAGTTTACCGAGGCGCGCATTCGTGTTGAGCGGCTAATGTATGGCCCGCCGGTGGATTGGCCGGTTGCGTTTCGCGTAGTGGGTCCAGAACCGGTTAAATTACGAGGTTATGCGCAGCAAGTTCAGCAAATTATGGCTGAGCATCCTAATACGATTGCGCCACACCTGGAGTGGACCGAGCGAGTGCCGGTGCTGTCGCTGCAATGGCGCGATGGTGAACTGGCGCGCCACGGATTGACGCCGGCAGCGGTCGCGCAGCAACTTAATTTATTATTAGATGGACAGCGGATTACTCAGTTAAGAGATGACATCCGTACGGTTCCGCTTACCGCGATTGGTGGTCGTGCACGCATTGATCATAGCGAGCATGCCGCGCAGCAACGTGATGCACTGGCACAGCTTGAACTGCGCACACAATCAAACCAGGTTGTGCCACTTGAACAAATTGCGGATATTGGTATTGAGTTTGAAGATCCGGTGCTTAAACGCTATAACCGCCAGCTATCGATTGCGGTTAACAGCGAAATCCGCAATGCCCAGCCCAAAGACGTCACTGACGCCATTTGGCAAAACTTGCAGGCCCTGCGTGAAAGCATGCCCTACACCTATGATATTCAAATGAGTGGTACCGAAGAACAATCGGCTAAAGCGCAGGGGTCGATTCGGGCACTGATGCCGCTGATGCTGGCGCTGATGTTGATTTTCGTTATGCTACAAATGCGCAGTTTTAGCGGTACTTTTATGGTGATTGTTACGGCGCCATTGGGGCTGATTGGAGCTGTGGTTGCGTTGTTGCTGTTTAATCAGCCCTTTGGCTTTGTTGCGACTCTGGGATTGATTGGCCTAGCCGGTATTTTAATGCGTAACACGCTTATTCTGACTCAGCAAGTGAGCGATAACCTGCGCGACGGCATGAGTGAGAAAAAAGCGATTATCGAAGCCGCTGTGCAACGCGCACGACCGGTATTGCTAACGGCATTTGCTGCAGTGCTTGCGTTTATTCCATTAACACTGGATAGTTTCTGGGGGCCACTGGCTTATGTATTGATTGGTGGTATTAGTGTTGGCACAGTCATTACCTTGCTATTTGTGCCTGCGCTCTATGCACTTTGGTATCGCACTAATTGATGAAGCAAGTTGGACAGACTTCAGTGAAACTTCATCAAGTTGGTATACAACCCTCTCATCACCGGAAGCAGTTACTTTAAGTTAGCGCGTCAAATTTAAGAAACTCTTAAGGTTCCGCTGTTATCGTTTTTCTAGATATCAGATCAACAGCGGTGTTTATGCCTAATTCAATCTTAATAACTGGCTGTACAGGTTTTATTGGTTTTCATACCGCATCCTACTTATTGTCACAGGGCAACAATGTCGTTGGAATCGACAATCTAAATGACTACTACTCTGTGCAACTTAAATATGATCGATTAAATCAACTGAAACGATTCAAAAACTTTGCATTTCACAAAGTTGATATCGACAACGCGATTGCGTTCTCCGACTGTTTGGTTCAGTATCCCATTACGCACGTCATTCATCTTGCTGCTCAAGCAGGCGTTCGTTACTCCATAGAAAACCCACAAGCTTATGGTCGCAGTAATCTAACGGGGTTTTTAAATATCCTGGAGTGGGTACGAAACCGTCCGATAAAACATTTCATTTACGCGTCCTCTAGCTCTGTCTATGGCAACACAGAAAGTGTTCCCTTTGCGACCAGCGCCAATGCCGATAAACCCGTGTCGCTCTACGCGGCTACTAAACGCGCCAATGAACTGATGGCAGAAAGCTACAGCCATTTGTTCAAGATAGCGGCCACTGGACTCCGCTTCTTTACAGTTTATGGTCCTTATGGTCGTCCAGACATGGCACCAATGAAATTTGCCAAGCAGATCATGCGAGGAGGGCAGATTGATGTGTATAACCAAGGTCGGTTATCTCGAGATTTTACCTTCATCGACGATATCGTCGAGGGTATTTCACGCTTAATTGATAAACCTATGGGAACACCTCAAAAAGGTTCTCTGCATCGTGTTCTTAATATTGGTCGGGGCCAACCTGTAAACTTACTTAAGTTTATCGAGCTTCTCGAGGCCGCTTTCAAAAAGCCTGTGAAAAAACGCTATCTCCCCATGCAAGACGGTGACGTCATTACAACCTGGGCCGACGTGAGCGAGTTGAATGCCCTAACAGGGTACTCGCCACAAGTTGATATAGAAACGGGGATTCAACGATTCGCAGATTGGTACAAGAAATACGATGCACATGGACTGCTCGCATGATTGAATTTTCAGTTATTCTTCCGGCAAAAGACGAAGCCGATAATATCGGTGTTTTATTAACAGAAATTGACCGTGCTTTAGCAGGCCACCGTTATGAAGTCGTGTTAGTCGACGATGGCAGCACGGATAACACTGCGGAGCAAGCACTAATCACCGCGAATTTGATGCAGGGCTCCGTTTTAGTCATCCAACACCAGTCGAGCTTTGGGCAAAGCACTGCGTTATATACCGCAGTACAGCACACATCGGGCGAGTTTATCGTAGTGCTTGATGCGGATGGACAAAACGATCCGGCCGATATTCTATCGCTTAAGCGTGCTGCAACTGAAATCAGTCATCGCCACTTTTGCGTCATAGGGCACCGCCAACAACGTAAGGATACCGCTTGGAAGCGATTTCAATCGCGAGTTGCCAACCGCTTTAGACAGGCAGTGCTTAAAGATGCCACACCCGATACTGGCTGTGGGTTGAAGATCCTCCCTCGTCATACCTATTTACAACTGCCCTACTTTCACCATATGCATCGCTTTGTGCCCGCATTGGTTAAGCGCATGGGGGGTGAAGTAAAAAGCGTTCCGGTAAATCATCGCGCTCGGTTGAAAGGCGTTTCGAAATATAATGCGTGGAACCGAACATGGGCAGGATTGTTAGATATCTTGGGCGTATTGTGGCTTATTTACCGTTCTCGGCAACCTCAAATTAAGTCAATTAGACGAAGCCAGGAATCTTAGCTCGATGCAACGCGCTATCAAACTACTGGCCATGACAGGCGTTTTTTTTGCCCTTGCCTTAGCTATTCAACAAGGATGGTTAGACGTGATATCGACCTCCGAGCGAGCCATGCAAACGGTTAAACAAGCGGGTCTAAAAGGTTATGGGATGGTATTGCTAAGTGGCACCTTATTTATGGCGATTGGCGGACCACGTCAGCTTATCGCGCTAGTATTAGGGTTTATATTAGGAACCGGCTGGGGCTTTTTGGCAGCTATATTAGTCAGCGGTTTATCGCTCGCAGTAACTTATTTTACTGCGCATATGTTTCTGCAGCCCTTGATAAGTAAACGTTTTAAAACTCAGAGCGAACGTTTAGTAAACTGGATTAATGTTGCAACAACACGAAAGACACTGATGATTCGACTTATGCCCGTGGGCAGTAACTTATTGACGAATTTATTTGCGGGTGCCGCTAATGTCGACTTTAAGCGCTTCCTGGTTGGCAGTTTACTGGGCTATATCCCACAAACATTGGTATTTGTATTGGTAGGCAGCGGGATAGGTTTAGCGCAATCAGAAAAGCTCCTTATTAGCGGATTACTGTTTGTTGTCGCATCAGCTATTGGTATCCATCTCTACCGTTCGCAGAGAAACCTGTCGGAAGGGCTACTCTCATGACGTGGATTGACGCACTTGAGCAACGACTCTCTTCCGAACGCGCCGGTGAATTCTTATTTTGGCTCTTGGTTGTTGCCGCATTACTCATTTTTTCAGGACTTGGGCTACGCTCGCCTTGGCCACCCGACGAACCCCGATTTGCCGATGTGGCACGTGAGATGGTAGTTACTGGGCAATGGTTTTTCCCTGCCCGTGGCGAAGAGTTTTACCCTGATAAACCACCCATCTTTATGTGGGCTATCGCGTTGTGTTACTACCTGATTGGCAACATCAAAGTGGCCGCTCTATTGCCTAATGCGCTGTGTAGTTTGGTGAGTTTAATTACCGTATTTGATATCAGTAAACGAATGTGGGACATACGTATTGCAAGACACGCAACGCTGCTTTTACTCATCACACCACAGTTTCTAATACAAGCCAAGTTCGCCCAAATCGATGCCATGGTTGCCTGTTGGATTACGCTTGGCTGTTACGGTTTGTTACGTCATTTTTTCTGTGGACCAAGCTGGCGTTGGTACTTTATTGGTTGGGCATTTATGGGGCTTGGCATTATTACCAAAGGGGTTGGTTTTTTGCCGCTACTGATGCTGTTACCCATAGCGGTTTACCATTTTACTCATCAGCGCTTAACATGCACGTGGCGTTGGCGAGCATTGCTCGGTCCGCTCGTTATGCTGGCTGTGGTTGGATGTTGGCTGGTTCCAATGTACTTAATTGTGAGTCAAAACGGTAGTCTGGAGTATCTTGCATACCGTGACAATATTTTATTCAAGCAAACCGGTGAGCGCTATGTTGACCCGTGGCATCACTTTAAACCTTGGTACTACTTTATCAGTAGCGTGGTCCCTGCATTTTGGCTACCTCTGAGCGTATTATTGCTGACGCAGATAAAAACTGTTTTACAGCAGATTAAGCAAGATCCGCGCATTGCGGTGTTATTTGCTTGGGGCGTTTTAGTTATCGTCTTTTTTAGTTTAAGCCCTGGCAAACGTGGCGTTTATATTCTGCCCGCATTGCCTATGTTCTGCATCGCGCTGGCCGCCGCTTGGCCTGACCTTTCACTGAATCGTGCCAGCCGATGGTTTTTACGCGTTTTGCTAACGTTAATCGTCACCATTTTCTCATCGCTGAGTTACCTTGCTGCGATAAACAATGCCAAGCTTGTCGATAAACTCGATAACTACACACAGAGTTTTCAAATGCTAGATAATTTAGCAATCGTTTTTGCTGTTATTGTAGGCGCAATCGGACTTGCGTGTGTATTATTATGGCGTAAGAGCTTATGGATCAAATATGGCTCAGCTGTGGCTATTATCTGTGTTATTGTGAGTTGGTTCGTGTATCCAATCGCAGACCCCTTACGAACGCCCCAAAAGGTTATGCTTGCGGCGGCAGCGAGAGTGAATGACGGTGAGTTGGCTATTCTTGATCTCAAAGAACAGTATTTGCTTTTCTCACCCATTCCGCTAACCCATTTCAGTTATTTTTCCGATAATGCTGAGCAGCTCCGAAACGCGTGGCTGTGGATCAATGAGGCTCCGAATCGATTTATTATGGCGCCTGACAATATGGATTTCGAATGCTTTAAACCACAGTATGGTGAATCATTAGGTGTCGCGCATCGTGAGCACTGGCTATTATTCAGTGCGGGTGATGCAGAAAAATTTTGTACAGCCCCTGACAAAGTCATTCGTTATCAAAGCCCTGCAAGCGATATCAATGAATAAACCATCTGTCCCAAATGAGCAGTCACGTTTAAATTTTTAACTTTTTATAATCTCTCACTGGGGCTCACCGAGTGTTCATGCTTTAATCCCAGTGTCCGTCGGTTTCAATTGGCTGCAGCAGGTACCGTATTGACTCATTAAAATGTAGGGCTGAAAGAGACTTTCGGATTTTTGCGACATCAGTCTCTCTACAAATCACTTCAACTACAAACATACGCCGAGCTCCACGTATCTGCTCACCAATATCAAAACGTTTATGGTTACGACTAAAGCCATCAATATCATATAAACTAAAGCCGCTTAAGCAATTGAGTTGAATAAGACAATCTAAGATGTCGTCTTTTTGTTCACGGCTAAAATAGAGTTTTAACAACTTAGTTGACATCACGAGGCTTCCTTTTGATGAGTAAATACAATAAAGGCAGCAACAGCAGGGTTGCGAGCGTAGCAGTTATCAGCCCTCCGATGACCACCACGGCCAGAGGCTTTTGTACTTCAGAACCCGGTCCACTGGATAATAGCAGTGGAATTAAACCAAAAATGGCGGTAATGGCAGTAATCAATACTGGTCGAAGCCGATCTTTAGCGCCATCAACGACCAGTAAGGTCATATCACTAAAGTGCACTTTTATTTGCTCAAAATGACTTATCATCACGATACCGTTAAGAATAGCGACCCCCATCAGAGCAATGAAGCCTACTGAGGCCGGCACGGACATGTACTCACCACTGAGCCAAAGTGAGATGGCACCACCGCTAAGCGCAAAGGGAATATTGGTCAGCACAATAGCGGTTAGACTCATTGAGCCCATCGAGCTAAAGAGCAGTATCACAATCAGCAATAGCGCGACCGGTATTACCATTAATAAATTGGCGCTAGCTCGAGACTGGTTTTCAAATTCACCACCATATTCAATAAAATACCCCGGGTTAAGGCTTACATTCGAGCTAACTTGTCGTCGCAACTCATTCACAAAACCCACCACATCACGATTCTCAACATTCGTTGTAATCAGCGCATAACGATTGCTGTTCTCTCGTTCGATAATTGCAGGGCCATATTCAAACTTAACCTTAGCGAGTTGTTGTAATGCTACCGTTTCGCCATTGTCCGTCACAATGGGTAAGGCCCGAATTGTGTTAACGGAGTGATAATTACTTTTCTGGCTTTGAGCTCCCAGCACAATGGGTATGCGGATCCGTCCATCTACAGCCTCACTCACCCGAAACCCACTGAGTTGCGATTGAAGGAACTCGCTAAAGTTTTGTTTTGATACACCGTAAAGCCGCAATTGTTGTAAATCAGGAATAATACTTAAGAAACGCGCCCCAGTTATAACACTGGCCTGCACATCAACTGCACCGTTTACTTGTCTGGCTTGCTCGACGACTTTCTCGGTAACTGTAGCAAGCGTGTTCATATCATCGCCGAAGACTTTTATCGACACATCACCACTGCTGCCCGTGAGCATCTCTGAAATACGCATTTGAATTGGCTGGGTCAGGTTGATGTTCATACCGGGATATCCTGAAACCACTTCACGAATCGCATGGATCAGCTCTTGTTTGGTGTCGAAGCGCCAACTTTCCGGAGGGTTCAGCTCCATAAACACATCGGTTTCGTTTAACCCCATGGGGTCTAGACCCAACTCATCGGAACCCGTGCGAGCTACGATCTGTTTGATTTCTGGTATTTTCTCCAGTAACTCACGTTCAATTTGAGTATCAAGAGCAATGGATTCGCGCAACGAAATGGTGGGTGATTTTTCAAGCTGAACAATAATATCGCCCTCGTCCATAGTCGGCATAAAAATTTTGCCGACCATAAAAAAACTGAACACACTTAAACCGAGTACCGTGACAAAGCTCACGAAGGTGAACTTAGGGTTACTTATAACCTGCGTTAACACATCACGATAACGTGACTGCATCCGCTCAAGCGACTTGTTTTGTCGTTTTTTGGGCCGCATGAGAAAAGATCCTAGAGCGGGGATCAACGTCAACGCAGTAACCAGTGATGCTGTTATGGCGATGACTATTGTTAACGCCACAGGTGTAAATAATTTGCCTTCCAGGCCGGTCAGCGTCAGTAACGGCAGAAACACGAGGATAATTATCACCGTTCCACTGACAACTGAAGGCGCTACAGCCAGACTGGCACGATAAATTTTATGCAATAGCGGAAGTTGCTTTTCTGAGTTAAGTTCCGTTTCGATCTTTTCGGTAATCACCACGGATGAATCAACAATCATACCGATAGCAATGACCAACCCTCCCAGGCTCATCAAATTTGCCGACAAGCCCAGCAATTGCAGACAAATAAATGTGATGAGCGCAGCAACTGGAATGGATAAAGACACCAATATCGATGCCCGTATATTACGCAGAAAGAACACGAGAACAGCAATAACCAACACGATCGATTGCATCAGCGCATCGGAAATGCCCGCAATTGCCGTATCGATCAGTCCTTTCCTGTTGTAAAAAACGTTAATTTCTGTGTTTTCGGGCAGGCTGGACTCTATTTGTGCCAATTTGTGTTCTACCGCGTCGACAACGGCCGCAGCATTTGCGCCTTTAAGGCCAACCACCAATCCTTCCACCGCTTCTGACCCATCTTTTGTAATGGCGCCAAATCGTGGCAGATAACTGACGCTGACATTACCAAGTTGATCAAGCCGGTAGACTTGTTCTTCAGCATTACTGACACTGATAGAAGCGAGATCATTAAGATCGATGACTCGCCCGGTTACCCGGGCACTGAAGGTTTCTGTGCCCTGTGTTAAGCGGCCTAAGTTGCCGACTTGATTCGCATCGGCTATAGCTTGTTTTAAGGATTCAAGCGACACGCCAGCTTCACTCAGTTTTTGTGCTGAGGGCGTAAACTGAAAGCTTCTGACTTTACCCCCCAAATTGGTAACATCTGCAACACCTTCAACGGTGCGTAGCGCCGGGCGAATTACCCAGTCGAGTAAATGACGTTTCTGCTCAAGATCCATTGTTGGATTTTCGACTGTGAACATGAACATTTCGCTCAATGGCGTGCTCATCGGAGCCATCCCGCCTTGTATGCCGTCGGGAAGGTCTTTACTCACCGCGGCCAGTTTTTCTGCAACTTGCTGGCGCGCCCAGTAAATATCAGTTCCTTCTTCAAAATCGAGCGTGATTGAAGTGATGCCATATTTAGTGGTTGAACGCAGAATCGTTTGATTGGGTATTCCTAGCAATTCGGTTTCAAGAGGGTGCGTAACCTGATTTTCGACACGCTCTGCTGCCATTCCCGGGGCTCGCAGGATGATATTTACTTGAGTAGGCGATATTTCTGGAAAAGCATCAACAGGGAGCTGTCTTAGCGACTGAATACCGCTCGCCACTAACAATAAAAACGTGATAAATACAAACAATCGGTTTTTTAATGAAAAGCTTAGTAAACGACTGATCATGGCTGAGCCTCCTCAGCATCAGCCAATACTTTCAAAGCGGAAACTGAGTGCGTTACGAGAGTATTCAGCGACTCAGCAGCTTTCACAAAGTATTGATCCCCTGATAAGCTCAGAAGCTCCACCGGCACCGCAACAATAGCGTTTGATTCGATCACAAACACGACGGTGTTATTTGCCAGAGTTGCGATAGAACTGGCTGGGACACGATAGGCATTGTTCACAGTAGCGCTTGGGACAACATTAAAGGTTTGGCCAACGATCCAGTCGACGTTTTTCGGCGCTTCGCTCCAGATCCTTACAAAGCCGTTACGCGTGGTTTGTTCACGCGTGCGCACATTCAAATAATGACCTGCAACGGCTAGCTGAGTAATGTAAGGTGCCTGTGAAACAGGAACCTCTGCAACTAATGCTAAGCGTGAAGCCATCAGTAATGAGCCAAGAGTCGCTGAATGGTTACTGATACGCCAAGTTCCAGGCTCTTTCGCAATAAGTTCTGCCGACTGCTCCGACATTTGCCTGATCCGTTCCTGAATAACTCTCATTTCGTGCATGGCATCGCTCAGGTTAAGATATTCTTTTAGAAACGTCTGCCATTCATCCGCAGCAATCGCACTATTTTGGTAAAGGCTCTTCTTATTCTGATATTGGCGGGTAGCGACTTCATATTGCTCCTGAAGTGTCTCCAAACGATGGAAAAAGTGCTCGACCGATGGGCCATAGAGCGTTGCAATTACATCGCCTTGACTGACATGCTGACCGTCAGCCACTTGATAGTTAACCGCGGCATTTTCAAACGGATTAGAAAGGGTGAGTAGACGCCCCGGGGCGCTTTGGTAACGGCCAATCACGGGAGAAAAATTTACCTGTTCAACTTTTATCGCAGGCCCTGGACGAAGCTCATAATTTTTCACCCGTTCGAGAGCAATGGATTGTGCAGCGAATGCTTCTGCCGGCAGATGAACCGTTGCTACAGTGATCAAGAAAGCGGATAGTAGGTGTTTCATCCGAGTCGGTTTAGCGCCTATCATAACGTTATTCCCCGTGCTTGATTTAGTAATGCTTTTGCGAGCTGAAGCTCGATCTCGGTTACTTGTGCTGCCTGCTGAAAAGCCATTTGCTCAAGCAAACGCTCGATATAAAGGCGCGTATCGATTTGTCCTTGTTGATAAAGCGTTTTCAGTTGCTCCATTGCAGCCGCACTTAAATCAGCGTTGATACGGTCGGTCTCAAGTTGCTGTTGCAACTGAGCGACCCGACTTTGCGACTCTGCGACATCAAGCTCAATGCTTAGTTGAGTTTGGCGCAACACACTGTTCAATTCACTTTGCTGTTGTTGCAATGCAATCATCTCGTTGGCATTGAGAGAACGGGAAAACGTTAATGGAATGCTCAACCCTAAGCCCCACTGACTCTCACTTTGACTTACCATGTCAATGTATTTGTACCCACCTGTCAGACCCCAGCTTTTTTGTTCTGCCGCGGTTTGCTGACTGGCGTTCAAGGCAATCTGCCACTGTAACTGAAGCGACTGTAATCTTGGGTGTTGAGTCAGCTCTGTTGCTACCGTGGTCGGCTCCTTTAGTGTTTCTGGAAAAATCTCACGGCCCGTAACATGCTGCCAAAGACGCGTGAGTTGCTGCAGCGCGATTTGTTTTTTTGCAACGCGGCTGCGCGCATTCTGTAGCTGTTGTTGAACGACAATACCGGCATATACAGGCTGTTCACCTTTATCAACTAAGTCTCGGGTCTGTTTGAGTAAATGCTGTAACTGATTTGCGTTTTGCTCTGCGTAATCAAGTTCTTTGCTCAATTGCCGCGAATGCCAAAATAATTGGCGCAACATTTGGCTGGCAGTAAGCTCAAGTTGCTGTTGCTGTATAAGCTGGTAATGTGCAAACAACTCACCCGAGCGTGTCATTAATTGTTGTTGAGCGGGGGTCAGAAATTCAAGCTCGAGCAACAACTCCGTCTCGTCGCTGCCAATATCTCTATTTCTGGTTTGCCAGTGCATAATCGACAAACGTGGCGTGTCGGCCAGCCACTGCCGTTGCCGAAACTCGTCGGTCACTGAGAAGCCATTGGTTTTAAGTCGTTCAACTGTTGCTGCCAGCACTGTTTGCTGTGACACTGCATCTGCTACTGCAGAAGGCGCTAAAAAAAACAACCCATAAACCCAAAGGTTAAAAAATATTCTACAGGATGTGAGGCGGAACAAGGACATCAATACCTCCTTCAGTTATTATCGGTGGTAACAATAGAATTTTTTGGGTTTAAGTGCATCAGGCAGATGTCCTAACTGATTAACGTTATGAGGAATTTATGACAATTGACCGACTGCTGATGGTGATTTTTCTATTAATTGCTTTTGCTAATATATCGGATGTAATCGCGGACTATCACATGCAAGTGGCTAGTTGGCACTTAGCGGTTGAAGGCATTACCGTTGTCATTTCGATTGCCGCTTTTATTATTTTGTGGCGTCGGGTGTTGAACCGTAATCAAGAGCTACAACAGGTAAAAGTTGCGCTGTCACGGCACCAACAACAAGAACAAGAGGGTAAGCAGAAAAAGTCCAGCACAAATCCGACAACATCTTATACTGACGTGCAATCTTGGTTTAAACTCTGGAGACTATCCCCGAGCGAACAGGAAGTCGCGGTATTATTAATAAAAGGGCTGAGCTTTAACGAAATCGCTGAAGTTCGCAATACAAAGGAAAAAACCGTACGCCAGCAGGCTTCGTCGGTTTATGCTAAGTCAAACTTACAGGGTAGAAATCATCTTTCGGCATGGATCATTGATGCTCTTCTGGACCAGAAATAAAAGCATTCATGATCTTAGAAAGTGAAAAAAATCTTTGTGGTTAGCGCCAGTTTCGGTAGCTACCCAACCTCAATTTTTTACTGTCCTCCAACGTTAAAAAAAGCACCCCGAAGGGTGCTATAAAAATGTCACATCTTATTATGACACCCGGGGAGAGTGTATTCACACGGCGGAAAACCAGCAGCCGTATGGTGGTAAATGCAGCGTATCGCCGTTTAATGACGCGTTGTGGTGACTAAGCTCGTCAAACGGGTGAGCTGACTGCTGCGGTAACTGTAAGGTTGCCGGGGTGCTGGCCAAATTAAAGCAGCACAATAGTGTTTCATCGTTGTGTTGGCGATAAAACGCCAGTACGGGTTCATCGGTTTCGATAAAACGGATATCGCCCTCGATGAGTGCGGGCCGGGTTCGACGCCATGCCATAAATTCGCGAAAGGCGTTTAGCGTCGAGTTAGGATCCTGCTGTTGTTTAGCGACATTATTTGCAAGGTGGCCGCGGCTCACCGGCAGCCACGGTTTCCCCTGGCTGAAGCCGGCATTGTCACCCTCTTGCCAGGGCATTGGCGTACGACAACCATCGCGGCCTTTAAAGTTGGGCCAGAAGGTAATCCCGTAGGGGTCCTGCAAAGCTTCGAACGGAACCTCTGCTTCACCTAAGGCCAATTCTTCGCCTTGATACATACAGACACTGCCGCGCAGGGAACCCAGCAGCGCCGTAAGCATTTTCACTTGTGCCGTGTTTACTTCACCATTTTCGGCCCAGCGGCTGGCTACGCGTTCAACATCATGGTTGCTAAAAGCCCAGCATGGCCAGCCTTCACGCATATTGGCCTCGAGCGTTTCTACCGTGTGACGAATGTAGGTGCTGCTGTAATCGTCGGTCAGCAGCTCAAAACTGTAGCCCATGTGCAGTTTGTCACCGCCGCTGGTGTATTCCGCCATGGTCGCCAGTGAGTCTTCCGAAGAGATTTCGCCCAGCGCCACAGTACCCGGATACTTATCGAGTAATGCGCGGATGTCGCGCATAAATTCGAGGTTTTCTGGTTGGGTATTATTGTAATAGTGGTACTGAAACGCATAGGGGTTGTCTTCGCTAAAGCCACGACCCTGACGCTTCTCCTTTGGTTTTGCCGGATTATCACGCAACTTCGCGTCGTGATAGCAGAAGTTAATCGCATCAAGCCGAAAACCGTCAACGCCCTTTTTCAGCCAAAACTCGACGTTATCGAGCACCGCCCGACGCACCTGAGGGTTGTGAAAATTAAGATCGGGCTGCTCGGTCAAAAAGTTGTGTAAATAATATTGTTCGCGTCGGGGTTCCCATTTCCAGGCCGGGCCTCCGAATATCGATAGCCAGTTGTTCGGTGGTGTTCCATCCTCCTTGGCGTCTGCCCACACGTACCAGTCAGCGTAATCGTTGGTTTTGGATTCGCGACTTTGTAAAAACCATGGGTGCAGATCGGAGGTGTGGCTCAATACCTGATCAATAATAACCTTGATGCCTCGTTGATGGGCTTGGGCAATTAAGTCATCAAAGTCGTCCAGGTTGCCAAAAATTGGGTCGATGTCGCGATAGTCACTGATGTCGTAGCCGAAATCCTTCATCGGTGATTTAAAGAACGGCGAGATCCAAACCGCGTCAACACCGAGGCTTTTAATGTAGTCGAGGCGGTTAATAATGCCACGAAGATCGCCGATCCCGTCATCGTTTGTATCCTGAAAGCTGCGTGGGTATATCTGATATATCACCGCACCTTTCCACCAAAGAGGGTTCGCCATTTTTTGCTCCAGAACATCGATTATTTTTTTTGTTGGGCAAAGAATAAGTCAGGGTTAGAAGTGTTGTAAAAAAACTGCATACGTATGCAGTCAAAGGCAATTTGCGGCGAAAGGGCTACAACACGTCTGAGTGAAGGGGTGTAGCGCTAAACCATGACCGGTAAGTTAATTTTTTAACGACTTTACGTTTACGTAAACTGATAAATCGCATTTTTTCGTATAGTGTAGTTTTTACTCATGTGGTGCGGTATCGATGCACAATGGTGGGGCAAACCTGCGGCTGAATACGTATGCATAAATTTGTTAATAATTTATTACGAGCGCTAGTATTTCGCCGACAACAAGCAATATACCGAATGGTGTGGCGCCAGAGCGCACCAAAATGGTGATAAAAATAATTAATCAGGATGCACATTATGTCTACGTTCAAACCCAGTATGCTAACGCTCGCACTGATCAGTGCCGGCTTAAGTAGCCAAGTCGCTTATGCACAAGATACCGACGCTCAAAATGCTGAAGCACAGCAAGAGCAGCAACAAGAGCAAAAAGAAAGCCAGCAAAGCGATGTTGAACGCATTGAGGTAACCAGCAGTTTCCGCCGCAGCGTTGTTGAGTCGATTAATACCAAGCGTTTTGCCAGTGAGGTTGTCGAGTCGGTATCGGCGGAAGACATTGGTAAATTGCCTGACTCATCCATCGCAGAGGCTATCGCGCGACTACCTGGCTTGACGGCGCAGCGTTTGGACGGACGTGCATCACGCGTCAGCGTACGTGGCTTTAGTGAAAACGAAAGTGCGACAACTTTTAATGGACGTGAGCAAGTTTCTATCAGTGATAACCGCGGGGTCGAGTTCGACCTTTACCCATCAGAAATCATGAGCGGCGTAACGGTTTATAAAACGCCAAGTGCTTCGCTGGATGCGGAAGGTATTGCCGGTGTCATTGATATGCAAACGGTACGTCCGCTGAGCAAAGGTGAGCAAGTCATTCAGTTTAACGGTCAGTTGGAACAAACAGGCTTTGAAAAATTAAACCCGGATGGCGATGACCAAGGCTATCGCGGCACGGTGTCGTACATTGATCAGTTTGCGGATGACAGTTTTGGTGTGGCTTTTGCTTATACCTCAATGAGTTCGCCGAATCAGGAAAAACGCTGGAACGCCTGGGGTTACCCGGAGTTTACGTCAGAATCTGGTGAAACCGTATCGATTTTGGGTGGTGCGAAACCTTATGTGCGTTCGTCAACGCTGGATCGAGACTCAGCCATGTTGGTGCTTGAGTACGCGCCAACAAGTAACTTGAGCGTAACTTTTGACGCCCTGTACGTTGACTTCTCCGACGAAAAAATTCTGCGTGGTATCGAAGTACCTTTTGCCTGGGGGCAAGGTTCAATATCTCCGGAAAACGCAACGGTTGACCCTGAAACCGGGTTCGTGACCAGTGCGGTAACGGAAGGGCAACGTGTGGTGGTGCGTAATGACTTTGAAGACCGCGAGGCGGAGTTAACGCAGTTCGGTTATAACGTCGAATACTTCCTTAACCACGACTGGACGCTTGAGTTTGATGCCAGCCGTTCTGAAGTTGAGCGTCAGGTCTGGAGTATTGAAAGTTACTCCGGTACTGGTCGCGGTGATGCCAACGGCATCGCGGATAACATTGGCTATACCTTCGACGATGGCAACACCGGAGCACAGTTCTCGCATCAGTTAGATTACGGCGACTTTGACCTGATTCAGCTCGGTGGTCCTTTGTCCTGGGGCGCAAGTGCGGCACTGAATAATCAGTATGGGTTGGTCGGAACTCCTTATGAGAACACCGCGCAAGACGGTTTTATTAATGCCCCGGAAGTCGAAGATGAGCTCAGTACGCTGAAACTGGCAGCGCGCAAAGCGCTTGATAATGCGTACTTTAAAGGTATCGAGTTTGGTGTCTCTTATCGTGACCGTCAGAAGAGCAAAAATTCTGAAGGTTATTACATGACGCTGGCCGATTTTTCCTATCCGGATAATGTGGGCATGTTGCCGGTTCCTGAACAATACCGTGAAGGCACGGCGGATCTAAGCTTCATCGGTATGGGACAAATGATTGCTTATGATACCCGAGGGCTGGTTAGCGACGGTTATTTTGAACTGCTGCGCGAAAGCTTGACCGATCCAAAACATTTAACACGTTCGTGGACGGTGCAGGAGCAAGTCACAGCGGCATTTGTTCAAGGTAATATTGACGCTGAAGTAGGTGGTATTCCGGTTACCGGTAACGTTGGCTTACGTTACGTGCACACCGACCAATCGTCTCAAGGTAACGCATTTAACGTTAACGACGCCGGGCTTGTGGTTGCACAGCCAACCGACATCAGCCACGACTATGGCCACGTGTTACCGAGCCTGAACCTGAATTTCGCTCTGGATGAGCAGCAGATTCTGCGCTTTGGTGCTGCAAAAACGATTTCACGCGCTCGCTTGGACGAAATGAACGCTTCGGTCAGTGCCACCTACAGTGCGCAACAGCCTGACGAAAATGGCAATTATTGGTCGGTATCCGGTGGTAACCCGCAATTGGAGCCAAAAGAAGCAACGGGCGTTGATTTGAGTTATGAGAACTACTTCCATGAAGAAGGCTACTTCTCTGCAGCCCTGTTCTACAAAGACCTGAACGAGTGGATTTTCGACGGTACTTATGAAATTGACATGAGCGGCGTACCTGACCCGGCCACGGGTGAATTACCGGATACGACAACCGGCACTGGCTCAGGCAAAATCAATGGTGGCGGTGGCGACCTGTGGGGCTACGAGTTAGCCGTTGCGCTGCCATTCAGTATGTTCGCAGACCAGTTAGAAGGCTTTGGCTTACTGGTAAGCCACACGGGTGTTGAACAGGACATCGAGGACCCTAATGGCAATGACTATGAGTTGCCGGGTCTGTCTGACAGCATTCAAAGCTTAACCTTCTACTATGAGCGTCACGGCTTTAGCGTCCGCACCAGTATGCGTAAGCGGAGCGATTTTAAAGGCGACATCTATGGTCTTGGCTTCGAGACGCAGCAAGTGGATATCCAGGGTGAGACCATCTGGGATGCGCAGCTCGGTTATGACTTCTCCGAGTCGGGTATTGCGGGACTTGAGAATCTTGAGCTGACCTTCCAGGTACAGAACATTACTGAAGAACCGTTTATCTCGTTGCAGGGCGACAACGCATTGCAAGTGCGCGACTACCAGGATTATGGTCGTGTTTACATGCTTGGCATTAAGTACGAGCTGTAATCGATAAACGTGGTGACTTGATGCAAAAGCCCTTGGCGTCGTTCAGGGGCTTTTTCGCCGTTTCATGGCAAGACAAATCAAACAATAAAGTGTATCAATGAAAGTTCACAAGCTAGCAAAAACAGTGTTCGCTTTGACGCTGACAACCGCTCTTGTCAGTTGCGGTGGCACGGATAATGAACAATCAACGTCAGCTGATTCTGAGCGGGGCGCCAAAGACCAGCAAAAGCCGGTCGTTTACCAGGTATTTACCCGTTTGTTCGGTAACACCAATACGACCAACAAGCCGTGGGGCACATTGCAGGAAAATGGTGTGGGTAAGTTTGCCGACTTTGATGACAAAGCGTTGGCTGGTATTAAAGAACTCGGTGTTTCGCACATTTGGTACACCGGTGTGCTGCATCATGCAACGGTAACCGATTACAGTGAATTCGGGTTGCCGGGGGATGATCCTGATGTGGTCAAAGGTCGTGCCGGTTCTCCCTATGCGGTGAAAGATTATTACAACGTTAACCCGGATTTAGCCGTTAACCCGGAACGTCGACTGCAAGAATTTGAAGCGTTGATAAAGCGCACCCACGAGCAGGGTATGAAGGTTATTATCGATATCGTCCCGAATCATGTGGCGCGGGATTATCACTCGGTGTCTAAGCCAGACGGTGTACAGGATTTCGGCGTCAATGATGATACCAGCGTCAGCTATCGTCGCGACAATAACTTTTATTATGTGGTTGGCGAGGACTTCCAGGTACCGCAGGACGATGATTATCAAGTGTTAGGGGGGATGAGTCACCCTAAGGCGGATGGCGAGTTTGTCGAGCGCCCGGCGAAATGGACCGGTAATGGCGCGCGCAAGGCGCAGCCGGACATTAATGACTGGTACGAAACGGTTAAAATTAATTACGGCGTAAAACCCGATGGCAGTTACGACTTTCCGCGCTTGCCGCCGGAATACGCCGATAAAGACTACCAAGCGCATTACGCGTTCTGGCAGGATAAACAACTGCCGGACAGTTGGTATAAATTTCGCGATATTACTCAATATTGGCTGGACAAAGGCGTGGATGGCTTCCGTTATGACATGGCCGAAATGGTGCCTGTCGAATTTTGGAGCTTCTTGAATTCATCCATCAAAATGACCAATCCAGACGCTTTCCTGCTGGCCGAGGTCTACAACCCCAGCCTTTATCGTCCTTATCTTCATAGCGGTAAAATGGATTACCTCTATGACAAGGTGGGTTTTTATGACACCTTGAAAGCAATTATTCAGGGGCGGCAAGGGGCTCAAGCGCTGCTTGCCGAACACCGCCAAGTGCTGGATATTGAACAGCACATGCTGCATTTTTTAGAAAACCACGATGAGCAACGTATCGCCAGTGCCGACTTTGCCGGTGATATGAATTGGGGAAAACCGGCGATGACCGTATCAACGCTGATTGGCCGCGGACCCAGTATGATTTACTTCGGTCAGACCGTGGGCGAGGACGGTTCGGAAGAACCCGGGTTTGGTGCTCCTACGCGCACCAGTATCTTTGACTACATCGGCGTTCCTGCGCACCAGCAGTGGATGAATAATGGCGCCTTTGATGGCGGTCAGTTGAGCGAAGCTCAGCGCGAACTGCGACAGTTTTATGTGCAGTTGATGAGCCTGAATCGATTACCGGCGATTGTTGCAGGGCAACTGGTTGAAGTGAACAATTCGCAGCCGCAGCAGGTGGTCAGCTTTATTCGCCAGCAGGGTGAACAGCGTCTGCTGGTGGTGGCAAATTTCGCCGGGCAACAACAGTCCGTAAGCGTTGACGTGAACGCCTCGCAAGGCAATACCTTACTCGGTACGCCGCCGGAATTCACCAACAACGGTGTCACCATTGCCTTGCCCTATCAGGGTGTGAGCGTGGTACAACTGGGAAGTAACCACTGATGCAAAATACCCTGCAAAACGAGAGACCGACCCTGAGTTTTTGGCAAATATGGAACATGTGTCTGGGTTTTATGGGCATTCAGTTTGGTTTTGCGCTGCAAAACGCCAATGTCAGTCGTATTTTCCAGACCTTGGGTGCAGAAATCGATGATATCCCCATCCTGTGGGTGGCTGCGCCGCTGACCGGGTTGATCGTACAGCCAATTATTGGCTACATGAGTGATAAGACCTGGGGCCGTCTGGGGCGTCGGCGCCCGTATTTCTTCTATGGTGCGATTGTTACCACCGCGGCGCTGTTGGTCATGCCCAACTCGCCCACATTGTGGGTTGCGGCGGGCATGCTGTGGATCATGGATGCTTCCATTAATGTCACGATGGAGCCATTTCGCGCGTTGGTCGGCGACAACCTGCCTAACCGGCAACGGGCGCTGGGCTATTCATTGCAGAGCTTTTTTATCGGTGTGGGAGCGGTGATTGCTTCCAGTCTACCCTGGGTACTGACCAATTGGTTTGACGTCAGCAATACCGCCGCGGCTGGCATTATTCCTCCGTCGGTGCAGTATGCGTTCTATGTTGGCGGCGCCTTCTTGCTGATTTGTGTGATGTGGACGGTGTTTACCACCAGCGAATACAGCCCTGAGCAACTTGCCGCCTTTAGCGACAGTGCTGAAGCGAACGCACAAAGCGAACCTAAAACAACGATAAATTTTGCCAAAACGATGTCGGTCAGCGGCCTTGTCGGGGTTGTCATTATCGCTGCCGTTGGCGGTATGGGCTTAGAAAAAGAACTGTATTTACTGGGTGGGTTACTGTTGGCTTTTGCCCTGCTGCAGGGGATCGCCGCCTGGCAACAGCAACGACGCTATACCCGCAACGGCTTTTTCACCGTCGTATACGATGTGTTCACCATGCCGCGGGCGATGCGACAGTTGGCCTGGGTGCAGTTTTTTAGCTGGTTCTCGTTATTTGCGATGTGGATCTATACCACCGGTGCCGTCACCAGTTATCACTACCATAGTGTTGATGTGACCTCTAAAGCCTACAACGACGGTGCCGATTGGGTCGGTGTGTTGTTTGCTGCCTACAATGGCTTTGCGGCGCTGGCTGCTTTGGTGATCCCTGTGATGGTGAAACGTTTTGGTATTCGCGTTGCTCACGCGATTAACCTGATTTTTGGCGCGCTGTCACTAGTGAGCTTTTTGCTGATCAGTGACCCCGCCTGGCTGATGGTACCGATGGTCGGTATTGGCTTCGCCTGGGCGTCCATTTTATCGCTTCCTTATGCCATGCTCGCCAGCGCGCTGCCCAGCGCGAAGATGGGCGTGTACATGGGCATTTTTAATTTCTTTATCGTGATTCCGCAATTGCTTGCCGCCAGTATTCTCGGCTTGATTCTAAAGCATGGCTTTGCCAACCAGCCGATTTACGCCTTAGTCATTGGCGGACTGTCGTTTGTGTTGGCTGCGTTATCGCTGACGCGGGTAAAACTAACTAATTAGAGGGTGATACAGTGAAAGTCGTAAACGCAATCGCCAGTGCAATGTTACTGGCAGGACTAGCAGGCTGTAACAGCGGCACTACCGAAGCCGCCAGTCAGGTGGCGCCGGGCGCACCGGGGGAAACACCGTTTTGGGCCTATTCGGGTAAAACCGGCATCGGCACTTCTTATGAAGCGTATCAACAGGGGCACTATGACGACGCCAGTGCCACCGGCACGGTTTCCAAGGTCTGGTTCTCGTTGGCTAAAGGGATGATCACGGAAACCATGTTTGGCCTTATTCACCAAGCGCAAATCCGTGACTTACAGTTTATCGTCAGCGGCGATGATTTTGTGGTGGCAGAGTCAGATGGGCTGAAAAATACCGTGGAATACCTGCATGTGGATGAGCAGGGCCGGCCGCTGTCGTTGGCGTATCGCGTGACCAGTGAGGATAGCCAGGGACGTTTTCGCATCATCAAAGACATCTTTACCGATCCTGATGCGCAATCGCTGATGGTTCGTGTGCGCTTTGAAGCTAATCAACCCGGGCTCACCGCTCACGTACAGGTGAACCCTTATGTGAACAACGATGGCGTCGATGACCGTGCTAAGGTCGAGGGTGATGCGTTAGTGGCCTACTCCGGCGAACATTACCTGACGTTACAAAGTGAACAAGGTTTAAAACAAGGTTCGGTAGGCTTTATGGGCACATCCGACCGCTATTCTCAATTACAAACCTCAGGCGAACTGACGCGCTATCAGAGCACCGGTGAACAACCCGGTAATGTGTCTATGAGTGCGACCCTGGGTGAGATCTCAGAAGCGGCCGAATTTGATTTGGTACTGAGTTACGGTAACAGCGAACAACAGGCCAGAGAGCAGGGGCAACAGACCTTGAAGCGCGGATACGATACCGTGCTGGCGCATTACAACGGTGAGGGTGACGCGATTGGCTGGCAAGATTATCTGCAAAGCTTGAACCTTGAAGAAATGTACGGCGCCACTACGGATGGTGGCAAGTTACTGAATACCAGTGCCCTGGTGCTCAAAGCTCAGGAAGACAAAACCTATGCTGGCGCGTTGATTGCGTCGTTATCAAACCCTTGGGGCGATACGGTTTCTGCCGAACAGGGTAAAACGGGCTATAAAGCGGTTTGGGTGCGCGACTTTTATCAAGTAGCGATGGCGTTTCTGGCGCTGGGCGACACCGAAACGGCTAAAGCCGCGTTCAGTTACTTGCCGAAGGTACAAGTCAGAGAGGATACGCCGGGAAATCAGGGGGATACCGGTTGGTTCCTGCAAAAAACCCACGTTGACGGCGAATTGGAATGGGTGGCAGTACAGCTTGATCAAACCTCGATGCCGATCATGCTGGCCTGGAAACTCTATAAAAACGGCGTGCTGTCAGAAACTGAGCTGAGCCAGTGGTACGAATCAATGCTTAAGCCTGCGGCCGATTTTCTGGTTGACGGAGGTTTAGCGAAAATATTGTGGAATGATACTCAGATCACGCCGCCTTATACCCAGCAGGAGCGTTGGGAAGAACAGGCAGGATACTCTCCTTCAACCATTGCCGCCACGGTAACTGGCCTGATAACCGCCAGCGAGATCGCCGCTCTGAGCGGTGACCAGGAAAACGCACAACGCTATCTGGAAACCGCGCGGGAGTATGAACAGGATATCGAAGCTTTGATGTTCACAACGGAGGGCACGCTGGAGGGCGATGCAGCTGACGGTCAATATTTTGTGCGCATCGCACAGGATGAAAACGTCAATGCAGACACCAAACTGGCAGCCAATAATGGTCGTCCGGGGATGGATAAAAAACTGATCCTTGATGGTGGCTTTTTAGAGCTGGTGCGTTACGGCGTGCGTTCTGCTGATAGTCCGTCGATTGTGGCGTCGTTACCGGAATATGACGATCAAAGCCTAGAGCATAAGCTACGGGTTAAATACACCTTTATGAACGATCAAGGGCAAAGCTTCCCCGGCTGGCGCCGTTATGGCAATGATGGCTACGGCGAGGATCAGGAGCTAGGCACCAATTATGCTGAAGGCGGCAACCAGACGGCAGGTCAACGTGGCCGAGTCTGGCCTTTCTTTACCGGAGAGCGGGGGCATTATGAAATCGCCGCTGCGAAAGCCAGTGACGGCGACCTGACGGACGCGCAGTACCAACGGATTAAAAACACCTATGTGTTGGGAATGGAAGCATTTGCGAACCAAGGCATGATGTTACCGGAACAGGTATGGGACGGCGTCGGGGTCAATCCTTTCGGTTATGAGGTTGGCGAAGGCACCAACTCAGCCACACCATTGGCGTGGACTCATGCCGAATACGTTAAGCTGTTACGCTCGCTGAGTGACGAAGCGGTATGGGATAATTATCCGCTTGTGGAACAGAAGCTCGCTGACTGAGTGACCGTCTAATGAGTATTAGCCGCCAGCGTTTATCTGGCGGCTTTTTTGTCTTATAAACAACTCGATTGGCGTACGATCAGTTTGGGCGGCAAAATGCTGTTGGCCACATCAACGTCTTTATCAGCAATCAGGTTCAGCAGATTTGCCACCAACATTTGTCCGGCTAAGGTCGTATTTTGCTGTACGGTCGACAACGGCGGACTGCAAAAACGGGCGACCGCGATATCGTCAAAACCCACCACTGAAACGTCTTTAGGAACACTTAAGCCGGCTTCTTGCAGCGCTCTAATCGCACCAATAGCAATTAAGTCACTGGCACCGAACAGGGCGTTAAACGTGATGTTATTGGCAAGCAGTGATTTGGTTGCCTGATAACCGGACTCTTCGGTAGAAATCGCGGTTGCCATTTTGCGCTCGCTACAGTGTTTACCGTGCTCCTGTAGGCGATTTTCAAAGCCATTGAAGCGGGCACTGAACTCGGGGCTGTGATGTGAGGCATCGCCAATGAAGGCACAGTCGGTGCGACCGAGCTCAATAAAGTGTTCGGCGACCAGCCGTCCCCCATGCTCGTTATCGCAGCTTACCGTCAGCTCAGGTCGGCCATCAACGCTGGCGCCCCAGCAAACAAATTTGGTGTCTGTGTCCAACAGCCGGGCAAACTTGGCCTGATAGTCGATGTAGTCGCCATAGCCGAGCAATATGATGCCGTCGGCGCGATGGCTTTCGGCATAGTCCGCATGCCAGTCGTTGCTGCTGGATTGAAACGAAACGAGTAAGTCATAGCCTTCTTTCGCACAGGCACGGGTAATCGAACCCAACATGGATAAAAAGAACGGATTAATTTGTGAATCGTCAGAAGTAGGATCTTCAAACAACAATACCGCCAGGGTAGAGCTTTGTTGCGCACGCAAATTACTGGCGTTTTTATCCACCTTGTAATTAAGCTCGCGGGCAATTTCAACGACCCGCCGGCGTGTTTCCTCATTAACCAGCGGACTGCCTCGCAGCGCACGGGAAACCGTCGACTGAGAAACCCCGGCTCTATGAGCTATATCGAAAGAAGTGGCTTTACCTTTCATATCGTTCCTCGTAATCCGTGCGCGGTGGCTCAGAGTAATACAGCTGCGCGAAATATTCCTTTAAATTCGCATATATTCTTGTTTTTATGCCTTAAGGAATAGGAAAGAATACTGTGGAACCCTCACATCTCACATAAGGAACAAGGATATGGTACTTGGAGAGCTCCTTAAACAACGACGTATCGAGTTGCATCTTAGCCAGTCAGAGTTAGCTGAGCAAGTCGGTATTGAGCAGTCTTACTTATCGAAATTGGAAAGTGATCGATCACTTCCGTCAGATGATGTACTGAATACATGGCTTAGCGCACTAGAACTCACCATAGAGCAGGTGGCAGAACAGTTTGATCCAAGTTATCTACAAGGACGCTTGCGACAGATTCCATCGATTGATGCTTATTTACGAGAACAAACCGCAAATTATCAGCGTCAACGACGGGGCTGGTTAACCATTTGCGGACTGCTTATCGCGCTCTCATTACCGACGTTTTACAGTGGCTACACCAAGGTTCTTTTCCCTGAACTAACCTACCAATATATGTCTCCGGGCATATTATTGATGGGTGAAAACCCTAATTATTATCGTAATTGGAATGATACGGTCGTTGGTTTTGACGAATTGGAGAAGCTCTCAACACGGATGGCTGAGCGCTCAAACCCGGATATCATGATACTGACCGACTATCGGGGAAAACAATTCACGGTGCCGGCACCTGAGGCGGATGATCCCAATATCAAACGGACCTACTACATCGATGGAACCATACAACAGCCTCGAGTGATTAATGGTGTTTTGCAAGCGTTGGGTTTGTTTTTGCTGATGTGTGGGGTGCTAGGCATTGCGCTTGAACGTCGTCTGCTCAATAAGTAATTTATGGGATGCTGAGTTATGCTAATCTCAGATACAACAGAACCAACAGGAAGCAATTCGTGAAACACTCCATCAACACACCCAATCGCTATTTCAGCGTTTTAGCAACGTTGCTGTTAGCAACGGTTTCGCTAACCGTGATGGCGCAAGATAATGAGCCAGCGCCTGACGAACAGCCGGTTGCTGAACCCAAGCGGTTTGTGTCCGAGCATAGCGGTACCTTTAACGGAGCACGCATCGACTATCGGGTTAACGCGGGCGAGACCTACCTGAACAATGCTGAGGGTGAACCGGCCGCGAGCATTTTCTCCTTCGATTACATTGCCGAGGAGGATGAAAACCGCCCGGTGACGTTTATCTGGAATGGGGGGCCCGGCTCGTCGTCGAATTGGTTGCATATGGGGGGCTACGGTCCGAAACGCATCGTGGTGCCGAGTGAGGCAGAGCACCCGGGGGCAGCGCCGTACACGCTTAAGGATGCCCCCGAAACGATACTTGATGTGACGGACATGGTGTTTGTCGATCCGGTTGGTACGGGCTTTTCTCGTGCCATTGGCCAGGGGAAGAAAGAAGATTTTTGGGGGCTGACCGAGGATGCGGAGTCGATGGCGGCGTTCATTGCGGAATGGCTAACCAACAACAACCGCTGGAACTCACCGGTGTTTTTACTGGGAGAGAGCTTTGGTACGACCCGCGCGGCTGCTGTCGCTAAGGTGTTGCTCGATGACTATCTGATTAACGTCAACGGCATCGTGTTTGTCTCTCAGGCCTTGGATTACCAAGGCTCTACGCCATATGTGGATGATAATATCATCTCTTATATCACCTACATCCCGACCATGGCGGCGACGGCTTGGTATCACGGAAAAGTTGATAATACCGGAGACTTTGAATCGTTCATTGCGGAAAGTCGTGAGTTTGCCACACAGGAACTGCTGCCGGCGTTATTTCAGGGCAATTTGTTGAGCGATGACGAACGCGCACGACTGGTCAGCGAGCTGCAACGGTTCACGGGGCTAAGTAAAACCTATATCGAACAAGTCGATTTGCGCATTAATGCCTTCCGTTTTGCCAAAGAATTACGGCGTGATGAGGGCGTTGCGGTCGGTCTGCTTGACAGTCGCTATACCAAAGACGAACGCGACGATGTCGCGGCACGTCCGCAAGACGATGCGGCTCGTGCGATTTCACCGGCCTACAAAGCCTCACTTATGCATTACATGAGAAATGAGCTGGGCATTGACTGGAACCGCCGTTACTTAAACCCATCGGACCCGGAATTGTCCGGTAAGTGGCGCTGGAGTCCGTTACCGGAAGGCCGCTCGTGGGAGCCACACTACGTCAATACGGCGCCGGATCTGGCGTCGGTGCTAAGAAGCAATCCAGCGCTTAAAGTCATGGTGGGGTCGGGCTATTATGACCTTGTCACGCCGTTTTTCGATGCGGAGTATACGCTTAACCGCCACGGCATCGCTCGCGATGACATCATTTACCGTTACTATCACGGTGGCCACATGATGTACGTGCATGAACCTTCGCGCAAAGCCTTGTTGGATGACACGCGTCAGTTTATTCGTGCGCAACTGGAAACAATGAGTTTCCAGTGAGGTACTTTTTAGCGCATTATTAAACAATAAAATGGTTCCTGTCTTTTAACAGAGGAGTCAGGAACATGTTTAATCGCAAACAATTTATCAGTGTGCTGGGCGAAATGGCGCGTGGCTTGATGTTTTCTGAGGGTAATACCAAAGTGAACGTTGAACATCCTAAGCCAATGATTAAGCCCCATGGTTACGATGATTTGATGAGGAAAGTTGAGCAGAAATACTGTGTCGGCTGCTGCTGAATTTTTTCGGGAGAGTCAATGTTTGGGCGTTTATCCGACATGGCAACCTTTGCCGCAGTGGCAGAGGCTGCCAGCTTTACACGTGCCGCTGAACAGCTGGGGGTCACAAAAGGCTCGGTAAGTAAGGCAGTCAACCGTCTTGAAAGCCACCTTGGGGTGAAGCTGTTGCGCAGAACCACACGTCGACTGTCACTCACCGGCGAAGGTGAACAGTTTCTTCGGCATTGCCAGGTGATTGTTTCAGAGGCTCAGTTAGCCGAAGAACATATGGGTGAGTACCAAAGTGAGCCTAAAGGCACGGTATCGGTCTCGGCTCCGGTAAATTTCGGCGCTGCGCAAGTGGCACCGCATATTGACCAGTTGTTGTCTAAATTCCCGCACCTGAATATTCACCTGACACTGTCTGATGAAGTGGTTGCCTTTAAAGAACAGGATGTGGATATCGCGATACGTTGCGGCGAACTGCGAGATTCGGCGCTCTATTACCGACGCTTGAAACCGTTAAGGCACGTTGTCGTTGCCTCGCCGGCGTATTTGAACCGCTTTGGCGAGCCCGCTAGCCCTGAGGAGTTGAGCGTTGATCAGTCGTCGCATTGGTGCATACCAAGGAACCCCTCGGCGTTGGGAAGCCGCTGGCATTTTTATCGCGGCGGGGAAGAGTTAACGGTCCCTGTGCGTGGACGTTTTTTTAGTAATGAAAACCGCGCCATAAAACAGGCTGCCCGCAATGGACTGGGGATTGCGTTCCTGCCGGAATACTCGGTTGCCGAGCTCCTTGAAAGTGGTGAACTCAAGCAGCTATTGAATGCGTTTATGCCGCCGCCAACTCCCGTCAGCTTGCTGTTCGAAACGCGCCAATACGCAAGCTCTGCGGTCAATGAAACCATCAATTTTTTAGAGCAAAAATTAGGCTAACCCCCTTGTTTTGGGCTTTGTAAGGATATTACGTATATATACGCATTGCGAGACTCTTTAGAGAACCTTAAAATTCCACTCTGCACAGAAGTTGTTCCCGTTCTAAGGAGAGAGTGTGAAGCGGTTTTATATCGAAATCGGAAAAAAAGATGATGGCCAGCAAGCGCGTTTACTGCATAAAGAAGACTGTCAAAAACTGAAAAATCCAGAACGTGCTGTTTCGTTGTCCAGAAGCCCAACATCCAGCCGAGCCCTGGAAGAAGCTCAACGACTGTTCCGTGATACCCAAAAGTGCCCACACTGCGCCACCGGCGACTGATTCACTAAGTTCGCGGTAGCGGCTCGATAATAATGCTGTTAAGTAGCGCCACCACTTTAACGAATTCTTCGTTTAACAGACTGACAAGTTTGGGGTGGTAGCTTCCCACGCTTTGTTGCTCAAAATCTTCGATGATATTGAGCAGTCGCCCCAGAGGACCCGCCCGTTGCGTCAGTGCCTGACTTACTGCGGTGGAAACATGAATTTCTTCCAATAGATGTTCCAGGCCGGTTCCGTTGAGCCGGTCAAATAACGACAGCAATCCGCAAAAGAAAGCCGTTCCGGGCGAAACGTCAGAGGTTTTCTTGGCTAAAGCCTCTGCTAAAAGTGCCCGCATTAATACCGTCCGTAGTTGTAATTTCTGAATGGGGTCGTGACGCGACAGCGTAACGGCCGCAACAATAGACTTGAGCTTGGTCAGGCCAACCGAAAGCATCGCCTGCTTAATCGTGCTAACGGGCTTAGAGCGCAGATGATCCGCAGTATTGGTTTGCTTCATCAGCACATAACACAGGTACGGCTGTTGAATTAATGACTGTTCAATGAGCTTTAAATCGGACTCTGGATCGGATAACAACTGTAGCAATTTAAGCTCGGCGATAGGATTGCTCTGGCGCTTTGTAGGTGCCGCTTCAAGCGTCTTTAATGGTGAAAAGACATTGCCTTGAAACATCGCATAGCCGTCATTACGGGCTTTGCTGAGTGATTCGGAATTGTTGAGTCCGCGTAAGAGGTGTTGATAACCGCGCTTATCACCCCCTGAGAGTTGATTGTGGTCAGTGAACTCATCGTGTGTCAAAATATCGAACAGCTCCCTAAAACGTTCCGGCATCTGTTCCCACTTCTGAACGGCGCAGGCAACACGAAGTCCTCGCTTTTTAAAGTGTAATAGCTCTACTAGCAGAGTGTCATCGATCGATTCGGGGTCGAGTAGCTCAATCATTAATTTATTCGGTAAGATTTCAACCAGGTCTTTGTTAAATACCCAGTCTGTCGGCGCTTTAATGAACAGCGTGCGCTCACCGATTAATCCTGGCAAGCCAAGCTCTAACATCGCAGTGGCACAGGCTCGTGCTGTTGCAGCAACCGGATCGACAAAGTACGTGTTTACGTGACTATCAGCCGAATAATAGCTTAATTCATCCGCAATATGCCGAAAATTACGATCACATATGGGTTGCAGTGCAATACAGTAATTAGTCGACATAAATGCGTTCCAGAATAGCCATCGGAAAATCAACGGGTATATTGTCGACCGACGCAATTACTGCTTCTATGTCAGCCGCGAAGTCAGTTGCATGTTCGTTTCGCAGCTTCTTCTCCAGCGTTGCTGCGGCGCTCCTTGCATCGCTAAGGCCGAAGGAAGCAAAAGATGACTTCAGGGTGTGAGCCGCAATCAATGCTTGTTCTTGGTCGCCACGGAGTGCACGTAAATGTTTAGGCAATGATTTTTTAAACAGTTCGAATGCTTCCTGAAATAACTCGGCATCATTATCCATCATAGCCAGTGCTTCAACGACATCAGCTTTAACTGGCTGGAAGGTTGTTGGTTCCGATTTAGGTTCGCCAAAACGTCCACTTAGCAGTTCATCAAGGGTAGGCAGTTCGCTTTCTAACTCACGAATTTTTAGCGTGGCTGCTAGGCCATCAAGCTTTGGCATCATAATATCCATCAGGATCACATCGAAGCGTTCTGTGGTAAATTTTTTAAGCGCTTCTTCACCGTTCTCGGCGATTTCCAATGATACTGAATGTCGCTCGAGAATTTTGGTAATCAATAACTGGTTTACTTGATGATCTTTAGCCAGTAAGACTTTCAGGGGATCATCACGATCGCTGCCTAATATCAGTTCGTGTTGTGTTTCTATCGGAGTGGTATGAAGTTGCAGAGTTTCCTTTAAATCAGTCTGAGTTACCGGTTTAGTAAGGTAAACAGGAATTCCCAGACGTTTGCATTTACCGGCATCACCGGATATCGGCGATGAACTGAGTATGCGGATATTAGATGGCACAATCAGTTGCTCTGTAATGACTCGTTGGATGAGCTCGTAACCATCCATACCGGGCATACCAGCATCGGAAATCAAATGAGTGAACTGGCTATCAGGATGGCGTAATTTAAACAAAGCTTCTTCTGGACTTGAAGCGGTTTCATGAGCAACATGCAGTGATGTCAGCAGTGCCGAAATGACTTGTCGGTTAACGATTTCATCATCAACCAGCAGTGCCCGAATAGCCTCGGGTCGGCAACTAACGCCGAGCTGTGCAGAGTGCGCCGTATTCATCACCGCGACCGGTAAACAGACGGTAAAAGCGGAACCTTTGCCCAGTTGGCTTTCCAACTGAATACTGCCGTTCATTAACTTGACGCCTCAATTAATACCGAGCAGCGCTGGGTGCGGGTGGCGTATGATGACGGTAAGCGGGAACGTTACTCGGTTTGGCGGCCACGGCTCGGGTGTGTGGATTTACCCGTTGGTGCGAGCGCTGACAGTATCAAAAAAGTCTATCGCCCCTTTACCAAAGATACTTCTGCGCAGCCGGATAGCGGTGCGCCATGGCAGCATCATAACGGTGTCAACCAGGCAACCGGCAATCCGCGTCTGGATGCAGTGATTAAGCAAGCTTTTAGCAAACATTACGGGGACGGTGCGCGTACGTCTGCGGTGTTAATTGCAACACCGGATAAGATTCTGGCGGAGCATTACAAACAAGGATTCACGCCGGAAACCGCCCAACGTACCTGGTCGGTTGCGAAAAGTATCGGTGCCAGCGTGATCGGGGCAGCGGTGCAACAAGGCATTGTCACAACCAAACAGAAAGCGGGTCTCGAGAATTGGTCACATCCACTTGATCCGCGTCAGCATATTACTCTGGAAAATCTGTTACATATGTCTTCCGGACTGGACAGCAATAAGGCAGGCAACCGCACCGATCGGGTCTACATGGGCGGAGGTCTGGTGAGCGATACGGCAACCGAAACCGCGCTGGAAGTTGAACCGGGTTCCCGTTGGAAGTATGCCAATAACGACACCATGCTGGCGCTGAGAGTCCTGCGCGAGGCCATGGCAAGCGAAGAGGATTACGTCAAATTTCCCTACGCATCGCTGCTCGATAAGATCGGTATGCGTCATACGTTTTTGGAAACCGACTGGCAAAACGACTTTATCCTGTCGTCACAGGTATGGACTACGTCGCGAGATTTAGCGCGGTTGGGCGTATTGCATTTACAACAAGGTAAATGGCAGGGCGAACAGATTCTTCCGGGCAATTGGTTGGATTATATCAGCGAACCAGCGCCGGCACAGCCGCCTGAAAATGCGCCGGGGTATGGAGCGCAGTGGTGGCTGTACAATGAACGTTTTCCAGAACTGCCCGACGATACCATTGCTGCGCGCGGGAATCGCGGCCAGTTTTTGCTGGTCATTCCAAGCGAAAATCTGGTTATCGTCCGTCGCGGTTATGACGTAGCAGGTCAGCAAGGGTTCAGTGAACACGACTTTGCGCGCGATGTGCTACGTGCGTTAAAGCGCGATTAAGAAATTTTTATTACGGTCGATAATAAGCTCTATATCACAATAAAAAAGTGGCTGGGTTATGCAAATAAAAGGCTCTTTGCAGCGTAAGCTGATTATTTCTATTTCTGGTGTGTTGGTGGTGCTACTGGCCGCTTTTGGTATTTTTGTCACGCAAACCATTGCCGAACTGACGCGCGACAAAACAGAAGCCCAGGTGGCGGAACTGATAGAGCTCAATGCTGCCGAAATAAAGAGCTTTTTTGCTGAACGCGCACGTATTCCGTTATCGGTACTGACTGACCCGCGGGTAACAGACTGGCTTGCCAGTTATGATCAACGTGGTAAAGATCTATCCACCGATGATACGTACCAGTCCATTACGCGGACCTTTCAGAATCTGGCCAGTAATGACGCCACCATCAAGTCGGTGTTTATGGGCTCAGCCAACACCTATGAATACCTTTATGAACAAGGACGCGTTGGTGTGGACACTTCAGGGCCAGATGCCGGCGATCCGTCCAAGGGTTATTTCACCAATCAGCGTCCCTGGTGGCATCAGGCGATAGAGAAGGACCGTTTGTACCTAACCTCACCGCAAGTGGATGCAACGGATGGTACGATTTCTTCGGTACTGCAAATGCCAATCAAAAACGCGAGCGGTGAACTACTAGGTGTTGGTGGTGTTGATATTCTGATCACTACCATTGCGGATTTGGTCGATGGCATTAAGTATCAGGGTGACGGCAAAGCTTTTCTGGTCAATGAAGAAAACCAGTTGGTGTACTTTCCAACCGAAGATGTTGAACTCGATTTAAACACGCCGATTGGCAAGCTCGATGGTATTTATGAACGCGCTCTGGATGTGCCGACCGCGGGTTTTGCCGCTTTAGCCGAGGCGATGACACAAGAACCCCGGGGGAGCGGTATTGAAGTGACCTGGAAAGGCCGCGATTATCGTGTTTTCTATGTGCCTATCGCATCGCAACAGCCTTATATTGACTGGCAGCTCGGGTTGTTGGTGCCCAGCTCAATGATTGAGTCCCCAATTAGTCAGGCTCGCTGGTCATCCTTTGCAATCTTAATGCTGATTATCGTGGTGCTGACGTTGGTGACGTATTACGTTTCGATGAAGGTGTTCAAACCGGTCAAACAAATTGCTGCGGCGATGGAAGATGTCGCTCAGGGCGACGGTGATTTAACGCGTCGGCTGAATATTGATTCAGACGACGAAGTGGGCAGTATGGCGCGTGCGTTTAATCGATTCTCAGATCGCATTCAGCAACTGATTGCGCACGCTAACCAATCCTCTGAGCAGGTCTCCGAGGCTGCTGATAGAGTGTCAAAAACGGTGAATGAATTTAACCGGGAAATGCAAAATGAGCAGCAGCAACTGGAGCGTATCGTAGCTGCGGTTCAGCGCATGAATGCCGCCAGCGATACCATCAATGACTATGCCGGCGATGCCACTCAGGCGGTGGAAGAAGCGGCGGATTCGGTGGCCGTTGTGGCGAATAACTCTCACAAAACCCAGCAAGTGATCAGTAACGTTTCGAAATCCATCTCAAGTGCAACCGAGGCGGTACAGAGCTTAAATGACGATGTCGGTAACATCAGTACCGTGCTTGATGTCATCACCGGGATTGCCGAGCAAACCAATTTGCTGGCGTTAAACGCGGCGATAGAGGCTGCCCGTGCCGGTGAGCAGGGGCGAGGGTTTGCGGTGGTCGCCGATGAGGTGCGAACACTGGCCACGCGCACACAGGAATCAACGGACCATATTCAGGCGACGGTCGAGAAGTTGCAGCGCGGTGCCAATAAGGTGAAACAGGCGATGGAGCATACCGACGCGATGAGCGACGACGGAGAGCAGCAGGTAGAGCGTGTGCTGTCAGCCATTACGCAAATCGAGCAGGCGATGCGTAAGGTCACCGATATGAACCGCAGTATTTCTGATGCAACGGGTGAACAAAGCACGCTTGCAGCCGAAGTTAACACTGAGCTGGAGAGTGTTCATAGTTTGACCGAACAAATGGTGGAACACTCCAGCGCAATGCAAGCCGATTTTCACCGGCTGCGCGATATCTCTGCGGAACTGAAAGGCACGGTCGGGCGTTTTAAGATCCAGTGATACGACGTGCTCTTGCCTGGTGCAGTTTTTTGTAGCTGTCCAGCAGTTTCAAATGACGGTCGATCCCTTCCAGGTTCATGCTGGTTGGGGTCAGGCCATAGAACCGGGTGCTTCCGTGAACGGAACCAATGACCGCTTCAATCACGTCTTCACCGTACATACGGCCAAGGTTATAACGGAAGTCGTCCAGCTCCAGTTCGTCATCGAGGGTAATCTCGAGCACCGCTTCTACCGCTCGGTAAAACAGCACTCGCTCAACGGTGTTGTCGTTATACTGCAGGAACATCTCGACGTATTCCTGCGCGTCTTCGTGACGTTGCAGCGCCAGGTAAATCAGTAGTTTTAGCTCAAGAATGGTGAGCTGGCCCCAGACACTGTTCTCATCAAACTCGATACCAATCAGCGTGATGATGTCCATATAGTTGTCCAACTGACTGTCTTCCAGCCGTTCGACCAGATCGCCCAGTTGTTCATCGGACAAACGGTGTAAATTAAGAATGTCCTCGCGGTACTGAAGCGCCACGTTCGTATTGTCCCAGACCAAGTCTTCCACCGGATACACTTCGGAGTAGTCGGGCACGAGAATACGGCAGACCGGCGCGCCTAAATCGTCGTGTACCATGATGTAGGATTCTTTACCCAGTTCGGCAAGAATGCCAAACAGTATTTCTGCTTCCTCTTCATTACTGGAGGCGGTAAAGTCCCATGCGACGAACTCAACATCGGATTTCGCGCTAAAGAAGCGCCATGAAACCACCCCCGATGAATCAATAAAGTGTTCGACGAAGTTGTTGGGCTCGGTGACCGCCATCGAGTTGAACGTTGGCGGTGGCAAATCGTTCAGCCCTTCAAAACTGCGGCCCTGCAGCAGCTCGGTCAGGCTACGCTCGAGTGCCACTTCGAAGCTGGGGTGAGCACCGAAGGAGGCAAACACGCCGCCGGTGCGGGGGTTCATGAGAGTGACACACATGACCGGAAACTGACCGCCTAATGACGCGTCTTTTACCAGTACCGGGTAGCCTTGTTGTTCGAGGCCTTGGATACCCGCCAGGATATCAGGGTACTGAGCAAGGACTTCCTGAGGCACATCCGGCAGTGCAATTTCCTGTTCAATAATGTGTTTTTTAACAGCCCGCTCGAAAATTTCCGACAAGCACTGCACCTGAGCTTCGGCCATCGTGTTACCGGCACTCATGCCATTACTCAGATACAGGTTCTCGATCAGGTTGGATGGGAAGTAAACGGTTTCGCCATCGGAGTGACGTATAAAAGGCAAGGCAACGATACCGCGATCGCTGCGACCGGAATTGGTGTCAATCAGATGGGAACCGCGTAATTCGCCTTCCGGATCGTAGAAAGCACGGGTGTAGTCGTCCAACAAGCCTTCGGGAAGTTGATCGTCAGGGCCTGGCTTAAACCACTTTTCGTTGGGGTAGTGGACAAACTCGGCGTTCGCAATTTCTTCACCAAAGAACTGGTCGTTGTAAAAGAAATTACAGCTTAAACGCTCGATAAATTCTCCGAGTGCAGAGCACAGCGCGCTTTCTTTGCTGGCGCCTTTACCGTTAGTGAAACACATATGTGAGGCCGCATCACGAACGTGCAAGGACCAGACATTCGGAACGATATTGCGCCAAGAAGAAACTTCGATTTTCATGCCCAGATCCGCCAAAATGCGGGTCATGTTTTTGATGGTATCTTCCAATGGCAGATCTTTACCTTCAATGAAGGTTTTGCGATCGCCATCGGGATCGATGGTCAGCAGCGCCTGTGCGTTTTGGGTAATACTTTCAACGGCTTCAACATCAAACTCGAGGTCGTTTTCGATCACACGCTTTACTGCGCAGCGCTCAGCCGCACGAATAATTCCGGTACGATCTTTGTCAGAAAGATCGGCCGGTAACTCCACCTGAATTTTGAACAGCTGTTTATAGCGATCTTCCGGATCCACCACGTTGTTCTGCGAAATGCGGATATTCTCGGTGGGAATATCCCGTGAGTCGCAGTACAAACGAATGAAGTGCGCTGCGCACATCACCGATGAGGCAAGGAAATAATCGAAAGGCCCCGGCGCTGAACCGTCGCCTTTATAGCGGATCGGTTGATCAGAGATAACGGTAAAGTCGTCAAATTTCGCCTCAAGGCGCATGTTTTCAAGAAAACGAACGTTGATTTCCATAGGGAGCAGGCTTTCGCTTGTAGTAGTGAACGGATAGTAAGCATGAAAGTGCGGGATTATCCCACACTTTCAGTTATTGATCATTATCGGCGTAGCCGCTGCCAATGGCACTGAAGGGTAATTTCAGGCCTAGCTCGGGAATTTGCAGGGCGATCCATGCCGGAAAGGTATTGCTGTTGGGGCCGGGTATGACCTCATATTCATTGGCCCATGGGTAACGTTCCGCGGCTTGCTCGATTTGCGGGATTAGCTGAGCGGCTTTGGCGCCACTGAGCGACAACAGCTTATCGGGTTTGGCGCCGTACCAGAAGCGATCGGGGGTGGCTGTTTTATAAACGCGCAGGGCGGGGCGGCCGTGTTCAACACCCCAGCCAACCACTTCGTAGACCGTGTATTCAGCAGCATCCTGTGGCTTTACGGCCAGCCAGGTATGCACTGCAAACCAGCCGCGCCAACCAAACGCATCGGCCGCATAAGCTTCGATAACCGCCTCACGTTGCACAGCAGGGTCCGGTGCAATCCCCGCCGGTTCACGCGACGTGTTGCGCCAGTCGCCGGAAGAGCAAGCAACGAGAAAACCGGCGACAATAACAATAAAGGACTGCCTCAACACGTTACACCACGCCCTGCTGTAACATCGCATCTGCGACTTTGCGGAAGCCGGCGATGTTCGCGCCCAGCGCTAAATTCGAAGGATGATCGAACTCTTCGGCGGCGCGCTTACAGTCGCGATAAATACTGCGCATGATGCGTTGCAATTTGTCGTCGACTTCTTCAAAGCTCCATTTCTGCATACTCGCGTTTTGTGCCATTTCCAGTTGACTGGTGGCAACACCTCCGGCATTTGCAGCCTTACCGGGTGCATAGGCGGTATTGCTCTCGATGAATAAGTCGACAGCATTCTGCGTGCAGGGCATATTGGCACCCTCAACAATGTAGCGGCAGCCGTTCTCGAGCAGCGCCTGTGCATCTTTCTCGGTCAGTTCGTTTTGCGTTGCACAAGGGAAGGCGATATCGGCCTCGTAGCGCCATACTTGATGCCCGTCCTCGGGGTAGTCCTCACGAGCGGTATAGTGTGCATTACTGTGTGTTTCTAAATACGCTTCAAGACGATCGTGGTTTTCTTCTTTAATGCGTTTGACGAGGTCCAGATCAATACCGGCTTCGTGGTAAATCGTACCGCTGGAATCCGAACAGGAAACCGGTTTGGCACCAAGCTCGTAGAGTTTTTCCATCGCATAAATCGCAACGTTACCAGAGCCCGAAACCAAGCAGCGTTTGCCATTCATGGATTCATTGTTGTCGCCCAACAAGCATTGTGCGAAATAAACAGCGCCGTAACCGGTGGCTTCTTTGCGTACATGGGAGCCTCCCCACAACGCGCTCTTGCCGGTGAGTACGCCGTCGAAGCGATTGACCAGACGTTTGTACTGGCCAAATAAATAGCCGATTTCACGGGTGCCGACACCAATATCACCGGCAGGGACATCGGTGTTGGGGCCTATATGACGGTGCAGCTCGTTCATAAAGGATTGGCAGAAACGCATGATTTCGCCATCAGACTTTCCTTTTGGATCAAAGTTGGCACCGCCTTTACCACCGCCAATGGGTAAGCCGGTCAGGGCATTTTTAAAAATCTGTTCAAAACCAAGAAACTTAATGATGCCGGCATTAACACTGGGGTGAAAACGCAAGCCACCTTTATAAGGCCCCAGCGCCGAATTGAATTCAATTCGATAGCCCTTATTCACCTGCACTTGGCCGTTATCATCAACCCAGGGCACGCGGAACATAATCTGCCGCTCAGGCTCAACTAAGCGCTCGATGATGCCTTGTTCACGGTACTTGGGACGTTCGGAGATAACCGGTTCGATGGATTCCAAGACTTCCTCCACCGCTTGGTAAAATTCTGATTGGGCGGGACTGGTTTGTTTGAGTTTTTCAATTGTTTCTTTAATAAAGCTCATAATGGTCCCTATTTGTGATGCTTGTGGTTGATTGCTTAATTACTACTGTATCCACTCAACTCTGGATTCTTTCAATAAAGAAAGATAGGATTTATCACTTCCTGAAACAAAAAAACAACAAGTCAATATAAATATGAATTTAAAAAAACCGGTATTAGGGATTCTCAGTGTGGGCGTTGCCGCAGTCTTAGTTGCGCCTCATTTTATTGGTCAGCAGGCGGAGCAAGATATCAACGCATTGGTCGCAGCGGTGAACAATAACCCGGTGCACCAGCTTGACCTGAAATCTTACCAACGTGGCTGGTTTAGTTCGAAGGCCGTATTTGAACATTCGATGCAAATGGCTGACTTTGATCAAAGCGGCGGCACTAAAATGACAGAGGTTCGCAGTGGTGAAGTGGTGCTGGACTTACAACACGGTCCTGTGTTGACGGACTATGATGCGGGTTTAGGACTGCTGTCCTGGCAGTTGCAGGCGGCCGATGAACGATTAAGGGCAAATTTGACCTGGAATGACGGCGAACCACTTTACCAGATGATTGGCTCGATGAATCTGGTCGGCAGCGGACAGTATCACGATCGGATTGCGGGGCTGGTATACCGCGACGCAGCTAGTGATATGACGATTGAACTTAACGACTACCGTGGTAACGGGGAGTTTGGTGCCGAGCAATTCGCTTACCAAGGGACGAATAAACGATTCCGCGTGGATATTGCCGGTGAAAGTGTGCAAATAGATGATCTGACGTTCGCCACTGAAGCAAAGGGTACGCTCGCGGAAGCGTTAACTTCGCAACTGCTGGAATCTGAAGTGGTGCTGAACATTGCAAAGGCATCGACGCCGGCCTTTTCGATGAGGGATGTTCAGCTTGATGCGAAGAGTGAGTTGTCGGACAACGGCGAAACCCTGGATATCAGTTTTGTCACCAATATTAATAACATCACCTCAGCAACCGGCAACTGGAACAACTTAGCGCTAGCGATGGAAATGCGGCGTGTTGATGTCGCCTTTATGCGGGCTTACCAAGAAACGGTTAATGATGCATACAGTGCTGATGTTGAAGAGATGCAAGAGCAATTGCAGGCGTTAATGAAAGAACATTTAGAGCCTGTCGTTGCAGCGGATCCTGAATTTATCATCAGCGAGCTGAGTGGGCAGGCACCGGACGGTCAATTTGACGGCGAGTTATCGGTAAAACTGGCGGAAAATGCGGCAGCAGAAATGGTGAATGCCAGCGGTGATTATTGGTTAAAACAGCTGTTGGCAGAAGGCTATATGCAGATGGATAAAGCCTTGTTACGCAATGCGTTTATCATGCAGTTAGAAACGGCATTGGCGGCTCAAATGCCTAATCAAGATATGCAGTCAGAGCAAATTCAGTCGATGCTGAATCAGCAAGCTGAACAGGTCATTGGTGTCTATTTGCAACAAGGTTTTATTGAAGAGCAAGAGCAGCAGTACCGGAGTGCCATCGAATTACAGAATGGTGTGCTGTTACTGAACGGTAATTCGATTCCTCTTATCTAATCTAGCTGTTAAGGATTGGGGTCCTCAGAGACCCCATTACCTCTAAATCCACCTCATTTCTGCTCCCGCCTTGATTAAATCTGTATTTTCATAAATTGTTCATTGTGCAACCAGTTTAATTGCGACAAAATGACACAGTGACTTTGCTAGAACGCAAACGAATAAGCATATAACATCACATGTGTTTCCAACCTTTGGAGTGGCCGATGATGTTTAACAACTTTTTACGAATCTCCGGTATAGCCTTACTGTTAACCGGTTCTTCTCTGGCTTTAGCCGGCGATGAACCCTATCAACAAGCGGCGCAGCAATTGCAGCAGCGGCTTGGCAAGGTACTCATGCATACCATTAAGACCGAAGGCCATGTGGCTGCGATTAGGGTCTGTAACGAGCAAGCCCCTCAAATTGCCCAAGCGGTCGGTAGCGATCTTAACTTGGAAGTAGGGCGTACCGCATTAAGGGTGCGTAATCCGAAAAATGCTCCAACAGCACGTCAACGTGACGTCTTGCAACAGTTTGTAGAACAGTGGCAACACACAAAAAATGTTGTGCCAACGGCAACCTATACCAACGATCAAGGCCAGCAAGTTTGGATGCAGGCGATTGTCATGCAACCGCAGTGTGCCGCCTGCCACGGTAGCAATATTGAACCGGCTCTGAAGCAAGCCATTGTTGAGCGCTATCCGGAAGATGCCGCAACGAACTTTGAGGTTGGACAAATTCGGGGCGCATTTGTTGTAAAGTCTTCACAATAACCATGTAACTTATATGGATATAAAGTAGACTGATATTAGTATCTGATGAGGAGTTCTAATTATGGAACTTGATCCGCTGTTACTTTCGCGAATTCAGTTCGCGTTCGTTGTTTCCTTCCATGCTATCTTTCCGGTCTTCACTATCGGACTGGCATCCTACATTGCCTTGATTTACGGACTTGCCTTTAAAACCAATGATCCCAAGTGGGAGCGCCTTGGTGGATTCTGGACTCAGGTATTTGCGGTTGTGTTTGGTATGGGGGTGGTTTCCGGTATTGTCATGTCGTTTCAGTTCGGCACCAACTGGAGTAATTTTTCGCTGGCAACGGCAAACTTTCTGGGGCCGGTATTGAGTTATGAGGTGGTGACGGCGTTCTTCCTTGAAGCGGCTTTCCTTGGTGTGCTGTTATTTGGCAGAGGCAAGGTACCTAACGGAGTGCATTTCTTTGCCGCGTTGATGGTGTCGATAGGAACCTTCATTTCTTCATTCTGGATCCTTTCAGCCAACAGTTGGATGCAAACGCCGGCAGGGGTTGAGGTGCGTGATGGGATATACCATGTGGTCGATTGGTCAACAGCGATTTTCAATGACTCGTTCTGGTATCGTTTTGCCCACATGGGGCTAGCCTCGTTTCTTACCGGCGGCTTTGTGGTTGCTGGTGTCAGCGCCTGGTTCCTGATTCAGAAGCGTGACACAGAGCTGCACCGTAAAGCATTATCCATGACCTTATGGTTACTGTTGTTATTAACGCCATTACAAGTATTCATTGGTGACCTGCATGGTTTGAACACGTTAAAACATCAACCGACAAAGGTTGCAGCAATGGAAGGCAATTGGGACACCCAGAAGGGGGCGCCGTTGCTGCTGTTTGCGATTCCGGATCAAGAGCAGCAAACCAACCATTTTGAAGTGGGTATCCCTAAGCTCGCGAGCTTCATTCTCACCCACGACTGGGACGGTGAGATTCCCGGCGTCAAGGAGCAACCTCCCGAGCTACAGCCGAATGTTCCCATTGTATTCTGGTCGTTCCGCGTCATGGTCGCGATGGGGTTACTCATGGTGCTGGTCGCTGTGATTGGGTTGTTCTTGCGTCGTAACCGCGCATACATGCACAGCCGCTGGTATTTGCAAACGCTGCGACTGATGACGTTGAGTCCTTTTATTGCCGTCTTGGCGGGGTGGTTTGTTACTGAGGTTGGACGAGCGCCTTATTTGGTCTACGGACAAATGACTCAGGCTGAGGGACTGACTCCGTCGCTAACCGGCGGTATGGCGTTGTTTACTCTCATTGGCTACTTTTTGGTTTATGCCTGCGTGTTTGCTGCGGGTGCCTATTACCTCACGCGGGTCATCCGTACAGGTACTGAGGGCGCGGAACAGCATGATGACGATAAACATCGTGCCAAACGTCCGCTGTCTGCCGCAGAAGCCAGTTTTGATTAAAGGTGATTGCAATGAGTGAACCGATTTTTGATTTAACCTATATTTGGGCCGCTATCATCGCCTTTGGCGTGATCATGTACGTGCTGATGGACGGTTTTGACCTGGGGCAGGGTATCTTGTTCATGTTTGCACCGAGCGATCACGATCGGGACATTATGATGAACTCGATTGCGCCGGTCTGGGACGGCAACGAGACCTGGCTGGTACTCGGCGGAGCCGGGTTATTGGCTGCGTTTCCGCTGGTTTATTCGATATTTCTGCCGGCGCTATACATTGGTGTTTTTCTGTTACTCGCCGGACTGATATTCCGCGGTGTGGCGTTTGAGTTCCGCTTTAAAGCACATTCTTCCCGTTACCTATGGAACTGGTCATTTGCCATAGGTTCAACGGTAGCTGCCTTTGCGCAGGGTGCGGTAGTGGGTGCTTACATTCAAGGCTTCGAAACGGAAAATATGCGCTATGTTGGTGGTGCTCTGGATTGGTTAACACCATTCACGGTGCTGACCGGGATCGGTCTGGTGGCCGGCTATGCCTTATTGGGAGCGACCTGGCTGATAATGAAATCAGAAGGCTCAACGCAGCAGTGGGCGTATAAGCTGGTGAAACCGTTATTGGCTGTGGTGTTGTTGATTTTCGTCGTCATCAGTATTTGGACGCCTTTTGTTGATGAATTTGTCGCTAACCGCTGGTTTGACGGTGTTTCACCCATCTGGCTGCTGCCGATCCTCGGTTTAGCCAGTGCGTTCTGGATTTACCGCTCCGTCAGTCAACGCCGTGAGGGCACGCCGTTTGTGGCAACGATGGCGTTGTTTGTGTTCACTTACTTAGGCTTGTTGGCCAGCAAGTGGCCTTATGTGGTGCCGCCAAGTTATACACTGGCCGATGCCGCATCGGCTCATGAGTCCCAGTTGTTCCTGCTGATTGGCTTACTGTTCGTGATACCTATCGTGCTGGTTTACACGGCATGGACCTATTGGGTGTTCCGCGGCAAAGTGAAGGCCGATCAAGGTTATCATTAAGGATACCCGATGAGTACAGTTGCGGCGTCTGCGCACGCTTATTTGCAGCAACTTGCGCGGACAGTAAAGCGCCCCATTATGTGGGCGTTTTGTTTTGGCTTAATCAAAACCGCTGTCATCGTTATTCAGTTGGCAATCGTGGCTTCGCTGGCTCATGAACTCTTTGTTCATGGGCGTGGGCTGGTGTCTCTGTTGCACCTGTTTATTTGGTTGGTGGTGTTCAGTTTTGCTCGCGCGGGTATCGGGCTACTGCAAAATGCCTGCCTACGGTTGGCCACACAGACGGCAAGCCACCATGCGCGAACGCGGTTGCTTACCCGTTGGCGTCGGCAAATTGATGGTGGGGCGCAGCTGTCGGCTGCCGACGGAGCGCTACAGTTAGAACCCATTGAGTCATTAAAGGGGTATTTTAGCCGCTATCTGGTGCAGCAGTACTTGGTGTTTGCCTCGCCGCTACTCATCTTAATTGTCTGTTTTTCACTGAATCCTGTGGTTGGCGGACTGCTGTTATTATCCGGCCCGATCATTCCGCTGTTTATGGCGTTGGTCGGGATGGGCGCTGAGCGTTTAAGTCAAAAACACGCGGAGCAAACGTTTGCGTTAAGTCGTACCTTTACGGACAAGCTACGCAACGTGATAACGCTGAAGTTATTTAACGCCGGTGATGCGGCTTTGCAAGATGTCGCTGAAGCCGGCGAGGGTTATCGCAAAGCCACCCTGTCGACGCTAAAAGTGGCGTTTCTGTCGTCGGCGGTGTTGGAGTTTTTTTCGAGTGTGGCAATTGCCGGGGTAGCACTGTACGTTGGCTTTGGCTTACTGGGTTACATTGACTGGCTGGGCGCGGATGAACTGACGTTGTTCAGCGGTTTACTGGTGCTGTTGCTGGCGCCGGAATATTTTGCGCCGTTACGACAATTCGCGCAAAGTTATCACGACCGCGCCGCGGCCATTGGTGCTGCAACTCTGCTGTGCGATCGACAACAAGCCCCTAGCTCTGATGGACAGCCCGCCGTTAACACGGGGTTGCCTGAGGGCTTGTCGTTTCGCTGGCAGAACTTATCGGTCATCTTAGCCGAAGGTAAACGCATAACTTATGCGGATGGCGAGATAGCGAAAGGCAGCCTTTGCGCAATCAGTGGTCACTCCGGTAGCGGAAAAACCACCTTGCTCAGGGTATTGCTGAAGCAAATGCCCTATCAGGGCAACCTGATTTGTACCACGGAGATGTCACGTGGAGTGGCTTACTTTGCGCAACAGCCGTTTCTGATCGCAGGCAGTTTACGCGATAACATTAATCTGTTTGAACGTCACAGCGACGACACCATCATCGCAGGTTTGCGCCAAGTCGGGCTGGGGTATCTGCTGACGTCTTTGCCCGAAGGGCTGGCAGCTAAACTTGGCGAAAAGGGACGCGGTCTGTCCGGCGGTGAACAGCGTCGCATTGCGTTGCTGCGCTGCGTGCTGTCAGAACGGCCGGTTGTCATCGCCGACGAGTCCACTGAGAACCTGGACGACGTGTCTGCTGAGGTCATTTGCGACTGTTTAGTGGATTTAGCCGCAACGGGTAAAACCGTTATTGTTGCCACTCATGATCCGAAACTGTTGGCGCGGGCAACTCATGTGATCGAGGTGACGGCATGATACGAAGGGACTGGCGGTTTTTGCGGCCGTGGCTAAAACAAGTAAAAGGTACTCGTTGGTCGTTGTTGTTAGGCCTGTTGCTGGCCTTGGCAACGGCACTGTTCGGAATTGGTCTGTTGTCGCTTTCAGGGTGGTTTATCACTGCGGCGGCGCTGTATGTGGCCTTTGATATTTATTCGCCCGGTGCCGGAATTCGGTTCTTTGCGATAGCACGCACCGTCAGTCGCTACGTTGAGCGGTTGGTTAATCATGATGTCGTGCTTGCCTTGCAGGCTCGCTGGCGAGTGGCTCTATTTAAACGCCTGCAGGCACAGCCGCTGGGTCGTTTATTAAGATTGCGTGTGGCGGATGCGGTGCAGCAATTGACTCGTAATTTGGATGCGCTGGATAACCTGTTGTTACGGCTGCTGCTACCGGGGCTCGTGTTTACCATCGCCTCATTGTTGCTGGCGTTGTTCTGGAGCTTTTATAACCCGGTTTTAGCCGTGCTCGCCATTGGCGGCTGGCTCGCGGTATTGCTGTTTAGTGTGCGGTTAGCCGCAACAACGCGAACGTTGGCGGTACAACAGCTGCGCGTTGCTGAGCGTTTACGGCGCAGTGCCATGAATACCACAGAGTCCATAACCGAGCTTATGGCCTGGAACGTTTACCCGGACTATGAGCAGGCGTTATTGCAACAGGCTGATAGACAAGAGCGGCTTGATAATCGGCAGTTGTTACTGCAGCACCGGTGCCTGTATAAGGTCGAAATTTTTGCGCAGTTGCTGTTTTTACTGGTACTGGGCTTGGTTATTACTGAGTTCGAGCAAGGGCAGCTTATGAGTGCGGAGGTGATTATGTTGTTGCTCTCGGCATTCGCATGGCAGGAGCTGGCAACCGAGTTACCGACACAATGGGGTGGTTACGGAAAAACCTTAGCAGCGGCTAAGCGCTTGCTCAGGTTTGCCGGGCAAAATGAGCCGGAGCCGGCAACGGATGCAGCGCATTCCGGGGGCAACAAGTTTGCTCTGATACTGGAGCAGGTTCGTGTAATGCAGGCTGGACGGATGGTGGTAGACAATGTGTCGGCACACCTGCAAGCAGGCAAGGTGCATTGGATACAGGGGGCTTCCGGTATCGGTAAAACCACACTCGCCGAAGCCATTATGGGCTGGCGACCGTTGCATAGTGGCTCAGTTAGCCTACGACCGGCGGCCAGTACCGATGCGCACGTTGGCTACCTTACCCAGCAAAGCGAAATGTTTGATGATACCGTGCGCGCCAATCTGAACCCGTCCCGGCAACGCCTGAGCGATCAGGATTACTGGCAGGTCTTAAAGCTACTGGAGCTGGATAGTCTGATCAGCAGCTTACCGTTAGCGTTAGATACGTTGGTTGGAAGCCGCGGAGTTATGTTTTCCGGAGGGCAACGGCGGCGACTGGCGCTGGCGCGGGTGTTGCTCCAGAATCGGCCGATTCTACTGCTTGATGAACCCTTTGCCGGACTTGAACGACCGTTGGCGAAACGTCTGTTAGAGCGCTTAGTGAAAGCCTATCCCGATAAAACCTGGCTTATCATTAGCCACATTGGGCCGCAACAACTGAATAGCCCGAACGTGCCTGATGGGGAACGAATTCAGTTAGCATCCAATTAAAAAAGGGCGACTACCGGAGAGAGTGAGAAGCCGCCGCTGGGTTGGGAAAGCGTTATTTCTTTTCTTCGAAGTTACAAGCGTCAGGCGCGCCTTGAGGCTCAGGGCGATGACTTAAGTGTTTGGGTTTTGCCAACCACTCTTTTCCTTTTAACATGACGTCCCAATAGAGCCATGGCAACATTTTTTCTTTTAGCAACCAAGCCAGTCTCGAGGGTTTCGTTCCATCGACGAGCCAGGCTGGGAAGGTAGGCTGTAACTGACCACCATAGCCAAACTCAGCTAATACGATTTTGCCGCGCTCTACTGTGAGAGGGCAAGAACCATAGCCTTCGTAAACCGCCATTGCCGGTTTACCGGCAAGTGTTGATAACACGTTTTCAGCCACAACCGGCGCTTGTTTTCGAACCGCAGCCGCCGTTTTCGCATTGGGTGCATTTGCCACGTCACCAACGGCATAAACGTTGCCATAATGTTTGTGTTGTAATGTTTCGGGACTGACGTCCACCCAGCCCGATTGATCCGCCAACGGACTGTGCGAGATAACATCCGGAGCCTTTTGTGGTGGGCACACATGCAACATATCGAATGATTTCTCTACGTTGGTGATATTACCGTCGTTGTCCGTTACGGCAAAGGTTGCTTTTCGATTGGGGCCGTCAACGGCAATCAGATTATGCTGAAAGCGTAATTGAATACCATAGTCGTCGACATATTTCTGTAGCGAAGGGACGTACTCTTTGACACCAAATAGCGCGGCACCGGCGGTACAAAATTCAACATTAATGTCGTTCAAGCGTCCACTGCGTCGCCAGTCATCACAGGATAAATACATTGCCTTTTGTGGCGCCCCGGCACACTTGATTGGCATCGGAGGCTGAGTAAAGATGGCGTTGCCCTTGCGTGTTGCCTGCACCAGTTTCCAGGTATATGGGGCAAGATCAAAACGATAATTTGAGGTCACACCGTGCTGTCCGAGGCTTTCTTTTAACCCGGGAATGGCTTCCCAGTCCAGCTTCAGCCCCGTAGCCACGACCAAGCTTTGATAAGCGAGCTGATCGCCATTTTCTAACACGATACGCTGTTGGTCGGGCTTAAATTCGCTGACTGCGGTTTGATACCATTTTGCGGCTTTGGGCATGACATCGTGCATTTTTCGCTTGGTCTGCTCGCGCTCGAATACTCCGCCGCCAACTAACGTCCAACCGGGTTGGTAGAAATGCGCGTCTGCGGGTTCCACAATAGCGATATCTGTTTGTGGTTGGCGCTGCAGGATGCTTGCGGCAACCGCTTGTCCTCCTGCGCCACCGCCGACAATAACCACCGTGTGTTTATTGATGGAATAATTGCCGGGCTTATCACTCTCGACGATCGAAGATTGCGCAAAGCGTTGCTGTAACCGTGCTTGTTGACCTGAAAGGTCATAGCCAGCCTGTTGAGCTGTATCGAGTAACGCTTGCGGTGCTAAATGACCTGCTTCTGCTAGTGCCCACAAGGTGCAAGAGCGGGTACCGGTGCGGCAATAGGCAAGTACCGGGCCTTTCACCTTAGCCATCAGTTCAGCGAACGCACGGATATCCTGGTCGGTAATGTTGCCGGAAATGACCGGTAGGTATTCAAAGGCGATGCCATTTTTTTGCGCAGCTTGTCCGATTTTATCGGCATTTACCTGGTCTTCGCCCTCGTTGTCCGGGCGGTTACAAATAATGGTTTTGAATCCGTGAGAAGCCGCGACCCCAACGTCCTCAATTGAAATTTGGGGAGACACACTGATAAAGGGACTGAGTTTACGAAGTTCCATGCTTGCCTCGACTAAAATAGGTTCAACGGAATTTTGAGATAACGCTGTTGGTTATCCTCTGTCGGTGGTAGTTGACCGGCCCGCATATTGACCTGAACCGAGGGCAAGATCAGCCGGGGCATATCTAATGTCGCATCGCGTTCGGTGCGCATTTTTACAAACTCCTCTTCGGTTTTGCCGCCACCGACATGGATGTTGTGTTGCTTTTCTTCCGCGACCGTTGTCTCAAAAGCATACTCATCCCGGTTCGGCGCTTTGTAATCGTGACACATAAACAAGCGTGTTTGGTCGGGCAATGAAAACACTTTTTGAATGGAACGATAGAGCGTGCGGGCGTCGCCTCCGGGGAAGTCACAACGTGCGGTGCCGAAGTCCGGCATAAACAGGGTGTCGCCGACAAAGGCTGCGTCACCAATGACATAGGTTAAACACGCTGGAGTATGGCCGGGGGTGTGCATTACACGGGCTTCAATATGGCCAATAGTAAAGGTATCACCGTCGGCAAAAAGGCGGTCGAATTGGCTACCGTCACGAGCAAACTCGGTACCCGCATTAAAGGCTTTGCCAAAGGTTTCCTGGACGGTCTTAATGTGTTCACCTATACCTAACTTAGCGCCTGTCTTTTCTTGTAAAAACGGTGCTGCAGACAGGTGGTCAGCGTGAACATGAGTTTCCAGAATCCAGTCAACGGTAAGTTGATGATCCTGGATAAACTGTAAAATGGCCTCAGCCGACGTCGTGTTAGTGCGACCAGCGGCATAGTCAAAGTCCAGTACCGAGTCGACGATAGCACAGTGCTTCGAATCTGGATCCTGTACGACATAACTGTATGTGTTGGTTGGTTCATCGAAAAAATGCGTAACGATGGGCTTGCTGATACCTGCTGACATAATTCACACCTCATAATATACATTTTCTTTATATATCTAAAAGCAATAAGCATATAACTATGGGTAGAACATACTCTGATTTTGGCAAGGGATCAAATAGCAATAGGGTATAACTAAAGTGTCTATTAGAGCGAAACATTTCATCGTATAAATCGATTACTGTAATCGGGGCAGATCAGAGCGGCATCACTTGCGATAAAAACATTATGTTATATGCTTATAATCACATTGATGGTTGCAAATGGCAATAACGGCCAGGAGGTCAAAGATGACAAGCATTATTCGAAAAAGCCCTTCCACAGGTCCGCAGTCGCCGGACGTCTGGGGAATTTATGAGGCTGATACAGGGTCAGTGCAGTACATTGTTGCTGACCCAGCAACGAAGAAAGCCGCCTTGGTTGATGTTGTGCAAAACTTTGACCCACGTAGCGCAAGATGCTCGTTTGAGAGCGCCGACGAGGTTTTGCAATTAGCACATGATAACGGACTCACGATTGAATGGGTGTTGGATACGCACCCGCACGCTGATCACTTGATGGCGTCCAACTATCTCAAAGATAAGACGGGCGCGCCCAACGCGATTGGTGAGAAAACCTGTGAAATTGCAAAGCTATGGAGTGATTACTATAACGTACCGGGTTTATTTGAGCCGACAAAAGATTTTGACTATCTGTTTAGTGAAGGCGATACCTTCAAAATTGGTGAACTCGACGTCACAGTGTGGTTGTCACCGGGTCACACTTTGGGTTCGATAACTTACCTTGTCGGCGATGCCGCATTTGTGCACGACACCTTTATGTACCCGGACAGCGGTACCTCTCGAGCGGACTTCCCGGGAGGTTCATCTAAGGATTTGTGGAGTTCGTTACAACGTATTTTGAGTTTACCGGATGATACCCGGCTGTTTGTGGGTCACGACTATGGCAAAGAAGGTCGGGAAGCGCAATGGGAGGCCACGGTGGCGCAGCATAGACAAAGCAATATTCATTTGTCCGGTGGTGTTAGCGAGCAGCAGTATCGCTCAGTTCGTGATGAACGTGATGCAACTCTGGCACTACCCGACAGAATGTTACATGCACTGCAGGTGAATTTGCGTGCAGGGCAGTTACCCCCGGCCGAGAATGACGGAGAGCATTACTTCAAAATTCCGGCTAATAAGTTTTAATCATAGTGAGGTATGAAAAATGAGCTTACGTATTGGTACTATTGCACCCAACTTTAACATCGAGACAACAACCGGCACCATCGACTTTCATGAATGGGCAAAAGGTTCGTGGACGTTCTTTTTCAGTCATCCGGCGGATTATACCCCGGTGTGTACGACTGAAATGGGGCGCACCGCGCAACTCGCTCCGGAGTTTGCTAAGCGTAACGTTAAACCTCTGGGACTTTCTACAGATACCGTAGAAGAGCATCTAGGCTGGATTAAAGATGTTAATGAAACGCAAAACACGGTTCTTGAGTTTCCTATTGTCGCGGACAAAGACAAGAAAGTGGCTGAATTGTACGACATGATCCACCCGGATGAAGACGACAACGCAGCGATTCGTTCGGTCTATATTATCGATCCGGATCTAAAAATTCGCTTGACCATGACGTATCCAATGACCGTCGGTCGGAACTTTGACGAAATCTTGCGTGTTATTGATGCACTGCAAACGACCGACAAGCAGGAAGTTGCGTGCCCAGCGGACTGGACTCCGGGTAAGCCGGTGATCATTCGTCCTAGCGTATCGGACGACGATGCCAAAGTTAAGTTTCCACAAGGCTGGAAAACACTGCGTCCTTACTTGCGTCTGACTGACCTCAAATAAATCGCGTTACTTGCGGTACAGGGTCGCGCTGACTGACGTCAGTGCGGCCTTTTTTATCGCTTTCATTTAATGAAAAAATAAATTAAAGTAGTTATAACGATATTCAATTAAGGAATATGAGGTAACCATGTTGCTTGCCATTCTCGGTGCTTTGATCATTGGTCTTTCGCTTGGACTGTTCGGTTCCGGGGGATCAATCCTGACGGTACCGGTGTTAATGTACTTGGTTGATATGCCGGCTGATGTATCGATTGCTTCGTCGTTGCTCATTGTGGCTGGTATCAGTTTGTTTGGCTCGATTTCATACATTTGTCGTAAAACCGTCAGTTGGAAGCACTTCTGGGCCTTTGGGTTACCCGGTATGGCCGGCACGTATGGCGGTGCCTGGCTGGGAACTCTGGTGGACAGTCGTTGGCAACTGCTGGTGTTCTCATTACTGCTGATTGTGGCGGCGGTATTAATGTGGCGAAGTAAGCCGAGAGCTCCCGATCATGTCACCGCGATGAATTATCCCAAAGTGACCCTCGAGGGGCTTGTTGTCGGTGTTATCACCGGATTTGTCGGCGTTGGTGGTGGCTTCCTGATTGTCCCCGCGCTGGTGCTGTTGGCCGGATTGGCGATGCCGGTTGCCATTGGTACCAGCTTGTTGATCATTGTCATTAAGTCATTGGCGGGCTTTATAAAGTATTACGCGGTCATGGCGTCCCAGAACGTTGAATTTGACTGGTTGGTGATTGGCTTAATGATTGCCGGGGGTGTTTTTGGGACGGTATTTGGCAGCAAAATTGGGCGGGCATTACCCAAAGAAAAACTGCAAAAAGGCTTTGCAGTTTTCCTGGTTGCCATGGGCATTTTTGTTATCACGAAATCTGTGCTTTAAAAGTCATCCGCACTGTGCCGCTCGCGTAACTGCTGGTGTTCATCGCCCCAGACTTTATTCACCCGGCGGCCGCGTTTAACCGCTGGGCGTTCGTTAATACGGTTGGCCCAGGCAACGACATGTTTGTAGGTATGGGTCTGTAAAAACTCGGCGGCCTCGTACACTTCGTTCAGGACCAGCGCGCCGTACCATGGGAAAATGGCCATATCGGCAATGGTGTAGTGATCTCCGGCGATGAATTCGTGCTGAGCGAGTTGTTTGTCGAGCACGTCAAGCTGTCGTTTGACTTCCATGGTGTAGCGATTGATTGGGTACTCCAGTTTTTCCGGTGCGTAGGCGTAGAAGTGACCGAAGCCGCCACCAAGCATAGGGGCGCTGCCCATTTGCCAGAAGAGCCAATTTAAGCACTCGGTACGTTTGGCCGGCTCTGATGGTAAGAAGTGGCCAAATTTCTCGGCCAGGTAAAGCAAGATTGAGCCAGACTCAAAAACGCGGGTGGCCGGCTTCGTGGAAACGTCCAGTAACGCCGGGATTTTTGAGTTTGGATTGACTTCGACAAAGCCGCTGCTGAACTGTTCGCCTTCCATGATATCGACGATGAACGCATCGTATTCTGCATCGCTAATACCAAGTTCGAGTAGCTCTTCGAACAGGATGGTAACTTTCTGGCCGTTAGGCGTTGCCAGGGAATAGAGCTGATGCGGATGTTTGCCAACGGGTAACGCCTTATCATGAGTTGCGCCCGCCGTTGGGCGGTTGATAGTGGCAAACTTACCACCGTTGGCCTGATCCGGTTGCCATACCTTGGGTGGCTGATAGTTATCGGCAGACATAAAACCTCCTGTCGTATTAAGTGACCGTCTGGCGTTGTGCCCAACGGGGTTGCAGGTAATCCTTTGATTCAATCACCTGTTGTACCAGCTCAACGGCCTTCCAGACATCATCGAAACTGTTGTACAAAGGGGCAAAGCCAAAGCGAATGAAGTTAGGCGCTCGGAAATCCGCCACCACTCCGCGGGCAATCAATGCCTGACATAATTCGTAAGCGTAATCGAACGCGTAGCTGAGTTGACTACCGCGCTTGTTGGCGGACAACGGTGACAACAATGTCAGCGTCTTGGTGAGCCCTGTTTGTTCGATTAACTCATGAAACACTTGGGTGAGTTGCATACTTTTGGTACGCACTTGCTCCATATCAAGATCGCTAAATAACTCCAGTGAGGCGTCGACTGCGGCCATCGATATCACCGATGGCGTGCCGGCGAGAAATTGTTTAATGCCTTGGTCTGGTGTGTAGTCGGCAGCGAAAGCGAAAGGGTTGCTGTGACCAAACCAACCGGCGACAGGTTGTTGTAAGTTACCCAGTAAGTCGCTGCGAACATACAAAAACGCCGGTGCGCCCGGACCGCCGTTGAGGTACTTGTAGGTACAGCCGACGGCCATATCGACCCGCCATTGATTGAGGTGAATCGGCATTACTCCGGCACTGTGCGCCAAATCGACCAAAATTAATGCGCCGTGCTGATGGGCCTTTTGGGCTAACGCAGCAATATCCAGTCGCTTGCCGCTGCGGAAGTTAACTTCGGTAACCATTACCACGGCGGTTTGGTCGTCGATGGCATGCATCAGCTCATCTTCCGCAACATCGACAAATTGGCAGCGCTCACTGCCGAGCAAAGTCTCCAGCCCTTGAGCGATGTATAAATCGGTGGGGAAATTATCGTGACTGGAAACGATACGGTTGCGAACGGGAGTGCCATTAAAGGTGATGGCGGCAGCCAGTAATTTGAACAAATTTACCGAGATAGAATCACAACACACCACTTCCTCAGCGTTAGCGCCAATCAATCGCGCAATTTTGGCCCCGGCGCGCTGTGGCAGTGTGACCCATTGATGTTTGTTCCAACTGCTAATGAGGTCTTGTCCCCATTGCTGTCGGGTGGTTTCCTCCACCCGTTCGGATACTCGTTTGGGCAGCGCACCCAGTGAGTTTCCATCAAGGTAAATAACCTCGTCAGGCAAAGCAAATTGGGCCTTGTAGCTCGTCAGTGGATCGTTCTGATCGAGCGTTTTAATATCGTCGACAACTATCATCAGTGGTGTTCCTGCAGGATATCCAGAAGCTGTTTAAACGCCGGGGTTTGAGGGTGTAACCAGTCAAAATGACCGGCATCCGGCAGTACGTTCGACTGGGCATCCTTGAGTTTGTGTGCGTATCGGTAATGTACAATCGCGTCGTTATCACCCTGCAGTAACAGGGTGTTGGGATGTGCCTGTTTGGTTGACGGGTTGGCCGCTGCGTAGGCGTCCGGTAGCTGCTCGGCGGTGCCTCCCATAAAGTCGACAGTAACGCGTTCGCAGCTGTTATCGCCCGTTGCGTACTCACGGATATCGGTGATGGCTGCCAAACCGATAACGGCGTCAATCTGGTTACGGTAATCCGACTCAGCGCCCAGTAATAACGCCAAATGGCCGCCGGCAGAGTGGCCTGCGACAATTAATGGGCGATTGCTGTCGCGTTGTTCTAACCATTGTGCGAAGCCTTGGCGAATATCGTCATAGGTTTGTGGCCAGCCGCCACCGGTTGCTCCGGTACGCCGATACTCAATGGCAAACACCTGATGCCCTTGTTGTTGCAGGGCGCTGGCAAAAGCGCGAGCATGCTGCACATCATACTGAGACAGCCAGCAACCGCCGTGAATAAAGAAGACATCGGTATAGGCGTTTTCGTTCAGCCACACGTCAATGCGTTGCTGCGCGGATTGGCCATAACTTAGTGTGCTATCCGGTTCCTGACTGGGGTGTGCCAAAACCTCGGCAAAGCTGACGTTTTGCTGGGCGTTGACCGCCGTCGAGCCGAGCGCCATCGCCGCCCAGAATATCGTATTACGTAACTTGTGCATGGTCGTTATCGGTTAGTTGCAATAGGTAAACTATACAAGTAACCGCTTTATCGCTCAATCCCGGAGCCACTCAATGCCGCAATTGAAGCACGAATATCCTGGCCGCTGGTCTCCTGGAATACGTGTAAATCAAAGCGGGATAACACAGCATACAAGTGGTCAAATAAATCCGACTGAATGCCTTCATAGACTTCCCAACGGATATCATTGGTAAAACAATAGACTTCCAGCGGCAGCCCCTGAGGTGTCGGGCTGAGCTGGCGCACCATCAGCGTCATACCTTGATGGATCTTGGGATGGTGTTTCAGGTAATTGAGGACATAGGCTCGAAAGGTCCCGATGTTGGTTAACTGACGCGTGTTCATGGGATCTTTGCCTTGCGCGATCAGCGCTCGGTTCCAGTCGTCAATTTCAGCCTGTTTTGAGTCCAGGTAATCACCTAACAACGACAGTTTTTTCAGTGATTGTATTTGCGCTTCGGAAAGAAAATCGATACTGGTTTGATCGATAAACAGCGAACGCTTAATGCGGCGCCCGCCACTGTCCTGCATGCCGCGCCAGTTTTTAAAAGAATCTGAAATCAGGCGCTTGGTGGGAATGGTGGTGATGGTTTTATCCCAGTTTTGTACCCGCACCGTATGCAATGCCATATCGATGACTTCGCCATCGGCATTAAGTTGTGGCATTTCGATCCAGTCGCCGACTCGGATCATGTCATTGGAAGAAAGCTGAATGCTGGCGACAAAAGACAAAATGGTATCTTGAAACACCAACAGCGTGACGGCACCCATGGCACCAATACCCGAGAGCAGAATAACGGGTGACTTATCGATGAGGGCCGCGATGATCAGTACCGCTGCGATAACGTAGACGACGATCTGGGCAATCTGCAAATAGCCTTTAATTGGCTTAAGGTGTGAGTCGGGCCGACGCATGTAAATTTCATTAGCACTGGTCATGGCTGCACTAAAGGCTCGTGCTAACGTCAACACAATGTAGGCAATGGCGACGTTGCGAATAATGCTGACCAGAGTGTCGGGTATGTCCGGCACATAAGCGATGCCGGCTGATAACACCAATGCCGGCACCACCTGAGCGATTCGGCCGACAATTAACTTAAGTCCTACACTGGGATCACTGCCCAGCTCGGTACGAGACAACAGCCGGGCGATGCCGCGCAGTAAAATGTGCTTTGTGACTAATTGTGAAAACCACACCGCTACGATAAGGATCGTCAGTGCGGTGGCGGTGTAGGCCCAGTTATGTTGATTGGCCCAGTCAGTAAACCATTGCGGGTAATTCATCGTTGTTGCTCAACCGCCTTTTTCAGATCTTGGCGCAAACCTAGCATAAAAACGACTTCGGCTACGACAAACAAAGGACCAATAGCCAAGCCCATAATGTCGTCCACAAACGCCGGTTTACGACCTTCGAAGTAGTGGCCGATAAACTGAAATACCCAACCAACGACAAACAGGCCAATGCCCCAGGCCAGCCATGCTGTCGTGCTGAGTGCGGCTATGTCGCGGCCTAGGCTAAGGCATAGCCACAGCAGTACGGTCATTAACAGGCCTAGCTTGATATCCAGGCGGATATAAAAAATGACGGCTGCAAAAACAACCAAATTGGCCGGTGTCAGCAGTAAATAGGCAACGGCAAATTCGGGGCGGCTAAGCAGTGTAATTAGCGCGACAACAATCATCGGAATGCCGATAAGATGCGTCAATACATTGCGGCGGTCACGGTGATAGTCGCCGTATTGGGCAAGGTGTTCAGCAACGGTTTTGCTGCTCATGAGGTTTGCTCCATGCGGTTCGGGATAGCGTTGTGTAAAGATTGCAACGTCCTGTGTTCTGTGTCAATTATTGCACCTCAGTCGACCAAGGTCTAAGTTTACTTTTGTGTTTTTTAACGCACATTGTGTATCGGAGCATAACGTATGCTGGTCTGGGAGTAGGTCGGGTGAATAACGCGTTAATTGCATGGATCGTAGGTATTGCCGCACTAGCCGTGTCGTTAGTACAGCTGTTGTGGTTGAATCATCTCATGGTAACGGTGGTACTGCTGCCGTTACTCTTTTTAGTGGTCGGCTGGACGAGTTTTTGGTGTGCACGAAAGACATCATCGACGCCTATGACTATGGCAACAGAACCTGCACTGGACGAACAAACCGCGACCTTACAGCATGTCACTGAAAATGCCGGCAGTAATGCGATAGCAACGGCAGAGCTCAGTTATGCGATAAGTGACTTAAATCGTGTCATCGGAGCAACCATCCAACGGCTTGAGTCGACGGCTGAGGATTCGGACAAGGTCAAGCAACAAGCGGCCGAAATAAAAGTGACCACAGAAGATGTGGCAGCGAATACAGAACAGACCAAGTCGATTAGCGAGCAGGGCAAGGTCGCCATCGATCAGCTTGTCGCCGGTATTGCCCGTATCGTCGAGCAAAACAGGGCTGCGGCAGATACCCTGAATCAACTGCAGACGACCGCTGATGAGATCGTAAAAGTCACCGATGTGATTGATGGAATTGCCGACCAGACCAACTTACTGGCGCTTAATGCGTCCATTGAATCGGCTCGTGCAGGCGAACACGGACGTGGTTTCGCGGTCGTTGCTGATGAGGTGCGACAACTGGCAGGCATGACCTCAAAAGCCACCATAGAAGTAACCGATTTAGTGGGCTCTATCCGGGAACGCATTGCGCATGCCGTGAGTAGCATCCATAAACTTTCTGACGATGTCGCTGAGCAAGCGCAAAGCAGTAATGGCTTATCAGAGCAGTTGCAAACCCTCGCGCAACAATCGGCAACTGTAGCGGAGCAGGTCGAACGCATGGCCGAACTGTCGGTTAACAATCAGCTGTTGATGGACACCAATGCGCAGGATATTCGGCAAACGCTGGATGATATGAGTGCACGTAAAGATAAGCTGGCTCAGGTTGAACTTAAGTCAAAGCAGTTGGAACAGCAATCCGAACAATTGTTTGCATTACTGGTCAGCGATACTGATGCAACGGAGCATGGTGAAATTTATCGGTTGGCCAGAGATACCGCTGATGCCATAGCGTCGCGACTGGAAGCGGCAGTGGAGCAGCACGAGATCAGTTTCGATGACCTGTTTGACCGGCGCTATCAGCCGGTGAAGGGTGTGGTGCCGGAGAAGTTCGAAACGCGCGCTACCCAATTTCTCGATGCGGTGTTGCCGAAACTTCAGGAACCCTTACTGGAAAAGAACCCGGATATTGTTTATGCAATTGCGACCGATCCCAATGGTTACGTTGCCCGCCACAACGATCGCTTTAATCAGCCGTTAACCGGTGATGCGCAGAGGGATTTGGTCGGTAATCGTTCGCGCCGCTTATTCAACGATGCAACGGGATCTCGCTGCGGTGCACATACCGAGAAATTGCTTTTACAAACGTACAAGCGGGACACCGGCGAAGTGATGCATGACTTATCGGTTCCTATTTGGGTGAAAGGTAAACATTGGGGGGGGTTTCGGGTAGGCTATAGACCAGTCTAAATCATTGTAGTAAGCCGTATGCCTCACGATACCTCAGCAATTAATAAACAACGACAAGACTTGAGCCAGCACCAGTCGGTATGGTTGTTCGGTTATGGTTCGTTAATTTATAAAGTGGACTTCCCATTCCTGGAGCGTCGACCGGCCTACATCGAAGGCTGGAGCCGCCGCTTTTGGCAAGGCTCGCACGATCACCGCGGCACTCCCGAACGGCCGGGGCGAGTATTAACCTTAATTGAGACTCCCGGGGAGCGCTGTACGGGGATGGCCTACCGTGTCAGCCCAGATGTGTTTGAACATCTCGACCATCGCGAGAAGAACGGCTACTTACGGTTTTTCACACCGCTGACTTTTGCCGATGGTGAGCAGCAACAAGGGCTGGTTTATATTGCGACTGAAGATAATGCGGCATTTTTGGGGCCAGCGGATGAAGCCGTAATCGCCAAGCATATTGCGGAATCAGAGGGTCCGAGCGGGAAAAATTCGGAATACTTGTTAAAATTGGCAGACGGCTTGCGGGAGTTGGGCGTTATTGATCCCCACGTTGAGAAGATTCGCCATCACTTGTTGCCGTTGCTTTTTTCATAGCATCATCGGTCGCGGATTTGTCCGCGACGGACCCAACACACAGCCGGCAGTCGCCGTCAGCCGGTGCTGACGCCTCGACGTAACGTAATTTATGAGAAGCCCGTTGTCGGTTACTGGAAACCTGATAGACCCGGTCACGGGCTTTGTTATCGCTATTCATCGGTCGGACAATAGAGGTTATACAGCAAATTCATGATTTTCATGGTTCGTTCGTCGGCCAATTTGTAGTGGATGTACTTACCTTCCCGGCGGGTGGTAACCAGTTCCTGTTGCCGTAAACGATTGAGATGCTGTGACAGCATCGGCTGGTGTAACTCCAGCCGTTGCTCAATTTCGCCCACTGTGAACTCGCCCTGGCTCAGCAGACATAGAATGAGCAATCTATCGGGATGCGACAGCAACTGCATGACACGTGCTGCCTGAGCGGATGATTCTCTCATAACTTCCGGGTTCATAATTTACGTAATCTCTTAAGGTACTGACTTATACTGTGGTCATGTTGAATCAATTCGAGGATGCTAGTCGAGTTCATTCAGCTCATCGACAGGTTTTGCGGGATGAATCAAATGGCCCTGCCATTTAAGACAGCCCATCTTTCGGATAAGTTCAAACTGCTCTTCGCTTTCCACGCCTTCCGCGACAACTTGGACGCCAGCGGCTCGTGCAAAGGTCATCATTGACTCGACGATACGTTGCGTCTTTTCACTGCTGACCAGATTGGCAATGAAGCGGCGGTCGATTTTAATCTGGTCAATGGGATACTCGGCTAAATAGGTTAAGCTGGCAAAACCGGTACCAAAATCGTCAATGATGATGTCTAAGCCAAGTTCGGAAAGTGCTTTGATGGCGTTCTGCACTTGCAAGTCCGGCTCGTTCAAAACGGACTCTGACAGTTCAATGCCTAAGTGCGTGACCAGTCCCGGGTCACGGTCATAATGTTCTCTGAGCTTGTGAATCCAGGTCGAGGTTAATTGAGGCGCCGACAGGTTAATGGACACATAATTCAGCGGTGAGTTATTTGCGATCCATTTATTCAATTGCAGCACGACTTCATCCAGCACCCATAAACCGATGTCTGCCAGTTTCTCAGCCTCTTCCGCATGGTGTAAAAACAGCGCCGGACTTAATAATCCGAACTCCGGATGGTTCCAGCGCAACAGTGCCTCGGCACCGATAATGTTTTTGGCGTCATTGAAGATTGGCTGATAGTAAACTTCCAGCTCCTGGTGCAAGGTCGTGGACTTGATGTCTTCGGCCAACTGTAAATGGAAATGTGATGGCTGCGCGCTTTGCGACTGGCTACCAGCAGAAATGGTTGTACTTTCTGCACGAGACTGGATCATCGCTGACCGCGCCTGCGCCAGCAACTGATCGCTGTCATAGCCGTCTAACGGATAGATACTGGAGCCAGAGCTACAGGTTAAATAAAACTGAGCGTTGTTATCGATGATAAATTTATCACGAAAGACCCGGAGAATGTTGTCCGTGATAACCTGTATGTCAATGTATTCGGTGATGTTGTTGATCAGAACAACAAATTCATCACCACCGGCGGCATAGAGCTTACTTCCAAAGGGCAAGGCGGCTTTGATCCGCTTAGCGACCCTCTGTAAGGTTTTATCACCAACGAGCGAGCCATACCGATGATTGATGTGATGAAACTGGTTGATGTTCACCGTTATCAGCGCGGCCAGGCGATCCTCGGGCAACTCATCAATCAACGACTTGAAATGTAAGTGCAGGCTGCGCAGGTTAGGCAGGCCACTGAGCTCGTCAAAAAAGGCGGCGTTATGCAGCGCTTGACGTTGCTGCTCGACCAACGAAATATCCGCTAGACAGGCAATAACCTGCTCGTTGCGGGGGCAAGGGCGTATCAGTAATTGCGCTTTAAAGCGCGACTGGTCAGGGCGTCTGCCAATCACCTCAATGGCTTCATTGGTTGGAAAGTGACCACCGCTAATGTTGTCACTGATTGGCGTCAGGATATCTTCCAGGCGCAGATTCTGAGCTTCCTCCGCGGATAGCCCGATAATTGACGCAAAGATATCGTCGACGACGTTCAGTTTGCGATGTTCTGTTAACTCTGCCAGGCCCACTTTTACGTGATGCATGGCATCGGTGTACAGGCTGTCATCGGGAACGCTAAAATCATTTGAAATATTAATCCATGAGCCGCGAATACGTTTGCCGGAAGGATCGTCGTGGCGCAATTGATCGCGTATCCAGATGTAATGGCCATCGGCGTGGCGGAAGCGGTACTCGTAGACAAATTCGGGCTCATCAAGCCCACGCAGCGCTTTTTTGACGACGCTGGATCGATCAGCCGGATGCAGATTGTTGTACCACCAGTTAGGACTCTTTATTTCCTGGACTGAGTAGCCGAGCAACTTTTCGGCGTTCTGACTCACCCAGTGCACGCGAAAGTCGTTCTCTACCCGGCGCAGTTCGAAATGAATCGTAGCGCTATTGGCAAGGTATTCACTCAGAAGGTCAGTCGGCTTACGATATTGCTTAACAATGGCGCGGGTATAAAACCACAGGAACAACACCGACAGCGCTAAAACAACCCATGGCTGCGCGGCATCCAGTTGTCGCGCATTAGCTTCGGATAAACCGCCGAACTTAGAAACCGCGAGCATACCGAGCTCGATCAACACCATCAGTACGACGTACATAATGACGCTGCGTATCGTTGCCCGCTGGTACCACTGCTTGCGCTTCATGCTGCTTTGGTTCATCGAATCCTTGCCCATGGAATATCGTCTTTGGATTGCGGCTTACTGAGAATTGAACCCTGTAGCTCTTCGCAACCAATTTGTCGTAATAATAACAGTTTACTGCGATCATCCACCCCGGTTGCTATGGTTTTTAAGCCCCGTGAACGCGCCATCTTGACCATCGACAATAAAGCACGTTTTTTATCGCTGTTAGAGGTGGCTTTTCTCACCAAATCTTCAGAGAGTTTTACCGCATCAACGGGCAGTACAAACAAAGACTGTATGGTTGATGCGCCTTCGCCAAAATGATCCGCAATAACATTAACGCCAATACTACGAAGTTTCTCCAGGTATCGTTTCGCTTTGTCGGATATTCGCATCAGTGCTTTTTCACTGACCTCCAAACTGAAGTCCCGCGCCGGGAATTTTGAATCCTGTAATTCTCGGGCAACGACGTTTAACACACCCGGTTCGATTACGTCGTTTAAGGTAATGTGCAATGAAACGCGCACCACAAATTCGTTTTTGTGCCAGTAGCGGATATCTTCAAAGGCTTTTTTGACCATCCAGCAGGTAAACTGTTCTGTCAAAGCCGCTTCTTCAATTAACGGCCTAAAGTCGTCCGGACTCATATCTCCGCGTTTAGGGTCAGTCCACTTCACGACGACCTCGAGCACCGAGAAGTAACCCGTATTGGCGTTTAAGCGGGGTTGATAGTATAGCTTGATGTCGTTTCGCTCAATGGCATCCGTGAGTTGACGCGAGAAAGAGGCGTCAGAAATTGAATTGATGGCGTCGTCATCCTCTAAAAACGAGAACGATTTCTTTTGCTCGCGGGCTTCGAACGCGTGGTGCTGTGCCTGTTCAACCACTTCCTCGGCACGTTCTTTAATGTTTCCTTTATTGGTACGTAGTACACCTGTTGCGCTGTCGAGATTGTAAGAAACCCCGTCAATGACGATAGGACGTTGCAACAGCTTTTTTAATTTCGCTTCAAGTTCCTGATGGCTATGTTTGGTGTCGGTACTGACACCAACCAGTTCGTTTTGTGAGGTCTGGCCGATATGCGCCGAGTCACCAATCATCTTTTTTAGCTGCTCGGCCAACTGGCGCATTAATTTTTCGGTGCGCTCGGTACCAATTTGATGCTGGATGCGCTCAAGGTTCTGCAGTTTAAAGTTGAAAATATCAACCAGATCATTGGCATTGCCGCCCTCGTCAGCACCGATTTGCTTAAGCTGTTCGACAAAAGCGGCCATATTGGGCAGTTCAGTGCCTTGATAGGTGTGCTTGGCTTTTTTCTCCATCGTCACCAACTCGCGAACTGAATTAGCAATCAGTCCGGCAATGGTCGGCAACAGCGTTAAAATTAACAGCCTGACCAGCCAGCCAACCCCAATTTCGGAGTCAGCAATGGCGTCGTCCGGCAGTGACAAAGGACTCAGCGCAAGCCCACAGACGAAGCCCCCCAAAGCGCCAATACGGGGGCCCAACAATAAACCGGCAAAAAACAGCGGTAAGTAGATAAAGTGTTCGTAAACACTCGGTAGCCCCCCGGTAACATCAATCACTTTAATAATGGCGGCAATAAAAATAGCCAACACAAATCCGAAAAATACCTGTTTCTCGGCATTAAGCTTGGTAAAGTCAGCAAGACTCTCACGGCACCAGGCCGCAAAGCTGTATGGGTCGTCTATTTTTGCCATTATTGCGTCTTGAGTTGTTAGCTGGCGCTGTTTATTGTTATTTAGTTGTGCACACAGAGTGAGAAGTAAACTACTCTGTGTCAAGCATTTAGAATAATAACGTACGTTTTAAAGGAAACTTTAATGAAAGACAAGCTGGAAACGCGATCATTTCTTCTCCTGTTGCTGCTCGTCAGCGTCGCTTTCCTATGGGTGTTAAAACCCTTTTGGATGCCGATTTTCTGGGCTTGCGCGGTGGCGGTGATTTTTTACCCGTTACAACGCAAGTTACAGCAGAGCTTAGGTGATAAACCGAACCGAAATGCGCTGTTAACCTTAACCATCGCGGTCGTGATTGTAGTGATTCCGGTGCTCGGTATTGCCTACTCGTTTATCCAGGAAGGCGTACAGTTTTATCAGAAGGTTGATTCCGGCGAAATCCGCCCCGGTGAGTTTTTGCAGCAAATTGAAACCGCCTTTCCATTTATTCCCGATTTGCTCGAGACGCTCGGTATCGAAATGGATAACTTGCGCCAGAAAATTTCAGAGTTTGCGGTTACCGCGAGTCGCACACTCGCTGAGCAAGCTCTGACGGTAGGGCAAAACACCTTTAGCTTTGTCGTCGGTGTTGCGCTGATGGTATATCTGGTTTTCTTTTTACTGCGCGACGGGCATTTGCTGATTAACCTGATGGTGCGGGCTTTGCCGCTCGGTGACCAGCGCGAGCGAGAGCTATTCGGTAAGTTCGCAGAAGTCACCCGAGCTACCGTTAAAGGCAACATTGTCGTGGCGATGGTTCAGGGGGCGTTGGGCGGTATTATCTTTGCTATTCTTGGCATTCCTGGAGCACTGCTCTGGGGCGTAGTCATGGCCTTTTTATCCCTGATACCAGCGGTTGGAGCTGGTATTGTCTGGTTACCGGTTGCGGTTTATTTGCTTGCGACCGGAAGCATTTGGGAAGGTCTTGTGTTGATCGCCTTTGGAGCGATAGTTATCGGCCTGGCGGATAATATTTTGCGACCCCTGTTGGTTGGTCGTGATACCAAGTTGCCGGATTACATCGTGTTGTTCTCAACCTTGGGTGGGCTGGCCCTGTTTGGTATTACCGGGTTTGTTATCGGGCCGCTGGTAGCAGCCCTGTTTATGGCGTTCTGGAATATTTTCATGCGTGAATTCAATATCGACTGACTTCTAATAGAAGGGCCGCTGGTAGCCGCCTTCGAGCCCTTCTCGTGACAGCACCCATTGCCAGAGTTGTATGTCGCGGGCACGAAACGCACCGGCGCAGGACAACAAATAATATTTCCACATGCGATAAAACGAACGGTCAAAGCCCGACTTCAATTCTGGCCAGGCGTGATCAAAATTGGCAAACCAAGCCATCAGCGTCTTATCGTAATCGGCACCAAAATTATGCAGATCTTCGCAGACAAAACGTTCTTCCAATGCCGAACCAATTTGTGAAATTGAGGGGATCTCGCCGTTAGGGAAAATATAACGGCTGATCCAGGGATCAGCGGCTGTATCCGAAACGTTTTTGCCAATGGTATGCAACAGAAACAAGCCGTTATCGGTTAAGCAACGTCTGGCGACCGTCATGTAGTCGTCGTAGTTTTTCTGGCCGACATGTTCGAACATGCCGAGGCTGATGATGCGGTCAAAGGACTCATCCAGGTCGCGGTAGTCCTGTAGGCGAAATTCAACCGGCAACCCCTCACAGCGCTTTTTACCCAGCGCGACCTGCTCTTTCGATATGGTCACGCCGACGCACTCAACGCCGTAGTTTTCTGCCGCATACTGCATGAAACTGCCCCAGCCACAGCCGATATCAAGCACTCTCATGCCGGGTTCCAGTCCCAGCTTTTGGCAGCTCAGTTCGAGCTTGTTGCGCTGTGCTTCATCGAGATTACTGGCATGGCGCCAGTAGCCGCAGGTGTACACCATCCGTTCATCGAGCATTTTTTGATACAGATGGTTACCAATATCATAATGATGTTGGCCGACCTCCCAGGCACGACGGCTATCCTGCAGATTAAACATACGTGCCTTCAGGGAGTGAAAGATAAGCCGAGCCGGGTTCACTTCATGCTGAATGCCGGAGCGCAGCAGACGATGGAAAAACTGATCCAGCGCCGGAGCATCCCAATGGCCTGCCATATAGGACTCGCCCAACCCTAAGTTTCCACGCGATAAGGCTTGATCAAACACACTGTCATCATGCACTTGCATATCCCACGCACGGTCGCCGTTAATACGAATGTCGGCACGGGACAGCAGTTCTTCGACGTACGCTTTTGACGTTGCCATAAGGTCCTCATTTTCTGCTCAACAGCTTTTTTTACGCTAACAGGATGCGCTTAAACTGGCAACGGATGGACCTCTTAACCGCGGTTACCTGGATGAAGCGCCACGTACAAACTCCGGGTAGGCATCGATACCACAGTCGACGGTATCGGCGCCCTGATATTCTTGTTCCGCACTTACCCGGATTCCTATCAGTTTATGCAAAAGCCACCAAATAACCAGGCTGGAGCCGAACATCCAGACAAAAATGGTTGCAGCGGCTGCCGCTTGCACCGCCAGGGATGCGCTGCTGTCACTGATCGGTACCATCAGTAAACCAAACAAACCACAAACCCCATGCACCGATAGGGCGCCAACGGGATCATCCAGTTTGAGCTTGTCGAGCGCGATGATGGATATCACCACCAGCACACCGGCAATGGCACCAATCACAGCGGCCAATGGGGCTGAAGGACTGACCGGTTGCGCGGTAATGGCGACCAGACCGGCTAAGGCGCCGTTCAAAATCATGGTTAAGTCGGCTTTGCCGGACAGCCATTTTGTCATGACCAGCGCGCCAATGGTGCCCGCGGCAGCGGCGCTGTTGGTGTTAACAAAGACGTTAGCAATGGCCTCGGCATCGGCGCTGCTGCTCAGTTTAAGTTGTGAGCCACCGTTAAAGCCAAACCAGCCAAACCATAAGATGAACGTTCCTAAAGCCGCCAATGGCATGTTGGCACCCGGCAGCGCCTGCGCTTTGCCGTCCTTGTATTTTCCCATCCGCGGACCGAGGATCAGTACACCCGCAAGAGCGGCAGCGGCACCGGCCAGATGCACAATACCGGAGCCGGCAAAGTCGACAAAGCCCCACTGGTTGAGGAAACCGCCACCCCAGCTCCAGGCGCCCTGCACCGGATACAATACCGCCGACAAGATGATACTGAAGAGCAAAAAACTGACCAGCTTCATCCGTTCGGCCACCGCCCCTGAAATGATCGACAGTGCCGTGGCGACAAAAACGCTTTGGAAAAAGAAGTCGGCAGCGTCGGCATAATCGCTGGCGCCACCGTTGCCATACATCAGCGAATAGCCAATGATCAGGTAACAAAGACAGGCCAGCGCGTACAAGGTAATGTTTTTGGTGAGGATCTCGGTGGTGTTTTTCGCTCTGACTAAGCCTGCTTCGAGCATGGCAAAACCGGCCGCCATCCACATTACCAGTGCGCCTGAGATGAGTAAGTAAAAAGTATCTAACGCAAAAGCGAGCTGATTATCTGCTGACATGATGTGTTCCTTACAGTGCCTGTTGACCGGTTTCACCGGTGCGAATACGGGTGCAATGCGTGAGGTTCCAGACAAACACCTTGCCGTCACCGATATTACCGGTGTGGGCATGCTCAGTGATGGTCTCAATAACGCGCTCAAGCATATCGTCAGCAACCGCAAGCTCGACTCGAATCTTGGGCAGAAAATCTACGGTATACTCGGCGCCACGATAGAGTTCGGTGTGGCCCTTTTGGCGGCCAAAACCCCGGGCTTCGGATACCGTCATGCCGGCACAGCCAATATCGGCTAATGCGCGCCTGACATCATCGAGCTTAAAGGGCTTGATTAATGCAATGACCATTTTCATGGGGTTCTCCTAGCTGATTAACGGTTCGGCAGAAGTTCGGTTTCAATTGTCATGCCATAATGTAAGCAACTGAAAAGTAATGGTTTAATTTCCACAAGGAGACCTCTTGCCCCATCGCGGTGGTTGTTTTGGTGCAACTGCACGAGAAAAGTGCTTATGGCTTATAACGCAAAGTGAGTTGAACCATTAACGCACTGGCGGGATACTAGGAGTCATTGTTCACAGAGTTACTGAGGTACCTATGTTAGTAGGTCAACGTATGAGCGACTTGATCGGGCAAACCGATCTTTTGAGAATTCCGTCACTGTCGGCACTGAGTGGCAGTGATATTTATTTAAAATGTGAATTTCAGAATCCCGGCGGTTCGATAAAAGATCGCGCTGCGAAACAGCTGATTGAAGATGCCTTTGAGCGCGGTGAACTGAAGCCGGGTATGACCGTGGTCGAAGGAACCGCCGGTAACACCGGTATCGGCTTAGCTTTGGTGGCTAAGTCTTATGGCTTGAAAATGCTGGCGGTCATGCCGAACGATCAAGCGCCGGAAAAGGAGCGCATGATCGCTCTGCATGGGGGCGAGCTAATGGCGGTTGACCCGGTGCCGTTTAAGAACCCCAATCATTTTTACCATACCGCACGGCGCATTGCAGAAGAGCGCAGCGACTGCTGGTGGGCTAACCAATTTGAAAATACCAGTAATGCGCGGGCGCACTATTTACATACCGGCCCGGAAATTTGGCAGCAGATGGAAGGTCGCATCGATACTTTTGTGTCGGTGGCGGGTACCGGCGGCACCATTGGCGGTAATTCGAAGTTTTTTAAAGAACAGGATGCCAATATCGATGTCTGGTTGGCGGATCCGGATGGTTCTGGTATTTATCAGTTCCTGAAGTCAGGAGAATACGTGGCGAATGGTGGCTCAATGACCGAAGGGATCGGTATTATGCGGTTGGTGGACAATTTCCGTCAGGCCAGCATCGATCATGCGGTCAATTTGCCGGATCAGGACTTGGTAACGCTGTCACGCTATCTGCGTGAACAGGACGGTATTGTGCTGGGCAGTAGCTCGGCGTTAAACGTCGCAGCGGCGCTGGCTGCGGCTCTGCATAAAGGGCCAGGACAACGTATTGTTACCTTCGCCTGTGATTTAGGTGAGCGTTCGGCCAGCAAGCTTTATAACGAAGCCTATTTAAAAGGGCGTGGCCTTAATCCTGAGCCGGAGCCGATTGAACAATTGTGCGAGCGCTATGCGAATTTGGGCGACAACGTGCTGGCGAAAAAATGGTGTGGTCTTGAATGACCGCTTGGATGACGATATGCGTTTTATAACCAAAAACTATTCAGCGTTAACTGCAGCATGGCTGTTTGCGGTGGGGGCGGTGCAGGCACAAACGGTAGAACCCGTTACAAATCTGTCGACCATTGAAGTACGGGACTTTATCGATGTTGCGCATCGCGGCGCGTCCGGTTATCTGCCAGAACACACCCAGGCCAGTGCGGTGATGGCGCACGCGTTGGGCGCTGACTACATCGAGCAGGATGTGCAGTTAAGCCGTGATGGTATTCCGGTGGTGCTGCACGATCACTATCTGGATGAAATATCGGATGTTGCTGACGTGTTTCCGAAGCGACACCGGCCAGATGGTAAATATTATGTGGTCGATTTCACGTTAAAGCACTTGCAGCAATTAACCTTAAAACCACGGGTGAATGATAAAGGTGAGCGGCGCTACCCGCAGCGTTTCGGGCTGGCGACCACCTCCTTTAAGGTACAGACACTGGCCGAACACCTGGCGCTAGTAAAAGAGCTGAACCGGGTCAGGGGAACCGATACCGGTGTTTATATCGAAATAAAATCACCGCGTTGGTATCACCAGCAAGACTATGACATCACCGCAGCCGTTATGCGGGTGCTGGAAGATGCGGGTTATAAAGAGGGGGCGTTGCCAACCCCGATTTATCTGCAGTCTTTTGACCCGGAAACGCTACGACGGTTAAAGCGCCAGTACCATGTTGATTATCCGTTGGTTCAGTTAATTGCCGACAACAGTTGGAACGAGAGCAGTGTGGACTATGATGCGCTCAGAACTTACGCGGGGATGGAGTCATTGTCATCCTATGCAGAAGGGGTCGGCCTGTGGCTCGGGCATGTACTGACCGGGGTGAAAGATGGCGAGCCGCAATGGAGCGATGTGCTATCAAACGCCCAACGAGCTAAGTTGCCGGTGTTTGTTTACACCTTGCGAGCCGATGATTTGCCTGAAGGCGTGGAGTCCCACCGACAATTGCGGGGTTGGCTAAAGCAAGCCGGTGTGACCGGCGTGTTTAGTGACTTTCCGGATAAAAAGTAACGCGCATCTTTAAGCCGTCGGTACCGTCGTCATAATAACCCGGTAAAACATCAATGGTTTCGAAATGATAGCGTCGATACAGTTGGATAGCCGCCAGGTTATCTGACTTCACTTCCAGCGACAGACCGTGGCACTCGGCTTTTTTGGCCTCGGTAATGACGTGCTCTAACATGGCTCGTGCCAGCCCTTGGCCACGGTGCTCGGCGTCTACCGCAAGCGAATAGACACGCCAGTAACGACTGTTGGAACGGCTCAGAGCGATGGCATAAGCGATAACTTGGCCGGCGTCGGTAACCACCCAAAAGTGCACCGAAGATGACTGCAACAGCCGCCGGAAATTTCGGCGGCTGATGCGGCTGTAATCGAAGGTTCGTTGCTCGAGTTGCACCAAGGCGTCTAAATCGGCCTTGTCGGCCAGCCGAATGCGCCGCGTCGATGGGTGATCAGTATTCATCCAGGCGGCGTCCAAAGTCCGCCATAATCAGGCGGTAAAGCTCATAGCCCAGATGTTTATCTTCTACCCCGGATTCGATCGACGGGTTGTCGTTAATCTCGATGATGACCGGGCCCTTAGCGGTCATTTTAACATCAACGCCGTAGAGGCCGTCGCCGATCAGACGCGTTGCCTGTAGCGCTATCTTAACGACATCTTTGGGCGCCTGATGAACCCCAAAGGTTTCGAACGAGCCACTTTTAGCACGGCCGGACGATTCTTTATGGTTGTATATCTGCCAGTGGTTACGTGCCATAAAGTACTGACAGGCGTATATCGGACGGTTATTAAGTACGCCGATACGCCAGTCGTAGTCGGTGCGCATAAACTCCTGTGCCAGCAAAATCGTTGATTGCGCGAACAGTTCTTCAGCCGTGGCTTTAAACTGCTCGGCATTATCGGCCTTCTCCACGCCAATCGAGAATGAGCCATCTGGAATTTTTAACACCACCGGATAACCCAGTGACTCACCGATTTCATGGTAGTTAATGTCGGTGCCGGATAGCAATAACTCTGTTCGTGGCATACCGACCTGATGTTGTTCCAACAGCTCTTTTAGAAACACTTTGTTGGCGCATTTAACAATGGATTCAGGATGGTCAATGACGACCATGCCATTGGCTTCTGCTTTCTTGGCAAAGTGGTAAGTATAGTGGTTGATACGCGTGGTTTCGCGAATAAACAAGGCGTCAAACTCCAGCAACCGGTTAAAGTCTGCTGCCGTAATGAGTTCTGCTTCGATGTCCGCTTCTTTTGCCGCCTTAATAAAAAGGTTCAGTGCTTTTTTGTCACTGGTTGGAATGGCTTCATCCGGGTTATAAAGAATCGCCAGGTCATAGCGGTATTCTTTGCGCGCCCGCGCTTTACGCCAGACTTTTTTATTAAAGGCATCGAGTGCGTCACCAAACATGGTTTGTTGAGCATCATCCAGTTGATTCAAATAGCCGGCCGTTAAGGAATGAATATACCAGCGTCCTTCGTTACGTAACTGAACGCGCAGCAACGGGCACGGGTAGCGTTCGAACAACTGACGGGCAAAGCCATTAAACTCATCAATATCGGAAACACCGAAACAAATGATCAAATCCAGCGCGTCATCGGTATAGTTAGCAAGGTAGCGGCTGGCTGATTTATCTAATACATTGGTTAATAACTGGTAATGTTTAAAATTATTTAAATCATTTATAGTGGTGACTGACGGCATAACGCGCTGGCCACGGGCTTCTGCCAGTAAGCTGACATAGTAACCGGTAGACAGGTAGCTGAGGTCATCACAAAGGTTGAGAATGTGCGAACGAGTGCGGCTAACGTGAGTACTGAGGTACTCATTAGCCGTTAATAACGATTGGCTCGGATAGTAAGGCTGCCAATCGGACATATCATTGATAACTACATGGACGTGCTGCTGCATAAAGTAAAATGTTATTTGCGGGAGATACTTAGCAGACACTATATTAGAACATGGAAGAAAGACAAGGAGCTTTGTGTATGTTGACGCTGTTGGCCAAATTATTAAAGGCCTTAAACTCAGAAACCAGCCCCTGGGCGCTTGCTATGGCGATGGTGCTGGGCATGATTTTGGGGTTGACCCCCTTGTGGCGGGTACACAACCTGATCATTCTGCTGGCCGCACTTATTTTTCGCGTTAACCTCACGCTGTTCCTGATTTCGTTTGGTGTGTTCTCAGGACTCGCTTATCTGCTCGACCCTTTATTTCACGAATGGGGACTCGCAATCCTGCAAGCTGATAGTTGGCAGGGGATCTACGAGGCCATTTATGCCACAGCAGCGGGACGTGTCAGTCAGTTTTATCACACCATCACCATGGGTAGCCTGGTATTTAGTTTATTAATCAGTCCTGTGATTGCGGCCTTAACCTATTTTGTGGTGGTTAATTACCGCAAACACATTCAGCAAACCTTGTTAAAGTTAAAAATTGTGCAGGTTATCCGCGGTAGCCGCTTCTGGCAGTTGTATATGGATTTACGGGGGTGAGTATGAAACGCAGTATAATCCGTTGGCCCGGACTGGCCGCCTTCGCTGCCATCGTTGGCTTACTGGTCATTGTTTCCTGGTTATTTCTGGACGCTATTTTAAAAGTGACACTGGAATACGGACTGGGGCGGTTAAATGGCGCCGAAGTGACTATTCAGAAAGTTGAGCATAAGTGGTCCCCGTTAACATTGACCGCCTACGATGTGCAGGCGACCGACCCGGCCAAACCATCCCACAACCAAGTGCAACTGGAAAAATTCAGTGCCGATGTGTCCGCGGCGGAGCTGTTACTGGGGCGCATCCATATCGAGCAGCTCGACGTTGTGGGTGTGCGTGTGGACCAAGCCCGCAAGCAAGGCGAAGGCGAGGTTTATGTCGCGCCCTCGAAAGAGGACATCAAAGAATGGGCCTCCGGTAGTTGGGAGCAGTTAAAAGTTTCATTGCCATCAACCGATGAAATTGTTCAGCAAGTCGGCTTGCAGACCGAACAGATCCTGACGGAAGCAGAAACCCAGATTGAGCAACAACGCGAGCAGTTCGAGCAGGCCAAAGCAGCGCTGCCGACGAAGGAAACGTTGCAGCAGTATCAGCAGCAGGTAAAAGCAATTACCGAAGGTAAGGTTGAAGGTCTTGGGGATATTGCCGCGCGCAAAGAAAAACTGGACAACGTTAAGGCAGCCATCCGCCAGGATAAAGAAGCGATCCAAAAATTCCGGCAGCAGTTAAGTGAGTCTGCTGATGTCGTGAAAACTCAGATTGCCCGAGTCAAAGAGGCCCCGGAAAATGACATCAACCGTATTCGCAACTTTTTCCAGTTAAATGAATCTGGGCTACAGAACATCACCGGCTTGTTGCTCGGTGATAAGGCACGTCAATGGAGCGAATATCTGTTACTGGCATATGAGCAACTAGCACCGATGCTGGCGCGCTCGGCAAATACCGAAACGGTCGAGAAAGTCCGCGGCGAAGGTGAGAGCCTGTCATTTGTAGAAGACGACGCACCCCCGGAGTTCTGGATCAAGCAAGCCCGCACCGAAGTGATGATTGGGGACACGGCCGTTAACATCGATTGGCAAAACATCACCCATCAACATGATTTATTGGGTCAACCTACGACTTATCAGGCCCGAGTGGATAATGGCGACCTCTGGCAGGCGTTTAATTTGGATGGCGAGCTATCGCTCCTGCCGTCGGGCATTGACGCCAAACAGCAGTGGCAGCTAAAAGGAGCCAACGTAAAAAATTTAGGTCTTAGCGACAGCAGTGAACTGACCGCGGCAATAACCTCGGCACTGATTGACAGTGACGGGCGGGTGTTAGTCCGAGGTAACCAATTGGATGGTGAAGCGATCATCCGCATGCTCGATTTAGCGGTTACCGCACAGGGCAGCAGTAAAATCACCAATGCCATTGCCCAAGCGCTGGCGCAATTAAAACGCCTGGATATCAATACCAAAGTGGGGGGCGATATCCTCAATCCAAAACTGAACCTAAACTCAGATCTGGACCAACAGCTGGGCAAACTGCTATCTCAAACCGCCATGGCGGAGGCACAAACCAAGCTTGATGACATAAAATCTGAACTGAGCGGCAAAGTCGAAAACCAACTGGGCCCCAAAAACCAATTACTGGAAGACATTACCCAACTGAACGGCCAGGCTGAAAGCTTCGACCAGCAACTCGAAGAATTGCTAAAAGCCAAAATCGAAGACAGCCTCAAAGACAAACTCAAAGACCGCCTATTCGGCTCGTAGCTTGATGAGATGGTCCCCTCCCTCCTAAACGGCATCGCAATGTGCCAATATAGAGTTTCGAAGATTCTATAAAGAGGAAAGGAGAGGACCAATGGCTATTGTAAACAGAATTGCCCTGGATT
>Ga0207828_100132_pt1 | contig 84084 bp, 83 predicted proteins | sample TtaePargueraPR_11_FD_187276 | JGI IMG/M metagenome (GOLD analysis project Ga0207828, IMG submission 187276) | Aerobic enrichment media microbial communities from Bioluminiscent Bay, La Parguera, Puerto Rico - Tt and P2 (3) (SPAdes) | ecosystem: Environmental > Aquatic > Marine > Unclassified ... | reverse complement strand
GCTGGACTAACCTGGGTGGTGTTCTGAGCGTATTTAGCCTGTAAGACCAAGACCCATATCGCTTAAGCAATTAAGCGAGAAAGTCTGACAAAAAGGCCCGGCATCAATAGATGTCGGGCTTTTTTTTTGCCGTTACGATGCATCTAAGCATTGATACCCAAATCATTGGATTATGGTGGTGGTTAGGGAGTTTTTCCCATAAGAATTTATGAAACAAATGTGATAGCTTAACGGTCTGACGTTTTTTATAAGCAAATAAAAAGGAAGAGAGAATGACCCATTTCCAGCGCTGGACACTATTATTATCCGGATTGTTACTTGGATCGGTGACTGCACAGGCTGAGGAGTTGAAGCCCTTGCCCGGACAGGAAGCTGTCAGAGTATGTGCGGATGGTTACAACCTGCCTTACTCAAACAAAGAAGGTCAGGGTTTCGATAATAAGATAGCTGAGCTTTTGGGCGAGGAGCTGGGGATTCCTGTTGAATATTATTACTTCCCTCAACGCATTGGATTCTCACGTAATACGATTAAAAAAGTAGATCCGGAAACAGGCCGTTTTTATTGTGATCTGGCGATGAGTATTCCTGAGCATACTGATTTTCTGAAACCCACCAAGCCTTATTGGAGCTCTATTGAAGCCATGGTTTATCGCTCTGGCGAAGGCTATGAGCTGAAAAACATGGAGGATGTGGCCAGAGTTAGCAAGGAAGTGAAACCTTTGCGTATCGGCTTGTTTGATCGTGGCGTAGCGACCAAAAAACTTCTCGATTTGGGGCTTGGCAACCAAATCGAATATTTCCAGATGATGCCGGGAGATGCCCGTGTCAACGCAGGACGTATTGTTGAAGATGCCTTGGCTTCTGGGCAGATTGATGTGGCCTTTTTATGGGGACCAATCGCGGGTTATTACGCTGGTGTGTCCGAAGTGCCGATGGCTGTACAGCCGTTGAATGAGCTGGGTGAAGCTATGGTGTTCAGCTTTAGTATGGGAACCCGTTACCAGGATAAAAAGTGGAACGAACTGCTGAATAAATTCCTAGATAAACGTCGTGACGATATCAACGCGATTATTGCTGAATACAATTTTCCATCACTGGAAAACGTGAGTCCGTTTCCGAAGAAAAAACCACGTCGTGAGGATGACGACGATTAATCCATTGTCATCGGGGCTACTCAATCGTAGCCCCGATAATACCTTTGAGATTGGCATTAATTTTTTTTGCGAAGGCCTTCTGAGCTGGGTCGGCGACAGTTTCCGACATCAGCTTTGTGCCGACAATAACTTTACCAGCGTCCTGTCTGACGCCGATATTGCACGGCATATCATTGATGAGTACAGGGTTAATCTGCATCATCTCCTTGGCATAGGTAATATTACAAAAGCTGGTAATGGTCGATAAGGGAAAGTTCTTATCACCACGGTCACGCACTGCCTGCCCGATGTGGCTACGATGTATAATGCGGTAGTTGTATTCCGAGATGGCAATATCCAGATTCAGAATGGTGTCTTCAAAGCTGTATGGGCTTTCCCTTTCATAGATACGGTTTTCCGTCTCTGAAGACTGGCAAGCACTGATAAGTACAGCACTCACGAAAGACAGGAATAATAAAAACCATCGTGGGTTGCGGATAAACATAAGTAACGCTTTGTGTAGACTGGGATGTCAGCTAAGCATAACATCATCATAGACGAGAGAAAGAGGTACAAGAGAGTGAAACAATCCGTCATTAGTTTACTGACAGCATGCTTTCTGGCAGTGACAGCAACCGTCGCTGCCGCACCGGGGTTTTCAGAAATCAACAATGTACTGTTTGATTCAGCGCACCTGGATAATATCGCACAACCCGGAGTTTTAACTTATCAGTATTCCAAAGAAAGCGTGGTGGAAGACTCACGTGAGGATACTATCAAGGTTAATGTATCGAATATCCGTAATACGGGCCGTCGTGATCTGGCCTTTGAGTTTTTCACGGGCGCTCATAAGCGTCCCTATGAAGCCATGGAAAACCAGCGAGGCAACGGTGTCTTCGTTTTGTATCTCGAATTCGATGTGCATGAAATGAATCGACTGACTGGCGGTGAATGGCGCTATTTCCAACGTAAGTTACGCTGGGCTTTTGCTGAGGGTGGTGATAAGAAGGAAGTGGATATTGATTTCAACGGCCAAACCGTGAAAGGTGTGCAGTACGTCGTCAGACCGTACATCAATGATCCTAAGAACCAACGCTACAAACTCTATGCGGGCAAATATTACATCTTCACCATGTCTGAGGAGATTCCGGGCGAAATCTATCAGGTTCGCACCGTCGTTCCTGACGGTGAAAGCTGGCAGGAAGGTGAGCCAGTACTGGTTGATGAGTCGATTACCTTTGCCGGCTTTGAAGGTGCTTGATGCCTGAGGCTGTCATTGTGAATAGGAAACGGGCTTTAGTGCCCGTTTTTTATGGATGAAACTGTTTTCGCGTTTCCACAGCATACAAGGTTCATTGTTATTACATGAGCTGAGTTTTGTGCTGTTAATCCTGATCACGGCGAGTGTTGCAATCGGCTGGGCATTTGCCTGGCAGAAAAGCTCTGAAGAATCGCTGCGCCTGACCGCGATGAACAGTCATACGCAGAATATCCGTGGTGAACTATACCGGCAGTTAAAAGAGGTCTTTGATGCTACATTCCTGAGCGATCGCTACGCACAGGATGAGTATGCCTTGTATCTTCGGCGGATAAACCGCCATCTGGCCGATCTACAGGCTTTGTCACTCTCATCTGATGAAGCCGTGGCCGTGAACCGTATTGCGCTGGCCTACAATGAGTTTCATCGTCAGACCAGGCAATTGCTGATTCCACGTGATTTAAGCGCTGAACAGAAGCAGTTACTGGATCACAAACTGGAGCAATACACGTTTAATGAGCTGGAAACAGCCTTCAGTCAGTTTGATAAGTTACTTAAATCGCAGCAGCGGGACCTGGTGGCAAGTCGTGAGAAGTGGCTATCGCAAATGATCTTTCTGGTGCCATTACCCGTGGTTCTGGCCATTTCGCTATTACTGTTTTCACGCCGCTTCGTGAGGCAGAACTTGGTCAAACCGTTGGCAGCAGTGATGCAAGGTGCACGAAAAATTAGCAAAGGTGATTTGAAGCACCAGATACCAAGTTTTGGCTTAGATGATCTGGTGCGGCTGGCCAAAGCCATCAATAGTATGGCGGATGAATTGGCCACTAGTCGCGATAAACTGATTGAAGCAAAAAAACAGGCAGCTTTGGGAGAGTTAGTTCCGTTGGTGGCGCACAATATCCGCAACCCGCTGGCAGGTATTCGCGCTGCGGCACAAGTGACTCTGGATGATAAGCCACCTACCGATATTGCTGGCGCACTGACCGATATCATTGTTGCTGTTGATAGGCTTGAACGTTGGGTAACGTCATTGTTAAGTTACCTGCACCCCTTAAAGCCGCACTTTAGTGAGCAGTCTTCTCTATGCGACGTTGCGGATAATGCGATCTCGTTAATGCAATTGCAACTGGCCGAGCGGCGTATCCAACTACATAAACAGGGGTGGGATTCCTCTGCCAGCAGGATAAAGCTTGATACCAACCTGATGGAACAAACCGTATTCAACCTGCTGCAAAATGCCCTTGAGGCCTCACCGGCTGGCTCACGTCTGACCCTTTGCTATCAGGAGTCCGGGTCTGTAGTAACGTTGAGTATCCAGGATGAGGGTCAGGGCATGCGATTTGACCCTGTCGCCGAGCAGGTCACGGATGGTGAAGCCAAAAGACTGAGTTGCGGACTGGGTATTCCCTTCGCGCTAAAGGTCGTCAAGCAACATGATGGTGAACTTCGTTATGATGCAGAGCCAGGCAGAGGTACGATGGTCTTTCTGTCTCTTCCTAAGGTAGCAGTGGTCGACAAGTTGGAACACTAATGTTGAATGTATTACTGATTGAAGACGAGACCTTATTTGCCAAATCAGTGCTGCGGCGTTTGGAGCGGGAAGGGCATCATGGAGTGATCGCAGACACGCTGAAAGCCGGTCGTGACAGTCTCAGACATGCGACTCCTGAGCTTGTGTTACTGGACGTGCGTTTGCCGGATGGTAATGGCCTTGATTTACTGCGTGAGCTGCGGGAACGGGATGCTTCGCGTCAGTTACCCGTTATTATGATGACGGCATACGGCGAATTGGAAGATGCTGTCTTGGCGATGAAGCTCGGTGCCAATGATTATCTGAAGAAACCGGTTGATTTGGATGAACTGGTACTGACTCTAAGTAAGGTAATGCAGGGTCAGAAGCTTAATCAGCAGCTGGATTATTCCCAGGTACGCGAGTCACACGGCATTGAATCTGTGACGATGGTGGGTAATAGTCCCGCTATGCAACAATTGCGGCAACAAATTGAGCATATTGCGACGCTGGTAGGGAAAAGCGAGCAACACCCACCAGTGCTGCTGATTCGCGGAGAAACCGGTACCGGAAAGGATGTGCTGACCCGCTTCTATCATCAACAGGGAAGCTGGCACGACCGGCCCTATGTCCATGTTGACTGCGCCTCATTACCGCCGGACTTAATCGAGGCAGAATTGTTTGGTTATGAACGTGGTGCCTTTACTAATGCCCATCAGGCTAAACCCGGACTGATTGAAGTGGCTGAAGACGGAACCTTGTTTCTTGATGAGGTAGGAGAACTACCACTAGAGTTGCAGGCCAAGCTGTTGAACGTGCTCGAGCGGCGACAGGTCCGACGCCTGGGATCTACCAGGGAATACCCCGTTTCTGCCCATATTGTCGCTGCGACAAACCGTGACCTGAAGCAGATGGTTGGGGAAGGACGCTTTCGTTCTGATCTGTATTTTCGTATGAATATGCTGGAGCTGATTCTGCCTCCGCTACGGGAGCGTGACACAGACATAACGGCTTTGCTGTCTTATTTTGCACAGGCAACGGCCAGACGTTACGGCATATCACAGCCGGTGTTCAGCCCCGATGCCGAAGCCGCTTTGAAACGTTATCACTGGCCCGGAAATGTACGTGAACTTCAGCATGTGATTGAGCGTGCTGTGATGATCTCTGCGCAAGGAGAGATTGGAGCCGAGCACCTGATGCTGGAACAGCAGAGCCTAGGTTCGGCATCTAATAGTGCGGTGGAGGAGCTCAGCCAGATGACCCTGGAGGAGGTTGAGAAGTATCTGTTGGAGCGAGCGCTACAGAGAACGAATGGTAACGTATCAGGGGCAGCAAGAGCGCTTGGGCTGACACGTATGGCCATGCGCTACCGCATGGATAAATACGGTCTGTAGCCTATTTTACTACCTTGAGACTCGGCCGACCTTTATTGACAGGGCCTTGATCGTCCGGTTCCGGACTAGAGGGAGGGCCGCCTTCTTCAGGAAAAAACATGCCTTCGTTATTTTCTTTACCGTAAATCGCCTGTACGGACGCAATCGGAATAAAAACATCCATGGCTTTGCCAGCAAAGCGGGCTGAGAAGCTAATCCATTCATTGTCGATAAGCAGATCACGAATCGCATCGGGTGCAATGTTCAACACGATGCGTCCATCTTTGACATAGTCTTGTGGAACCTGAACACCTTCGTGACGGGTATTAACCAGCACATACGGCGTGCACTGATTATCCAGCAGCCACTCATGGATGGCGCGAATCAGATATGGTTTTTGCGAACTCATCGTCATGGTTTAGCGCATGGCCTTTTCAGTATCTGTCAGGCTGGCCTGAAAACTCTCACGACGGAAAATACGCGAGGCGTAGTTTTCTACGGCTTTTGCGCTGGCGGGGAGTTTGATACCCAGTGACGGCAAACGCCATAATAATGGTGCCAAAGTACAATCCAGCAGCGAAAACTCATCACTCATAAAAAACGGTGAATTTTCAAACAGCGGTGCCAGCACAGTCAGATCTTCCTGAATGATCTTTCGCGCTTTAGTCGCCTTGCCTCGCTCACGGCCGGCCAGTGCGTTCCACATTGAATACCAGTCTTTATCGATACGATGAAGCATCAGCCTTGCTTTGGCGCGGGCAACGGGATCTACCGGCATTAATGGTGGATGTGGAAACCGTTCATCAAAGTAGTCGATGATAATGCGGGAGTCAAACAACACCAGATCACGATCAAACAAAGTCGGTCCACTGCCATAGGGATTGGCTGCAGCGACTTCTTCCGGCCATTCACCTTCGATCAGATCCTCAATCTGCGCATCGATTTCCTTCTCGTTAATGACAATCCGCATTTGATGGCTGAACGGGCAGGTCGGGTCCGAAAACACGGTCATCATGGAGCGACGGTTGTTATTCATTACCGACACCTGCCGGAGTCATACAAAGCCATTCAGAATTGAGCATGAAATTAATGCACGTCTTTCCAGAATTCCTTCTTCAGAGCATAAGCGACGATGAAGAAGATAAACAGGTACAGTAGTACCCATTTTGCCAAGGCCATACGTTGCAGCTTCGAAGGCTCACCGATGTATGCTAGGAAGTTGACCAGATCGTGCACTTCCTGATTGTACTCGTGCTGGCTGAGTTCACCCTCCCTAGCCTGACTGAGGTGGCCATGGTCATCTTTGCTCAAATAACCTTGTTTTTCCCACAATACATGTGGCATACCCACATCTTTGAAGGCCAGGTTATTGGTGCCCATCGGACGCGATTCGTCCAGATAGAAAGTCCGCAGATAGGTATAAAGCCAATCTGTGCCACGGGCACGTGAAATGACGGATAAATCTGGCGGTGTCACACCAAACCATTTTTCCGCATCTTCTGCACGCATGGCTACGGTCATTGCCTCACCGATTTTGTCAGAAGCGAACATCAGATTTTGCTTGACCTGATCTTCAGTCAGACCCAGATCTTTGGCCATACGGTTGTAGCGCATGAACGACGCGGAGTGACAGCTCAGACAGTAATTCACGAAGGTTTGTGCACCACGTTGCAGCGAAGCCTGATCAGTGATGTCGATATCCACATGATCAAGCTGAACACCCGCAGAAGCGGCCATAGCCTGTGCTGAGAACAGCGTTAAGAAGAAAGCAATTACTAATGATCTCATTGGAAGGTCACCCTTTCTGGCACAGGTTTATCTTTATCAATCTTGGTGTAGATCGGCATGAAGATAAAGAAAGCAAAGTAAATGACAGAGAAAATCTGAGCGGCCAGGGTATAACCCGGTGTTGCCGCCTGCGTACCCAAATAGCCCAAGGCTACAAAGCTGATAATGAACAGCGTCAGAGCAATTTTGAACAGTGGGCCGCGGTAACGGATGGATTTCACCGGACTCCGGTCAAGCCAAGGCAGCAGGAACAGGAAGACGATAGCACCACCCATGGCCATAACACCCATCAGTTTGTCAGGTACTGCACGCAAAATCGCGTAAAACGGTGTGAAATACCACAACGGTACGATATGTTCAGGTGTTTTGAGCGGATCCGCAGGAACAAAGTTGTCTTTCTCCAGGAACCAGCCGCCACCCTCTGGCGCATAGAACAGCACCAAAGCGAAGATAAACAGGAATACCACTACACCGACAATATCTTTGACCGTGTAGTAAGGGTGGAATGGAATACCATCTACAGGTTTGCCATTGGCATCTTTGTTTTTCTTGATTTCGACACCGTCCGGGTTATTGGAGCCGACTTCGTGCAGCGCGATGATATGTGCGACGACCAGACCCAGCAGCACGATTGGCAGGGCAATAACGTGGAAAGCAAAGAAACGGTTCAGCGTTGCATCTGCTACAACGAAGTCACCTCGAATCCATAGAGCCAGTTGTTCACCAACAACAGGAATCGCACCAAACAACGAAATGATGACCTGTGCACCCCAGTAAGACATCTGCCCCCAAGGCAGCAGATAGCCCATAAAGGCTTCAGCCATCAATGCCAAGTAAATCAGCATACCGAAGATCCAGACCAGCTCACGCGGTTGTTTATACGAGCCGTAAATCAGGCCTCGGAACATGTGTAAGTAAACCACCACAAAGAAGGCGGAAGCGCCGGTGGAATGCAGATAGCGAATCAGCCAACCCCATTCAACATCACGCATGATGTATTCAACGGAGGCAAATGCCGTAGCGGCATCCGGCTTGTAGTTCATGGTCAGGAAGATACCGGTGACAATTTGTAACACCAGAACCAGCAGAGCCAGAGAGCCGAAGAAATACCAGAAGTTGAAATTCTTCGGTGCGTAGTATTCGGAAAGATGCTCTTTCCACATTTTGGTGGCTGGGAAGCGGGCATCCAGCCAATTCATAAAGCTAGACATCAGGCGACTCCTTCAGCATCTTGACCGACGACGACCAGATTATCGCCCTGGAAGTGATATGGCGGAACCTGCAGGTTGATAGGGGCTGGTACGCCCTGGAATACACGGCCGGCGAGGTCAAAACGGGAACCATGGCAAGGGCAGAAGAAACCGCCTTTCCATTCTGCACCCAGATCAGCAGGTGCTAATTCTGGACGATAGGTCGGTGAGCAACCCAGATGTGTACAGATACCAACCAACACCATCAGTTCATCACGGATAGCGCGAGTGTCGTTTTTACAGTATTCCGGCTGTTGTGACAGTACGTTACTGCTCGGATCGCGCAGTGAATCGTTCAGTGTTTCCAGATTGGCCAACACTTCCGGACTACGGCGGAAAATCCATACGGGTTTACCACGCCATTCCACAGTCAATAACTGACCCGTTTCCAGCTTGCTGATGTCGACTTCAACTGGTGCGCCGGCAGCTTCCGCCTTGGCGCTGGGTAACATGGATGACACGAAAGGTACGGCAACCGCAGCGGCGCCTGCACCACCGACAACACTAGCGGCTGCCGTCAGAAAGCGCCGCTTGCCGGTATCGATAGACTGACTCATTGAAGGAATTCCCCCAGAACTCTTAAAAGCGAACCTTGTGATTTTACCTAAGATAAATAAAGTTTCACAAGGTGAATAATTGGTAACCGAGTAAGTAAACTCTTAAATTTTAGCATACCCAAGGGGGAAAGGATCAAAAAAGCCCGCCTGAAATCAGGCGGGCTTTCTGAGTAAGCCGATTAAAGCTAGGTCTTATTTGACAGCTTTTTCTGCTTTTTTGACCAGACGTTTCAGAGCGCCTTTAGGGTTGGTTGCTTTGATGGCATCCAGGTTGGTTGCATTACCAACGATGATTGCACCACCCATACCCGCACCCCAATGTGGGTCACATTTGTACAGGTAAACACCTTCAACAGTCAGGGGAGCAGTGGTGAAGTTTTCACCCATTGCTGAAGTCCAGCCAGTTGCACCTTCTGGGATGTATTGGTGTTCGCCATCTGCTTCAGTGAAAACGGTGTTAGTGATGTGACCGTTCATGTTTTCCCATGAAACAGTGTCACCAGGTTGAGCAACAACAACCATCGGGTCGAAAGCAGTAACTGCTGCAGTAACGACGTGGTTTTCTGCCATTGCTGAAGTTGACATCATAGCAGCTGCGCTCAGAGCGGCAGCGATAAGTGATTTGCCGTATTTCATTATAGTTCCTCTCGTTTTATTAGGTTATTTGCCTCAGTGCGGTGCCAGTGTGGCATATCCAAACTGAACCGAAACTGAACAGAACTAAATCAATTTTTTATGGTTTTGATTGACTTAGTTGAGTCCGAGACCGCGCGACATACTAACCCGATGATGTCCAAAATGTCCAAAAAGATTATGTGGCTAAGTTGAGGGATTTGCCCTAGTCAGCCTGTCGCAACTTGTTGTTTTCCTGCTGCTGAAGTGTCCACATACTGCTGTAATGGCCACCACTATCGAGTAGCTGACGGTGGTTTCCGGATTCAATAATTTCCCCGTTATCCACGACAAGAATCATGTCGGCATCAGTAATGGTGGAGAGTCGGTGGGCAATGACCAAGGTGGTTTTATGACGACTGACGTTCTGCATTTCCCTGACGATGGCCTGCTCTGAATGACTGTCAAGTGCCGACGTGGCTTCATCAAACACCAGTATGGCGGGGTCTTTTAATAGAGCTCGGGCAATGGCGATGCGTTGTTTTTCACCACCGGACAATTTAAGTCCCCGTTCGCCAACCAGGGTGTTGTAGCCGTCGGGCAGGCGTGAGATGAATTCATGAATATGCGCCTGTCTGGCAGCATGGATGATTTCCTCCTCACTGGCCGAGGTATTGCCATAGGCGATGTTGAGAAAGATGGTGTCGTTAAACAAAACGGTATCCTGCGGGACGATACCAATTGCCTGACGCAGACTTTGTTGGCTGACCTGTCGAATATCCTGACCGTCAATCAGGATGCGTCCCTGTTGAGGATCGTAAAAACGATAGAGCAAGCGGACGATGGTAGATTTGCCCGACCCGCTGGCACCGACTAGTGCGAGTTTCTGACCGGCCTGAACGGTAAAGCTAATATGACGAAGAATCGGGCGTTCCGGCTGGTAGGCAAAATGAACGTTTTCAAAACAAATAGTGCCTTGTTTCACCGATAGTGCTGGCGCATCGGCGATATCAGTGATTTCCTGCTGCTGCTCTAGCAGGCTGAACATGCGTTCCATATCGGTCAGAGAATGGCGAATCTCGCGATAGACAAACCCTAGAAACCCTAAAGGCAGGTAGAGCTGCAGTAGGTAGGCGTTCACCAGGACCAGATCACCGAGGGTCAAATTACCGTCGACGACACCCTGTCCAGCCAGCAGCATCAATGATGTCAGCCCGACGGCAATGATGACACCCTGACCAATATTGAGTACGGATAATGAAACCTGATTACGGATAGCCGAGCTTTCCCAGCGCGCCAGCTTCTGGTCATACTTCGCCAACTCAAAAGTTTCATTATTGAAGTATTTAACAGTTTCATAGTTGAGCAGACTGTCGACTGCCTGATTATTGGCCTGCGAGTCCATATCATTCATGGTTCGGCGAAAGCGCATGCGCCATTCCGTCACCAGAAGAGTGTAAAGAATATAGAGCAGGATGGTGCCGGTTGTGATCAGCGCAAACACACTGTCATAGTTCAGTAGCAGAATAATGCTCACTAAGCCGATTTCGACCAATGTCGGCAAGATATTGAAGATCATAAAGTTCAGCAAAAAGCTGATACCGCGGCTGCCGCGCTCAATATCTCTGGAGATCCCCCCTGTCTGACGTTGCAGGTGAAAACGTAATGATAAGCGATGCAAGTGCTCAAAGATGCTTGTGGCAATGCGCCGGACGGTGCGAAAAATGACCTTGGCAAACAAGGCATCACGTAGCTCACTAAACACGCTGCTGGCGAGACGCAACACACCATAAGTGACCAACATCATCACCGGCAGGTAAATAATGTCCTGTTGCTGCGGGTCGAGAGCATCCACAGCCTGTTTAAGTGCCAGCGGCACACCGACATTTGCCAGTTTGGCCAGGGTGAGCAAAGCCAGGGCAAACAGGACTCTGCCGCGGAATTGCCGGATAAAAGGTAACAGGCTGCGAATGGCCCGCCAATCTTGGTGCGCTTTCATAGCCAGCAGTGTAGCGGAATCTGTCAACGGCGAGAAAAGGGATTCGGCTATCAGACAGTTTTTTAGTTATAATTAATGAGTTTAGGTCTTGAATTTGGGCATTCCAGCCATACATTGACCGTGATTAACTTCTAGCGTGTGAGGAAAACTAGCATGCCACTTTATGAATACCGTTGTGATGCCTGTAGCCACGAATTTGAAGCGTTACAAAAAATCAGCGATGAGGCATTGGTTCATTGCCCGGTCTGCGAGGCGCCTGAGTTACGCAAGCTGATCTCTGCTGCTGGGTTCAGATTAAAAGGTCAGGGTTGGTATGAGACTGACTTTAAAACCGGCAGCAAGCGTAATCTGGCCGAGTCTGGAGCATCAGATAGCGCAAAAAAGCCTAAAGCAGCTGCCTGCGGAACCGGTTGCGGCTGCCACTGACGAACCTGCAATTTTTACGCGATGCGTAAATATCTGATAGCCGGATTACTGGTGTGGATGCCGCTGGGCATCACATTTCTGGTGATCCGTGCTATTGTCGGCTTTCTGGATAAAAGCCTGTTGTTATTGCCCGACACCTATCAACCGGATACGCTGCTGGGCTTTCATCTTCCCGGCCTGGGTGTGTTGCTGGCAGTTGTGTTGGTACTGGCAACCGGTATGATCGTGGCCAATTTGCTGGGACGGCGTCTGGTGAATGCGTGGGAATCCCTGCTGTCAAGGATTCCACTGGTCAGAACCTTATACGCCGGTATCAAGCAAATCATGGAAGCGGTACTGGCGACAGATGCGAAATCATTTCGACGCGTGTTACTGGTGGAGTACCCTCGTCGAGGTGTCTGGAGTCTGGCGTTTATGACGACAGATCAGCTCGGTGAGGTTCAGCAAAAAACGGACACGGAAGTGATTGGGGTGTTTATTCCAACCACGCCGAATCCCACGTCCGGCTTTGTTCTGATGGTGCCGGCGAATGAGGTGATCGAGCTTGAGATGACCGTCGAGCAAGGGCTGAAGATGATCATATCAATGGGTACCGTGGTGCCTGACTGGCAACTGGAAGCCGTGCTTAGACAGCAGAGATAAATACATAAATCGGACATCGCTAGATACGGCGCTGTTCAGTATCAAATATAAAATTAAGATTGGGAAACACTATGCGTAGCCATTATTGCGGCGAAGTTAACGAAACTCTGGAAGGGCAATCAGTCACGGTGGTCGGATGGATGCATCGTCGTCGTGATCATGGTGGCGTTATCTTTATCGATTTGCGTGACCGTGAAGGTCTGGTTCAGGTGGTCTGTAATCCGGAAGATGCAGAAAGCTTTGCCGTTGCTGAGCGTGTGCGTAGTGAATATGTACTGAAAATTGAAGGTAAGGTCAATTTACGTCCGGCCGGCAGTGATAACCCGGAGCTGAAAAGTGGCAAGATTGAAATCATCGCCAAGAAACTGGAAATCCTCAACAGCTCTGAAACCCCACCGTTCCCGTTAAATGAGCTGTTGGATGTGAACGAAGATATTCGTCTGCGCCACCGTTACATCGATTTGCGTCGTCCGGAAATGCAACAGCGTCTGCGTTTACGTTCAAGAATTACCCGTCACCTGCGTAACTTCCTTGATGACAATGGTTTCCTTGATATCGAAACACCGATTCTGACTAAAGCCACGCCGGAAGGGGCGCGTGACTATCTGGTTCCAAGCCGTACCCATCCGGGTGAGTTCTTTGCATTGCCACAGTCACCGCAGTTGTTTAAACAGTTGCTGATGATGTCCGGTATGGATCGTTACTATCAGGTGGTTCGTTGTTTCCGTGACGAAGATTTGCGTGCGGATCGTCAGCCGGAATTCACCCAGCTGGATATTGAAACTTCTTTTGTCGAAGAAGAAGACTTCATGACATTGATGGAAGAGCTGATCCGTAGCTTGTTTGCCAAAGTGCTGGAACAGCCGTTACCAAATCCGTTCCCGCGGATGACCTACGCTGAAGCGATGGAACGTTACGGTAGTGATAAGCCGGATCTGCGTATTCCGCTGGAACTGGTCGATGTCAGCGACTTGATGCAGGCTGTCGACTTTAACGTTTTCTCTGGCCCTGCCAATGACAAGCGTGGTCGTGTTGCCGCGTTGCGTGTACCAGGCGGTAACAGCCTGAGCCGTAAAGATATCGATGAATACACCAAGTATGTGAGTATCTACGGGGCAAAAGGTCTGGCCTATATTAAGGTCAACGATCTGGCCGCCGGCCGTGAAGGTTTGCAATCGCCTATACTCAAATTCCTGCCTGATGAGGTGGTTAATGCCATCATGCAGCGTGTTGGTGCGGAAACCGGTGATCTGGTGTTCTTCGGTGCTGATAAAGCCACCGTGGTCAATGAGTCTCTCGGTGCGCTGCGGGTGAAGCTCGGTCATGATCTGGATATGGTTGAAAAAGGCTGGCGTCCACTATGGGTAGTCGCCTTCCCGATGTTTGAGTGGGATGATAAAAGTGGCCGCTGGCATGCGCTGCACCATCCGTTTACCGCACCAAGAGAGTCGGATATTAGTCTGCTCGATAGCGATCCGGAACAATGTTTGTCACGCGCCTACGACATGGTACTGAATGGTACTGAGCTTGGCGGTGGTTCTGTGCGTATCCACAAAACCGATGTGCAGAAGAAAGTGTTTGAATTGCTCGGTATTGGTGAAGAAGAGGCGGCAGATAAGTTTGGCTTCCTGCTCGAAGCGCTGAAGTATGGCTGTCCTCCACATGCCGGTCTGGCCTTTGGGCTGGACCGTCTGGTGATGCTGATGACCGGGTCTGCGTCAATTCGCGATGTGATGGCCTTCCCGAAAACACAGTCTGCCAGCTGTCTGCTGACTGATGCGCCAAGCGAAATTGCAGATGAACAGTTGAAAGAGCTGAACATTCGCCTGCGTAAACTGCCTAATGCTCAAGTGCAGTAATTGAGAGAGGATTGAACGTGGCTAGCCAAGAACTCCCCTTCGAAGACTATTTCTCGCTGGATGATGAAACCTGCAATGCACGCATAAGCGCGGCAAAACAGAAACTCGGTGATGACCTTATTATTCTGGGGCACCACTATCAGCGTAATGAAGTATTCCAGCATGCTGACTTCTCTGGGGATTCGCTGAAATTGTCGCGTAATGCGGCAGATTCTAACGCCAAGTACATCGTATTTTGTGGTGTGCATTTTATGGCGGAAGTGGCGGATATTTTGTCGCGTCCCGATCAGGTAGCGATTCTGCCTGATATGGCGGCGGGCTGTTCGATGGCTGACATGGCTAACCGCGTGAATGTTGATCGTGCCTGGGAAGAAATGAAACAGGTATTCGACCCTGATGAGCTGGTCACACCGATCACCTATATCAACTCTGCGGCTGATCTGAAATCCTTCTGTGGTAAACACGGTGGCATTGTCTGCACCTCGACCAACGCACCGCATGTTCTGGACTGGGCGTTCAGTCAGCGTCAGAAAGTGCTGTTCTTCCCTGATCAGCATCTGGGGCGTAATACGGGCTATAAGATGGGCATTCCGCTTGACGAAATGGTCGTCTGGGACTTCGATAAGCCGATGGGTGGTTTGACCGAAGAAGCGCTGAAAAAGGCCAAAATCATTCTGTGGAAGGGTTTCTGTTCGGTCCATCAGATGTTCCAACCGGTGCAGATCGATAATTTCCTCGAGAAGTACCCGGAAACCAAGGTTATTTCTCATCCGGAGTGTAGCTTTGAGGTCTGTCAGAAGTCAGATTATGTCGGTTCGACAGAGTACATTGTGAATACGATTGCAGACAGTGAGCCGGGCACGCGCTGGTTGGTGGGGACTGAGCTCAATCTGGTTAATCGTCTGAACGAGCGTTTTCAGTCAGAAGGTAAATCTGTGCACTTTATGTCACCGACAGTGTGCATGTGCTCCACCATGTTCCGTACTGACCCGCAACATCTGCTGTGGGTGCTGGAAAACCTGATTGAAGGCAATGTCGTCAATCAGGTTTCAGTTGACAGTGAAACGGCTCAACAGGCTAAACTGGCACTGGATAAAATGCTGGCATTACCTATTTAACTCAGGGAGGACAGCCTATGGCAGAGCAACGACCGGCCTGCACTGAGCAGCGCTATCAGGTTAGCCGTAAAGACCTTCCTCTGTCCTGTCCCTTGCCGGATATGCCCGCATGGAATGCTCATCCGCGCGTATACCTTTCCATCGAAGACAAAGGCGAAGTTCGCTGTCCCTACTGCGGGGCGCTGTTTGTTCTGGAGCAGGATTAAAAATGACCCATATTGAAGTCGCGGTGGGCGTTCTGCTCAGCGAAGATAGCAAAGTCTTAACAAGCTGGCGGCAGGCGCATCAACACCAGGGTGGTCTGTGGGAGTTTCCCGGTGGCAAGCGAGAGCCTGAGGAAAGCCTGTTTGAAGCTTTAAAGAGGGAGATGCACGAAGAGATCGGTGTTGAGGTGATTGAGGCTAAACCTTTCGTGCGAATTGAGCATGACTATGGAGACAAGAAGGTCAGTCTGGATGTCTGGATGGTGTCGCAATTCAACGGCCAGCCATCAGGCTGTGAAGGGCAGGAGCTCCGTTGGCAACCGGTCAAAGAGTTACAGCCGCAACAGTTTCCTGCCGCCAATGTAGCCATTATCACGGCATTGCAACAAGCCGTGCTTTAGTGAAAGTCTTCTGAGTCTTCGGTGGGAGTTTGCGTAGGCTCTCCCGGTATGCGGTGGCCTTCAGTCGCCCACTCACCTAAATCAATCAACTTGCAACGTTCACTGCAAAACGGTTTCCAGCGCTGATCCTCTTGCCATGGGACGGCTTTGCCACATTGTGGGCAGTTAACTTTGGTCACCATAATTACATTGCACAGCAGCTTAGATGAAAGCTAATAGACTCACGAGCCTGCTGCGGACGTTGTTTGATATCAAATTCCATAAAGCGCACGGTGAAACGGTGTTTGCCACCACTGACTTCGGGGAAATAGCTGACCGTGCTGGGAATCTGTACGCGAATAAGCTGGAAGGGTTGGCTGGTATCAAGGCTACGTTGGAAAAAACCGTCTTCTGCGGTTTCTTCGCGGAAGCCGACACTGCCACGAATTAAGCGCAGGCTCATTTCTACAGCATGTCTTACGCTCTGGAATTCATTAAGCCAGGCAACGCATTGCGCTGTACGCTGTTCAGCCTCGGTATGCTGTAACCAGAAATGGTAGGCAGGCAGATCGAAGTCACAGGTACCACCCGGTATGCTGGAGCGCTGGCGGATGCCGTAAAGAAATTCATTTTCGCGTAAAGCCTGGCCGATACCCGTTTTCTGAATATGCAGCGCATCAAGACTTTGATCCAGATCGGCAAGCAGGGCCTCCAGTGCACTGCGATCGACCCCAGGCGCATTTTCCAGCGCACTCAGGTTGCTGATCAGGCGCTCAATTTCCTTCATCAATTCCTGTTTCAGATCACTGCGCTCAAACACGCTGAGCATGTTTAGCATGGCATCCACGGCATCACGGTGATGCATTTCTGAATGGCCAGTCAGGGCGCAGTCTACGCGTTTGAACAGGAACTCCAGGCGCAAAAACGTACGGATGCGCTCATTCAGGGGTTGTTCAAAAATGATAGTGTCTGACACGGTCACTCAACAGTCGGAAATGGATTAATGGCCTTATTGTCCACGACTGTGCTGTGGCAATCAACTTAACCATGGTTTGCCGCCAGTCTGAGGTAGTACTGATGTAGCGTTTTGACCTGTTCGTCGAGTGCTGCCTCACTTTGACTGTTATCGATAATATCGTCTGCAAATGATAAGCGATGGTCGCGGCTGGTTTGTCCGTCAAGCATAGCCTGAGCCTGTTTTTTGCTGATGTTATCGCGCTGAATAAGACGCTCAACTTGTTGTTCAGGGGGCAGATCAACAACCAGAATGCGATCAACCAATGTTTGCATTCCAGCCTCAATTAATAAGGGGACAGAGATGATGCAATAGGGACCGATGCTGTTTTCACTCTCTTTGATTAGCGCCTGGCGAACAGCGGGGTGGATAATCGCCTCAAGCGCTGATTTGGCATCAACATCGCTGAATATCCGTTCCCGCAACCAGCTTCTGTTGATGTCTGCGTTATTGAGCAGAATCTGCTCACCGAATAGGTTTATAACTTTGCGGTAACTGTCTGTGCCTTGCTGAAGTAGTTCACGGGCAATGATGTCAGCATCGATAATTTCAATGCCTAGCTTGGCAAAACGATCGCTGACACTGGTTTTGCCGCTGGCAATACCACCTGTCAGGCCGACTTTAAGTTTCATCAGCTTAGCCCGAAGGTGCTCAGGTAAACGCTGTTGATCGTATCGCCCCAGAGAAAGGCTAACCAGCCGGCCGCAGCGAGGTAAGGACCAAATGGGATAGGGATGTCGCGTTGATGGTTTCGCAGCAGGATCAGACTGATACCGACGATAGCGCCGACCAACGATGACAACAGCACGATCATGGGCAATAATTGCCAGCCCATCCAAGCGCCGAGTGCTGCCAGAAGTTTGAAGTCGCCATAGCCCATCCCTTCCTTGCCGGTGATAAGGCGAAACAGGTGATACACACTCCACAGGCTTAGGTATCCGGCTATGGCACCGATGACGCTACTACTGATGTCGGTAAAGATACCGAACAGGTTAAATAAGAGTCCCAGCCAAACCAGTGGCAGGGTGATTTTGTCCGGTAATAACTGGTGATCCAGATCGATAAAAGTCAGTGCAATCAATGACCAGGTTAACAGCAAGGCCCCTATACAGGCTGTGCTGAAACCGAATTGCCAGGCTACGATGGCCGAAAGTAACGCAGTCAAGGTTTCAATCAGTGGATAACGTGCTGAGATTCCGGCCCGGCACTCCCGACATTTACCACCCAAAAAGAGATAGCTGATGACCGGAATATTTTCGATAGCAGTGATGGCGTGCCCGCAATGTGGACAGCGAGAACGAGGCGTCGACAGGTTAAAAGTACCGTTATGTTCGATAGCCTGTCCTGTCACTTCGGCAGCCTGTTGTTCCCACTCCCGTTGCATCATGATCGGCAGACGGTAAATGACCACATTCAGGAAGCTGCCTACCATCAGGCCCAATAGGGCCGCTACCGCCGCCCAGATATGTGGTGACGATGCGAAAAATACAAACAATTCCATCTATACAACGGCACCGAGTTTGAATATCGGCAGATACATAGCAATAACCAGTGTACCGATGACGACGCCGAGGAAAGCCATGATTAATGGTTCCATCAGTGCGGTCATATTATCGACAGCTTCATCAACTTCCCGTTCAAAAAAATCAGCGACTTTAGCCAGCATGGCATCAAGAGAGCCGGACTCCTCACCGATGGCCGTCATTTGAATAACCATATTGGGGAACAGTTCAGTATCTAACATGGCCTTGTTAAGTTGAGTACCAGTAGCAACATCATCGCGCATTGTCAGTGTAGCCTCACTGAACACAATATTGCCGGTTGCGCCAGCTACCGAGTTCATGGCTTCAACCATTGGAACACCCGCCTTAAACATAGTGGAGAAAGTACGGGCAAACCGGGCTATAGCACCTTTGTGAAGAACATTACCGATAATGGGTATTTTTAATAACAGGCGGTCCAGGAAATGCTGGAGTTTTCTGGAGCGTTTTTTGGCGGCCAGAAAACCGAGCACAGTGCCGATAATTCCACCAAATAACAGCCACCAGTACTCTTGAAACCAGGCGGATAAAGAGATAACCATCTTGGTTAAGCCCGGCAAGTCAGCACCAAACCCTGTGAACAAGGCATCAAACTGGGGTATTACAAAAATCATCAAAATAGACGTTACGATAAAAGCGACGACAATAATTGCTGACGGGTAGACCAAAGCTTTACGGATTTTAGACTTGAGGGCCTCGGTTTTTTCCTGGTAGTCGGCTATTTCATGTAACAGGGTTTCCAAAGTACCTGACTGCTCGCCGGCATTGACTAGGTTGACATACAAATCGTCAAAGTGGAGTGGAAACTTGGCTAAAGATTCTGCCAGACTGGTGCCCGATTCCACATCGGCTTTAATGGCAAGAACCATCTCCTGCATGCTTGCATTTTCATGGCCTTCACCGATGATTTGCATGGATTGCATCAATGGCACGCCGGACGACATCATCGTGGCAAGTTGACGACTGAAGACCGCGATATCTGCAGGCTTGATTTTTGGCTTTCGTGGCGCAAATAAGTCTTTGGGTTTCTTTTTAATTTTGAGCGGTGCGATACCCTGACGACGCAGCTCGCTACGGATTTGCGTTACGTTTTCGCCGCTTAGCTGCCCTTTAACACGTCGGCCTTGTTTGTTGGTACCCTGCCACAGATATATATCCGGGACTTTGACTTTTTTTGCCTTACTGGCTTGTGCTTGTGCCACGTGTTACTCCTTGATCACACGGTTGATTTCTTCCAGACTGGTCAGCCCTGCCGCGACTTTTTTCAATCCTGATTTGCGCAGGTCGTCGATACCTTCTGCTTTGGCTTGATCGGCGAGTTGCATAGAGTTGCCGCCTTCCATGATGATTCTGCCCATGGCGTCAGAGACCGGCATGACCTGATAGATACCAACACGGCCTTTGTAGCCTTCTGTACAGCTGTCACAACCGACGGCTTTATGAATTGAAACACCGGTATCTATCTGTTCCTGGCTGAAGCCTTCTTCCAGCAACACATCTCTAGGCAAGTCTTCCTTAACCTTACATTTACTGCACAGACGACGCGCCAGACGTTGCGCGATGATCAGCGTGACGGCGGAGGCAATATTGAAGGCCGGAACGCCCATATTGGCAAGACGAGTCAAAGTCTGAGGGGCATCGTTGGTATGCAGTGTTGAAAATACCATATGGCCTGTTTGTGCAGCTTTGATAGCGATTTCTGCGGTTTCAAGGTCACGAATCTCACCCACCATGATGATATCGGGATCCTGGCGTAGAAACGCGCGCAGCGCCTCTGAGAATGTAAAACCAATGGCTGGGTGAACATTAACCTGGTTAACGCCGGGTAAACTAATCTCCGCCGGATCTTCAGCTGTCGAAATATTACGGTCACCCGTGTTAAGAATATTTAAAGCGGTATAGAGAGAAACGGTTTTACCACTACCGGTCGGACCTGTAACCAACACCATGCCATAAGGTTTGTGCATGATTTCTAGGAACGTTTCTTTCTGATCCTCTTCATAACCCAGAGCGTCAATACCCAGTTGTGCACTGGTCGGATCGAGGATACGAAGTACGATCTTTTCACCAAACAAGGTCGGGCAGGTATTCACACGAAAATCGATGGCCTTGGTTTTGGAAAGCTTCAGACGCATCCGTCCATCTTGGGGAATACGGCGTTCTGCGATATTGAGCCGCGACAAGACTTTGAGTCGGGCGGCAATACGCCCACCCAGGGCGACCGGCGCGCCTTTCATTTCGTGCAAGATACCGTCGATACGCATCCGTACACGGTATTTTTTCTCATAGGGCTCAAAGTGGATATCGGAAGCGCCGGATTTGATAGCGTGCGTCAAAATCCCGTTTATGAAGCGAACGACGGGGGTGTCGTCGATATTAGTTTCACTGATATCTTCGTTTTTGTCGGCGTCATCCGGCCCCAGATCGATATCGTCGAGGTCTTCGTTATCAAACTCATCGAGTTTCTGATCGGCTTTATCAAGGGCTTTCTCAATGATCAGCGAGAGCTTTTGTTCATCGACCAGAATGGGGTAGGTATTCAGGGCGGTGTTAAACTGAAACTCGTCCAGGGCCTGTAGGTTGGTCGGGTCTGAAACCGCGACATACAAACGCTTACCGCGCTTGAACAATGGCAGCGCATTATGCTGGCGAATCAGTTTTTCCTGAATCAGGCTGGTCGCCGACATATCGAGGTTCATTGCGGTGATGTCGAACAGCGGAACCCCGAACTCCTGAGAGGCTATTGAGGCGATGTCTGCACTGCCGAGAATCTTGTGATTAACCAGATATGTGACAAAAGGTTGCTTGGCTTCCTTTGCGGCCGACTGCGCGGTTAATGCCTGTTCTTCGTTCAACAGGCCTTCATTGACCAGTCGTCTAGCCAGACCGCTCAGTCTCATGGGGGTTACCATATTTGCCATGACTATTTGCGATTCCTTAACATAAGCCGTGCTCTTAGCTGCTAATAGTATGTAAGTTAAACAAGAAATTCTAGTTTCTGCATCAAGACTGCAGGGGCTTTCCTATATACTGCTGTAAATTTTGGGGAATTAACATATGCAAACGTTATCTCGGCGCCTTGCACTGGCGTTATTGTTAGGTGCTACCGTCACTTTGGCCGGGTGTGGTCAGAAAGGCGATCTTTACCTGCCGGAAGGCAATTTAACTGCGGTACTGGTGGGCTAAGCACGAATGGATCATTTTCAGTATCAGTCCGGCAGCCTGCATGCCGAGCAGGTCTCAGTGAAAAACATTGCCGAGCGTTTTGGCACACCTTGTTATGTCTATTCGCGGGCGGCTTTGGAGCAGCACTGGCGCGCCTTTGATGACGCATTTGCGGATATGCCTCACCTCGTTTGTTATGCAGTCAAAGCCAATTCCAATCTGGCTGTGTTGAATGTGCTGGCTCGCCGAGGTTCCGGCTTTGACATCGTTTCTGCAGGTGAACTGGCACGGGTTATTGCGGCCGGTGGCGAAGCTGCCAAAACGGTTTTTTCCGGTGTAGGGAAAACCGAAGCCGAAATCGAATATGCCCTGCAGCAGGGTATCCGCTGTTTTAATGTCGAATCCATTCCCGAACTCAGTCGAATTAACGACGTTGCGCAACGTTTGAACACAACCGCGCCGATTTCCATTCGGGTCAACCCGGATGTGGATGCACAAACCCACCCTTATATTTCGACCGGCCTGAAAGAAAACAAATTTGGCATTGCGATTGAAGATGCCCGTGAGGTCTACCGCTCAGCAAGTCAGATGACGCATCTGGATATCGTCGGTGTTGATTGCCATATCGGTTCTCAGCTGACCTCAGTTGCGCCGTTTGTCGATGCGCTGAAACGTGTGTTGGCTTTGATTGATGAGCTTAAAGCTGACGGCACCGTTATCAAGCATCTGGATATCGGTGGTGGCCTGGGTATTCACTACCGTGATGAGACACCGCCGACGCCGGCCGAATATGCTGCAAAACTGAAACCGCTATTGGCTGACCGTGATCTGGAAATTCTGCTTGAGCCGGGCCGTGCGATTGCCGGCAACGCCGGTATTCTGTTGACCAAAGTCGAATTTATCAAACCGACAGAGGCCAAACAGTTTGCCATTGTCGATGCGGCAATGAACGACTTGTTGCGTCCAGCTTTGTATCAATCGTGGCAAGCGATTGTGCCAGTGGTTGCTGAATCTACAGCGCCAAAAGCAGTCTATGATATCGTGGGTCCTATCTGTGAAACGGGTGATTTCCTTGGTAAAGACCGTGAACTGGCTATTGAGCAGGGTGATCTGCTGGCAATTCGTTCAGCGGGTGCCTATGGTTTCACCATGAGTTCCAATTACAACTCGCGTCCGCGTGCGGCCGAAGTCATGGTCGATGGTGCTGAGATGCATGTGGTTCGAGAACGCGAATCGGTAGAGTCTTTGTTTGCCGGAGAGTCGGTATTACCGTAATGAACACGCTTAAATTCAGCAAAATGCATGGCCTTGGTAATGACTTTATCGTTATCAATGCTATTGACCAGCAGCTTGAGCTGACTGTCAGTCAAATCCGTTTTATGGCCGATCGTCGTTTTGGCATTGGCTGTGATCAGCTGTTGTTAGTCGAATCGCCGCAGTCTGCTGAAGCCGATTTCCGTTACCGCATATTCAATGCTGACGGTGGTGAAGTGGCCCAATGTGGCAACGGCGCACGCTGTTTTGCCCGTTTTGTACGTGATGCGGGCTTAACGGAGAAAGACACGATTGCCGTCGAAACTGCCTCGGGCATTATCTATCCGACCTTGCAGGCTGATGGCAGTGTGACTGTGGATATGGGCCGTCCGCGGTTTGAGCCGGCCGAGATTCCGTTTGTCGCTGACGAGCGGGCAACGACCTATATGCTCAGTGTGCCGGAACATGGCAAAGTAGAGATCGGTGCGGTTTCCATGGGTAACCCGCATGCGGTCATGCTGGTGGATAATGTCGATACCGCCCCTGTTCTGGAGTTGGGGCCGTTGATGGAGTCACATCCGCAGTTTCCCGAACGGGTGAACGTCGGCTTTATGCAACTGTGCGAGTCCAATCATATTCGCCTGCGGGTGTTTGAACGTGGCTCAGGGGAAACCTCGGCTTGTGGTACTGGTGCCTGCGCAGCGGTGGTCAGCGGTATTCGCCGCGGCCTGCTGGCAAATGAGGTTACCGTCACATTACCCGGTGGTGATTTGCAGATCCGCTGGGCGGATGAAGAAAGTTCGGTGTGGATGACAGGGCCGGCAGAACATGTATTTGATGGAGAAATTGCGTGGGCGACGCTACAAAACAAATAGGCATCAGCGAACTAGAGCAGTATTTGAAGTCCAACCCGGATGTATTTCTGCAGCATCCGGAGCTGCTTGAAGCCGTCGAGCTTAATGCGTCACCCGAAGGCACGATTTCACTGGCGCAGAAACAACAGCAGCGGCTTAAAGACAAGAACCGCCAGCTCAACGAGCAGTTGCACGCGCTACTGGACAATGCGCACAGCAATACCGAGTTGCAGCAACGTATCCATGCCTTGTGCCTGAGTCTGCTCGATGCCGAGGATCTCGGCAGCTTGCTGACAACATTGATGCAGAATCTGCAGCAGGAGTTTTCAGCTGATGATGTCGCGGTCCGCCTGTTCTATGCGGATCACAAGCCGTTTTCCCTACCCGAGATCGACGCCAATCTCGGCCAGCTACATGCCGATGATAAAGAGCTGCGCAGCTTTGATAATCTGCTCAGTAAACAGCAACCGGTCTGTGGTCGACTGACCAAGGCGCAAAAGCATTTATTGTTCGCTGACAAAGCAGACGCGATTCAGTCCGTCGCCTGCCTGCCTTTAGGTCACCAACCCTGTGTCGGTCTGTTGGCTATCGGCAGTGAGGATCCTAACCGTTTCCATGCCGATATGGCGACCGATTACCTGAGCTTCCTTGGCGATGTGTTTATGCGGGTCCTGCGTCACCACAGCCATGGCTGAAGCGCTAAGTCAGTCGGTTGATGACTTTCTCGACTATCTGGCGAACCAGCGCCGCCTGTCAGACCATACCGTTACCAATTACCGACGTGATCTCTGCCAGCTGACCGATTTTTGCCAGCAAAACGCGTTTAGCGACTGGGCCAGAGTTAAAACCAAAGACCTGCGGCAGTTTGCCGCTTTCCTGCATCGTAAAGGCCTGTCTGGCCGCACCATCCAGCGCATGCTGTCTGCCATACGTGCATTTTATCAGTTCCTTATCCGGCAAGGACTGGCCGAAAGTAATCCGGCGCAGGCAGTACAGGCGCCCAAATCTGAGAAACGCCTGCCGTCGACGTTGGATGTTGATCAGATGAATGCGCTGCTGGATCACACGGTGGCGGATACCTTTGTCTCGACCCGTGACCGCGCCATTATGGAATTGTTCTACTCCTCGGGTTTACGTCTGGCAGAGCTGGCAGCCCTGGATTTACGTGATATCGATTTCGGTGATCGCTTGGTGCATGTCACCGGTAAGGGCAATAAGGACAGGGTCTGTCCTGTTGGTTCGCAGGCTATCAAAGCGCTGCAGGTCTGGCTGGAAAAACGCGACCAGACCGGTTTCTTTGACCAGCCAGCCGTATTCATTACCCAGCAGGGTCGCCGTCTGGGTGTGCGTTCGATTCAAAAACGTCTCAGCTTCTGGGGTAAAAAACACGGTATTTCCGATCATGTGCACCCACATCGGCTGCGTCATGCGTTTGCTTCGCATATGCTTGAGTCCAGTGGTGATCTCAGGGCTGTGCAGGAATTGCTCGGTCATTCAGATATCAGTACCACCCAGATCTATACCCACGTTGATTTCCAGCATCTGGCCAATGTTTACGACTCGGCCCATCCGAGGGCAAAAAAACGCTCGGACTAAGCGCTGAGTTGAGTCACTGTTCTCGCTCAACTTCCGCTATAGTGAGCAAAACACAAGGGAGAGAGCATGGACGGTCTGATCTTTTTGCTACTGATGTTGTTACTGGCAGTGATTGTCGGTGCTGTGCTGGGATATGTGGCATTTGCACGGGTCAATGTGCTACGTGAACGGGTTGATGCCCTCAATACAGAGCTGTCGGCGCTGAAACCAATCGATTCCCCTCACGATATCGTTCAAGCAGAAGCCGACGATAACAAGGATGATGACGAATCATGGATAACAGCTTCTCCCGAGTTTGAAGGTGAACCAGAAGTCGTTCCCGAGGCTGTTTTTAGCACACCATCAAAACCTGATTTTATCGATCGTTTTCAGCAGCATCTCATCGATAACTGGATGATCTGGCTGGGCGGCATCAGTGTCGCCCTGGCCGGCATTTTCATGGTCAAGTACAGCATCAATATGGGGCTGCTTGGACCAACTGCACAAATCAGCATGGCAATCGTGACCGGCTTGGCTTTGCACGGCCTGGCTGACTGGCTGCGACGTCGGCAGGGTAGCAGCGACCCGGTCTTTGCCGCTTTGGCCGGTGGTGCCAGTATCACCCTCTATGCAGCACTATTGGCCGCCTTACATATTTATCACCTGATAGAACCTGGCTGGACCTTTGCCTTACTGGCGGTAGTTTCTTTAATGACCATGCTGTTGGCGCTGCTACATGGGCCCATGCTGGCCATGATTGGCCTTGTCGGTGCTTACGTGGTGCCGATCCTGGTCAGCACCGGAAGTGGCAATATCTTTGCAGCGATGGTCTACAGTCTGATTATCAGTGGTGCGGGCTTATTACTGCTGCGCTATGTCAGCAAAAGCTGGTTATGGTGGAGCGTGCTCGCCGGTGTGCTTGGCTGGTGGATGATTTCATTAACCTCAACACAAGCCGAAGACTTCCGTGGTGTCTATCTCGCCATCGCTGCCTGGCTGTTGTTGGCTTTACCCAGCTTTGACTGGCTGTTGCAGCGTAAAGCCAGTCACCCGTTTATGCTGGCGGACGATAAATCGATCAGCACCACAGTCGGCCTGATTTCGATGAACCAGCTCGGTATGGTGCTGCTTATCGTGGCCTGGGGGGTATCCATCGTCTGGCAAGGTCAATCCGCCGTCAATTTTGCCTTGTGGGCTCCGATGGTGTTACTGGCTTGTGTCGCGGCGGCAGGCCGGGGCAGCTTAAAAGCCTTGGCTTGGTTCAGTCTGCTTATCCAGTGGTTGGCGTGGTATTTAGTCGGTGCGGGAGCAGGACAACAGGCTGCGAGTTTCCAACTGGCACAGATTGCCGAAGCCGCGCATACACCGTTTCTGATTTATGCGGGGCTGATGGCCGTGCTGTATTCCGTCGCATCCGGCTGGCAGTGGTTTACCAAAGGCTTTTCACACCTGACGGTTTCGCTGTTGGTGTTGTCCCCATTGCTCTGGCTGGCCCTGTCTTATCTATTGGTGAACGGCTTAGAGCAATCGCTGGCATGGAGCATTACTACGCTGATTGCGGGCTTGCTCTACGGTGCTATAGCCGCCTGGCGCATTGAACGGGATAAACGAGATCAGGTCGGTTTATGGACAATACTTGCGGCACACTTTGCCTATTCCTTGGCGGTAGCTTTGTATTTCCGTGAAGCTTCTTTGACCCTAGCCTTGGCGGCACAACTGGTGTCCTTGTGCTGGCTGAAACGCCGTTACGAATTGCCGTGGTTGGAATGGATAGTCAAAGCCCTGCTGACCGTAGTGGTGATCCGGCTGACGCTCAATCCTTGGCTCGCTGAGTATCCAGTCGATGTGCACTGGTCGCTCTGGGTCTATGGCGGCTCAACCGTTTTTGCCTGGCTGGCCAGTCGCTATTGTGCAGCAGGCACTAATCTGCGCGCCTGGCTTGAAGCGGCAACCCTGCATCTTCTGGTGATGACCCTGGGCGCAGAACTACGTTACTGGCTCTATGATGGCCACATCTTTATCGAGCGCTATGATTTACTGGAAGCTGCGATCAACAGCTCGCTGTGGGCTGGCCTTGCGCTGACGTATTTTTACCGCGCCCGTTTCAGTGAGTCCATGGCGAAGCTATACCGAGTCTGCTCCCGAATCCTGCTGCTTATGGCGTTAGCGAGTTATGGCGTTGCCGCCCTGATTCATAACCCGTGGTGGAGTGGCGAGCTGATTAGCGCTACGCCGATCTTCAATATTCTGCTTCTCGCCTACGGTGTGCCGATACTGTTGGCGGTATTGGTAGCTTATTTTCATCAACCAGAATTTCGCTCATACGCCATGCGGTTTGCTGGTGGTGCGACCTTATTGTTTATTTCGCTCGAAATTCGTCAATTATGGCAGGGGGAGAACCTGTCTCTGGATAAGTTCACACCTGATGGTGAGCTTTATACCTACTCGGTGGTGTGGATGCTGATGGCGATAGCGGGTGTATTAGCGGGGACTCGCTGGCAATTTAAAGAACTCTACAAAGCCGGTATGGCGTTATTGGCGGTGGTGATTGGCAAGATTTTCCTTGTGGATATGTCGGGGTTGGATGGGCTGTGGCGAGTGGCGGCCTTTATGGGCTTGGGTTTGGCTATGTTGGCGTTGGCTTGGTTTTATAAGAGGATGCAGAGTCAGGTTAATGCTGACTCTTAGGAGGGGGGGCATTCCCGCGTAGGCGGGAATCTAGGTTTGATCGCTGCCGCGGGGCGTTCATTTCTTTTGTTTGCCCAAAAGAAACGAACCAAAGAAAAAGGCACCCGATATTGCCTTCATCCAAAAATTAATCTTATTTGATGGCGTGGTCGACAACTCGCTACGCTCAAACACTCGACCACTTAACCCATCAACCAAGCTCAATTTTTGGCGGCAATAACACGGGACGAAAAGCGCTCCATCTTTCCCCGTCTGTGCTGGCGAGGAATGGCATTTATTCAGGTCTGAGGGCGGCTAGTGTCTGAGCGTAGCGAGTTTTAGCCGACCGCCTGAATCAATGCTATGACGAGTGGAGCCGCAGGCCAGCACAGTGGGGCGGCCTAGGGTTGTTAGGGATTTGGCCGCGCAAATCCCTGACTCGCCATTAAGGCGAAACGATGTAAGTTTTATAAAATCAGAAAATTATGTTCAAGGAAGAAGTAGAGATGTCACAGCAAATATTGAATTATCTTTCTTTAGCACTTGATGACTACATTGCCGCGAGGTTGCTGTTGCGAGAGGGGCTTTTGGCTCAGGGTGTAGCCGTTGCATCAACGGCAGTTGAAAAACAATTGAAGGCTTTGCTGGCAATTCATGGAATTTATTCAAAGAAACACCTAGACAAGGGGCTTCTTGCGAAAATAAGAAGTGTTGAACCTGAGTTAGGAAATTATCTTAGTGATGACTTTATCAAGTTTCTAGGTAAAGGCTTTTCACTACGGTACGCGAGCATTGATTCAGGTGGTTTTCAGATAGTAATAAATCAATACAGAACGTTAATTCAACTTGATGCTGTTATTTTGACTATCGATGGTGGGTTCCGACTACAACTGAGTGGAGCAAAGATAAGGACGCCTCTAGAGCAGGCTATTGCAGATAAGAACCCCATGGTGTTGGAGGATAATGTTCATCTAGAAACTATATCGATGGAAGACTTATACCAAACACCGAATATGCTCCAAGAAATCAAAATCGAGAATAATCTAAAAACAGTTACAGCAAAGTACAAAACAGAGGGACTAAATATAATCGGCGACTTTTGCAAAAAAACTGATATTTCTTTTGGAAAGAGAGAGTGGAAGCTAGCATTAGGCTAATGCGCTTGCTCCCAATTCTCCCCAACCCCAATTCCAACTTCCAACGGAACCTTCAATTCCGCCGCCTTAACCATAAACTCCTCAATGGTTTTCTTCGCCATCTCAAGCTGATCCTTCGGCACCTCAAACACCAATTCATCATGCACCTGCATAATCATTCGGATGCCGGTGTCGGCTTCGGACAACCATGAATGAATCGCAATCATCGCCCGCTTGATGATGTCAGCCGCACTGCCCTGCATAGGCGCGTTAATCGCGGTGCGTTCGGCGTATTGACGACGCATACCGTTGCTGGAGTTAATTTCAGGTAAGTACAAACGACGGCCAAAGATGGTTTCGACATAGCCCTGCTCTTTGGCTTGTTCACGGGTGTTATCCATGTACTGGCGCACGCCGGGATAGCGTTCAAAATAGGTGTTCATATAGTCCGCTGCTTCATGGCGTTCGATACCAAGCTGTTTCGATAGACCATGCGCCGACATGCCGTAAATCAGGCCGAAGTTAATCGCTTTGGCGCTGCGGCGTTGGTCACTGGTGACTTCATCCAGTGGTGTGTTGAAGATTTCTGAGGCGGTATGACGGTGGATATCTTCACCCTTGGCAAAGGCGTTTAATAAGCTTTCATCGCCCGACAGGTGCGCCATGATACGCAGCTCGATTTGCGAGTAGTCGGCAGCGAGTAAGACGTTGCCGTCACTGGCGACAAAGGCTTCACGGATACGGCGACCATTCTCACTGCGGATAGGAATATTCTGCAGGTTAGGATCAGACGAGGACAGACGACCTGTTGCTGTGACGGCCTGATGGTAGGAAGTGTGTACTCGCCCTGTGTGTTTATTCACCATCAATGGCAGCTTGTCGGTGTAGGTCGACTTGAGTTTACTCAGCCCGCGATACTGCATAATGATTTGTGGCAGTTCATAGCCGTCATCAGCCAGCTCTTGCAACACCTCTTCAGCCGTAGACGGCGCACCTTTTGGTGTTTTCTTTTTGACCGGCAGTTCCTGTTTTTCAAACAGGATTTCTTGCAATTGTTTGGGCGAGCCAAGGTTGAACTTCTGACCGGCGACTTCGTGCGCCTGCTTCTCCAGCGCATCGATCTGGTGAGCCATCGCATCACTTTGCTGTTGCAGCATCCAGATGTCGATATTGACGCCATTACGCTCCAGCGTGTTTAGCACCGGAAGCAGCGGCATTTCCAGTTCGGAGTAAACGGTCACTAACGACGGAATAGCCTGAATTTGTGGCCATAACACATGATGCAGTTGCAAGGTGATATCAGCATCTTCAGCGGCATAAGTGGCGGCTTCTTCAATGCCGATCTGGTTAAAGGTCAGTTGCTTTTTGCCTTTGCCGGCAATGTCTTCAAAGTGGATAGTTTCACGATCAAGGTATTTCTGAGCCAGCGAGTCCATATCGTGACGGGTCGCCGTGCTGTCGAGCACGTAGGATTCGAGCATGGTGTCGTGGGCAATACCCTGCAAATCGATATCGTGATTGAGCAGGACATGACGGTCGTATTTGAGATTCTGACCAACTTTAGGTTTTTTCGGATCTTCCAGCAGCGGCTTGAGATCCTTCATGACTTCGTCGAAACCAAGTTGCTCCGGTGCGCCGGCATAATCGTGAGTCAGCGGCAGATAAGCCGCTTCGCCCGCTTTTACAGCAAAGCTCACACCGACAATTCGGGCTTCAAGATAATTCAGGCTGGTGGTTTCGGTATCAAAGGCAAACAGCTCGGCATCCTGTAATTTTTTCAGCCAGCTTTGCCAGTCTTTCTCGGTCAGAATGCAGTGATAATCACGCTCGGTAGTTGAGCCTGTATTTTCAGCGGCAATGGGAGCGCTGCTTGCAGATTGAGGCTGAGTACCAGTTTCCAGTTCCTTGATCCAGCTTCTGAATTCAAAGCGCTTGAACAATTCCATCAAGGTGGCACTGTCCTGTGGCTGGTGGACCAGTTCCTCAATCGGAATATCCAGTTCAACATCGCATTTGATGGTGGCCAGTTCATAGCTGAGTTCGGCCATATCTTTATTCTCAGCGAGCTTTTCCGGCATCTTCTTGGCACCGCGGAAATCGAGATCGCGAATAGCTTCGAGGTTGTTATAGATGTCTTTCAGGCTGCCGAGATTTTGTAGCAAAGCCAGTGCGGTTTTTTCACCGACACCGGGCACGCCGGGAATGTTGTCAACCTTGTCACCCATCAGTGCCAGGAAGTCGATAATGAGTTCTGGCGGCAGACCAAATTTTTCTTTGACGCCGTCAATATCCATGACTGTTTCAGTCATGGTGTTAACCAGGGTCACATGCTGGTTGACCAGCTGCGCCATATCCTTGTCACCGGTGCTGACAACAACATCGATACCTTTGTCGGTGGCGTGTTTGGCAAGCGTACCGATCACGTCATCGGCTTCAACGCCGTCGACACATAACAAAGGTAGCCCCATGGCCTTGATAATGTCATGCACAGGTTCAACCTGACTGCGCAAATCATCCGGCATTGGCGGGCGGTTGGCCTTGTAGTCGGCATAGATATCGTCACGAAATGTTTTGCCCTTGGCATCAAAGACAACGGCGATATGACTGTCGGGGTAATCACTGATCATTCGCCGCAACATGGCGGTCACACCGCGAATCGCACCGGTCGGTTCACCAGCCGAATTACGCAGGTCAGCCTTGAACATCGCATGAAAGGCGCGGTAAAGGTAAGAGGAACCATCGATAAGGACGAGAGGGGCAGTGTGACTCATAGGTTTCAGATACCGTTTTTCGTGATCATGTCTGCTTTTCTATAAGCAGCGGAAATGCTATCTTTACTCCGAAATGACACGGAGCATTCAGATGTTGAATAAAATCGCTATTGTATGCGCACTTGCCCTATTAATGACAGTGACTGTCAGGGCGGCGGACACCGATGCGGTGATGGAAAAGCCACCAGTGATTCCTGAGCCTTTGCAAAGCGGTGACAGCATCGAGCCTGAAGTTAACATTATTCAAAAAGAAGATCGCACCATTGAAGAGTATCGGGTGCAGGGCAAGCTTTACATGATTAAAGTAACCCCGTCAGTCGGTAAGCCTTACTACCTGACCGATACCGATGGTGATGGATCACTGGAAACCAGACAGTTCGAGTTAGATTCCGGTCTGCTTGTACCGAACTGGATCCTGTTGGAGTGGTAATCCCACAATAATCTGAGCAGTTTTCATGTCAGTCTACACTGAAGTCGGACGCGACGATCTGATCGCGTTTTTGGGAGAGTATGCGGTCGGCGATCTGGTGTCCTATCAGGGGATCAGCGACGGCATCGAAAATACCAACTATTTTGTCACCACCACCGAAGGTGAGTTTGTGCTGACTTTGTTCGAGCAGCATGATTTCGGTGAACTGGCCTATTTTCTCCAGGTCATGACCTTTTTCTACGAGCATGGTATTCCCTCGGCACATCCGGCCGCGGATCGTGAAGGTCATTATCTGAAAAAACTCTGTGGCAAACCGGCGGCTTTAGTGTTGCGCTTGCAGGGGAGAGGCGTCAGCGGTCTGGCCAACGTCGAGCAGTGCGCAGCCATTGGCGACATTTTGGGTGAGATGCATCTGGCAGGTAATGAATTCAAATCACGTCGTCCCAGTGAGCGTGGCCACGAATGGCGCCGTCAAACAGCAGATCATCTGCTACACAAGCTGGATGAGTCACAAGCGACGTTGCTCAAAAATGAACTGGCGTTTCAGGAAGGTTATGAAGAACTGGACTTGCCCTGGGGCGTGACCCACTCCGACTTGTTCCGTGACAATGCCTTGTTTGATGGCAATGAGCTCAAGGGCATTATCGACTTTTATTACGCCAGCGATGAATACCTGCTCTATGATCTGGCAGTCGTAGTCAATGACTGGTGTATTGACGAGAGCGGCTTACCTGAGCAATCCCGCTATCAAGCCTTGATGCAACATTATCTGGCCAAACGTGCGCTGACAGAATCCGAGCAGGCGAACTGGAATATGGTGTTACGGGCCGCGGCTTTGCGCTTCTGGTTGTCGCGTCTGCAGGATAAGCTTTTTCCACGTGAAGGCGAGCTGACCCAAATCAAGAACCCGGATGCCTTTCTGGCGATCCTCAAGCAACACCGCGAACGCCCATTAACCTTGGACTTCAAATAAACGTCCATGCGCGTTCTTATCATCAAACTGACCTCGATGGGCGATCTGATGCATGCCCTGCCAGCCCTCACCGACGCGGCTACGGTGTATCCGGATATTGAGTTTGACTGGGTCGTCGATAAAGCCTTTTCCGCCGTGCCTTTATGGCATCCACGAGTGAAAAACGTGATCACTACGTCTCACCGCAGCTGGCGTAACAGTTGGTTTGGCAGTCTCAGAAATGGTGAGCTAGGCGGATTTTATAAAGACCTGAATGCCAACGACTACGATGTGGTCGTGGATATGCAGAATAATCTGAAGAGTGCGCTGGTCAGTCTGCTACGAAAAGGGCCGGTCTATGGCCTGGATAAGTACAGCTGTCGAGAGAAACCAGCGCATCTGGCCTATAAGCATCCCATTAACGTGAACCCGAATCAGCATGCGGTAGAGCGCATGCGTCAGATTCTGGCCCAAGCGCTGGGTTATACCGTGCCGGATACCAAGGCCGACTATGGTGTCACTCTTGCGCATTGTGACTTACCCAAGCTGGATTTCAGACTGGCTGACCGCTATTTAATGCTGGTTCACAATGCCAGTTGGCAAACCAAGCTGTGGCCGGTTAAACACTGGCAGTCTCTGGTATTGAAAGCGGCAGAAGCCGGTTATCAATTATTGCTGCCTTGCGGTAACGAGGAAGAGTACCAGCGTGCCCGCCAGATCGCATCAGTGAGCGATAATGCCTATGCCCTGCCACGTCTGCCTCTGGATAATGTGCTGGCACTGATGCAGGGGGCACAGGCGGTGTTGTGCAGTGATACCGGGCTCGCACATATGGCGGCGGTACTCGGTAAACCCGCCATTACCATTTATGGTTCAACCGATACGCACCTTATCGGCACCTATGGCGACAAACAGCAACACCTTATTACCGGTATGAGCTGCTCGCCCTGTTACAAGCGCCGCTGCCCGTTGCCGGAGGCCGTTGATGGTGAGCCGGTGTGCATGGCAGGCATGGAAGTCGATCAGGTCTGGCATAGACTGCAAAGCGTTTTACAAGCACAATAACGCCATTATTCAATACGGCCGAGGGCCGAATTTTGTCATGAAACACGAATTTCCTGAATTTCATCTGGCCCGCGTTGCCGTGATCGGTGACCTGATGCTGGACCGTTTTTATTTCGGTAAAGCCAGCCGTATTTCCCCTGAAGCGCCGGTTCCGGTGGTCAATGTTCAGCGTCTGGAAGATGTACCCGGCGGTGCAGCGAATGTCGCGATGAATATCGCTTCTTTGGGGGCCGCGGCGAATCTTACCGGTATTACCGGACAGGATGATGCAGCAGCAGTGCTAAAGCAAAGGTTGCACTCGGTAGGGGTGAACTGCCTGTTCCACGAAGCGGCAGAGGCTCAGACTATCATTAAGTCCCGTGTAGTAAGTAGTCACCAACAATTACTGCGCCTTGATTTTGAAGAGCGTTTTTCTGCTTCTGTTGCAGCGGGTATGCAGCAACGAGCCGATGAGGTGATGCAGCAGGCGCAGGTTATCGTGTTATCGGACTACAACAAGGGCAGTCTGGCTGATCCGCAGTTGTGGATCGAGGCGGCAAAAAAACATCAACTGCCGGTGCTGGTTGATCCCAAGGGCAGTGACTTCAATAAGTACCGTGGTGCCGATCTCATCACCCCGAATATGAGCGAGTTTGAGGCCGTTGCTGGCCCGGTGGCGTCTGAGTCGGATCTTATCAGTAAGGCGCAAACCCTAATCAAGCAACTCGATATCAAGGCCATTCTGATCACCCGTAGCGAGCAGGGAATGACTCTGATCCGTGCGGATCAGCCGGAATTTCATCTGCCAGCCATTGCGAAAGAAGTCGCTGATGTCACTGGTGCAGGGGATACGGTTATCTCTACGTTGGCAGCAGCGTTGGCGACCGGCGCTGATCTTGAATGTGCGGTCACGTTGGCCAATGTGGCAGCGAGTATCGTCGTCAGCAAGCTGGGTACATCAACGGTCAGTGGTCCTGAGCTGAAAACTGAGTTTGAACGCCATCAGGGCTTGCACAACACCGATCACAGCATTGCCGGTGCAGTGACGATTGAGCAACTGAAAATTGCGGTGGATCAGGCCAAGCAGCGCGGTGAGAAGATTGTGTTCACTAATGGCTGTTTCGATATTCTGCATGCCGGTCATGTGACTTATCTGCAGCAGGCCCGTAAGCAGGGCGACCGCTTGATTGTGGCCATTAATACCGATGAGTCAGTGACCAAGCTGAAAGGTAAGGGGCGTCCGATTAACACGGCGGAGCGTCGCCTGACCGTATTGGCGGGACTTGCTGATGTGGACTGGGTGACCTGCTTTCCCGGTGATACGCCGGAGGAGTTACTGCGCCTGATCCAGCCCGATGTGCTGGTCAAGGGCGGTGATTACGACAAGAAAGGCGTAGTAGGTTGGGAAATTGTTGAAGCCTACGGCGGTGAGGTCTATGTGATGGGCCTGGTCGAGAATTGCTCAACTACGGCCATCGTGAACAAGATTAACGAGAAGAATTAAATTCTGCTCAAGGCATGTGCAGCCTTGAGTACATTATCTTTCAGATGTTCTGGGTTGATAGTGCCGATAATCACGCTGCTGACCGCTGCTTCCTGAAAGATAAAATCAAAATTGGCCTGAACGATATCGTTGGTACTGGCCTCTTTAGCCATATGCCCGCTGCCCAAGGCTTTCTTGATAAATATGCCTTTATGATCTCGCGCTGCAGCATCCAATACGGCTTGTTCTTCCTGATAATGCAGGTTATGCGTCACCATCGCCAGATCGGCATGTGTGAGCGTTAATAGACCACCGTCAACGGTTTTGGTCGACATGCCGGTGGCGCGAATCCAGCCGCGCTGTTTGAGCTCATTCAGGGTGTCTAGAGCGCCATCGTTGTTGATGATGTGCTCGTCCTTGCCATCAGAGTGAATCAATACGATATCCAGCACATCACGATTCAGCCGTTTCAGGCTGGTCTCAACACTACGAATGAGCGATTCAGGACTGAAGTCATATTGAGACTCACCGGTGTCCGGATCAAAATATTCACCCGCTTTGGTGGCGATAATCCAGTCGTGAGGCAATTGTGGCAACAGTTTGCCTAAACGTTCTTCACTGTTGCCATAGGCGGGAGCGGTATCTATCAGGTTGATACCCAGATCCCATGCCAGTGCCAGTAAGTCGAGTGCCTGCTTGTCGTCAGGAATTTTAAAGCCTTCAGGGTATTTCACCGCTTTATCGCGGCCGAGTTTCACGGTACCAAGCCCCAGCGGAGACACTGCTACGCCTGTATTCGCAATATGTTTACGCTGTGTTAATACGTTCATTGAAAGGCCCTGTCCCATAATGTTTGGGCGATCACCGGATGGGGGAACTCTGAGTTTTGATGTGTGCCTGCTGTCAGGCCGGCTTTATTCAGGGCGGCAATCGCCTGATCGGCCAGATCCGGTGCCAGCGCCAGCTTGGTGGGCCAGCACACATGCAGATTATTGTCCGTGCTGACAAAGGCTGAATCCGGTCGGCTCAGACTCGATTGCTTGGGCTCGGCCCGGTTAACCGGGTGAGTTGCCCAATCCAGATCCGGCAAGTCGACCCAGGGCAGAATATCAGCCAGCAGTTGTTTGGCTTCTTCGACCAGCTTATCTTCTGCCTTATCCACGCCTTCCTCAGCGATATTGCCGCCGATATACCAAATCACATTACCCTCGTGATCACGGTGACTGGAAATTGTCGCGATTGGCTTGGAACCGGAACCCAGACTATGGGCATAAATCATCGGTAGCGGTGTCTCAGCCTGTTTACTTTTACACAGTACCATTTGTAGCGGGCGCCGCTGCATTTCTGGGCTGGATTGCTGTAATGAAGCCAGAATAGCTTCATTACCTTCTCCCGCTGTCAGAACAAACTGTTGCGCGTCAATCTGGTAGTCGTCACCGATAAGTAAGCTTTGGATAATCCCGCTGTTGCGCTGCCACTGGTAGGTGGTTTCCGCAGGGACGGCAAGCATACGCTGTTGCCAGGGGCGTACCAGTTCGGCCAACAGGCTGGGCACATCCAATACCGGTTCATCGAGCTCGTATAAGGCACCTTTAAAACCCGGATCGGCAAAAAAGGCTGGGCGATCCTTCTGCGCAACGGTTTGCATACGACTTCGCAACGCTTTACTGGCAAAAAAGGACACCATTTTGGAAGACAGTCGGTCTTTGGACCATAGCAATTGGTAGTCAGCCAGCTTGGTGACGGTGCTTAGATCAATATCGCCCTGACCGTCGAGACAGGCCTTCCAGCGAGCTGGCATCGTGCTGATCACTTGCGAGGCTTTGGAAAGAATGCCGTTCAAGGCATATTTGCTGCCGCCATGAATAATGCCTTGGGAGCTTAACGTCTGGCCCTGTCCAATTTGACCACTTTCTAAAAGCAGGGCGTGATAGCCCAGATCATTCAGGCGATGATGCAGCCATAAACCGGCGATGCCGGCACCGATAATGACGACGTCTGTACTCAGGCGCTGACGGCTCATGAGTCAGCCAGATCCTCATCAATGGCTTCGCATAACCAGTGACCAATCAGGATATGGCCTTCCTGTACACGAGCGGTTTCTTCGGCAGGCACACAAATACAGTCATCAGCAATCTGCTTGAGTTTACCGCCGTTGTCGCCGGTAAATGCACAAGTCCAGATTTGGTTCCGTTTGGCGGTTTCTATGCCGTTGATGACATTGGCGCTATTGCCGGAAGTGGATAAGCCAATCGCGATATCACCCGGTTTGCCCAATGCTTCGATTTGGCGGTCAAACACGGTTTCAAAGCTGTAGTCATTGCTGTGAGCCGTCAGAATCGAAGTATCCGTGGTCAGCGCGATAGCACCGAAGGCTTTGCGATCCTTCTTATATCGAACAACAAATTCGGCAGCCAGATGCTGGGCATCCGAAGCGCTTCCGCCATTACCAAAGAACAATACTTTGTGACCGGCAAGCAGGCAGTTTTTGATCCGCTCGCTGAGCGCATTGACCTGTGGCTCCAATTCGAGCAGGGCCTCAATCATGGCCTGATGGCGACGGATGGTGGCTTTGAATGACACGGCTTACCTCTGTATCTGTCTGGTGGTACTATGACGTCTGTCTATGCGTCGTCTCGCCTAGTTCGAGACAGACTCATTTTAGAGTAATGCGGTGCAAGATGTTAGTGTCTGCCCGGCTTTTCAGTTCAGGAACCCCCTATTTCATGCATTTTGCTTTTGCCATCACTGAATATTTTCCATACGGTGGGGCGCAGCGTGATTTTTATGCTGTTGTTACAGAAATGGCGACTCGTGGCCATCAGATTTCGGTGATCACCCTTAAGTGGCATGGCGAGATTGACCCGAGTTGGACGCTGTATGAACTGGAAAAAACACAGACGACCAATCATGGCAGAATCCGGGCATTGTCAGATTATGTTGTCAGCCTCAAACAACAGGGTCTATTCGACGTTATTGTCGGTTTTACCAAACTGGAAGGCCTGGATATCTATTTTGCTGCTGATCCCTGCTTTACTGCTAACCGCTATCATGGCCTGAACAAACTTCTGCCACGTTACCGCACCTACGCCAGCATCGAAAAAGCCCTGTTCTGCCAACCTGAACTCAAAGGTTTTTATCTGACAGAATTTCAGCAGCAGCAATATCAACAAAGCTTTGATTTGAAGCATGAGAATCAGTACCTGTTACCGGTCTGCGTTGAGGACAAATTTCATTATACGCAGGCAAGGTTTCAGGCAGCGCGTGAGTGGCGGCATGAACAGGAGAGGGCTGAAGGAAAGATTTTGCTGTTGTTTGTGGCGGCTGATTTCAATACCAAAGGCCTCGATAGGGTTATAGATGCTCTAGCAGGGCTGAGCTTTGTTGCTCGCTCACAGTTTGAGCTGTGGGTGGTCGGTAATGGTAAGCAGGAGGCGTACGAGCAAAAATTGGCGCAAATGACAGGGCTTAATTATCGTTTCTGGGGTGGGCAGACTGAGTTGGCACCGTTTTATTTCGCGGCTGATCTGTTGGTTCACCCTGCACGAAAAGAAGCCGCAGGTATGGTCCTGGCGGAGGCTGCTGCGGCACGTCTCTCCATGTACATCAGTGATATCTGTGGTTATGCCTTTATCGCTGAGCAAGATCCCCACTCTATAATCATGAATGAAAATCAGGTGACAGGAGAATTGCAGCTAGCCTTGTCCGAGCTTGCCGGTCGAGCCGAATTGCCGGGACGAGCAGAGGTAAATCCGCTGGTTTCAGCAGCATCGCGTGCAAAAATCTGTGCTGATCAAATTGAAACCTGGTGCGGTCGATGAAACAGGCAGTCTATCTTCGTGACGATCTTGCGACGGCTTGGCCGGGTGAGGACATCTTTCACCTGCTGGCCACGTTGCCAGGTCAAGTATTCCGCGATAAGGAAGGACGCCGCACTTTACGCTTTGAGTTAAATGGCCGCAGTTATTTTCTGAAATATCACGCCGGGGTGGGCTGGGGCGAGATCATCAAAAACCTGCTGCAATTCAGAAAGCCGATTATCAGTGCGCGAAATGAGTGGCTGGCGATACAGCGCTTGCATCAGTTGGGTATAGGCACCATGCAACTGGCAGGTTACGGTGAGAAGGGCTGGAATCCTGCGCGCCGCCGCTCTTTTGTAATTACCGATGATTTGAGCGGGACCATGAGCCTGGAGCACCTTGGTCAGCAATGGCAGAGAAATGCGCCAAGTTTTAAATCAAAGCAGGCGCTAATCAATAAACTTGCCCTGGTCAGTCGGACGATGCATCAGGCCGGACTCAATCACCGCGATTACTACCTGTGTCATTTTCTACTGGATGAATCCTTCGCCGAAACGAATGAATTTTCAATGGAGACTGAGTTGTTTCTGATTGATCTTCATCGAACCCAGCAGCGTCGAAGTGTGCCAGTGCGTTGGTTAATCAAGGATTTGGGATCCTTATATTTTTCCGCCTCTGAAGTCAGTCTGACTCGTCGTGACCGTTATCGCTTTATGATGCTTTATTCAGGTTTATCACTACGTCAGGTGCTCAGCCAGCAAGGCCATTTCTGGCGAAATGTAGATAAGCGTGCACAACAGTTGCTGGGAAAATGGCACAGGAAGCAAGGCACATGAATGAGGCTATCGAGCAGTTTTTAGCCGGAAAAGCGGTGCCGGAGCGGTTTGACATTAATGTCGATGGAGAAACATATCAGTGTGAGCAAGTGTTGCGCTGGCTTCCTGGCAGACGACTGGTCATCAAGGCGCGTCACCATAATTCATCGCTGTTGTTGAAGCTATTTGTACCCAATAAAAAAGGATGGCGGGAACTGTCACGTGAGCAGCATGGTTATCGTGCCTGTATGGCGGTCGGTGTTGCTGTGCCTTTAAAGAAATTCCTCAGCGATAACTTTGCCGGTTGTCTGGCAATTGCTTATGAGTACCTGGAAGCTGCAGAGGTGTTTACACTGGATGGTAAACAGCAGACGCAAAAGGTTCAGGCCATATTACAGCTAATGGTGCAGTGCCATATGGGCGGTATCTATCAGCAGGATATTCACACTGATAATATTCTGCAGACGCAGAAAGGACTGTATCTGATTGATCTGGCTTCGGTAAATGGTCAGTTTGGGCAGCCTTTAAGTGCGAAGAAAAGCCTGAAAAATCTGGCGCGGCTGGTGTCGCAGTTTGTCCCTGACGAGCAGCGTATTCTGCTGGAAAAGCTGAGCACTTACTATCAGTCACGGCAATGGGGGTTTGATGCTCAGGCACATAGCGATTTTAAACGTCTGTTGGACAAAGCCTGGCATAAACGTAAAGATATGTACCTGAGTAAGTGTTTCCGCGCCTGCACCATGACCGTCTACCGTAAGGACAGGCAGCAGGAATATGCCTTTAAACGGGCGTTTCTAAAACATATTGATGAGTCCTGGATTGCCGATATTGATGGCCTGGTGGAGCAGGGTGAAAAGATTAAGGATGGCAACAGTGCGACCGTTGTCCTGAGCGAACTTGGCGGCCGACGGGTGGTAATTAAGCGCTATAACATGAAGTCTGTCTGGCACTTTCTAAAACGCTGCTGGCGACCGAGCCGAGCAGCCAATGCCTGGCGTCAAGGAAATCTCATGAACCTGCTGGGGATTCCAACGCCAGCCGTATTGGGTTTTGTCGAACACCGTTTAGGACCACTGCGTAAACGAGCTTATCTGATTAGTGAATATCTTGAGCATGCCAGTGAATTGTCTCAGGTGTATGCCGACGAAGCGCCAAAAGAACCTGAGCTGAAGCAGATCCGACGTATTTTCAATCTGATGCGTGAGTACCGTCTCAGTCACGGCGATATGAAAGCCAGTAATCTGCTGCTAACCCAAAGCGGTCAGGTGGAACTGATCGATCTGGATGCCATGCAGGAGCACCGCTATGACTGGACTTTTGAACGCGCGTTTTCTCGGGACCAGCAGCGGTTTATGAGAAACTGGTCCAAAAGCATCGACGCTAGCAAACTAAACAATCAGCACAACCTGTAAGTAGAGAATGAATATGCACAAGCACCATATACACATTGTTGGCTGTGTTCCACGTAGTGGGACAACACTAATGATGGAATTGATGATCACTTGCTTTGACATCGATGGTTATACAGAGCATGAGCACAGTATTTTCAAAGAATTTACTAACTGCAGTGATGTGCTTTGTACAAAGAATCCCAATGATATTAAACGGGTCGCTTATCCCTTATCGATCAACCCTGAGTTGTACGTGATCTATATGTTACGTGACCCCCGTGATGCGATAGCGAGCCGTAGCCACAAAAATAACCGTGCGGATAAAAAGATCTGGGGAAATCTTGCGGACTGGAAAGCGCATCATGCGATCGCAGAAGAACTGGAAAACGAGCCAAACTTCATCACAATAAAATATGAAGATTTGGTTTCTGACCCGGATAGCGTGCAAGCTCTGCTTGAACAAAAGATGCCATTTCTAAAACGCAAAACATTGTTTAGTGAGTATCACTTACAAGCCAAACCATCAGATAAGTCAGATGCGGCGTTGGGAGGGCTACGTCCGATCAGTCCTGTCAGTATTGGAAACTGGCGGAAAAATAAGCCTTACATTAAGGCGCAAATTGAGAAGTATGGTGATATTACCGACACATTGATAAAACTTGATTATGAGACGGATTCTTCATGGCTGACAGAGTTAGAGGGGGTCGAACCTGATAATCAGGATGAGTCGATTAAACAAAAATCTGCACTTCGTCGTTGGAAAGAGAAAAATATTACGATGAAGCGACGTCAACTCTTCTATCGCTTATCCCAGTCTCCCCGTTTTGGTAAGACCTTAGCCCTAATCAGGAACGTGCTAAGAAAGTTATGAGCGTTGAGTCACTTTCCGACCTTGGAGCTCAATGACACCGTAATGGGCTTTCTGGCTTAAGCCTTTTGATACTGCTGAAAAGAGTGTGACATTTTCGAAGTCGAGTAAGTCTAATTGGGAGCGAGCATACTGCCACCAAGCGCACTGTAGCAAAGCAGCAATAATTTCTTCACTAAACCTAAACCGAATTGGTTTTGCGGGGTTACCGACAACAATTTGATAGGGTAAGACGTCTTTTGTGACAACAGCATCACAGCCGATCACGGCTCCATGACCTATAGTGATGCCTGCCATTACAACAGCATTATCACCAATCCAGACATCATGGCCGATTTTCAGCGGTGTAACTTTTCTTTGGTAATGACGACTAAACTGAGTGCTACTCGAAACCCAGTGCAGGGGGTGGTTTCTTGGGTTAAGTCCAAGAGTGACATTTCTGCCGATAGAGCAGTAACGGCCAATTTCAGAAATGCTCAGCAAACGTGAGCCGCTTCTGACATAGCTGTATGCACCAACAGAGAGAAGTGGCTCTGCCGATTGAGCTTGATCAACGGTCACATCACCAAGCCTAGAATAGGCTTCCAGCTTCAAGTGGCTTTCTAAATCAAACAGTCTTAGTGAACTCAGCCTGACATGCTCTCTTGCCGCTTTCTTTCGTTGAAAATAATCGACAAGTGCGCGCATTGTCAGAACCTCATGAAATCTCTGTCGATATGGGGGTATTGTTTTGCGACCAGTGTGCGGAATCGTTGCCACTTACGCTTAATTTTAGCCCTGCCGAGTAAAGCTAAGTAATTTGCAGCGAGGATGAAGTCCGCATTACCTAAATTATCGATGATATTAATCCTGCCTCGACCATCAGTATCAAGTTGTAATAGAAAGTTCTTGGGTTCCAGGGACATCGTTAATACATTATGTCTCAACTGATAATGATATAGCGTAATCAATGCATTTCAGCACAGTGTAATGCTGTTCGAAAATAGACGGATATTTTAGATAGTGGGCTAGTGTTTTGGCAACTTCTCCATCAGCATCTCGGACAAGATCAAAGATGGCTCCATTCCCGAGGTTTGTAACGACTTGTCCATGGAAATGTGGGGCCGATTGCCCGTCGGTCAGCCTTTTATCCAAATGCCGGTAATAGGCCTGCTCATCTCGGGTCTCTGTCTCATCACCATTCACCTCGACTTTGACACACAAATTGTTGTCAGCAGGGTGAAGATAGCACTCCCTGTGCCAGCCTCTGGCAATTAGTTGTTCTGCGGAGAGTTCTAATCGGTCTCTCATTTGGTAATCAGAAGATCTTCCATCACCAGATACTGCAGATCGGAACCAAAGAACATATTCAGTGCATCGGTGGGATTACAGACCATTGGCTCACCACGACGATTCAGCGAGGTATTGAGTACAACACCGTTTCCGGTCAGTTTCTCCATTTCCTGCAACAGGCTGTAGTAGCGCGGGTTGGTATGCTGCGTAACGATTTGTGCGCGTGCAGTACCATCCTCATGGACGACTTCGGGAATACGGTCTTTCCAGCTTTCAGCCACATCAAAGGTAAACGTCATATACGGACTGGGGTGATCGGTTTGCAGAATGTCTGCGGCGACAGTATCCAGCATGCTCGGGCAGAATGGACGCCAGCGCTCACGGTATTTGATCTGTGCGTTGATACGATCAGCAACACCACTATGACTTGGGCTGCCCAGGATACTGCGGTTACCCAAGGCGCGGGGGCCAAATTCCATACGTCCCTGAAACCAGGAGACCGGGTTGCCATCTGCCAGAAGTTTTGCCGTTTCCGCAGGCACATTGGCCATACGTTGCCATTTCACTGGCTGACTGTAGTTTTCACAGGCGTCGATACATTGCTCGGTTGTATATTGCGGGCCGAGGTAAGCGTGTTCCATTTTTTCAACCGGAACCCCAGCCATTTGAGAGGCGTAGCTGGCGGCACCGATGGCGGTACCGGCATCGCTGGCAGCAGGCTGTACAAATAGTTCTTTGACGCCGGGCATGGCAATAATGCGTTGGTTGAGCTTAACATTCAGTGCGACACCGCCGGCATAGGCCACTTTACCGGTCTCGCGGATGATATCGCCAAGGTAAAACTCAATCAGCTCAAGTGCGGTTTTCTCCAGCAAAGCCTGAATGCTGGCAGCATAGTCGATATAGGGTTCATCCTTTTCATCGCCTTCGCGCATCGGACCCAGCCAGTCGATCAATGCCGGACTGAAAAAGTAGCCTTTACCGTTTTTCTTGAAGCGGCGGAAACCGACAGTGTTGACGAGTTTGTTGTTAACTCTGAACTCGCCGTCCTTACACTCAATCAGGCGTGAGAAATCAAAACGCTTCGGATTGCCGTATGGGGCCATGCCCATCACTTTGAACTCGCCATCAAGCATTTCAAAGCCTAGGTATTCGGTCAGCGCGCCATACATGCCGCCTAGAGAGTCAGGATCGTAGAATTCTTTGATCTTGTGGATTTTGCCGTTTTCGCCATAACCAAAGAAAGTGGTGGCGTACTCACCTTTACCATCAATACCGATAATGGCGGTTTTTTCCTTAAAACCACTCAGATGATAGGCGCTGCTGGCATGAGCCAGATGATGTTCGACGGGGACAAATTTAACGCGGTTTGAGCCAATGCCGAGATCATCCAATAGCTGCATCACATTTTGGTGATTGCGCCAGTAGCGACGATTACCGCTGAATAGAGCAGTCAGAGCCCTGTCCGGTGCATACCAGTGACGCTTGGCATAGTGCCAGCGAGCATTGGATTTCAGACCGATTTCGGCGTAGGGAAAGGCGACAATATCGACCTGTTCTGGTTTTATACCCGCAAACTCAAGGCAGAACTTGGTGGCTTCATAAGGCATTTTGCCTTTGGCGTGTTTGTCACGCAGGAAGCGCTCTTCCTCGGCAGCGGCAACAAGTTTGCCATCAATGTATAAAGCAGCAGAGGCGTCGTGGTTGACGGCGCCGGACAGGCCTAAAACGATCATGATAATTCTGTATGTTATTTACAAAGAGGCGATTATAGCAATTAATGGAGAGTTTAATCCCAATGATTACCAGACCTTCACCAGTGATGCCTGATTTCTAACTCTAGAATAAATAGCTATACCAACTCATATTGATACGGAACTAACGAGTCAGAAGTTTAGAGACTCTCTCAGGATTTATTCGTAAATCTCCAGCCTTAATGGCTGAGTATTAATTTTCAGTTGATAACGGCATATAGATCTTCACTGAGCGGTTACCTTCTTCAAAGTGCCTGTGAACTTGCCAGTCACACTTTTTGATAGACCTGGACAGGCGTTTGTGGATATGTCTCTCAACGATGACGGCATAATCGTACTGACACCCATCCAGTTTTCGCTCGTTAAAAGTCACGTTAGGATGTTGGTAGAGATAAGCCAGATAAAAAGAAACATGTTCATTGTTGGTAAAAATGTTCACTTTAGAGTCTGTATTTTGGGCCGTCCAGGTAATTGCATCTTTAATGTATTTTTTGGTTTGTGTTTTGTGGAAAGTGTCCACCAGACTGAGGCTGAGTAACAGGATAACCAGAAAAACCTTGAAATGATTTTTTCCGTTGATATTTGACTGAATATAGACCGTAAGTTTTGGAATCAGCAATAGTACGATGGCGAGAATGGCCAGAATGCAGTATCGGGTAGTGATGAATTGCTGGCCGATGGCAAATGAAAAGAGAATCAGCAAGTTAATGAGCAAAAAGCTAATCAGAACCAAGTTATAGCTTTTGTTTACCATGGGCTGAGTTCGGATTGATAATGCAGCAAGAATCAACAAGCTGATAGACAGACCAGTAAAAATATCATGGAGAACAACACCAATCAGGCCCGAGATTAAGAGTATGCCCGCTTGATCTCTGGCAACCGGAGGTATGACTTGATTAGCAATGATCTCCTTATCTTGCCAAAAAGGTGTCATTAACTTTTCATAATGAAAATATTTTTCGAATTCATCAATTTTTGAAAAGGCTGCCCTGAGATCGGTGTCATAAAACAGCATCACGGCAGCAACGGCAGCAATGATCAACAAAGGTAAGTAAGCCAAAGTGATATGTTTCAGTTTGCCCGAATGGTTAGCTGAGAAGAAGATCGTGATCGGCATCAATAAAAGAATAATCAGACCTTCAATCCTGAACAATACTGCTGTTATGGCAAAGAGCTGCCACAAGAACAGTCTGCTTTTATGCCCTTCATCAATAAATTTTATAAAGTGGTAAACAGCCCAAATGGACATGGCCCAGTAGCCAACATCTCTAATGATGAAGTCTCGATATTCATTCAGCGTGTAAAAGCATAGAACAACCAACGCAGCAATCGCTGTCTGCGGAATGGAACGGAGTCCTTGATGGCAAACCAACAGCAAACCGTCTGTAAGAATGACGAAGAAAAATGTGTTCAGCACAATTGCACTGATGTGGATATCAAGCCATGAATATTTGCTGATTAAACCAATCAGAATGGCGAAAAAAGGCCAGTCATAGAGTTGGCTGGCCGATGACAGCCCCCCCGTGATAAACGCTTCTGCCATTTTCAGATACAAAATGCCATCCAGATTTATCAAATAGTCATATTTGTTGATGAGGACGGACAGACAAATACTCACCACTGCGGCAAGGATTCTGAGGTGAGCAAGATTTTGTAAAGGAGAGAAATTTTTCAAAGCGTTTTATCTCAAGTTGATTTTATAACCCTGGGGAAAGTTTATGTATCTAACTCTTTTTGCAAGAGTATTTTCTCAGCATCAATACCACGGAGCTGTTTTTTTATTTTCTTGATTTCTTTGGGGGAACTCTTACCGGACCTTTTCAGTTGTGGGTTAAGAACCGACGTCGCATGATTGAGGTGATCGACGTATTTTCCTAGAAACTCTGAGGGTAAGAATTTCATTTTATATCCGGCCTCTTGCATCTTCTGATGCATGACTTTACCGGCAGTATCATCGCCGTCAGCAAATCCGGTTCCAATGCTTCGAATTACCTCTGTGCGATACAAGGCACAGTGGCTTCTTAGGTACCGAGTTTTTACATCAAGCCGATTAGGATTGTATCGCTTGTAGCCAAAGCATTTATGCAGCAGATATTTCCAGGCTTGCTCAAATTTTATTCCTGCTCGGCGGATTGTACCCTTGGATTCAAGTTTCCATGAGCCCACACCAGCGGTTTCATTATCATCAAACTGATTAAGCAAAACCTCGAGCCAATCCTGTCTTTTGACAAAAGTGTCTGTGTGGATTGATAGAACATAGGGTGTTGCGACTTGTTCGAGAGCCAGATCTAGAGCCCTGGAGTGTGCCTGAACGCCTGATTCTCCGGCGACACTGTCACGCTCAATAAGGTGAATCCAGTTTAGCTGCCGTAGATAGGTCAAAGACTCATCCTGCGAGTTATTGTCGATAACGATAACGTCAGCGAGATTGGGGTTGGTATATTTACGTAACAACCGCAGACAAATTTTGGTGATTTCAGGCGTTTTATAGTTAGGTACAAGAATTGTTACTTTTTTGTCACTCATGAGTTTTCCGTGCTTGCTTATGCCTGATCATAAGGCTTTTCCAGTGATGATTCCGCACTGGTAAGACTTTTAACTTTATCCACGCTCAAATCCTTCATACAGCGATGATGTCCCTCGGGACAGGTTCGCTGAAAGCAGGGGCCACACTCCACATCAATCTGCACAATCTTGGCATTGTCTGCCAGTGGCGGTGTGAATGCCGGAGACGTGGGACCATAGATAACGAGCAGAGGGCGCTGTAGAGCGGCAGCAAGATGCATCAAGCCGGAATCGTTAGAGACCACTTGATCGGCGGTGGCGAGCAAGTCGATCGCGTCTTCCAGTTGAGTCTGCCCGGTCAGGTTAAAAAACTGTGACTGGTCACCCGTGATGCCATCAGCAATGTTTTTCGCCGTTGCCTGATCCGCCTTGGACCCTAAAACTAGCACTTGCCAGCCTTGTTGCAGAAAGTGCTGAGCCAGCGCGGCATAGTATTCCGGTGGCCATTGCTTGGCTGGGCCGAATTCGGCTCCCGGGCATAAAATAAGCCGTTTTTGTCCCGCAACCCGAGGTGGATTAATCGCATCGCTTACGGCATTAGCTCGCATCAGAGGGGGCGTGTAACTGGGGGCAGCAGAGGAGTGCGAGGCTGGATAGGCCAGTGAGACAAAACGCTGCACCATCATCGGCAGTGCATCTTTATCGAGCGTGCGGATATCGTTAAGCAAGCCGTAGCGCATTTCTCCGCACCAGCCAGTGCGGACGGGGATTCCGGCGAACCAGGGGATCAATGCCGATTTCCATGAATTCGGCAACACGATGGCCTGATCATAACTGTGTTGTTTCAGTTGCTTGCCCAGCTTTCTGCGCATGGTCCAGCCGAATACGCCATGACTGACCGGCATAGCAATGGCACGAGTGACTTCAGGCATGCGTTGCAGTAGTGGTCGTGTCCATTCCAGTGCCAGTACATCAATTTCAACAGCCGGATTATCGGCTTTCAGCGCAATGAACAGTGACTGCGCCATTACCATATCGCCCACCCATGACGGGCCGATAATCAGAATTTTTTTGGGTTGAGCGGTGGACATGAATCAGTGCAGGGTACTGTGGGTAATGAAAATAAAGATAATACCCAAAGTAATCAGTACGATTTGCTGCAAGGTTTCTTTGGGTTGTACCCGGGCATGCAAACCGGGGATAAGATCGGCAACCGCAACATAGATAAAGCTTGAAGCCGCCACCACCAGAATGTAAGGCAGGAACTGCTGCATATCACTCAAAGCAAAATAGGCCAGAAGTGCACCAGCGACGGTGCCGAGACTTGACAAGATGTTGAAATATAATGCCTTTCTGCGACTGAATCCGCTATGCAGCAGAATGACAAAATCCCCCAGTTCCTGTGGAATTTCGTGAGCGGCAATCGCAAGGGCAGTTACAATACCCAGATGCACATCGGTCATAAATGCCGCAGTGATCAGAATACCGTCAACAAAGTTATGGATGGTATCACCGACCAAAATCAATGAACCTGCTGCCTGATGTTTATGATTATGTCCGCCATGATGATCGGGACGATCCAGCTCAGGAATATGCTCATGGCCGTGATGACTGTGGCAATGACGCCAGAGCACCATTTTTTCCAAAAGGAAAAATAACAGCAGACCGAGTAACAGCGTCAGGCCGATTTCATGTGAATCGATCTGGACGTCGTTTTCAATAGCGTGGGGCAATAGACCCAGAAAAGAGGCGCCGAGCAGCGCACCGATAGCGAAACTGACCAGGTGCGGAACGGCAAAGGTTCGGTGGTTTTCAGATAGCAGCAGAAAGGACGATGCTACCATCACGCTAAGCAGGCCGCCGAGCAAGCTAAAACCGATGATCCAGTAGAGTAAATCCATAGTTATCCAAACAAAAAGCGTAATCGGATAATGATACCTTATTTGGCCTCGATCCAGATCAGCGATGCCATTCTGCCGGTCACACCATCACGGCGGTAGGAGAAAAAACGATCACTTTCGCTTGCAGTGCAGTGTTCACCGCCAAAAATCGTATTAACGCCGAGAGCAGTAAGTTGCTGACGTGCCAGCAGGTAGATATCAGCCAGGTAATGGCTGGCGTCAACACGAGTGAACGCTGACTTTGCCTCTGGGAAACGTTCATTAAAAGCGTTAAACACCTCGCTACCGACCTCAAATTGCTGTGGCCCAATTGCCGGACCGAGCCAGGCAAGGATGTCGCTACGCTCACCGTGAAACCGTCCAACCGTGTGCTGCAAAATGCCATTCAGTAGACCTCGCCAGCCGGCATGTGCTGCCGCAACTTGTGTTCCTGCCCCGTCACAGAACAGTACGGGCAGGCAGTCGGCGGTCATGATTGCGCAGACATGTTCAGCCTCATGGCTGTATATCGCATCAGCCTGAATGTCGGCGTGCCAGTTGTCTGCGTCTATAACTCGAGTCCCATGCACCTGTTCCAGCCATAACGGCTCTGCCGGTAAACCGGCCAATTGTTTCAGACGTTGCCGGTTAGTCAGGACCGCTTCCGGCTCGTCGTTAACATGTAAGCCCAGATTAAAACTGTCATAAGGCGGCAGGCTGATGCCGCCCAGCCGAGTGGTGGTGCAGGCGCGTATGGTTGCCGGAGCCGGCCAGTCGGGTGTAAAAATGGCGCCGTTCATGACCTTATGGCGTCCAGCGTCGTTTGCCACTGCTCAAACAGCGAAAGATCCGCCGCGGCATAGCTAGAGCGGGGCTGCAGCGTCGGCTTGAACGGTGACTCGCCATCCAGTGTCGCGGCATAACCGCCTGCTTCGGCCAATATTAAATCACCGGCGGCGTAGTCCCAGATATGCTGGTTACCGTGCAGGAAAACATGACCGCGTCCTGCCGCTAGCCAGCAGAGTTCCAATGCTATTGAGCCGAGATTACGTTGTGAGCCATAGGGACGATGGCTGACCAGTTGAGTGGACAGGGCTGTGGGCAGGCGTTTGAAATCAACAAAAGCAATGCTGCGCTTGAGGCTGAGACCGGTTTCTTCAGTCACTAACGGTGCATCATTAAGCCAGGCACCTTCACCACGCACGGCTGAAAAACATTCATCACGAATCGGGTCGAGAACTACACCTACAATTACCTGACCGCCCTTGATTAAAGCCAGAGATACAGAGAAAAACGGCAGCCCGGCAGCAAAGTTACTGGTGCCGTCAACCGGATCAAGACACCACAAAGACTGGCCAGAGTCGATCAATGCCTGCTGTTCCTCAGCCGACATTTCTTCGCCAAGTAAAGGGACGTCGGGACACAAGACCGCCAGCCGTTCCGTTAATGCCTGCTGCATGGCCTTATCTGCCACCGTAATGATGCTGCCGTCTTTTTTGTATTCACGGTTGACGTTATTGAACAGCGGTAACAGTGTGGTGCGGGCCACGTCTCTGACAATCTGCTGAAGTTGCTGCCGGTCAATATTCATGTTCCGGAGTATAACAGTGAGATGAGAATTTAATTCAATCTGTCATCGGCACAGGGTACACTGCGAGGCGTTATAACGATTTTTAACTGCCCATTCAGATGCGAATCCCCCGATTTTATTGCCCGCAACTGCGACAGGATGCAACGGTTCTTGACCTGCCGGAGACCGTGCATCGCCATGCTGTGCAAGTGCTCAGACTCAAGCCCGGCGCACGGATGAGACTGTTCGATGGTATGGGGTTTGAAGTCGAGGCCGAGCTGACGCAGGTTGAAAAGCGCCATTCGCAGGTGCAATTGCTGACAGCAATCGAGACTCAGAGTGAATCTCCCCTCAATATTACCCTGCTGCAAGGTGTTTCCCGCGGCGAACGGATGGACTTTGCCATTCAAAAAGCGGTGGAGCTGGGTGTGACGACGATTGTGCCGGTAGTCACTGAGCGTTGTAATGTGCAACTCAAGCAGGATCGTGCACAAAAACGACTCGACCACTGGCAGGGCGTATTAATCAGCGCCTGTGAGCAGAGCGGGAGGGCAAGTTTGCCGGAACTGGCGGCTGTCACCACATTGGAAGCGGCACTGGCAGGTGCTAATGACGAACTTAAACTGGTGCTGGACCCTCGCGCCAGCCAGGGCTTTAATGATTTGGCACGGCCACAATCGCTGAGCCTGCTTATCGGGCCGGAAGGCGGCTTGTCGGAAGCGGAAATTGATCTGGCCGCACAACACGGCTTCACTGCGTTACAGTTCGGCCCCCGTATTCTGCGGACAGAAACGGCGGCGGTCGCGGCACTGGCTGTGGTCCAGACCTTATGGGGGGATCTGGCATGAATGAAAGCAGCGTGATGCTACTGCTCTTGGGTTTCATCGGCTGGTTGTGGTGGGACTCACGCGGTGTGGCTGAACGGGCGACAGTGGCTGCCAGAGCCTATTGCGGGAATGCCGGAGTGAGCTTTCTCAACGATACCGTGGCCTGGCAGAAAATCCGTCTTAAACGCAACCGCAATGGTCGGATGCAATTGCAGCGCACGTACTTTTTCGAGTTTGCCAGTGATATGCAACAGCGCTATCGTGGTGAAATCGTCATGTTAGGAAAAAAAGTTGAATCCATCAGCTTGGATGCGTTTCGCGTCAGCTGATGTCAATTCAGGGGAAAACCATGCAGACAAAAACCGCTTTGGTCGTTGATGATTCTCGTGTTGCCAGACTGACTTTGAGCAAATTATTGCAGGCAGAAGGCTTCAGTATTGTTGAGCAAGGGAGTGGCGAAGACGCGCTGCAGTGGTTGCAGCAAGCGACGTCAGCTCCAAACATTATTTTTATGGATGTGATGATGCCCGGTATTGATGGTCTTACCGCAACCAGAGAAATCAAGTCCCTACCGACCTTATCGGGCATTCCGGTCGTAGTCTGTACCGGTAAGGATAATGAAGCCGATTTGCAGCAGGCACTGGCCAGTGGTGCCGTCGCTGTCTTATCGAAACCGCCGGCTGCCGAGGCACTGTCACAACTACTGGCGGGTATCAGTGTGCCTGACAGTGATACGCCGGCCGCGGTGGAGCTCGAAACGCCTCCTGCTGCTGTTATGCCAACGGCGGCAGACTTGCTACAGGATTTACGTCATCAGCTCTGGCCAGAACTGGAACAGAAACTGGCCACGGCAATTGCGCCGCTTGAGCAACGCCTCAATCAACACGCTGATGCTCAGCCGGACAGCAGCAGTGATGCGCTGACTGAAATCAGCCAGACACTGACTGCAAATCTGCAGCAGCAGTTTTCTGAGTTGAAGCAGGGCTTTGAAAATAAAGCCAATGAGATGATGTCGACTTCGGCGGACACCGCTATTACCAGTGCGATGAATCAGTTAGGCCTCAGTGACAAACTGAAGGCGATGTTGAACAGTGAAGGTCAGGACTGGTTAAAACAGCAGGAGCAGTCGCTCAAAAGCAAGCTGCAACAGGAACTTGAACCGGCATTGGCGACCAGTCTGGAAGATAAACTGGAAGCCACGGTTTCCCAGCATGTACAGGTGCAACTGAGCGAACAGGTGCAGCGTCAGCAGCAAGAGCTGTTGGCCCAGCAACAGGCGGCGCTGGAGTCTGTTAAAAAACAGCTGGGCATGCAGCGTAATATCACCATAGGTGCCGTGCTGGTAGCTGTTGCCGCCCTTGTTGTGGCACTGATTTGACCTACGTATGAGCCCGACCCTGGGTGAAGCTCAGGCCTTCGGACGGGCCGAGCTGGCAGAGTCAGACAGTCCGGATGTGGATGTGCAGATCCTGCTCTGTTTTGTGCTGGAGTGTTCGCCGGTACGTCTGATGACGGCCAGCGAAGCCAGCTTAACCGAAGCGCAGTGGCAACAGTTTTCTTCTTTGATACAGAGGCGCAAACAGGGCGAGCCGGTGGCCCATATCATCGGTAGTCGTGGTTTTTGGTCGCTGGATTTTGCCGTGGATGCGTCGACCTTGATCCCCCGACCCGATACCGAGCTTCTGGTGTCACTAGCGCTGACGAAGCTGAAGCCTGAGATGCGCATTGTCGATTTGGGCACTGGCACGGGGGCGATTGCTCTGTCACTGGCTGCAGAGAGGCCTGATATCACTGTGATTGCGACAGATGTTCAGGCTGCCGCCATCAGCCTGGCCGAGCGCAACCGGCTCCGACATGATTTGAATAATGTCAGTCTGTTGCAGATGGCCTGGTTGGGCGGCTTTCAGTCGCAGGTGTTTGATCTGATTGTGTCCAACCCACCTTATATTGAGCGCACGGATCCGCATTTGGCTCAGGGTGATGTGCGTTTTGAACCATTGACCGCGCTGGTGTCGGGTGAGGACGGGCTTGATGATATCCGCCAGATTGTCAGTCAGGCGCGCCGCTGCCTGAAACCCGGCGGCTGGCTGTTGCTAGAGCATGGTTACGATCAGTCTGAACGTGTACAAAACCTGCTGCGTGAAGCCGGTTTTGAGCAGATCACGGTGCATCAGGATTTTGGCGGACAGGATCGGGCTGTGATGGGGCAGCTGTATGATTTTTCTGGCTGATTCGTTGTTCCTGCACAGCAAGTAGTCGACTTTATTCAGAAATCGGATTTTTTGCCTCTCTGGCTGACGGTATAATGAGTTTTTTGTTTAACAGCTGATACCAATGAACGACGATCAACTGCTACGCTACAGTCGGCATATTCTGCTGCCGCAGGTCGATATCAAGGGACAGCAGAAGCTGCTGGACGCGCATGTGATGGTGATCGGCTTAGGTGGTCTCGGCTCGCCGGTATCGATGTATCTGGCGGCGGCGGGTGTGGGCAGATTGACCTTAGTCGACGATGATCAGGTCGAGCTTTCCAATCTGCAGCGTCAAATTGTGCATAGCCAGAGCGATATTGGTCGCGACAAGGTGGATTCAGCCTCTGAGCGTCTGCTGGCGTTGAACCCTGAAGTGGCTATCCAACGGATCAGGCAGCGGCTGGATAAAACCGGGCTGATTGAAGCGAGCCATGATGTCGATGTGCTGGTGGACTGCAGTGATAATTTCGCCACCCGCTTTTTGCTGAATGAAGTCAGCAAAAAGCAGAAGCTGCCGCTGGTATCCGGGGCGGCCATTCGCTTTGAAGGACAGGTGACGGTGTACGATCCGCGTCAGCCTGATATGCCATGCTATCGTTGCCTCTACGAAGACAAGGGCGAACTGGAGCAGACCTGTTCCGAGTCTGGCATTTTGTCGCCGATTCTGTCGATGATCGGCGGCGTGCAGGCGGTGGAGACCTGTAAACTGATTATGGGCATTGGCGAGAGCCTGGCCGGGCGGCTGCTGATTCTGGATGCGCTGACTATGAACTGGCGTCAAATCAATATGAAACAGGATCCGGATTGTCCTGTGTGTACACAATTTCAGGTAACAAGATGACAAGAAAAACCGTTCAAATCCCGCGTACGCTGGTTAACCAGTTACTGCATCAGGCGCAGTTGTCACCGGCTCAGGAAGTCTGCGGTCTGGTCGGACAGATGGATGAGCAATGTGAATGCTATCCGATTGAAAATGTGGCGACGGATGCCAGTGTGCTGTTTGCATTGAATGCCAGTGAACAACTGGCTGCCTTCAAAAGCATGAAAGCAAAGGGTCAGTCGCTGTTTGCCATTTACCATTCGCATCCAAGCAGTCCGCCGCTGCCGTCACAGCTGGATGTGGAGGAGGCCAATTACCGTGATGCGTTGTACCTGATTATTTCGCTCAACACCAAAGGTGTGCTGGAAATGCGCGGTTTTTACCTGTTGGTGGATCAGACTGAAGAAGTTGACTTGATTCTATGAGCAAAGCCTTACAACAACTCGATCTCGAACAAGCTGCTGAACTTGCATTAACGCAGGCAAAAAAGCTCGGGGCATCGGCAGCCGAGGTCGGTCTGAGTCACAGCAAAGGTCTGTCGGTTACCGTACGCCAGCGTGACGTTGAAACACTGGAACACAATAACGATACCGGACTGGGTATCACGGTTTACTTTGGCCATAGCAAGGCCTCTTCAAGCACCTCGGATCTCAGTCAGGCGGCGATTGCTGAAGCCGTGCAGGCTGCCTGTAATATCGCCAGTCATACCCAGGCCGATGAGGCCGCCGGGCTGGCTGATGCGGCATTGATGGCAACCGATCTGGCTGACTTGTCGCTCTATCATCCCTGGGATTTGAGTGTTGAGCAGGCGATTGCTCTGGCAACGGAATGTGAAGCTGCCGGTTTAGATGCCGATGCACGAATCAGTAATTCGGAAGGCGCAACAGTATCCAGCCATCATGGTACCCGCATCTATGCCAATAGCCACGGCTTTTTCGGGCTGACAAACAGCTCCCGCCATAGCCTGTCCGCCAGCCTGATTGCCCGTGATGAGCGTGGCATGCAGCGTGACTATTGGTATGACGTCGCCCGTGATGCTGCAGATTTAAGCCCGGCAGCCGTCGTCGGGGCTAAAGCGGCCGAACGGACTTTAGCCCGTCTGGGCGCCGGTGAGGTCAAGACCGGTGAATATCCGGTGCTGTTCAGCCCTGAGGTGGCTCCGTCGTTGTTTGCCCAGCTGATTTCGGCAATTCGTGGCAGTGCTTTATACCGCAAAGCGACGTTTCTGCTGGATAAACAGGGCGAACGGATTTTCCCCGACTTTATGCATATTCATGAACAGCCTTATCTGCTCAAAGCGATGGGCAGTGCGATGTTTGATGCCGAAGGCGTAGCGACGCAGCCGCGCGATATTATTGCTGATGGTGTGTTGCAGGGCTATGTGCTGGACAGTTATTCGGCACGTCGTCTGGGGCTGCAAACTACTGCGAATGCCGGTGGTGTGCATAATCTGACCATCGACAGCACCGTTGAGTCTGGCTTTGACGAACTGGTTCAGCGTCTTGATAAAGGCATTATCGTTACTGAAACCATGGGCATGGGCGTCAATATCGTGAACGGCGATTATTCTCAGGGCGCCGCAGGGTTTTGGGTTGAAAACGGTCAGATTCAGTACCCGGTCGATGAATTTACTATCGCCAGTAATTTACAGGCGATGTTTGCCGGTATTCAGGCGGTGGGCAGTGATGTGGATGTGCGTGGCAATATTCGCTGCGGCTCGGTGCTGCTCGACAAAATGATGATTGCCGCCAGCTGAAAAAGCAGCGCTAGCGAGAGTAAAACTGGCGGATAAGGGCACTGATATCGGTGAGTTCCAACATGCCGATGAGTTGACTGAGTTGCTGACGGAGAGCGCGGACCCGGTGAGCTCGTTGCGTGCGTAATTGCTGTAACCGTGTCTGTAAATCAGACTCCTGCTCTGACTCATGGCCTTTGAATACTGTAATCGAAGCTTGCATGGCAATGAACTTTGCAGCGTCCAGACCGCGACGGATAAACAGCGCTTTTTCCCGAGCCTGGCTGAAGTCCTGCTCAAAAGCGAGTATCCAGTGCTGCCCGCTCTTGTAGGCATAAAGGGTGGTTATCAGACTACCGTTACCCTGCTGGTCAGCTTGTTTCAAAAGTTCATGCCAGCGCAGGCTTTCCTGTTCCAAAGCCAGCCAGAAGTCTTCGCCTTTGGCTGTCTGATTGGCTGCGGTCTCGCCGATAAGCTGGAACCGTCGCTGCCCTGCATTATCGAGCCCCAGAAAAACCGGCACGCTGCGTAAGGCTGGCAATACGGCTTCACTGAATAGTCGGCCTTCAGCGGCAGTGATGACATCCTGTTGATTATGTCTGAGATTGTGCTGATTCTGCGCGATGATCCAGTCAAAAAATGTATTCAGGCTTTCAGGACAGTTATTTTTGATGCGCGCGAGTCCCAGCTGTTTTTTATCCTGCCAAGGGCGAATGTTTTTGACTTGATAAGGAATGGCATCGAGTTTGACCTTGCGGGTGAGTGTTTGCCAGCGGCTGAAGTCGATATGCAGCCGTTGATTCAATGTAACTGCAGCATCCCCCGGTAAATGAATGGCCAGGCCATCGGCAGACACGTCCACAGTCTCCAGTTGCCACTGCGTTTTACCTGCATGTACGGTAACCGGGGTGCGGATATAAAAACGTGTCTTATTGCGTTGAATGCAGGGGCGTAGCGTTGCCGGTGCGGGAAGCTGCTGCAGACTGCACGGCGCTATTCGAAAGGCGGACAGCTGTGATGCGGTTACTGTTGCTGTCGGCAGGGTGTGTGTAAAGGCGAGGGACAGGTCACAGACGGTGATGAGATTTTTCACCTGCTCAAGCTGGCAGGCAGTTTCGACTGAGCCAGTTTCGCTCTCAATGGATTGCAGACAGTGCTTGAGCGAGTCTGCGTCGAAATCAATGGCTGAGGGTTGAACCACAAGTAATTGACTGTTCGCCGTAGCGAGATGCCAGTTTATCAATGCTTCAACCGCATCCTGCCGGGCGAGACTGACGCTGAAGCTGTGCTGTTGGTCACTGGCGCAGAGCATAGCAGTTTGTTCTGCGAGCAGTGCTGATAAGGGGAGTTTTGCCAGCCAGTCTGATTCGCTGAGTTTACTCCGTGCCAACAACTGGTGAGCGGCAGTGCTCAGATGGAGTTTGAGAATGTTCGGAGAGTCTGTTTCCTGCCCCAGCCATAGCAACGGTGAGTTCAACTGAGCAAGCCATAGGCGCTGGTAGAATTCGGCGCGCAGGTTGAACAGTTCATTATCCACATCCTGCTGGCGCAGCGATGCTTGCTGTTCAAGCCACTGACTCAGCCAAAGAGTAATCTCACTCTGCGGGGCCGGCTGACGTTTCAGGATCAGGCTGGTGTGGTTGTCATCATGGTCGATTTTCAGAACGTGAAAATCGACGTGCCGAAGTCCGTCCAGGCCGCTTTGTTCGGCAAGCTCTGTGAACTCCACGCTGACAATGTCGCCGGGTTCAAGGGTAAATGTTCGTTTACAGGACACGCGGATGGCATGAGGAGATAAGTCGACGGTGTGGCCGTGGTAAAGCATATTGCCTAGCCGGATTTTTACCGCTGTGCTGATAACGGTACGGGCTTCGCTGCGCTGTAGTGTCTGATCCAGTTGTACGTGAGTCGGCGCGGAATGTGGTGCGGTGTCGCTGACGGGGTCATTCAGTTGTTTCAGAGCTTTAAGTAAGGCTTCATAGACGCCGACGGTATAACGGCCATCGAAACGTGTCATTAACTGTTTGACCAGCAGAAAAGCGCGGTCATCAAGATAATGTACGCGGCCACCAAACTCGTAGGCCTGACATTCACCGGCGACTTTACCGCGGAGATCGATGATGCGCAGGCAAGTTTTGTTGAGTCGCTGTTTTTCCAGCTCTTGTAAAAAAGCCTGATTTTGCTGTTTGCGACTGGACAGCTCGGCCATTGTCAGCGAGCGTTGGACTCGGTCGGCGTTTTTGCGCGGATGCTTAAGGCGTGAATCTGGCTTTGCATCAGATCATCGACCTGTGCAAACACCAGTTTGTGACGTTGCAACAGGCTTAGCCCTTCAAAAGCCTGACTGACGATGAACAGGTTGTAATGACCACCGCCGGTATTGCCTGCGTGACCGGCATGGCTGGCGCTGTCATCTTCAATCTCGATAATATCTGGCTCCAGCGATGCTAAAGCCTGCTTGATGGCATCGACCGTGCTCATGGCAATACTTTTTTGAAGGGTTTGACCGTGACTTTAGCGTAGACATCTGCCTCGATATACGGGTCGGCGTCTGCCCAGCTCTGCGCTTCGTTTAAATCGGCAAATTCAGCAACTACCAGGCTGCCACTAAAGCCCGCCTGTCCCGGATCCTCACTGTCTACCGCAGGGTGTGGGCCGGCGAGAATGAGACGTCCCTGTTCCTGCAGATCCTGCAGGCGGGCGAGGTGAGCGGGACGTGCGGCCAGTCGTCTTGGCAGGCTGTCGTGTTTGTCTTCACTGATAATGGCGTACAGCATTGGCACTACGGATTCTCTTTGCTGACTTCGACCGCATGGCGGGCGAGGTAAATCGATTGGGCAATGACAAAGGCAATCGTCAGCCCAAGCATGCCAAACAATTTAAAGTTGACCCAAGTCGCTTCGTCAAAATTGAAGGCGACATAGAGGTTGGCGATACCGGAGAACAGGAAAAACAGCACCCAAGCCATATTCAGTCTTGTCCAGATTTTGCTGGGCAGCTGGATATGGTCGGCCATCATGCGTTCCAGCAATGACTTGTCGGTAAACAGGTAGGCGCCGATAAAGACCAAGGCAAACAGCCAGTTCACCGCGGTCGGCTTCCATTTGATGAAGTCAGGATTTTGCAACCATAGGGTCAGTCCACCCAGCAGGACAACGAGAACCAGTGTTATCACATGAGCCCGTTCAACGGTGCGATGACGAAGCCATGTGTAGCTGACCTGAATCAGACTCGCCACAATCATTACTGCGGTTGCCGCGTAGATGCCTTCAACCTGGTAAATCTGACCGTTAAATTGGTAGTCACCGCCACCGAATTTATAGGCGACAAAGAACAGGACAATAGGTAAAAAATCGAAAAAGAGTTTCATTATTAAAGTCAGTTAATTACAGAGCATTGACATTCTATCGTAAAATAATCGCTATGACCCAGTATGACTTACATACACATTCGACCGCATCGGATGGTTCTTTATCCCCCGCCGATCTGGTTTTGCGTGCGCGCGACAATGGCGTTACGCATCTGGCTCTGACCGATCATGACGGAACCGAGGGCATGCAGGAAGCGATACAGGCTGCCCATGACAATCAGATCACCTTGATTCCCGGCGTTGAAATCTCGGTCAGTTGGCAGTCGGGTACGGTACATATCGTCGGTTTGCAACTGGATGTGACTAATGAACAATTACAGCAGGGACTCTCTGGTCTGCGCGATTATCGCCGGCAGCGTGCCCGGAAGATAGCCGACAAACTGGATAAGGCGGGCATACCGGGAGCGCTGGAAGGTGCGGGTCAGTATGCGTCGGAAACCATGTTAGGCCGCGTGCATTTTGCCCGTTTTCTGGTTGAAAAGGGTCACGCCAGAGACATGAAAGATGTCTTTAAACGCTTTCTGGTTAAGAACAAGCCGGGTTATGTCAGCGGTGAATGGGCTAGCCTGACCGACGCGGTCGAGTGGATTCAGGCCGCTGGCGGACAGGCAGTGATTGCCCATCCGGCACGTTACAAAATGACCAATACCAAGCGGCGTAAACTGCTGGCCGAGTTCAGCTTGCTGGGTGGTGTCGGGCTGGAAGTGTCATCAGGTAATCAGCATCCGGAGGAGGTTCGGACCATGGCCAGGCTTGCTGAAGAATTTAATCTGCTGGCTTCATGTGGTTCAGACTTCCATAGCCCGGACAAGGGCTGGAATGATGTCGGCAAAATGACTGATTTACCACCTACGGTCACACCGATCTGGACTCAGTGGCAATGAGCCGGTTTAACAATAACAACGAGAGAAAGAGAGTTTTATGAGTCAGTTTTTCCAGATCCATCCAGACAATCCGCAACTGCGGCTGATCAAACAGGCCTGCAACATTATTCGTGACGGTGGACTGGTGGTATACCCGACCGACTCAGGCTATGCACTGGGCTGTCATCTCGGTGATAAGTCGGCGATGGAGCGGATCCGCCGCCTGCGTGATCTGGACGCCGATCATAATTTCACTCTGGTCTGCCGTGATTTGGCTGAGCTGTCGAGTTACGCCAAGTTCAATAATGCCGTTTTCCGCCTGCTCAAAGCACACACCCCCGGCCCGTACACCTTTATCCTGCCTGCCACCAAGGAAGTTCCGCGCCGTCTGCAACATGCCAAGAAAAAAAGTATCGGCCTGCGTATTCCTTCCCACCCGATCGCACTGGCCCTGCTGGAAGAATTGAATGAGCCATTGATGAGTTCAACCCTGATTCTGCCTGGTGAGGACATGCCAATGACCGACGCCGATGATATTGTCGATGCCATTGGTAAACATGTCGATCTGGTTATCGATGGCGGGGCCTGTGGCGCGGAACCGACCACCGTTGTCGAGTTTTTTGACGATATGCCTGAAGTCACCCGTGTCGGCATGGGAGACCCTGCCCCATTCCAGAGTTAAGATGGGCTGGTTGCTTCTGCTTGCCGTGCTCGCCACGCTGGTCTTGGTGGGCCTGATCAATGCACGGGCTGATTGGGGAGGTGCCCATGTGAATTGGCTGGATGGCTGGACACGGCTTTTATGTCGCTACCTGCATGGCGTCAAACACACACAACTTGCTTTGCCCGAAAGCGGTCCGGCCATTGTGGTTGCCAACCATGTATCGGGCGTTGACCCTCTGTTGCTTATCGCCACAGCCCGCAGGCCACTGCGCTTTCTGATTGCGACCGAACAATACGAGCGACCGGTTCTGCACTGGCTGTTCAGGCTGGCAGGCTGTATTCCCGTAGACCGCAAAGGACGGCCAGAGCAGGCCTTACGTGTTGCTCGCCGGGCGTTGGAGCAGGGCGAGGTGCTGGCTTTGTTTCCGCATGGCAAGATCCATCTCGATTCCGATCCACCGCGCCCGATCAAGGGCGGTGTGGTCAGACTGGCTGCCTGGACTGGTGCGCCGATTTACCCGGTGCGAATCGACGGTGTTAAAGCGCAGGGTAAAATTATTCTCGCGCCGTTTACACCAGATAAGGTCAGGCTGTCATTACATTCCCCCCTCAATACGGCTGACAGCGATGTCAAAGCCTTGCTGGAACATATCGCTGAAGCCATCGAAACACCTGCTGCAAATTCTCGCTGATTCAGAGGCTTGAATTTCCCTTAACGTCCCCCATTTCAGAGATAACGCACTTTTTCAAGGGGCTTTATCCATGCAGATTGATAAATTAACCAGTAAATTCCGCGAAGCGCTGGAAGCGGCGCAGAGCATGGCCGTTGGGCGAGATCATCAGTTCATTGAGCCTGTACATCTGATGCTGGCTTTATTGCAGCAGCAAAACGGCAGTATCAAGCCGGTGTTGGCGCTGAGCGGTGTCGACGTCAATGCCTACCAGGCAGATCTGGAACAGCAACTGAGTCGAATTGCGACGGTAGAAGGGGCTGCCGGAGATATCCACGTTTCCAAAGACCTCAGCCGTCTGCTGAATCAAACAGATAAGCTGGCGCAGCAGCGCCAGGATCACTATATTTCGAGTGAGTTATTACTGCTGGCCTTGGCTGAGGATAAAACCTCCGCCGGTGAAACCCTGCGTCGGCATGGCGCGAATAAAGCCAATCTGAATGCAGCGATAGACAAAATGCGTGGAGGCGAACGCGTGACCGATCCTAATGCAGAAGAACAGCGCCAGGCGCTGGAAAAATTCACCATCGATCTGACAGCCCGTGCCGTGGCCGGCAAGCTGGATCCGGTGATTGGCCGTGATGACGAAATTCGCCGCACGATTCAGGTTTTGCAACGCCGTACCAAGAACAACCCGGTACTGATTGGTGAGCCCGGTGTCGGTAAAACCGCCATTGTGGAAGGGCTGGCGCAACGTATCGTTGATGGCGAAGTGCCGGAGGGCATGAAGCATAAACGCGTGCTGGTGCTTGATATGGGGTCGTTGATTGCCGGTGCCAAGTTTCGCGGTGAGTTTGAGGAACGCCTGAAAGCCGTGCTGAACGATCTGTCGAAGCAGGAAGGCCAGATCATCCTGTTTATCGATGAAATTCATACCATGGTGGGAGCCGGTAAAGCCGAGGGCGCGATGGATGCCGGCAATATGCTCAAACCGGCTCTGGCCCGAGGCGAACTGCACTGCATTGGCGCGACGACGCTGGATGAATACCGCCAGTATGTGGAAAAAGATGCCGCCCTGGAACGTCGTTTCCAGAAAGTCATGGTAGGCGAGCCAAGTGTGGAAGCCACCATCGGTATTTTGCGTGGTCTGAGTGAACGCTACGAAGTGCATCACGGTGTTGATATTACCGATCCGGCGATTGTGGCGGCGGCAAACTTATCACATCGCTACATCACAGACCGTAAACTGCCGGATAAGGCCATTGATCTGATTGATGAGGCGGCCAGCCGAATCCGCATGGAGATCGACTCTAAGCCGGAATCGCTAGATCGTCTTGAACGGCGTTTGATCCAGCTTAAAATTGAGCGGGTAGCCTTGCAGAAAGAAAGCGACGACGCCTCGAAAAAACGGCTGGAAACACTCGAAGCCGAGATGAAAAAGCTGGCCCGGGAATACACCGATCTGGAAGAAGTCTGGAAGTCGGAAAAAGCCGCGCTGCATGGCAGTCAGCATGTCAAGGAAGAGCTGGAAAAAGCCCGTCTGGAACTGGATGCCGCCAACCGTAATGCCGATTACGAAAAGATGGCCAAGCTGCAGTATGGCCGGATTCCAGAGCTGGAAAAACAGCTGGATATGGCGACGCAGGCTGAAATGCAGGAGTTCACCTTACTTCGCAATAAAGTCGGTGAAGAAGAAATTGCCGAGGTGGTTTCCAAATGGACCGGTATCCCTGTTTCGAAAATGCTTGAGGGTGAACGTGACAAACTGCTGAAAATGGATGAGGCCCTGCATGAGCGTGTGATCGGACAAGATGAAGCGGTAAGTTCTGTAGCCAATGCGATTCGTCGCAGCCGGGCAGGGCTTTCTGACCCGAATCGTCCGAATGGTTCCTTCCTGTTTTTAGGGCCGACGGGTGTCGGTAAAACCGAGTTGTGTAAGTCCTTGGCGAGCTTTTTATTCGACACCGAAGAGGCCATGGTTCGTATTGATATGTCGGAGTTTATGGAGAAACATTCGGTAGCACGACTGGTCGGTGCGCCTCCGGGTTATGTCGGTTACGAGGAGGGCGGTTACCTGACAGAAGCGGTCAGACGCAAACCCTATTCGGTGATCCTGCTCGATGAAGTCGAAAAAGCCCATCCGGATGTGTTCAATGTGCTGTTGCAGGTGCTTGATGATGGTCGTCTTACCGATGGTCAGGGCAGAACCGTGGATTTCCGCAACACCGTTATTGTGATGACATCGAACCTCGGCTCCAGCGTGATTCAGGAAATGGCCGGTGAAGAACATTATCAGCAGATGAAAGATGCGGTGATGGAAATTGTCGGGCAGCATTTCCGTCCCGAGTTTATTAACCGGGTCGATGATGTGGTGGTATTCCATCCACTCGAACAGGCGCAGATCCGTGCTATCGCCGATATTCAACTGGCGCACTTGCGAGCACGTTTGGCTGAGCGGGATATCAAGCTCACGCTGAGTGATGAGGCACTGGATTTGATTGCGGCAGAAGGCTTTGATCCGGTTTACGGTGCCAGACCGTTGAAACGGGTAATTCAGCGTGAAATTGAAAATCCTCTGGCGCAGGATATTTTGTCAGGCACCTTCAATGCTGGTGACACGGTAAGTATCGACGTGGAAGCGGACAAGTTGGTCTTTAAGGAACTGCTGCTTCACTAAAAAACTCTGGAGAAGCCTGACCGTTAAACAAAAGTTTGGCTAGGCTGAAAAGTGCTTAATCCCCGTTACCATTGGTGGCGGGGATTTTTTATGTCAGATAACACCCCGCTTCATGGCGAACGTTATTGGGCCCGATGGCTGTCACACCTTTTGTGGCTGGAACATATTTGAGCGGTTTGTTAGAGTTCATGTTCGATCTCGTCTAAATCAAGATCCTCAAGCTCTGTCTCTGAATCTTTTCGATAAATACTAATTACAGCTTCCCAAACCGCCAGCCCAAACTTATACACATTCTGTGTTTTCTCCCAGGTAATTTGGCTTACCTCCCAGTGCCGACTTCCATTGTTGGTTAACCCAAAATGGCGACAATGGTCATAGGTGTCGATGAAGTCTTTAAACTGATTTTTCAGACTGCTATCCAAGTTGTGCTTATCAATTAAACTTTCAAATATCTTCGATGGCGAAGGCACTTTTCCGCTTGGCTCTAGTACGTTTTGACCAAGTAACTGTGAAACGCTGAGACCCATAGTGCAGATAATAAAAACACACCGCTCATGGAAATGCTCAACTTGAGACTTACTCTCAAGTTCTTTTTCTAAGGCTGACCAATACAACATTGCTTGCTGTAATGAATACAACTGAAGATTTGTATCAGGGCCGTTTGAATCAATGAAGTAGTATCTGCGAGTCATGGTGAGCTCTAACATTGTCTTAGACCGACAACCATAATTTACCAGTCTAGGTTAATAAAGGCTTGGTTTCATTGAAATTTGTCTGTCAATTAGATTAACCGTAATCGAAAAGATTTGGCTTTTGGAAATATAGGGGAGCTAGGTAAAGCTATCTCTTCAACGTATGTTTCCTATCTGCTCTGCAACTATTTGGATGAGAAAAGGCTGTAACAAACGAACAGGAATGCAGTGAGAGAAATGTTCAGCCTCACTCTATTAACGGTTAGCGCAGAAGTAGGCCTTTTTTGTTGCTATCCGCAGTGCGGGGGCGGCTATCTATTGCAGTTTCAGGCTTGTTATACTGAACTCGGATTAAATTGCTGGTGCCATTTTATGTCTGACTTCGGTAAATTTCTGGATGCTTTCACGCCATCAGAAGTGGCGGACAAAGTAAAAACGGTAGGCGTTGATAAGGCAAATATGCCTGTAATGTCGCTGATTATCCTGTCGATGATGGCTGGGGCTTTCATCGCCTTTGGTGCCATGTATTACACGGTCACGATCACCGACAGTAGTATGGCTTATGGCATGACCAAGCTGGTTGGTGGTCTCGCCTTTTCTCTGGGCTTTATTCTGGTGGTGATTGCCGGTGCCGAATTGTTTACCGGTAATACCTTAGTGGTTATGGCCTGGGCCAAAGGCAAGGTTAGCCTTGCCGCGCTTCTCAAAAACTGGGGCATTGTCTATGTCGCTAATACCATCGGGGCGCTGGTCATGGTTTATCTGGTCTACCTGTCCGGTTATCTTGATGCTCACCATCATCTCGTTGGGGCGACAGCCATGAAAGTCGGGCTGGCCAAGGTGGATAACACCCTGGTTGAATCATTTGTGCTCGGCCTGTTCTGTAATGTACTGGTCTGTCTGGCAAGCTGGATGGTGTATGCCTCTCGTACCGTGAGTGACAAGGTGCTGGCGATTCTGTTTCCGATATCCGCTTTCGTGGCGATGGGGTTTGAACACTGTATCGCCAATATGTACATGATTCCGGTGGCCATTCTGGCGTCGATGGATCCTGCTATCGTGACTGCCAGTGGACTTGAGCCTGCACAGTTAGAGGCTTTATCGCTCTCAGGGTTTTTCTCCAATATTATCCCGGTGACCTTCGGCAATATTATCGGTGGTGGTGTGTTTGTAGCTATGGCTTATTATTTGGTGTTTGTTTTCTCGACACCTTCAGCCAAATAAAAAAAGCCCCGCAGAAGCGGGGCTATAGCTAACAGGGAACTGGCCGAGGTCCGGTTCCGAGTCTGTTACCAGGCTTTGTAAGGCAGGAATTTACCGTCCATAGTGAGCACTACCCGATCCCCTTTTGGATCGGCCTTGCGCTCAACCGACATATTAAAGTCGATGGCACTCATAATGCCGTCACCGAATTTTTCCTGAATCACCGCTTTCAGTGTCGGGCCATAGACACCGACGATTTCATACAGCCGGTAAATCAGTGGGTCAGTGGGTACAGCTTGATCCCAGACCTTGGTCGGGAACTGCTGTAATGCGGTACTGACTTCTTTTGACAGACCCAGAAAGTCACACAGGCTGTCAGCGTTGTCTTTGGGCATGCTGTTCATACCAAGACAGGCTGAGGTTGTCCACACCGGCGACATGCCAATCGCTTCGCCAATTTGTTCCCAGCTCAGTTGTTTCGTGTCTTTGGCCACAATGATGGCCTCGGTCATGGCTACTTTATCCATGATGGCTCCTTGGTTGGTGAGACAGACCGGCGCTGTTTATCAGCGCCGGTGTTAAGGGATCAATCAGGCTTTGACTGGTTCAGCCGAAGCTTTAATAACCGGGCTGCGGGTAGCGCCTGGTTTGAGATGTGTCGCGTAGAGCACCGTGCCGGTCAGCAGCAGACCACCAACCAGGTTACCGAGGATGACCGGGATTTCATTCCAGATCAGCCAGTCAGCGACGGTGATAGGGGCACCCATCATCATGCCGAGCGGGAACAGGTACATATTGACGACAGCATGTTCGAAGACAAGGCCGAAGAAGATCAGGATAGGCATCCACATGGCGATAACCTTGCCGCCAACGGTTTTGGAGTACATCGCTCCGACCACACCGATAGACACCATCCAGTTGCACAGAATGCCTTTCACAAACACGGTGAACCAGCCCGCCAGGCCGTATTCAGCAAAACCCAGGGTTCGGGCCTCAGCGGCTTTGGCAAACGCTTTACCTACGGCAGTCGGTTCGGCGGAAAAGGCAAAGGTGAAAGAAATGGCAATCAGCGTCGCTGAGAATACTGCCCCCAGCAGGTTACCCAGACCCACAAGTCCCCAGTTTTTCAGCATGCCGGAGACATTGGCGCCGGGACGTTTGTCGAAGAGGGCCAGCGGCACAAGGGCAAACACACCGGTTAACAAATCGAAGCCCAGCAGATTAAGAATACAAAAGCCGACCGGGAAAATAAGGGCACCGACAATCGGGTAACCGGTTTGTACTGCGGCTGTTACTGCGAGGGCAACAGCAATGGCCAGAATCGCCCCTGCCATAAAAGCGCGAAGCAACACGTCACGGGGGTGCATGAAGAGCTTCGACTCCCCTGCATCGACCATGGTTTTGACGAACTCATTGGGTTTTACATACGACATTACGATCTCCCATTATCAAAAAAGCAAAAACAACGTTACGCTGGATGATAATGGGCATACATCATGCCAATATAAAAAGTAGCTATAAATCAGGAGTTTATGTTTATTTGTGCCGTGGCGGGAATAAAAATGCACCAATTTGAAAAGTGCGGGCGTGCAAGCTGCACGATTATGACGCGGACTGATCCTGAATGGAGATAAACGGTGTCAGATCGACATTCGGCGACCAGTCTGTTTCCTTGAGTACGTGAGGTTCCGGCTTGCCGATATGATAGCCCTGCGCATAATCCACGCCGTACTGATCGAGAATTTTGAGAACTTCTGGATTTTCCACAAACTCGGCGACCACTTTCTTGCCCAGCCCTTTGGCCACATCGACCAAGGCTTTGACGAACAATTGGTCGTGGGCATTGTTATCCAGATCTTTGATAAAGATGCCATCGATTTTGATGATATCGACAGGTAGCTGTCGCATGTAGTTAAAGGACGCAAAGCCCACCCCGAAATCATCAAGCGAGAACTGACAGCCCAGTGCTTTTACTGCCGTCATCATCAGTTTGGCCTGCTGGAAGTTGGAAACGGCGGCGGTTTCGGTGACTTCAAAAATCAGCCCTGTCGGATCGACGTTGGTGGATTTAAACAGCTTTTTCAGTAGCGGCAGCAGTACCGGCGCATCGACGACGGAGCCGGACAGATTGATGGCCAGCTTAACGTTCATGCCCTGTTGTTGCAGCCGTGCCAGCTGTGACACCCCCTGTTTGATGACGTATTGATCGATACTCTGTATCAGCCCGACCTCTTCCGCGACCTGAATGAACTTGGCTGGAGCACGCATCTCGCCGGTTTGCGGATTTTTCATACGGATCAGGACTTCATAGTGGCTGATCTTGGAGGTGGTGATATTCAGAATCGGCTGATAGTGCAGTACAAACAGTTTTTCTTCCAGTGCCTGCTCGATCTGATGCTTCCAGAATACCCGCGTTTCCAGTTGCTCCTTGGTCTCATCATCAGGTGAGAACACATGGTATGTGCCTTTTCCCTTGGACTTGGCTTTATACATGGCCAGATCGGCATAGCCCATCAGCTCATGTACGGTGGCATCTATCAATGGGAAATTGACGATGCCGATACTGGTCGACACCTTGTGGCGCACGCTACCGTATTCCAGCTGAATCTTATTTAATTCACTGATGATTTTTTGTGACAAGGTCACAGCGCCAATGTCATCGCTTTCCGGCAGCAGAATGGCAAACTCATCACCACCGAGACGTGCGACGAGATCGGTAAAGCGGGTGACTTTTTTCAGGGTTTTGGCAACCAGCTTGAGTAGCTCATCCCCCGCCGCATGACCACTGGTGTCGTTAATGTCCTTGAATTGATCCAGATCGAGAAACAGCAGTGCATTATTGTGTTTGTAGCGAATGGCGGTGCGCAGCGACTTTTCGAATTCTTCGGTAAATTTACGCCGGTTGCACAGATCGGTCAGTGGGTCATGTTCGGCCAGCCAGACGATGCGTTTTTCCGCTTCTTTTTTCTCTGTCATATCGAGGCCGACAGAGAGCAACTGGGAGCCGGTATGAGCGCTTTCCAGCCGCGAGTGCAGCCAGGAAATATTGCGGATTCGGCCTTCCTTATCTATCAGTTCCGAATCCTGCTGCGCGATATTGATATTACCTTCGAGTAACTCATGGAAGAAGGTCTGAGCCTCGGTCCAGTTGCCTGCCGGGAAAAAGCGCGACACATCTGAATTCAGCACGTCCTGTTCTTTGTAGCCGGTCAGCTTTTCACCATGGTCATTAAACATCGTGATTTTGAAGTCGGCATCCACCGTCATAATGAACAGCTGTGCGGTATCGAGCAGATTTTTAACAAAGTCGCGTTCTTTACGCAGGATTTCACTGGTTTCATGCACCTGCTGACGACGTGTCACACTGATTACGTCCATTTCTTCGAGCACGCGCGCCAGTTGCAGGGAGGTCGCACGAAGCTCCTCGACCTCCACCAAGGTAAATTCGTCCTTGATGTTATCGAAGATGACTTTGGCGTCATCGTATTTCTTCGCGGACAAAAGCGGCAGGGCATGCGAAATTTGCTGAATATCATCCAAAGAGCTGGCGAGGGTACGATGATTCAGAAAGGCAAATAAGGCGGCAAAGACAAGGATCACGACAATCGCAATGCCGTAGAACATGACAAAATCACTGAGCAAACTTGGATTAAGTCCTTGTTCTGACAATTTGTAATGCAGGTAAATAGCCAGGCCCAGACCGACTGCACCAGTTAATAACGAGCTAGTAAAGGTTTTCAAGGCAGCCTGCTGTTTCAGGCTTTTATGCGTCGACTTGCTCATAATAAAAAGTGTCTCGTCCCGGAAACTGATGCTTTTCGTTAGTTATCAGACACTTTTCTCAAAACCCAGTCAAGCGCACGATGAGGCAGGAAGCGCTTCAGCGTGGCGAACAGATAGGTCGGAAAAGTCACGTAGTAACGAATTTTCGGTTTGCTCGACTCCAGTGCGTGCAGACATTTATTGACCACGGCATCGGCAGGTAGCGTGAACGGTGCGGCTGGTCCGGGCTTTTGCAAACGAGCTTCGGTAGCCGCATAAACGGCTCGGTGGGCACTGCTGTCACGACTGATATGCTGCTGGTACTTGGCAAAGGCATTGGCGCGAAACTGGCTGGTAATGGGGCCGGGTTCAATCAAACTAATAAAAATGCCGCTACCATCAAGCTCCAGCCGCAGGGTATCGGCCAGCCCCTCGATGGCATATTTACTGGCATTGTAGGCGCCGCGATAGGCCAGGGCGATAATGCCCAGCACGGAACTGTTGTAAATGATGCGACCATGTCCCTGCTTACGCATATGGGCAATCGCGAGATTTGTCAGTTGCTGGGTGCCAAATACGTTGGTTTCAAACTGCTCGCACAGGGCTTGGCGACTTAAGTCTTCCACTGCCCCCGGCTGGCCGTAGGCGGCATTGTTGAACAGGCCGTCCAGACGGCCGTCAAAGCGCTTGATAACTTCGGCAAATGCGCGTTTGATGCTGTCTTCATCGGCCAGATCCAGTAACACGACCTGAAATCCTTGCTGTTCCAGCCTTTGCTTATCCTCTTCCTTGCGAACAGAGGCGATTACGTTATAGCCGCGCTCGCTCAGCATTTCCACAGCTCGCAGGCCGATGCCGCTGGAGCAGCCGGTGATCAGTACATTTTTCATCAGGTTTTGTTGTCAGCCTTTGTTATTGCTTTGTCACTCTAGCCGAAAATCGGGTAAATGTTTACGTATTATGGCCGATACATGCTATATATTTTCGAACCTTTCCGTTGCCGGTTAACATGCTGCAAACTCAAGAGATCACTGATTACGACTACCAGCGCTTCAGACGCTTTCTGGAAAGTGCCTGTGGCATTTTGCTGGGCGAGGGTAAACAGTATCTGATTGTCAGCCGTCTGACCCGCTTGCTGCGGGATGAAAATATTGCCGGTTTATCCGAACTGATGACGGCGATCGAAAAAGGCCAGCCGCGGCATCTGCGTGATGCGGTTATTGACGCGATGACGACCAATGAGACTTCCTGGTTTCGTGATGGTCAACCATTTGAAACACTGGAGCACGTGGTTTTACCCGAGCTGGAAAAGCTGCGCGGCACCAGCTTGAGGATCTGGTCATCGGCCTGTTCTTCAGGGCAAGAGCCGTACACCATCAGCATGATCCTCAGTGAGTATGCCCGTAAACAGCTCAATTCGAAGCTGTCGAGTTCACAGATAGTCGCGACCGATATTTCCGCCTCGATGCTGGTGCAGGCAAAAAAAGCCGAATATGAAGAAGTGGCACTGGGGCGAGGCTTGTCGGATATGCGCCGCAAACAGTTTTTCAGCCGCAGCCAGGATGGCTGGAAAGTCGTCGATGATGTCCGTAACCGTGTCAGCTTTCGTGAACAGAACCTGTTGCAGGGCTTCAGCACGCTGGGCAAGTTCGACATTATTTTCTGCCGCAATGTATTGATTTACTTTTCGACTGAACGCAAACAGGACATTCTCAGCCGCATGGCGCTGTCATTGAACCGTGGCGGCTATTTGTTTCTCGGCGCGTCTGAAACCATTAGTGGTTACAGCGATGCCTTCGAACTGGTGCGCACTCCCTACAGCACGGTGTACCGACGTAAAGATTAGGCTTCAGCGCGGATTCGGTGGTCCGGCATCGTCTTTTTGAACGGACGGAGGAGCGACTGGTGGTGCTGAAGGCGGTGGCGGTTCACACAAGCCCAGCCAACTGCCGATACGGCGGAACAGGAGTTTGAGCAGACGCCACAGTCTTGGTAACAGCCAAATCATCAGTGCGATGAACACGAGCAGGGCGATGATGAACAGCACCGGATGATTCAGGGCTGTCCATAAACCGCCGATAACCAGCAGATCTTCACCTATCGAGGCGCCCCAGTTGCTGACCGGTTCCGGTGAGGTATTAATCAACAGCCGGCTACCGGCTTTAGTGGCATGACTGCCCGCTGCCAGAGAGCCGCCAAGCAGTGTAGCGCTGAGTTCCACCGCAGGCGTCACATCACCGACAGCACCGGCAGCGAGCATGGCACCGGCCGGAATCCGGATAAAGGTATGCAGTCCGTCCCAACCACTGTCGACACCGGGTATCTTGTCGGCAAAAAACTCTACGCAGTACATAAAGCCCGCCGCTGTCATTACCAGCGGGTCGCTCAGAATCTGTAGTTCTTCTGGTAAAGCGATATTGCCGGTCAGGCCCATGTAGCCAAGCATAAACACGGTGGCGTACAGATTGATGCCGCTGGCCCAGGCTGCCCCCATACTGAGTGCAATGATATTGACTGCCTCCATACCTGTGCTCCCTCTTTTGCTATAGTGACGGCTGGTTAGCCTGGGAATTAGGAATCAACTTGATGATAACCCGAACAGAACTTCTCGCCTATATTGATGAGACTTTGGAACCGGGCCGTTTTCATGACTATTGCCCAAATGGCCTGCAGGTCGCGGGTAAAGAGGACATCGCGACGCTGGTTTCCGGGGTCACAGCCAGTGAAGCCTTGCTCGAAGCGGCAATAGAAGCGAGAGCTGACGCGATTCTGGTGCATCACGGTTATTTCTGGCGGGGTGAAGATCAGCGTGTGGTCGGCATCAAACAGCGCCGCCTGAAACTGTTATTGCAACACGATATCAACCTGCTGGCGTATCACCTGCCGCTCGATGCTCATCCGACGCTGGGCAATAATGCACAGCTGGCAGAAAAGCTGGGTCTGGAAATCGACGGGCGTATTTCGGGGACCGGCGATCCGGCGATCGGCCTGTGTGGCTGCCTGCCCGAGCCTCTAACCCTGACACAGTTTGCAGACAAGGTGAGACAGAGTCTGGGCCGTGAACCCTTGGTGATACAGGGACACGACAGACCGAATACTACGGTTGGCTGGTGTACCGGTGCTGCGCAGGGGTATATTCAGCAAGCAGCTGAACTGGGGCTGGATGCCTTTGTCAGTGGCGAGATTTCAGAACCGACCGTACACCTCGCCCGTGAACTGGGCATCAACTATATTGCTGCCGGTCACCATGCGACGGAGCGTTATGGCGTGCAGGCGCTGGGCGAAGCGCTGGCGCAACGCTTCAATATCCGTCATCATTTTATTGATATTGATAATCCGGTCTGAGAGGGACAATGCACCGTATTCAACAAATACTGCAAGCCAAGTTGACACAGCTTCGCTATTTCTTCCAAACCGGTTTGTGGCAGGACATTGCCGCTGATACCAACCCGCTGATGCGTCTGTGGCTGAACTTCCTGCGGGTCAGCTTTATCATGATACGGGAGCTGGCGACAGGTGAATTAAACCTGCGCGCGATGAGCCTGGTGTTTACTACGCTGTTATCGTTGGTGCCGCTGATCGCCGTGGCCTTCTCGGTGCTGAAAGCTTTCGGCGTTCATAACCAGATGGAGCCGATGCTGCTGGGGCTGCTTGAACCGCTCGGTGAGCGTGGGCCGGAAATCACCGCCAATATCATCAATTTCGTACAGAACATCAAAGTCGGTGTGTTGGGCTCAGTGGGTCTGGCGATGTTGTTCTATACCATCATTGCGCTGGTGCAAAAGGTCGAAAATGCCTTTAACTTTGTCTGGCGGGTCAAGCGCTCACGCTCGATTGCGCGCCGCTTTACTGACTACCTCAGTGTGATCATGATCGGCCCGGTACTGGTCTTTTCGGCATTGGGGGTCACGGCAACGGTACTGAATCATGAGGTCATTCAGCATCTGCGGAATATTGAGCCCTTTGGCACCTTGATCGTCCTGGCAACCAAGTTGTTGCCATACATGATGATCATCCTGGCCTTTACCTTTTTATATAAATTTATCCCCAACACCCGGGTCAAACTCAGTCCGGCCTTGGCTGGGGCGAGTGTAGCTGGCGCTTTGTGGATTACCATCGGTACCGTGTTTGCCTCATTTGTTGCCTCCTCGTCCAACTACACGGCGATTTATTCAAGTTTCGCGATCCTGTTCTTCTTTATGATCTGGTTGTATCTGGCCTGGTTCATTCTGCTCACCGGCTCGCAGGTGGCGTTCTACCTGCAACATCCCAAGCTGGTCAGGCTGGCCGGTAAGCCGTTAACTCTGAGTCCTCGATTGCGAGAAAAAGAAGGACTGTGGCTGATGACGGTGATTGCCAAGCGCTTTTGTAAAAATCAGCCGCCACTGACGGTGCAACAGTTGGAAGAGCAGACCGGACTCACCAATAATGCCGTGCAGGATTTGCTAGGCAGCCTGGAAAAAGGCGGCTTACTGGCCGAACTGGCCGGTGAAGATAGCCGCTATGTACCTGCTCAGGATATCGATGCGATCAGAGTCGCGGCGGTTCTGCATTGCCTGCGTACCGCAGAGGAGAACCCCTCCTTCGGGCTGCGCAGTCTGGCTGATCAGGATGTAAATAAAGTGTTACAGGATTTGAGTAATGCACAGGCTGAAGCACTGGGTGACCTGACCATGAAACAGCTGGCTATGGGCAAACACCATGAGCGATAGGGCCCTGTCCGGCAAACAGATCGTGGTCGGGGTCAGTGGCAGCATTGCTGCTTATAAGAGTGCCGATCTGGTCCGTCGTCTGCGTGATGAAGGCGCCGACGTGCGCGTGGTGATGACACAGGGTGCCGCTGAGTTTATTACCCCGCTGACCCTACAAAGCCTGAGTGGCCATCCGGTGGCGATGGAGCTGCTGGATGCCGATCAGGAATCCGCCATGGGGCATATTGCCTTGGCGCGCTGGGCCGACTGGGTACTGATTGCCCCGGCTAGTGCCGATACCCTGGCACGACTGGCTCAGGGGCGTGGTGATGATCTGTTAGGCGCCTTATGCCTGGCAACAGAAGCACCGATCGCAGTTGCGCCGGCAATGAATAACAAGATGTGGAGTAATACTGCGACACAGGATAATTTGGCTCTATTACGGCAGCGGACTGTCGCCGTTATTGGTCCGGCCAGTGGCGATCAGGCCTGTGGTGAGGTTGGCGAAGGCCGCCTGTTGGAACCACTGGAGATTATTGCCGAGCTGAAACAGTTGACCGTTCCGGGCCGCCTGCAGGGTCGGCATGTGTTAATCACGGCCGGGCCTACCTATGAACCGATAGATCCGGTACGTTTTATTGGTAACCGCAGTTCCGGCAAAATGGGCTTTGCTCTGGCTCAGGCGGCGCAGGAAGCCGGTGCAGATGTCACCTTGATTGCAGGCCCCGTGCATTTGCCTACGCCTTCAGGTGTCAGACGGGTCGATGTGGAAACTGCTGCACAGATGCGCGACGCCGTACAGCGTGCCGTGGCAGGCAGTGATATCTTTATCAGCTGCGCGGCGGTCGCTGATTTCCGTCCGTCCCAGACGCAAGCCAACAAAATCAAGAAAACCGTAAGTAATGGCTTGGAGCTCTACCTTGAGCCAACCGTGGATATTGTGTCTGAAGTGGCATCGGGCGACAATCGGCCGATGTTGGTTGTTGGTTTTGCCGCCGAGACGCAGGATCTGCCAACGTATGCCAGAGATAAATTAGAGCGCAAGAAGCTCGATATGATTGCCGCGAATCAGGTGGGGCAGGGACAAGGTTTCGCTGTTGATAATAATGCGCTGCAGGTATTCTGGAGCAGCGGTGAGGTCAGCCTGCCCTTGAAACACAAGGTTCAGCTGGCCCGTGATTTGATGACGTTAATAATTAGACAATTCGATGCAAAAAATACAACTGAAAATTCTTGATTCCCGACTGGGTGATTCGATCGAGCTGCCCGACTACGCGACAACAGGGTCTGCCGGGCTGGATCTGCGGGCCTGTCTGGATGCGCCGATTACCTTGCAACCCGGCGAAACCACGTTGATCCCGACCGGGCTGGCAATTCATATCGACGATCCCACGCTGGCAGCGGTATTGCTGCCCCGTTCTGGCCTTGGGCATAAACACGGCATTGTTTTAGGCAACCTGGTTGGTTTGATCGACAGCGACTATCAGGGCCAGGTGTTTGTTTCCTGCTGGAATCGCGGTCAGGACGCGTTTGAAATTAATATTGGTGAGCGCATCGCACAGATGGTGTTTATACCGGTAGTACAGGTGGGATTTGAGCAAGTAGAAGAATTTACGGTATCTGAACGCGGCACGGGTGGGTTTGGTCATACTGGCCGCCACTGATTGAGGAAGCTGAGTGAAATCACAGATTTTGCTAAAACGGTGGGGACAGAAAGCAGTGAGTCCGGTCTTGCTGGTACTCACCGTGCTGTTGAGTCTGGGGCTAATGCAGTGGTTACACAGTAGTCAGCAGACGCAGTCGGCGGCGCAGTTGGCAGCGTTCGAACAGCAGCGTTTTAACAGTCTGCAGGCAACGCTGCATAAAGCGATTCAGCGTGAGCAGCAACAGCTCAAGGCTCTCGCTACCTCTGCTGGGTTAAACAGCGTACTGAACGAGGGCGATCCGACAGCGGTATCCGTTTGGCAACAACAGGCCGCGCAGAGCCTGCCTTCGGTGGATCGCTTGTGTGTGCTGTTAACGCAGCCGCTGGCTCCGGTGAATCTGGACTGCCTCACCGTGAGTTTTGCGACACTGGCGACGTTGCGTCAGTTACAAAAGCAGCCGCATTCCGATATCGCGATGATGCAACCCGGTTCGGATGCCGCGCATATTGTTCTCGCACAACGCCTGGAATCAATACCCAATTATCCGGAAGCTAGTCTGGTTATGGTGTTGAAGCCCAGCTGGCTGGATGAGCAGGTTGATGACAGCTTTGCAGCTAACGGTTATATACAGATCAGTCAGGGACAAAATTCCGACATTGCGCTGACTACCACAGGACAGCCGCAATATAAGCTGGGCGAAGCGTTGTTCAGTCAGCCGCTTGCCGATAGTGCCTGGACCTTGCAGTACTGGGTAGAAAATCCTGCGTCTGCCAGCAGTGTGGTGTTGATGGCGGCTCTGGTCGTGATTCTGCTGATCATGTGGCTGCTGCATGATTGGCTGCTGGGACGGGTTCTCAAGGCCGACAGCCAGATATTGCAACAGCAGTTAACGGATTTGGAGCAACAGGAGCTCAAGCCGGAATACACATTAGTCCTCTCGGGTCTGCAACAAGTGAGTGAACATATTCATCGATTGATCATTCCTGAACGCAAGACCGCCAAGATTAAAACCAAACCGACGGAAATTACGCCCGTAACCGAAACGCCGGATATCAGCCCGGATGCGCAGGCTGAAACTATCGTCGAACAGGCGCTGGCACTTGCATCCAAAACAGAAAGCCCGCAAGCAGAGACAACAAGCCTGCCGGATGAAGCGATTTTCAGACATTACGATATTCGCGGCAAAGTGGGGCCACAGCTGAATGTTGAGGTGATGCAACAGTTGGGACAGGCCGTAGGCAGTGAAGCGCTGGAGCAGTCACAGTCACGTCTGGTGCTGGGCCGTGACGGACGTCTGAGCAGTGACAGTCTGGCCGAGGCCTTTACGCGCGGTGTATTGAGCAGTGGCTGTGATGTGATTGATATCGGTCAGGTGCCGACGCCGATGGTGTACTTTGCCTGCGAGCATCTGCAAACCCATACCGGAGCGATGATTACCGGTAGCCATAACCCGGTCGACTATAACGGTCTGAAAGTCGTCATTGCCGGCAAAACCCTGCTGGGTGAAGGCGTACACCGCCTGTATGAGCGGATTCGTGACAAGCGCCTGAAACAAGGTCATGGCCAACTGTCGAAAGAAACGATCAACCAGCCATACATTGACCGTATTCAGAGTGAGATTAAATTAAGCCGCAAAATGAACATTGTTGTTGATAGCGGCAATGGCGTGGCAGGCAAAATTGCGCCGGATTTATTCCGTGCACTCGGCTGTGACGTGACGGAGCTGTATTGCGATGTTGATGGAAACTTCCCCAATCATCATCCTGATCCCGGTCAGCCTGAGAACATGCAGGACCTGATTAAGATCGTGAAATCTCAGGAGGCCGAGCTTGGCCTTGCCTATGATGGTGATGGCGATAGGCTGGGTGTCGTAGACGGTGACGGTAATATTATCTGGCCTGACCGACTGTTGCTGCTAATGGCGCAATACCTGCTGGTGGAACAACCCGGCGCTACCATTCTCTTCGATGTGAAGTCGACCAGTATGCTGGAAGAAGTGATCAGTCGTGCAGGTGGTACGCCTATCATGACGCCATCCGGTCATTCAGTCATCAAACACCTGATGCAGGAACATGGCGCGATGCTGGCCGGTGAAATGACCGGACACTTCTTTTTCCGTGACCGCTGGTATGGTTTTGATGATGCTTTATACTCGGCAGCGCGCTTGCTAGAATTGCTCGCCGCCGATCCGTTGGAACGCACACCGACCGAAGTATTTGCTGCTTTGCCATCACGTGTCAGTACACCGGAAATTATTGTGGAAATGGCTGAAGGTGAAAGCCATCGTTTTATCGAACAACTGCAGGCGAATGTCGAGTTTGTCGGTGGCAAACTGTCGAGTGTCGATGGTGTACGGGTTGATTATCCAACAGGATGGGGGCTGGTACGAGCATCCAATACTGTGCCTGGACTGACCCTGCGCTTTGAAGCCACTACAAAAGAAGAGCTGGAGCACATCAAGCAGCAGTTCATTCAGCAAATGCTGCAAATCAAGCCGACGCTGTCATTGTTATTTTAGAAGAACAACATCATGAGTCTGAACACACAACACGCTACTCACATTGCTCAGGTTTTGACCGAAGCCTTGCCTTATATCCAACGGTTTTCGGGAAAGACACTGGTCATTAAATATGGCGGCAATGCCATGATCGATGAGGATCTGAAAAACAGCTTTGCCCGTGATGTCGTGTTGATGAAAGCGGTAGGCCTCAACCCGGTTATTGTGCATGGCGGTGGCCCGCAGATCGGTGATTTGCTGCAGCGTGTCGGTAAGCAGAGTGAGTTTATCAACGGCATGCGTGTCACTGACCGCGAGACCATGGATATTGTGGAAATGGTGTTGGGCGGTCAGGTGAATAAAAGCATCGTCAACCTGATCAATAACCACGGCGGACGTGCGGTGGGTCTGACCGGTAAGGACGGCAGCCTGATCTTTGCTGAAAAACTGCACGTGTCAGCAAGTAACAGTGATGATCCTGCAATCAACGCTTCTGAGCTGGTTGATCTGGGCCATGTTGGCAAAGTTTCCAGCATCGATACCAGCGTCATTGATATGCTGATCCACAGTGACTTTATCCCGGTGATTGCACCGGTAGGTGTGGGCAAAGATGGCGAGTCCTACAATATCAACGCCGATCTGGTGGCCGGTAAAATCGCCGAAGTGCTGCAGGCAGAAAAGCTCATCCTGTTGACAAACACGGCCGGTCTGCTGGATGCTGACGGCAAATTACTGACGGGCCTGAATGCCAAGCAAGTCAATGAATTAATTGACGAAGGCGTGATTTATGGTGGTATGTTACCGAAAATCGGCTGCGCACTGGATGCGGTACAGGCTGGCGTGACGACAGCACATATTATCGATGGCCGGGTACAGCACGCGGTGTTGCTGGAACTGTTTACGGATGAAGGGGTTGGTACCCTGATTCGCGGGGGCGCACGATGAATGACAATGCACAGCCAAGCCGTGCCGAGACTAAAAGCTCTCGCCGCCAGCAGATCCTCGAAGCGCTGGCGACACAGCTGGAACAGCATCCGGGTGAACGTATTACTACCGCAAAACTTGCCGCCAGTTTAAACGTGTCTGAAGCGGCACTTTACCGCCACTTTCCCAGTAAAGCACGTATGTTCGAAGGGCTGATTGGCTTTGCCGAAGATACCGTGTTCGGTCTGATTCGCCGGATCACGGAAGAGGACAAAGATGCCCTCTCGCGCATAGAAAAAATCATGACCTTATTACTCGGGTTTAGCGCCAAGAACCCGGGTATCAGCAGCGTTCTGGTTGGCGCCGCATTAACCGGCGAGACCGAACGCTTACGTCAGCGTGTCAGTCAGTTTTTTGACCGTCTGGAAACCCAGTTTCGTCAAATTCTGCGTGAACGTGAGTTAACCCTGACTGAGGCCGGCGGCCGTCCGGTCAATGAAACGGCGAATTTATTGCTGACCGTTATTGAAGGCCATATGCAGCAATATGTTCGCAGCAGCTACCGGCAGTCGCCATTGAATGGCTGGGAACAGCAATGGCAATTGCTTGCTAATGTATTGAGAGCTTACAAATGATTCGTGTCTGCCTGATTGGTGCTGATATAGCCAAAGAAAAAGCGCTGTTGGAAAGCCAGTCAGGTATCAGGGTGACCGTGGTTGCCCCTGGCGACTTTGAGCAGATGCTGGATGAGATCATTCAATCACGCTCAGATGTGCTGGTGATCTCCGATGTCGGAGCCGATCTCGATGCCGATGGACTCTGTCTGCACACGTATTTGCGTGACCCTGAGATTAAAACCCTGATCATTACCGAACAGGATGCGGACTACACTCGCCTGGATGCGACCGGTTTCAGTTGCAAAGGCTTCATGTTGCATGAGCAACGCCATGCAATAGTCCGTGCCGTCAAAGTTATCCATGATGGCGAGGCCTGGCTGTCACGTAAACTGGTCACCACCGTGCTCAATCAATTGGCGAGCAGCGCGTTGAGTCAAAAACGCAAACCCCAACTCGTTAAAAAAGCCTAAATAATTTTTTTGCCTTAAACCGCCTTATTTGCATCAAACCAAATAAGAATAAGGCTTCACGGCCAATTTCCTGCCCAGAAAAAAATTTCAAATTAGTACCAACGTACAATAGATTTACCCTCCCCAGCCCGGCACTATGACAATCAAGGAATGGACTATTACAGCCCGTTTTTATGGATAACCCACTGGGAGAGAGACAATGGCTACACAAATTGGAGTTGTAAAAGCATTAATCGGTGAAGTCACGGCAACGGCTGCTGATGGCTCAATAAGAACCCTGCAACTTGGCGATATGGTCTACGCCAACGAATTGATTTCCACTGGCGAAGGCGGCGCAGTCGAAATTGAATTTGCCGATGGTAGCGTGATGGATCTCGGCAGAAACTCTCAAGCTATGCTTGATAACGCTGTGTTTGACCCAAGTGAAGCTGCAGTCGCAGAGACACCATCAGACGATGTGCCTGATGATATCGCTGCAATCCAACAAGCCTTGTTGGAAGGTGAAGACCCAACTCAAGTAGGTGAAGCTACTGCGGCCGGCGCTGGTGTTGAAGGTGGTAACGAAGGCCATGAACCTGTATTCGTGGACTACCTGAATCCTGCTGTTACGCCTGATGCAGGCTTTGACACTATCGGTGTCACTAACCAATACGACCTGCCTGAAGAAGACATCATCATTATCGAAGAAGAGGAACCAACTCCCCCTGTGGTGAGCGTTTCTGTAGATGTCGAAATCGAAATTGAAAATCCAGAAACCGATCCTCCAACAGACGGTATCCCAACACCTGATTACCCCGTAATTGTTGATGGTAATGCGGCTAGTGTTCTTGAAGGCACCAGTGAGGGAACCAAACAAGTGGTGTTCATCATTAATTTGAGCGAGCCATTTGATCAAGATGTTCAAGTTACATACGAATTGCGCCCAGTAAGTAACAACGGTGCTGCGGATAATCCAGAAGATTGGTTTGATGGTGTTTCACCACAGACGGTGACCATACCAGCAGGTGAAACCTCTTTCCCTGTGTATGTACAAATTGTTGAAGATCACCTTGATGAAGGCAATGGTACGTTTGAAATCGTCCTGTTGAGTGCAAACAATGCAACCATCAATCCTGATGCTGACTCTGCAATGGTCACCATTTACGATGACGATACGACACCAGTGTCTAATGATGACACTAACTGGGCACAGGAAGACGGTGCGGATGCCAGCGGTAATGTGCTGCAGGATCTGACTCATGCGGGTGCGCCGAGCGGCAGCTTTGCCGATGTGGCTGATACGGATGCCGATGGCGATACACTGACCGTGACCAACGTCGATAAAACCGGTGCCGATCAGTACGGTACGCTGACGTTGAATGCCAATGGCAGCTACAGCTATGTGGTGAACGATGCCAATGCGGCGGTTGATGCCCTGGATGATGGTGAAACGCTGACGGAAACCTACACCTATACAGTCACTGATAGCTATAACATACCGCAAACTGGCACTCTGACCATCACCATCTTCGGTAGTAACGATGCGCCAGTGGCGGCAGCGGATACCAACTGGGCACAGGAAGATGGTCCAGATGCCAGCGGTAATGTGCTGCAGGATCTGACTCATGCGGGTGCGCCGAGCGGCAGCTTTGCTGACGTGGCGGACAGCGATGTTGATGTCGAAGCGCTGACGGTGAGCAACGTCGATAAAACCGGTGCTGATCAGTACGGTACGCTGACGTTGAATGCCAATGGCAGCTACAGCTATGTGGTGAACGATGCCAATGCGGCGGTTGATGCCCTGGATGATGGTGAAACGCTGACGGAAACCTACACCTACACAGTCAGTGACGGTACAGATACCGACACAGC